>Ga0209345_10001453_pt1 | contig 28290 bp, 26 predicted proteins | sample Cruoilmetagenom7_FD_187294 | JGI IMG/M metagenome (GOLD analysis project Ga0209345, IMG submission 187294) | Oil polluted marine microbial communities from Coal Oil Point, Santa Barbara, California, USA - Sample 7 (SPAdes) (version 2) | ecosystem: Environmental > Aquatic > Marine > Oil seeps ...
AGAACGCGCCGCCGCCATGGGGGCTCGCGCCGCCATAGGTATCGACGATGATCTTGCGGCCGGTGAGGCCAGCGTCGCCGTCCGGACCGCCAATTTCAAATCGACCGGTCGGGTTGACGTGGATCACCGTCTTGTCGGTAATAAAGCCCTCGGGCAATACCGACCGGAACACGCCCATCACATAATCATGTAATTCTTCGTACAGCGCCGGATTGTCGCTGCCCTTGAAATAGCCGGGCGCGTGCTGCGTCGAGACCACCAGAGCAACGGCTTCAACCGGCATTTCGTTGACGTAACGCAAGGTCACCTGGCTTTTGCTGTCGGGCTCCAGAAACGGGGCTTTGCCGCTATGACGATCATTTGCCATCTGCTTCAATATCTCGTGCGAATATTGCAACGTCGCGGGCATCAGATCCGGCGTTTCATCGCTGGCATAGCCGAACATGATACCCTGATCACCAGCGCCTTCGTCCTTGTTGCCGCTTTCGTCCACGCCCTGCGCGATATGCGCCGATTGCGGGTGGAGATAGTTTTCGAAGGTCAGGTTTTGCCAGTGAAACCCGTCCTGTTCATAGCCGATTTTCTTCACAGTTTCGCGAACAGCGGCCTGGATTTCTTCCTGCGCACCCGGAGCCCAATTGCCATTGGTATCGATCATGCCCTTGCCGCGGACCTCTCCTGCAAGAATCACCCGGTCGGTGGTGGTCAGGGTTTCGCAAGCGACCCGCGCTTCGGGATCCTTGGAAAGAAACAGATCGACGATGGCGTCAGAAATCTGGTCTGACACCTTGTCGGGATGGCCTTCAGAGACCGATTCGGAGGTGAAGATAAATTCTGAACGCATGGCAAAATCCTGATTTGAGGCCAGAAAAATATTGGCCAAGGGGACATAAGGAAATGTTTATATGTGCTTTAGCGTTCGCGCACGCGGATAGCAATGGCGGACAGCAGCAAAATCAGCGCCAGACCGAGCGGCAGGACATTGCCATGGCGTGCAAATGTTGTGGGTGCCTTCGCCGGCGGCAAGCGACTGTCAATCCGGCCGGCCTGCCCCATCGGGATGCTGGCTCTGATCGTTCCATTGGCGTCGATCACTGCCGAAATGCCGGTCGGGGTGGAACGGATCACCGGCAACCCCTCTTCGATCGCCCGCAAGCGCGCCTGAGCCAGATGTTGCGGCGGCCCCCAATTGCCGAACCAGGCATCATTGGACGGGTTGAAAATAAAATCCGGACGATTGTCGCGATCGACCACCTGACCGGAAAAAATAATCTCATAACAGACCTGTATACCGGCCTTGCCAAACGCACCGAGATCGATCGACCGCGCACCCGGACCCGGCCAGAAATCAAAATCTCCCGGGGCCAGACGCGAGAGGCCGATGGCGGACAGAAGCGGCCGCATCGGAAGATATTCACCATATGGTACCAGATGGGCCTTGTCATAGCGCCCCCGCAATTCCCGGTCAGCATCCATCGCAAAGACACTGTTGCGAGCGCCGATCGCTCGGCCTTCCGCTTCGTCAAATTCGAGCTTTAGCGCGCCCAGCACCAGCATATCGCCGGGTTTCATCAATCCGCCGAGTTGCTGGCGGACAAATTCGGGTGGGCGGCCATAATAATAGCGCGCCGGATATCCGGTCTCAAGATAATCGGGAATCGCCGCTTCCGGCCAGAAGATGATCCGTGGGCTATCGTCCTCGCGGAGGGTCAGTTCGGCCAGTTTTGCCAGATTCTGGTCTTCATAGCCGGCCTTCCATTTGTCCTGCTGGCCAATATTGGGCTGAACCACGGTGATCAAAGGTTGTTCCGGCGGGACCTGCGTCATCTGATGATGCGGGATCAGAGCAAGCCCCGCAAAGATCACGATCAGCGGAACGCCGGCTTTCCATTTTTTCCGGCACAGCAGCCACAGGCCTCCCGCCCCCGCAAACAGCAGCCCGGACAGACCATAAGATCCGACAAACATGCTGAGATCCGCCATCCGGCCAATCGGCAATGCAACCACCCCCAGTGGATTCCAGATGAACCCGCTGAACACCCAGCTTCTCAACCATTCCGTAATGATCCACATCCCGGCGAACGCCGGCACGAATGTCCCTGGCCTGTCCTTGCCCAGCCAATAGGCGGCCAGAGCAGCCAGAGCAGGAAAAACTGCCAGATAGAGCGACAGCAGCAGCACAGCGACATAGCCGAGCCATTCGGGCATCGCAGCCTGGAAGGTAAACGCCTTTGCGATCCAGTTCAGCCCGATGACAAAATGACCCAGACCGAACAACCAGCCGGTTAGGAAGGCGGCTTTGCGGCTCTGGACCTGCGTTACTATCGCCATCCACAGGACCAGCATCAGCAGCGTTAGCGGCCACAGGTTAAGCGGCGCGAAACCGGTTGCGCTGATCGCGCCGGCGACAAGCGCAATTGCGTAAGGATGGCGGGCGATCAGGTGCTGGATTTTTATCACCTGCGGCTTTTGCCGTGTTCGCGTTCACCATTCAATTGCTAATTGCCGCAACCGGTATTTGCCTGCTATTGTCTGGCCATGAATATCATTTCTCTTCTCATGCTCGTCCTGTCGCAACCGGCAGCCGACCCACCCGTGCCGCTCAACGATATCCAGCAACGTGACCTGTCCTGCGTTGCCGTTCTGGCGATCATCGCTTCGGAACAGGAGCGCGGTGTGGAGAGCGCATTCGACTATCCGCTGCTGTCCGAACGCGGTGCCACCTATGCCGGCCTGGTCGGAAAGCGGATCATGGAAGAAACCGGCAGAACGAAGGAGCAGGTCCGCGACGATATTTTGGCGGCGCTCGCAGCCGAGCAAACTCTTGGGAAAAACGCAGCAGATCCGGATGCGGTGGTCAGGCGCGAAATGGCGACCTGCCTGCCCTTGCTCGATGCTGCAGTCCCGCCAAAGCCGAAACCCGATTTGAACCAGTGCGCCGGAATGTTGCAACTGGCCTATGAAGAGGTTCACGACCGCGAGGGACTCTCCAAGACCGCGCAGGATCTGAAGACCCTGGCCGCCGTTCTCGACAGCCGCGCCCGCGACAAGATGCGCGCCGAGGGACTGAGCGGTCTGGAGAGTGATATATTGCTGACGAAAAGCCGCGAAGCGATGCTGGCCGACGCCAAGCAGAAAGAAGCCGGTGGCGAAAGCGCTGATCTGGACTTCGAACATTGCTTCACGCTCGCGGCACCGGAAGACAAGCAGAGTAAATATCAACATTGAATCAGACCCACCCTTGCGACCGTTCCATCTTGCATTTGCCGTGCGGGATCTTGCCGAAGCGCGCGCCTTCTACGGTGACCTGCTAGGCTGCCCGGAAGGCCGCAGTGCCGCGCGCTGGATTGATTTCAATCTCTTCGGTCATCAGATCGTCACCCATCTCGACAAAGATTTAAATGCCCGCCAATTGATCAACCCGGTCGATGGTGAACAGGTACCAGTCCCCCATTTCGGCGTCGTGCTGACGATGTCGGCATGGCAGGCACTGGCGGATCGGCTTTCGGCTGAAAATATCGGTTTCATCATTCCGCCCACGATCCGTTTCAAAGGTCAGGTCGGCGAACAGGCGACAATGTTTTTTTGCGACCCCAGTGGCAATGCGCTTGAATTCAAAGCCTTCGCCAGCGACGATCAACTGTTTGCCAAGGATTGATCTGCCGACGAAAGTCTAGCCTGTCTGCTCACTCTCCAGACGATCCATGCCGTCTTCGAGTTGCCGCTCGGCGATGTCGCGAGCGCTAGTCCGCGTCAGCCCTAGCGATCCGGACAGGCGCTCGCCGATCAACGCATCGCCCAGCGCCATAAGCACCAGTGTGAGCGTATCTTCATGCATCTCGCGATCTTTATGGCCGTCTTCCCCGACATCGTCGACCAAGGTATGGATCGCCTCAACGATCGGATCCAGTGCGTCTTCATTGCCGGTCAGCATCATCCACGACGAGAGCGCCGCAGCACCTTGTTTGTCAAATGCATCAAAGGTCAGGTCGACAATATCACGCGCGCATCCTTCCCCGGATCGGCTTTTCATGATCGCCTGCGCGATCATGCCGCAAACTTCATCGGACAAATAGGCAGCAAGTGCCTTTTGCAGGCCGGAAGCGGAACCGAAATGGTGGAGGAGGTTGGCATGGGTGCGCCCAATCCGTGCGGCAACAGCCTTCAGGGTGACCGATTGAGGACCTGTTTCGATTAACAAATCACGGGCTGCGGCCAACGCCATATTACGGCTCGCTTCGGGGGACAGACGTCGCTTCGCTATTGACATTTATGTTAGTAACCTTATTGTGATCACCTTGACTATAGGCCGCATTCCGCAAAATGGAAACATCCGTTGAACATGCTTCGCTCCGTCAACGCCGAACCGGAAACCATCCAGACACCAACGCCTGTGAATCATGAAATTACGCCGCGCGACCGTCGTTTCGGACGGGAAGAAAACTACGATCCCGACAAATATTGGCAAAATGGTGATCCTGTTGCGACCGCTTTTTACAATTGCCTGTCGCTCACCTTCCCGCGTGGCGAGGCTTTTTTCATTGAAAGCGTCAAGGCATTCCGGAACCAGACGCCCGAAAAGCTGCAAAACGAGATTCGCGCTTTCGTAAAACAGGAAGTGATTCACAGCCGCGAACATCTCGCGCTCAACCGCCGGGTGGAGGAAAATGGTTATGACACCAGCCGGATAGAACAACGGATTACCGAATCGCTGGCGATGACCAAAGACCGGCCCGAGATTACCAACCTCGCGGCGACAATGATTCTTGAGCATTTTACCGCAATCATGGCACAGCAATTTCTTGCCAATCCGCTGCACTGGCAAGATTCCGACGAAGAAACCGCCGACTTATGGCGCTGGCACGCACTAGAAGAGATTGAACATAAGGGCGTCGCCTATGACACTTGGCTATATGCGACGAGGGACTGGAGTCGCTGGCAACGCTGGAAAGTGAAGGCGCTGATGATGTTGATCATTACCCGCAATTTCTGGGGCAATCGCTGGCATGACACGCTCGACCTGCTAGCGCAGGACGGCATCACGGGCTGGCGGGTAAAAATGAAGCTGCTGAAATTCCTGCTCGTCCGGCCGGGTATTGCGCGGGCGATTATCATTCCATGGTTCAAATTTTTCCTGCCGGGATTCCACCCGTGGAATGAAGACGACCGGCATTTGATCCAGCGGGCCGAAAGCGAATATGAAGCGGCGATCACGGGACGACCGGCGGCAGTCTAGATCGCAGCGGTCAATGTGCCGCTTTGCTGACGTCGACTTTGTCGACCCATTCCGGGAAAAAACTTGGTTCACGATTGGACCAGCCGGGCGCGGTCGCAGCGGCTTCGCTGATCGATTGCAGCAAGCTCTTGCGGGACTTCGGATGGAGATGCGGAAGCGATGCCGCTGCACAGAATGCGCCGGGCAGCCAGGGACGCGATTCCGGACCGAGCAGACGCTCATACAGAAAACGAAATGCCGGGAAGCTGTGGATACGCCCCTGCCCCAGATCAAAGGCTGCCAAAGAAATCAGCGAAGGCATGAAGGCTTCGATACTGTCGATGGCACAATCCTCGGGAATCGCTTTGCGGATTTCGCCGATGCGCCGGTATAGCGACATCTGGACCTTGATTCCCGCCTCCTCAACCTTGTCGCGGGACCATGTTTCAACGGCATCGGAGCGCTCAAGACCGATATCAAGCGAACGCCGGATATAGCGCTGGGTGGCGGAGCTGAAACTCGCGAACTCCTTCATCTCGGCCAGCGTCATCGCGCCGGGAACCGCTTGTGTTTCCTTGGGCATGTCTACGCGTCTCCCTGTGGGCTCATCCCACCCAGGCATTTGAGCAATATATGGTTAGCAATTGGTTAAATCGGCGGGATATAATTGCCTGCGGACGGCCCAAATTCGGAAAGTTGCGCGCCGGACTCAGAAAGTTTCGACCAACCGCAAGCCTGTTTCGACGGGACACGATTCCCCTAGAGACAATTGATACCATATTGTCCTAAGCTGCTGCGCAACCATGATTGAACGCATATGAGAAAATTTGAACTGGGAAAACACAAGCCGTCGGTCGGGCATCAGGTGGCCATCCTGTCGATTCTGGGCTTCTGGCTTTTCTACGTGATTGTCCTGACCCTGCGGGCCTCGATCGGCGATTGGCCGGCCCAGGGTGAAATGGCAATGCGGCGGATTGTCGTGACGATTTTCGGTATCGGCATCACCTATCTGCTCTATCTGTTATTCCAGCGCTTTGAGGAAAAACCACTGTCGACGCGGATCATCACGGCCTTTGCGGCCGCGATTCCCGCCGCAATCATCATCGCCTCGTTCAACCATTATATTTTCAATATCTATTATCCGGAAAATCTGTGGGACGAAGCGCATGTCGAGGAAATGCGCAAATATATGTCCCAGGAAAATCTGGCGCTCAAGGCCATTTCCGAAGATGCTATCTCCCGCTTTTTCTTCCTTATCAGCTGGGCCTCGCTCTACCTGACGCTCAGCTATGCTGGGGAAGTTCGTCAGGTCGAGCGCAAGGCCGCCCGATTTGCGCAAGCAGCGCAGGATGCGGAGCTCCGGTCATTGCGCTATCAGGTCAATCCCCATTTTCTGTTCAACACACTCAACAGTCTCAGCACGTTGGTCATGCGCAGCCAGCCGGAAGATGCGGAAGAAATGATTCTCAATCTTTCGAAATTCTATCGCACCAGTCTCTCTGGAGATCCGTTGGAGGATGTCCCCTTGTCGGATGAAGTGCATCTGCAAAATCTCTACCTCGACATCGAAGCGGTCCGCTTCCCGGAACGACTCCGGACCCAAGTGAATATTCCCGACGAATTGCTGGGCGTACTGGTGCCCGGTCTGATCCTGCAACCTCTGGTCGAAAACGCGATCAAACATAGCGTCGCACACAGCAAACGTCCAGTCACGATCACAATCAGCGCGCGGTCCGATGGAGATAATCTGATCCTGACGGTGGCCGACGACGGCGATCCGCGTCCGGTGGATCTGGACGATGACGGGACGAGCAGCGGTATCGGCCTCGCCAATGTCCGTGATCGGCTGGAAACGCGCTTTGGCCAGCAAGCGAGTCTACAGACTGTACGTCTCGCGGAAGGTGGCTATATTGCCCAACTGACCTTCCCGTTGATGCTGGACAATCCATGATCGAAAACATCGAAACCAAAGCGCTCAAGACACTGATCGTCGATGATGAACCGCTGGCGATCGAACGCCTGCAACTGCTTTGCGCACGACAGCCGGATATTGACCTGATCGGCACTGCCAGTGATGGCGAAGCGGCGCTCCGCCTTACCGAACAATTGAAGCCCGATCTGCTGCTGCTCGACATTGCCATGCCCGGCAAGGACGGATTGCAGGTCGCGCGTGCCCTTTCCGGCAAGGCCGATGCCCCCGCGATCATCTTTGTCACCGCCTTTGACAGATTTGCTGTCGAGGCCTTTGATGTGGCAGCGATCGATTATGTGCTGAAACCGGTTGAGAACGAGCGACTGAAACTGGCGATTTCCCGGGTGCGGGAGCGGACTGCGGAACCGCGCAGCAGTGACGCGGATAATTCGCCCTGGGCAGAAGAATTTTGGGTCCCCTACAAATCAGAACTGCGCCGCATCGTCGCCAGCGAAATCGACCGGGTCGAGGCCGAACGTGACTATATGCGGTTGCATGTCGGCCGCGTAAGCTATCTGCTGCACCAGACCATTACCGGTCTTGAAAAGCGCCTGAACCCGGAAGAGTTCATTCGCTTGCACCGTTCGCATCTGGTTCGCCGCGACTGGATTGCCGGACTGCGCCATGACGGCGGGGGCGTGTGGATGGCCTGTCTGAAATGCGGCACCGAAATCCGCATCGGCCGCACCCATCTCGCAGAAGCGAAGAAGCTGGCGGGACGCTAGACGGGATCAACCGTCCAAGGATCGGTTACGCAGCACGATGCCATCGGGATTAACAATCGACAAGCGGCCCGGCAGGGGTCTATTCTGCCCCTCCCTCTTCCGTGATCATCGGGCATTATCTTGATACTCAATATCTTTATCATCCTGTCGGCTGTCGCAACCGGGCTATTGTTGCTCGCGCCGCGCCTGTCAAAATCGCAGGTCTGGCGGGCGACGGTTACGCCGCTGGCCTCGATCATCGGCAGCGGATTCCTGGTGCTCGCGCCGATATTGGTATCGGATTACGGCTATATCGCGCCAGCTATCATGGCTGGCCTGTGTCTCGGGGCCTATCTGTTCGGATCGGCGATCCGATTCAATATTTTCCATCGCAATGTCCGCAAACTAGTTCAGAATGACAGCGTCGATCGACTGGAAAATGCCGCCTCATGGGCGCTGGTTTTCGCTTTCACCATTTCGGTCGCCTATTATCTCAACCTGTTCGGTGCCTTCGGCGTCAGCCTGACGTCTTTCGACAGTCGTGCCAATGCCAAGTTGCTGACGTCCGCCGTCTACATTCTGATCCTGATCGTCGGTTGGACCCGCGGGTTCAAGGCGCTGGAAAAGATGGAATATAGCGCGGTGACGCTGAAACTCGCGATCATCGTTGGCCTGCTCGTCGGCCTGACCTGGTATTTCTACCAGAAGGCCAGCGCCGAGACGCTCTTTGCCCATCCCCCCCTCCTTTCCGGCTGGCCGGCTATAACGCTTGCCTTTGGCTTGATCATCACGGTCCAGGGCTTCGAAACCTCGCGCTATCTTGGCCGAAACTATGATGCTGCGACCCGGATCAAGTCGATGCGCCTCGCCCAGATCGTCAGCGCTGTGATCTACATGATCTATATCGGACTGTTCGCCTATAGTTTCGAGCGCGAACAATTCGCCCTGACCGAGACCGCCATTATCGACATGATGGGTATCATTACCCCGGTTCTGCCGTTGCTGCTGGTGGCCGCTGCGCTGGCTGCGCAGTTCAGCGCCGCAATCGCCGATACCAGCGGATCCGGCGGGCTGGTCGAAGAATTGACCAGAGGCCATGTAAAGGCGCGTGCCGGCTATGCAATCTTGGTCGGAATCGGCCTGTTCCTGACCTGGAGCGTCAATATCTTCCAGATCATCGCTTATGCCAGTCGCGCCTTTGCGCTTTATTATACGCTACAGTCGGCGATTGCCGCACGACGGGCATTTCTTATTCCCGGAAAACGGCTGGACGGTGCAGGATTCATCCTTATAGCCATGTTGGGAACCATCATCATGTTGTTCGGCAATAATGTCGAATCATCTAACGGATAACAATTGCTTCAGCTTTTGATCGTTCGTGGGCGCGCTTGCCGATAAGTTCCCAGAATCCGCACACTATTGCAATGAAAGCTCAACTCCTCGAGCGCGCGATCTACTGCCGGATCCCCTGGAGCACCCTCAATGTCGACGAAAAATTCGCTCGCGGCAAAGCTGCTTCCCTGCTGGTAACTTTCGAGCTTGGTCATATTGACACCATTGGTCGCAAAACCGCCCATCGCCTTGTATAATGCCGCAGGAATATTTTTAACCTCGAAAACGAAAGTCGTCATCACGGGACCGCTAGCTGCGGGTGCCGCCGCATCCCGGGCGAGCACAACAAAACGGGTGATATTGTCGGGCGAATCCTCGATCGCATCTTCAAGCGGCTCCAGATCGTAAATTTCCGCAGCCAGACCGGGCGCAATGGCAGCCGCGTGGGGATCATCGGACTGGGCAACAAACGCCGCTGCGGCCGCTGTATCGGCATAAGCGACCGGGATGATACCGCGCTTGCGCAGATAATGGCGGCACTGGCCAAGCGCTTGCGGGTGACTCATCGCTGTCTTGATATTGGCGTGGCCCGATTTGGCCATCAGGCAATGCCGGATCGGCATGAAATACTCGTCGACAATATGCAGTCCCGATTCGGGGAGCAGGAAGTGAATATCGGCAACCCGACCGTGCAGCGAATTTTCGATCGGAATGATCGCGCTTCCTGCCGTACCCTGCTTCACCGCATCGATCGCATCTTCAAAGGCAAAACAGGGCACGGGTAGACAGTCCGGAGCATATTCGAGCGCAGCCAGATGCGAATTGGCACCGGGTGCGCCCTGAAAAGCAATTGCCTTTTCTGGCATCTCGGTGCCTTTTTCGGTCATTTTCCTGACCATGCCCAATGCGTTTTTCGGAAAGCTGTCCATCATGCCTCTCTTTTGCAGCGCTGCGATAGTCGAACGGAACATGGCGGGGCAAGAAAGAAGTGGCTTTTCGGCTAGGCCCGATCAATTTAGCAGCGATAATTGCGCCATTTGCGGCAATTGAGGTCTTGCGTTGCTCCTTCGCCCTCTTTACAGACAGCACAAATTTGGCAGGCCTACAGCCGCCGCTCACTCAGGGGTTTGAGAGACAATATGAGCAACAGTAACACCATCGCAGGCTGGGTTCTTGCTGGCGGCATTGCCGCACTGGGATTTTCCATCGTTAGCGGCAAATATTTTCATGCCGGCAAGCACGAACGCCCGGAAGTCATGGGTTATGTTATCGAAGGTGTGGAAGCCTCCGGTGGCGCCGACGCAGGCCCGTCGATTGAAGAATTGTTGCAGACCGCCGATGCCGCTGCCGGCGAAAAGGTTTTTGCCAAATGCGCAGCATGTCACACGATCAACCAGGGCGGTGCCAATGGCATCGGTCCGAATTTGTGGGGCGCGATGGGCAAACCGCATGGCCATGTCGCCGGCTTTGCCTATAGCGATGCGCTGAAAAGCGTCCCGGGCAATTGGGACTGGAATAGTATGGATGCCTGGCTGACCTCACCGCGCAAATATGCCGAAGGTACGAAAATGACCTTTGCCGGTCTTGGCAAGGCTGAAGACCGCGCGAATCTTATGGTCTATCTGAACTCGCAGGGATCGAATATCCCCCTTCCCCCAGCACCGGTAGCGGAAGAACCCGCTGAAGAAGCTGTCGATGCGGAAGCAGAAGCAGGCGCGGATGCCGAAGCTCAGGAAGCAGTCGAGGCAGACGCAGCGGCAGCGGAAGAATAATATTCCGCTGAATTGCTTCAGCTGCAGTCCAGTTCATAAAATTTCTGGATAATATCCCAGGCCTCGTCCGCGGTTTCCACAAACTGGAACAGATCAAGGTCCTTGCGGCTGATTGTGCCTTCATCTGCCAAGGCCTCAAAATTGACCACGCGGTCCCAAAAGGTTTTACCGAACAACAATATCGGTAGCTTTTCCATTTTACCGGTCTGCACAAGCGTGACCAACTCGAGAAACTCGTCCAGCGTTCCAAACCCGCCGGGGAACACGGCAACCGCCCTCGCCCGGAGCAGAAAGTGCATTTTCCGCAGCGCGAAATAATGGAACTGGAAACTTAGGGACGGCGTCACAAATTTATTCGGTGCCTGCTCATGAGGCAGAACAATATTGAGCCCGATTGATTCTTTGCCAACATCAGCAGCGCCGCGATTGGCGGCTTCCATGATCGAGGGCCCGCCACCGGAGCAGACAACGAAATCGCGTTTGCCATTGCTGGAAATACCGCAAGCACTGGCCAATCGTGCCAGATTGCGCGCTTCGTCATAAAATCTGGCTTTTTCTTTCAACCGCTTGGCGACTTTGAGAGTTTCCTCGTCCGTCGCAGCGTCGATCAGTGCATCGGCCTGGTCAGGCGCGGGGATTCGGGCGGATCCGTACATCACCAACGTGGAGCCGATGTCGGCTTCGTCGAGCAGCATTTCCGGCTTCAGCAATTCGAGCTGGAAGCGGACAGGGCGCAATTCTTCACGGAGCAGAAATTCGGTATCCTGGAAAGCCAGTCGATAGGCCGGGTCCCGGGTTTGCGCCGTGCCGACATCGGCCTTTTCGGCAAACTCGGCTTCCTGCTTGGCGTGGTAAAATCGGTCGTCGCGGAGATCTTTATTGGTCATGGCTTCGCCCTAGAGCAAAGATTTGTGACTGGCCAGTGACCTTGTCTTGTTAACGACAATATCCGTTGCCGCTCATATCCAGATGAAAATGGTCGCGGTGTGCTGCATTGTAATTGGGGCTCAGAACGGTGCCAAAACGCTTGCAGGCACTGTCATGTATCGCCGCCAGAAACTGCATTTCCTGACGTCCGCTTTTCCAGTTATTTTCAACCGTTATCCGGCGACCGTCGGTCAGCACAAAGGCCGACACGTCGATCGCATTGGCATGGGCATGTTGTGACAATTTGCCTGATCCGGCAATATTGCGGCAATTGTAGCTGCCCATGGTTTCGATACGCTTGAGATCACTACCTAGATATTTGCGCGCCGCGCGTTTCACTGCATATTCGGTCCATGCAGCAAATTTGCTGGCAAGCTCGCATTTGACGGGCCCCAGGTTGGTTACGTCGGCTCCAACATCGAGCAGCTTGATACTGTCGATCTGGCTACAGCCGCCACTGAATTGCCGGTTGGGCAAGGGAGAGAATCGGACGTTAGCCTTGCCAAGGTCGCTATAACATTGGCGGGCTTCAGGTGTGGGATTAAAGGAACCCAGGCCGGCAGAGGCCTGTGGCCGCTGCGATTGGTCGCTGTTGCCTGCGGGTATCGCTCCACAGGCACTGAGCAACAGGGAAACCAGTCCCAAGAGTCCTATCGTCCGAGCGGGGCGTGTTATTTTTGATTTCATGTCCATGTCGGGTTCAATGCCAGAAGATGGTTAAATCCAGGCTGAAGGACATGGTTAAAAAATCCTTACCAACCGAGCGAATCGCGGCGTGCAACAGGATACAACCAATCCGTGCCGACCCTATCGATGGACGATATCCGTGGTATTGCCATACCCCTTTTATTGCCGCTGCTCGCAATGACCAGCACGGACGCATCAATGGCCGTCTCCATAATCAAGAAATCCAATTACAAAGCTGGCGGCTATGCAGTCTTGAGACGCCCCCTTGAAAGTGACCGGGTCGCAGCCTGTTTTTATCCGGTATCGCCAAAAGAATTGCCGGTTTCACAATGCGGCGGAACAATTTTCCCTAAGAAATGATCGGTTTCATCCGCAACCAAGAACGCGCTTGACATGCTGCGCCGCACAAGACAAAGCGGCGCCGGGCCACGCGGTCCCAACGCCGCGCGAGCTCTCTGCAAGGAGAAGCGTTTAAATGACTGATACTACCATACCGACGCCTGAGTTGCGTCCTGACTGCCCGAATTTCTCTTCGGGTCCGACCGCCAAATTCCCCGGCTGGTCACTTGATAAAATCAACACCATTGCCATGGGCCGTTCGCACCGTTCGGCCACCGGAAAAGGTCGGCTGAAATATGCCATCGACCTGAGCCGTGAATTGCTGGGTATACCCGACGACTATCTGATCGGCATTGTTCCGGCTTCCGATACCGGTGCCGTTGAACTGGCGATGTGGAATATGCTCGGCGCCCGTCCGGTGACCGTTGCCGCATGGGAAAGCTTCGGCAATGTCTGGATTCAGGATGCTGTAAAGCAGCTCAAGCCTGCAAATCTGACCGTTCTTGAAGCCGATTATGGCGAAATTCCCGACCTGACCACGATCGACAAGGGTGACGATATTGTCTTCACCTGGAACGGCACGACGTCAGGAGCGAAAATTCCGAACACCGACTGGATTGCCGACGACCGCGAAGGCATTACCATCAACGACGCCACCAGCGCCGTTTTTGCCCAGCCGATGGACTGGTCCAAACTCGACGCCACCACCTATAGCTGGCAGAAGGTCATGGGATCGGAAGCCGGTCACGGCATGCTGATCCTCAGCCCGCGCGCCGTCGAGCGGATTGAAAGCTATACCCCCTCCTGGCCGCTGCCGAAAATCTTCCGCGTGAAAAAGGGCGACAAGCTCAACACCGCGATTTTTGAAGGCGCAACGATTAACACGCCATCGCTGCTGGCGACCGAAGACTATATCGCTTCGCTCGAATGGGCGAAGTCGATCGGTGGCCTGTCCGAACTGCACGCGCGCGCCGACCGCAACGCCAAGACGGTTCACGACTGGCTCGAAGCCACGCCGTGGATGCGCAATATGGTCAGCGATCCGGCAAAATGGACCAACACCGGCGTCTGCATGGTGTTCCAGGGTGACTGGTATGACAGTCTAGATGACGACGCCAAGGCTTCCGTGCCCAAGAAGATCGCGGCAATGCTCGAGAAGATGGACATTGCCTATGACTTCAACGGCTATCGCGATGCACCGCCGTCGCTGCGCATCTGGTGCGGTTCGACCGTCGAGCAGGAAGACGTTCGCCGTCTGCTGCTGTGGATCGAATGGGCCTATGCTCAGGTGAAAGCCGAACTTTCCTAATTGTGTCGCCCCGTCGGGAGCCGGGGCCAGACCAATGTCCTGCTGCAAAGTCATTGGTCTCTAAGCCGGCCCATGCCGGCACGATCATTCCGACAAGGAACAAATATCATGCCAAAAGTACTTATTTCCGACAAAATGGACCCGAAAGCCGCCGAGATTTTCCGCGAGCGCGGATGCGAAGTGGATGAAATCACCGGTCAGACGCCGGAAGAGCTGATGAAGATCATCGGCGAATATGATGGCCTCGCCATTCGCTCGTCCACCACTGTTACACCCGAGTTGCTGGCAGCAGCGACAAATCTGAAGGTGGTTGGCCGTGCCGGCATCGGAGTCGACAATGTCGATATCTCGGCCGCTTCCGCCAAGGGTGTCGTGGTCATGAACACACCGTTCGGCAACAGCATCACCACGGCAGAACATGCCATCGCGCTGATGTTCGCCCTCGCGCGCCAGCTTCCATCAGCCGATGTTTCGACACAGGCTGGCAAATGGGAAAAATCCAAATTCATGGGCGTGGAACTGACCAACAAGACGCTTGGCCTGATCGGTGCCGGCAATATCGGTTCGATTGTTGCCGAGCGCGCCATCGGTTTGCGGATGAAAGTTGTCGCTTATGATCCGTTCCTGACCGAAGAAAGGGCCGTGGAAATGGGCGTCGAGAAAGTCTCGCTGGACGATCTGCTTGCCCGCGCCGACTTTATCACGATGCACACGCCGCTGACCGACCAGACGCGCAATATCCTGTCTGCAGAAGCGCTGGCCAAAACCAAGCCCGGCGTGCGGATCATCAACTGCGCGCGCGGCGGCCTGATCGACGAGGCGGCTTTGAAAGAGGCGCTGGAATCCGGTCATGTCGCCGGTGCTGCGCTGGATGTATATGCGCAGGAACCGGCAAAGGAAAATGCCCTGTTCGGCACGCCCAACCTGATTTGCACACCGCATCTTGGCGCTTCGACCAGTGAAGCACAGGTCAATGTCGCGATTCAGGTCGCCGAACAAATGGCCGACTATCTGGTCAATGGCGGCGTTGAAAATGCGCTCAACATGCCTAGCCTTTCGGCTGAACAGGCGCCGAAGCTGAAGCCCTATATGGCGCTTGCGACACAGCTCGGCTCTCTCGTTGGCCAGCTGGCTGCCGACCAGATCAAGGGCGTTGCCGTTGAAGTGGAGGGCGCGGCGGCCGAACTGGACCAGAAGCCAATTACGGCTGCGGTTCTGGCCGGACTGATGCGGGCCTATAGCGACACCGTGAATATGGTCAACGCACCCTATCTCGCGAAAGAACGCGGTCTTGACGTTCGCGAAATCCGTCATGAACGCGAAGGCGATTACCACACACTCGTTCGCGTATCCGTGACCACCGACGAAGGCGAAAAATCGGTTGCGGGCACCTTATTCGGTTCGTCCGGGCCACGGCTGGTCGAGATGTTCGGCATCAAGGTCGAAGCCGATATGGAAGGCGAAATGCTATATATCGTTAACCGCGATGAGCCTGGCTTTATCGGCAGTGTCGGCACCACCTTGGGGGCAGCGGGCGTCAATATCGGTACATTCCACCTTGGCCGTCGCAGCGATGCGCCGGGTGGCGAAGCCGTATTGCTGCTCTCGATCGATTCGCCGGTCGAAGAGCCCGTGCTATGGTCCGTTTGCCAGTTGGAAGGCGTGAAGACGGTCAAGGCACTAAGCTTTTAGTTCGATAGACCGAGACCCAAGAAAAAGGATGGCCTGAGCCTTTGCTTCGGCTATGGAGCAGGGCCATGCGAACACCATCGAACCTCTTGCCCGAAGGATTCCACGACGCGCTGCCGCCTTATGCCGAGGCGGCATCGCGACTCGAACGCGACGTGCTCGATACCTTGGCCAGCCATGGCTATGCCCGGGTAACGCCGCCGCTCGCAGAATATGAAGATGGACTGACCGAACGGATGCAGGGGGCATCGCGTAGCGACCTGATGCGCTTCGTCGATCCGATTTCCCAGCGCACTCTGGCGTTGCGACCGGATATGACGATGCAGATCGGTCGTATTGCCAAGACCAGTCTGGCTGATCGGTCGCGGCCGCTCCGGCTCAGCTATTCCGGACAGGTTTTGAAGCTACGCTCGGGACAATTGCAACCAGAACGCAGCCGACTGCAAATTGGCGCAGAACTGATCGGCAGCGATAGCGTCGTCGCGGCCAGTGAAATTGTCTCGGTCGCGATTGAGGCACTGGAGCGTGCAGGCGTTTCTGGCATTACCGTAGATTTCACCATGCCCGACCTGATCGACATATTGGCGGCGGGACCATTGCCGCTGAGCGAAGCCCAGATCAGCGAAGTGCGCGGCGAACTGGACATGAAGGATGCCGGTGGCCTGAGCGCCATGGGTGCAACCGGCTATCTGCCGCTGATCGAAGCGACCGGCCCGTTTGACGAGGCAATGGCAAGATTGCGCGAATTTGATACGGACGGCTTGCTCGATTCACGACTGGATGGCGTTTCCCGGATCGCCGCCAGCATAAAGGGCAAAGCCAGCCTCACTCTCGACCCGACCGAACGCCATGGTTTTGAATATCAGAACTGGTTCGGCTTCACGCTGTATGCAGAGAGCTTTATCGGCGCGCTGGGACGCGGCGGCAGCTATGAAATTGCCCGGCACGATGGCGAATCCGAAGCGGCGGTTGGCTTTTCGCTTTACCCCAATCCGCTGATCGATGCCGGTTTTGGCGCGAAAACCAGCGAGCAGGTTTTCCTGCCACTCGGACATGATCAATCCGCAGCAACGCGGTTGAGAGAGAATGGCTGGCGCACGGTGGCCGCCCTTTCAGACAAGGACCAGGCCGAGGCGCTTGGTTGTTCCCATATTTTGAACGGCGATCAGCCGGAACCATTATAAGAAAGTGAATCCATGGCCAATGTAACGGTAATCGGCGCCCAATGGGGTGATGAGGGCAAAGGCAAGATAGTCGACTGGCTGTCCGAACGCGCCGATGTCGTGGTCCGCTTTCAGGGTGGCCATAATGCCGGCCACACGCTGGTTGTTGATGGCGCGGTCTACAAGCTTTCGCTGCTCCCCTCTGGCATTGTCCGTGGCGCATTGTCGATCATCGGCAATGGTGTCGTGCTCGATCCCTGGCATTTGCGCGATGAGATCAAGAAGCTGGAAAGCCAGGGTGTCGCGATTAACACCGATAATTTCGGTATCGCCGAAACCTGCCCGCTGATCCTGCCGATCCACCGCGATCTCGACGCCATGCGTGAAGACGCCAGCGGCAAGGGCAAGATTGGTACAACCCGGCGCGGCATCGGGCCGGCTTATGAAGACAAGGTCGGGCGCCGTGCGATCCGGGTCTGTGATCTTGCTCATCTCGACGATCTGGGACCACAGCTCGACCGGCTATGCGCACATCATGATGCGCTTCGTGCGGGCTTTGGCGAACCACCAGTGGACCGGGAACGGCTACTCGATGACCTGAAGGATATCGCCGACAGCGTGCTGCAATATGCCCAACCCGTCTGGAAACGCCTCAATGAAGCGCGCCGCGACGGCAAGCGTATATTGTTCGAAGGCGCGCAGGGGGTGCTGCTTGATGTCGATCATGGCACCTATCCATTCGTTACCAGTTCAAACACGATTTCCGGAACTGCTGCTGGCGGATCGGGTATCGGTCCATCCGGCACGGGCTATGTTCTGGGAATAACCAAGGCTTATACAACCCGGGTCGGCTCCGGGCCGTTTCCGACCGAGCTCGACGATGCGATCGGTCAGCGACTGGGCGAACGCGGCCATGAATTTGGTACGGTAACCGGCCGTCAACGCCGCTGCGGCTGGTTCGATGCCGTGCTCGTGCGCCAGGCGCTCGCCGTGTCTGGCGTTGCCGGAATTGCGCTGACCAAACTCGACGTGCTCGACGGGTTCGAGGAACTGAAAATATGTGTCGGCTATGATCTGGACGGCGTGACTTATGATTATCTGCCACCGCATCACCAGGATCAGGCGGCGGTCAAACCGATTTACGAGACGCTGGAGGGCTGGAATGAAACCACCGCCGGTGCGCGCAGCTGGGCAGACCTGCCGGCGCAGGCGATTAAATATATCAAGCGGGTTGAGGAACTGATCCAATGCCCGGTTGCACTGGTGTCGACCTCGCCCGAACGTGACGATACGATTCTGGTGACGGATCCCTTTGCTGATTAAACGCTATCGTCGTTCCGGTAACGGGGCGCTGGTCTCGGAGGATCGGACAAAGGCAATGCCGGACTATCGGACCTTTCAAGGCTTATGTCTCCTTGATCGCCACGACACCACAGGCTCTCCTGACCATTTTGGTAAAGTCAGGCCTTCATTGACTATACATCACCAGTTCATCGCGACGATGTCACCAAGCTCGAGCAATCATGTCCCATTTTCAATGGGGTCGTTCTAAACCAAAGTAATCCCTGTTTTATGCGTAGCTTTTTCAAACTCCAGTCATTCGACTTGGCGATCGATCTCGGTACTGCCAACACGCTCATCTATGTGCGCGATAACGGTATCATGCTCAACGAACCATCCGTCGTGGCTCTGGAGACCAATGACGGTGTGACAAAGGTGCGTGCGGTCGGCAGCGATGCCAAATTGATGATGGGCAAGACGCCCAGCAATATCAGCGTCATGCGTCCTCTCAAGGATGGGGTCATCGCCGATCTGGATGTCGCCGAGCAGATGATCAAGCATTTCATCCAAAAAGTGCATCAGAAAAAGCCCGGGATGTTCCGGCGTTTCGACATTGTGGTCTGTATTCCTTCCAGTTCGACCAACGTGCAACGCCGCGCACTTCGCGATGCCGCCTCGAATGCCGGCGGATCGAGCGTATTCTTCGTTGAGGAACCGATGGCCGCTGCCATTGGTGCGGGGATCCCGGTCGCCGAACCTACCGGCGCTATGGTGGTCGATATTGGCGGAGGAACGACCGAAGTTGCAATTCTGTCCTTGCAGGGCTTGGCATATAGCACATCCGGACGGATGGGCGGCGACAAGATGGATGACGCCATTGCCTATCATATCCGGCGCAAGCATAATCTGGCGATCGGTGAATCGACCACGGAACTCATCAAACATGAAATAGCGAGCGCGGTGAGCCCGTCAGACGGCAAGGGACGCACCATGCATATCAAGGGTCGCGATCTGGTCAGCGGCATGCCGAAAAAAATCGTCATCACCGAAGCCGAAATTGCCCATGCCATTGCCGAACCGGTGAGCCAGATCGCTGAATCCGTGCTCAATGCACTGGAGAATACCAAGCCTGAATTGGCCGCCGATATCATGGATCAGGGCATTGTACTGACCGGTGGCGGAGCATTACTGGGACGAATTGACGAATTTATCGCCGACAAGACCGGATTGCCTGTTACCATTGCGGATGACCCGTTGACCTGCGTCGCCAATGGCGCCGGTCGGGCAATGGAAGATCCGCTTTATCACAATGTACTGATCCCCGCCTGAGCCGAACGGCGCAGGCGATCAAATATCTACAGTGGATCCGGGAATTGGTCCAATGTCCGGTGACTTTTGAAAGCATTTTGCCGAAGCGCAAGAATATCATTCTGCTGACGAATCCGTTTGCGGACTGAGCAATCGCAATGGCCTTGTTTTCCCGATGGGTTAAAATATGCGATCGGAGCCCTGTGCTGGCAGGAGACCACCGGCGTTTCCGGGAGAGGCTCTGACAAACATCATACTGCCTTCAAGCCAACTATCCACGGGTTTGCACAATCCCGAATCAGGGAAATTGAGCAGGTCGATCATTTTTCGATAGGCTCGTGGTTCAGCCACTTCTCTAGCACGATGAAGCAGCGCCAGATATTGTTTGGCGATCCACCGGTCGGCAACGAGGCTGCTCAGAAATATTTGAGCCTCCGGCGTAGATACCCGCGACAATTCGCGCGTTACGGCTTGGACATCTTCAAAAACATGCAGCATTCCAGGGCAAAGGACTGCGCCGAAGCTTCCTTCAACGAACGGCAATGAAAATAGATCTGCCTGCAGAAAAACCAGGTTATCTGGAACTCTGCCAGCGATCGCAATCATCCGGTCGCGTGCGGCCTGAAGCATGCCTTCAGACAGATCGCATAGAATCGTGTTGCGACTTGAATTCGCATGTATCTCAGCGGTCGAGATGAGGGATCCGCATCCCACATCAAGCAATGTACCTTCCCCGAAGGAAACCGCTTGTTTGGCAAAAGAGGAATATGATTTGGGCGAGGTGCCCCACGCTATGCGATTATAAAGCTCGCTGCCTATCAGCCGGTCATATAATTTTGCGTGTTTGTCATAGACCTGGTTTGAATGGCCCTCGTCGATGACAGACCAGATATCGTCTGCGATAGATCGGACAACCAATTCGGGATGAACAACCGATCTCAAAAATCCGGGACAATTCATGATTTTGATCATGGCCTGCCAGTGTCAGGATAACGGTCGAGCGGTCGTTCCGGCGTCAACTTTATACGCCGATTCTGCCGTCCAACCCTAGACATCGTCGGCCGAGATCATTTCCTCACGATCAATCTCACCGGTCATTGATGCGACGGTTACTGCAACCGCGGCATCGCCGGAGACATTGGTGGTCGTGCGCATCATGTCCATGATCCGGTCAACGCCAGCGACAAAAGCGATCGTCTCGAGCGGTACGCCAACGCTGCCGAACACCAAAGCCATCATGATCAGGCCCGCGCCCGGGATTCCGGCCGCACCGATGGCGCCGAGCGTCGAAGTGATCGAGATCAGGATATAGTCGCCAAAACTGAGGTCGACACCGAATATCTGCGCGCCGAACAATGTGGCAAGCCCAAGATACATCGCGGTGCCGTTCATATTGATCGTGGCACCGAGAGAAACCACGAAGCTGGCGACCGAATTGCTGACACCGAGATTGCGTTCAACGCAGCGCAGCGTCACCGGCAAAGTCGCATTGGACGAGGCAGTGGAATAGCTGACGGCGATCGCATCAACAATCCCGCGAAAGAAATCGATCACGGGCAGCTTCGCGACGAATTTGATCATCCCTGAATAAACGATCCCGATGATCAGTAGGCAGCCGAGATAGTTGAGTCCGACCAGTTGTGCCAACGAGAGCAAGGCGTCCATGCCAAGTGTGCCGGCAACCCAGGCCATCAGAGCAAAGACACCAAAGGGCGTCAGTTCCATCACGATCATCGTGACTTTCTGCATCACAATGGCGCCGCTATCGAAGATTTTTGCCAGCGGCTTGCCGTCTTCCTTGGCCATCAATATGCCGATGCCAATGAGCAGCGCAAAGACGATCAGCGGCAGGACCCGGACATCGGCCATCACTTGAACAGGGCTGTCGGGGACAATCGACAGGATCATGTCAACGGCGCTGGTGTCATTGGGTATCGGCGTTTCGCCCTTCTCGATCGCGCTTGTGTCTACACCGTTGCCAGGCTGAAAGAAGGTGCCGAGCGCAAGACCCAGCCAGGCAGCAATCTGCCCGGTGATGACGAACAATATCATCGCCCGTCCACCGACACTCCCCAGTTTCTTCAGATCACCAAGCGCAGCAACGCCGGCGACCAGTGAGAAGAAGATCAAGGGGACGACGAGCATCTTGATCGCCTTGATGAAAAAATCACCAATCCATTTGATAGTTTCTGATTCAGGGCCCCAGATCAGACCGGTGATGACACCGAGAACAAGAGCCGCGATCACCCGCTGCCAAAGCGGAATCTTGAACCAGAATGCCAGCATGCGATTTTCCCCGATTTTTTTCCCAGCCTGAGCCTATCGACAGCAACGCGGCGCGGCAAGCCTTTAGGGACAGGCTACATCCAGAAGCTGATCGCCAGGCAGGTCGACAAACCGACGCCAAAGGTGAGCGGAATACCGGCCTTGAAGAAGTCGGTGAAGCGGTAATTGCCCGCTGCATAGACCAGAGTATTGGTTTGATAGCCGATCGGCGTCGCGAAACTGGCCGAAGCCGCGAACATGACAGCGATCACCAGAGGCCGGGGATCAACCCCCAGATCAGTGCCCAATGCTATGGCGATCGGCGTAATGATGATCGCAACCGCATTGTTGGTCACAATCTCGGTCATGATCACCGAGAAAACGTAGATCGCAAATACCAGCCCCCAGGGTGGTACTTCCCGCAAATAGGGAGTCATTTCCGAAACAATGAGATCTACACTGCCAGCCTGCTGCAGACCAAGCCCCACCGCAAGCATGCCAAAAATCAGAACCAGAACATTGCCGTCTATCGAACCCCAGGCTTCTTCCGCATCAATACACCGTGCCAGCAAGATTGCACCAACCGCGAGAATAGTGGCGACCGCGAGCGAGATTATATTGAGTGCAGCGAGCACCACCACCGCGACCAGTGCGCCGATGGCAATCGGTGCGCGATCCCTGCGAAAAGCCCGGATTTTGGTTTGTCCGACTCCGAACAGATTCGGATTTTGATACATGCGGCGAATATCTTCGCTGGAACCGGTCACCAGCAGACGATCTGCCGCGTGGATCCGCGCATTGGTCAGGTCTGACCGCGGCAGATTGCGATAGCGGGTCATCCCCAACACGCGGACGTTAAGTTGCGACAGAAAGGGAATGTCATACAGGCGATTACCGATGCTGGGATGACTGGGAGCAACCGTCGCCTCGACCAGTTCCTCGCCCAAAGCGCCAACATCACCTTTATGGACGATACCGACCTTGAAATCTTCCGATTCTCGCAGAGAAATGAGTTCAGCAAGGTCCAGTTGCACGACAATCCGGTCGCCCGCCCGCAATTCGTGAAAATCAAGATCATGGCGGATATAGCTGCTCAATCGCTTGACCGCCGTGACTTCCAGGCCCGCCCGGCGCAGTTCCGGAACGGTGTACAGCTTCTTGTCGATCACCGATGCATTGCGACGAACGGTCAATTCGGTGAGAAAAGCGCTTTCATCGCTGCTGTCAAACTCCCCCCTGACGTGGCCACCGGGAAGCAGCCAGCTGCTAAAAAGAACCATCATCACCGTGCCCGCAACCGCCGCAATCAGCCCATAGGGCGTGATTTCGAATATTCCGAAACCGGCCAGACCTTGTTCGCGGGCCACCGCATCGACGATGAGGTTAGTCGAGGTACCGATCAGCGTTGTGGTACCACCCAATATGCAGATGAAGCTAAGCGGAATCAGCAGTTTCTTGGACGAGAAACCAGTCGCTCGTGACAGACGCAGGATGATCGGAATCAGAACGATCACCACCGGCGTATTGTTCATGAAGGCGGATGCGACAAAGGCACCGAGAAACATTTCCGCCACCGCCAGCTTGGGGTGGTGCTTGGCCCGCTTGATGATGAAGCCGGCGATCGCATCGATGGTCCCGGTGCGCAAAAGAGCGCCGGACAGGATGAACATCGCCGCGATGGTGATCGGTGCCGTGTTGGAAAAGACCGAAAACAGCCCGTCGGAATCGATGATTCCAAGGAACAGAAACATGCAGGCTCCGAGCACCGCGACCACCGCAGCCGGAAAACGTTCCATAATGAACCCGGCGAACAGGAACCCAAGGATCACCAGACCGATGACAGCCTTGTTTGCCTGAATATATTCGTCGATGATATGAAGAATGAGGTCGATCATGAATCAGGAACAGCCTTCAATATAGCTGACTGGCCCTGCCAGTCCGGATCGGAAAACGGTAACCAATTTGGGCTGGTTTCCGATTTCCATTACATCCACATCATTTGCGGCAGTTTCAAAAATCATGGCATATTTGCCATCGCTGGAGACAAGACGGAGATAGGATCCTGTTCATCCGCATTGCGCCCTGTGCATCATTTTCTGATCGGCAAGCACCACGGCCATCATGGCCTCGACTACCGGAACGCCGCGGATTCCGACACAAGGATCATGCCGACCCTTGGTCGATATTTCGGTCGCCACGCCCTCCGGCGTGATGGTCGGCACCGGCGTCAATATGGAACTGGTCGGTTTGAACGCTACCCTGCAGAAAACCGGCTGGCCGGTGGATATACCGCCAGCCGTTCCGCCTGCGTGATTAGAGTCAAATCTCGGACCGTTGTTGCCGGGATGCATCGCGTCGGCATTTTCTTCGCCGCGCAGACGGGCAGCGGCAAAGCCGTCACCGATTTCGACACCTTTTGTCGCATTAATGGTCATCATCGCCGCGGCAATCTCGCTGTCGAGCTTGGCATAGACGGGTGCACCCCATCCAGCCGGCACACCGGTCGCTTCGCAGGCGATAATCGCGCCGATGCTGCTGCCGTCCTTGCGGGCGCCATCGACCAGTACTTCCCAGCGCTTCGCGGCTTCGGCGTCAGGGCAGAAAAACGGATTGTTGCCGATCTCACGGGCATCAAAATTCGCCGGATCAATGGCATCGCCGCCGATTTCGGCAACCCAGGCCCGAATCGTCACTTCCGGAATCACCTGCCTTGCAACCGCACCGGCAGCAACCCGGGCGGCGGTCTCACGGGCGCTGGAGCGGCCACCGCCGCGATAGTCACGAAAGCCGTATTTCTGGTCATAAGCATAGTCAGCATGGCCGGGACGATAGGCTTTGGCAACGTCGCTATAATCCTTGGACCGTTGATCGACATTCTCGATCATCAGCGAAATCGGCGTACCGGTGGTCTTGCCTTCGAAGATGCCGGAGAGGATTTTGATCTGGTCCGGTTCCTGCCGCTGGGTCGTATATTTCGATTGGCCGGGACGGCGCGCATCGAGGAATGGCTGAATGTCTGCTTCGCTCAGCGCCAGTCCGGGAGGGCAGCCATCAACCAGGGCGCCAAGGGCGGGTCCGTGACTTTCTCCCCAGGTGGAAAAGCGAAAAGCATGGCCAAAGATGTTAAAACTCAAAACTCGCTCTCCGCGTTGATAAATTCAATTCTGTTTCCGAATGGATCATTCACGAAAAAACGGGAATGATGATCAACCGCTTCGGCAGGCTGTATCCGATAACCTGCATTTTTCAGCTTTTCCATCAAGTTGTGGAAATCGCTTGTCTGAAAAGCAGGATGCGCCTTGTTTGCAGGGCGAAAATCACGTTCGATTCCGAGATGTACACGGACTTGTTCTTTCTCAAACCAGCAGCCCCCATTGGCCTGCAATTCCCCAGGCTTTGTACGTTCTGGGATATCCAGAAGTTCACTATAAAAACCTCTCGCCTGATCTTCTCCTGCTTCGGGCATGGCCAGCTGGACATGATGCAACCCGATGATCATCAATCCAGCGCGATATCTGGCGCGTCTTCCTGCTTCATGCCGACCGTATGATAGCCGGCATCAACATGATGGGTTTCGCCCGTAACGCCTGCCGAAAGATCGGACAGGAAATAGAGGGCCGAAGCGCCGACATCATCGATAGTGACGTTGCGCCGCAACGGCGAATTCAACTCGTTCCATTTCAAAATATAGCGAAAATCCCCAATTCCGGAGGCGGCCAGTGTCTTGATCGGCCCGGCAGAGATCGCGTTGACCCGGATACCGTCGGGACCAACATCATTCGCGAGATATTTGACCGAAGTTTCAAGCGCGGATTTGGCTACGCCCATAACATTATAGTGCGGGATCACTTTCTCGGCGCCGTAATAGGATAAAGTCAGCATAGAGCCGCCCGCGCTCATTAGCGCAGCGGCGCGTTTGGCGACAGCGGTGAAGCTATAGACACTGACATTCATGGTCATCAGGAAATCGTCTAGGGTGACGTCAAAATATTTGCCGCGCAGCGCTTCCTTGTTGGTGAAGCCGATTGCATGGACGACAAAATCCAGCTTGCCCCAGCGTTTCTCAATCTCGGCAAATGCTGCATCAAGCTGGTCCATGTCGCTGACATCACAATCAATCAGAAAATCGCAGCCCAGTTGTTCAGCAAGCGGATTGACCCGCTTGGCCATCACCTCGCCCTGATAGCTGATCGCCAGTTCGGCACCATCTGCAACCAGACGCTGGGCAATACCCCAAGCCAGTGACTTGTTATTTGCAAGCCCCATGATCAAGCCGCGCTTGCCTTTCATTAAATCACTCATTGCCCGGGTCTCCTGAATTCAGATAATCATCGCTGATAAACGCTATCAAAACGATTTTCCAGCGGATCATTCGCTTGTCTCCTTGTGCGAGGGCCTTTCGGCCAAAGCAGCATTAATCTCTGCACCGATTACCATGCCAAGTCCGATCAGATAGAAAAAAATTAGCGTGATGATAACCCCGGCGAGACTGCCATAAGTGAGCTGGTAATTGGCCGCATATTTGAGGAAAACCGGTAACAGCCCGGTGATCATGAGCCACCAGCCGCTGATGAATACGGCACCCGGCCATTTGGGATATTGCCGCGGCCTATATTGCCGCGGGGTCAACAGACGGAACAATAGATAAAGCGTGGCAAATAACATGAAAAACGGGATCGCGCTGGACAGTGAAAGCCAAAGTGCATCGGTTTCAACCGCCGGAAAATAGGTGCCGAGGAAGCCGGTTATGCCGGCCACTATAAATTGCGCACTCAGGGCCAGCATCGCGAAGAATACCGATAATAGAATGAGCGTGATCGATGTCAGGCGATATTCCCAAAACGCTCGCTGTGCCTGTACGCCATATGCACGGTGAAGAATCTCGCGGATGGTCTCGATCAGGCTCGTCGTGGTCCACAACCCGACGATCGCGCTGAACCACAGCAACGGCCCGGTCCGTGCGGTCATCGCGTCTCTGATCGGATCATGCAGCGCTGCCGCAACCGAGGGCGGAACAGTGACCAGAAAAGCCTCTACAAAATCGGTGCCGATTGCCGTCTGTCCGAACCCCCCGACAATTGCCGCGGCTACGATGAAAAAGGAAAAGACCGCGAGCAGCGACAGATAGGCGAAATTGCCTGCAAAGGTGAACCCGTCATAATAAACACCGACAGCGGTGCGTTCGAGAATGATCAAGGCTCGGCGAAACGGACTTTCATCGGCCATTGTGTCAGCGCCGCTATTGGCAGATGCTCCCGACACCCGTTTCTCTTCGCGCCGCGCTTCAGGAGAAAGTTCTGACATCGGGTTCGGGGCCAAAGCTATACACCCAGACTGGCGCGAGGATTGCCTTCCGGATTCCAACCTTTCACAAATTCTGCGAGCTTTTCATCTTTTTTCGGCAAAACGATCATCAAGGTAACCAGCTGATTTCCGCGAATGCCGGATTTTCCGGTAAAGCCCTTATTTTTGAGACGCAGGGTCTTGCCGGAATCCGATCCTGCGGGGATAGAAAGCATGACCGGCCCATCAACTGTAGGGACCTTGATCCTGGCTCCTTCGACCGCCTCTTTCAGACTGATCGGCAGATCCAACCTGATGTTGTCGCCATCACGTTCATAAAAGGGATGGGGATTGATGTGAATGGTGACAATCGCATCACCATTACCGCCCGGCCCCGGCCGGCCCTTGCCGCTGAGGCGCATCTGGGTACCCTCCTCAACGCCCTTGGGCAGGCTGAGGTCGATAGTTTTGCCATCTTCGAGCGTAATGCGCTGCTTCTGCAGTGTCGCAGCAGCGACAAATTCGACGTTCAGCCTATAGGCAACATTGGCGCCCTTGACCGGGGGAGCGCTGCGCTGTCGGCCACCGAAAGGCGAACCCCCACCGCCGCCAAAAAGGCCCTCGAAAATATCGCCGAAATCCGCGCCAGCATTTCCGAAATCATGTTGCTGCCCCGCCGGGCCGCGCTGATATCCGCCGCCGCCATAGCCGAAGGGTGCGGTAGGATTGCCGTCCGCATCAATCTCTCCGCGATCGAATTGCGCACGCTTATCCTTGTCCAGCAACAAATCATAAGCCTTGGTGACGTCCGAGAAACGCTCCGTCGCCTTTGGATTATCCTTGTTCTTGTCCGGGTGCAGTTCCTTGGCGAGCTTGCGATATGCGGATTTGATCTCCTTGTCGCTAGCGCCCTTGGCCACACCCAATGCTTGATAGGGATCTTTCATTATCTACCCTTTTTCAAATCCTTACCATGCAGAGATTGGAATTATCCGCCAATTTTCAACTCCACTGTTTTATTCGGGTACAACGGCGAGATCGGAA
>Ga0209345_10001454_pt1 | contig 28288 bp, 27 predicted proteins | sample Cruoilmetagenom7_FD_187294 | JGI IMG/M metagenome (GOLD analysis project Ga0209345, IMG submission 187294) | Oil polluted marine microbial communities from Coal Oil Point, Santa Barbara, California, USA - Sample 7 (SPAdes) (version 2) | ecosystem: Environmental > Aquatic > Marine > Oil seeps ...
TTTCTGCTGGCCGAACATCTGGATGGCGCCACCTTCGAAGAAACCCCGCAGGATTTCGGCTATGACCGCATGCTGGTGCCACACCGGCGCCCGGTTCAGACCGCGGATGGCTATATCACGATTTTGCCCTACACCAATCTGCAATGGGCCCGCTTCTTCAAGGCGGTCGGGCGGGATGACATGGTTGACCACATATGGGTCACCGACATGGCCGCGCGCAGCCGCAACATCGGGGCGGTCTACGATATGGTCGCGCAGGTGGCGCTGACACGAACCACCGAAGAATGGCTCACCCTGACGGAGGAGGCCGACATACCTGCCATGCCGGTGCGCAATCTGGCGGATCTGCCCGGCGACCCGCATCTGGCCGCAACCGGTTTTTTCCAGCGGATCGAACATCCCTCCGAGGGGCCGATCTGGACGACCCGGCCGCCTGTGCGATTTTCCGCGACCCCGGCCCGCCACGATCATCGCCCTGCCCCCCGCCTGGGGGAGCATACCGAGGAAATCCTCGGCAAGGACGATGATTAGGGCCGATAATTAGGGACGTTCCCCTCAGACATCCATCGAACGGGCGATAAGTTCCTTCATGATCTCGTTGGTGCCGCCATAGATCATCTGCACCCGGCTGTCCGCGTACAAGCGCGCAATCGGGAATTCCATCATGAAGCCGTAGCCGCCATGCAATTGCAGACACTCGTGCATGACCTCGTTCTGGGTCTGGCTGCCCCACCATTTCGCCATCGACGCCGTAGCCGCATCCAGCTCACCCACCTCCAGCCGCGCGATGCCATCATTGACGAAGCTGCGCAGCAACTCGGCCTTGGTCTTGCATTCCGCCAACTTGAACCGGGTGTTCTGGAAATCCATGATCCGGTTGCCAAAGGCCTTACGGTCCTGGACGTATTTCACCGTCTCATTGATGGCGAAGTCGATGAAGCCAAGGGCGGTGATGCCGATCATCAGCCGTTCCCAAGGCAACTGCTTCATCAGCTGATAGAACCCCTGGCCTTCCTCCGGGCCAAGCAGGTTCGCGGTCGGGACGCGCACGTCCTCAAAAAACAGCTCGGCCGTGTCCGAACCCTTCATGCCCAGCTTTTTCAGGTTCCGTCCGCGACGGAAACCCTCGGCATCCTCGGTTTCCAGAACGATGAGCGAAACGCCCTTCGCACCCGCGCTTCGATCGGTCTTGGCCACGACCACGATGAGATCGGCGGTATGGCCGTTGGTGATGAAGATCTTCGAGCCGTTGATCTTGTAATGGTTGCCGTCCTTTTCCGCGTGGGTCTGGACGTTCTGAAGGTCCGAACCCGTTCCCGGCTCCGTCATGGCGATTGCCGCGACGCTGTCGCCGCTGATCAATCGCGGCAACCATTTTTTCTTTTGTTCTTCACTGCCATAGGCATTGATGTAGTGGATGACGATGGTCTGGATGCCATAGCCCCAGCCGGTGTCACCCGTAAGGCCCTGCTCGTAAACAGTAATCGAATCGAACCCGATACCGCCGCCGAACCCGCCATATGCCTCGTCGATGGAGCCGCCCATGACGCCCTGTTTGCCGACCGTCCGCCAGAATTCGCGATCGACGATGCCTTGCTCGGCCCATTTGTCGACATTCGGTGCCATTTCGGCATCGAAGAGCTTACGGGTACTTTCCGCAAACATCTTGTGTTCATCGGTGGCCCAGGCGGGGGAATTCTTGATCAGGGACATGTTGCCATCCTACGGAGCGTTGCATGCATTTCAGGAAATCTAACAAGTGTTCTGTTTCCTGACAACGGCCCGCAACCCCGTGTGACGGTGCGTCATGTTCTGCCCTGACTGCGCCCCCAAACGCAAAAGGCCCGCCGATATGGCGGGCCTTTGACCTGATGCTCGGTGGTTGTTCGGCCACCGTATCCTAGAGTTTCTCAGTCAACTCCGGCAGAGCCTGGAACAGATCCGCGACCAGACCGTAATCCGCGACCTGGAAAATCGGGGCCTCTTCGTCCTTGTTGATCGCGACGATGATCTTCGAATCCTTCATGCCCGCCAGATGCTGGATCGCGCCCGAGATACCAGCCGCGATGTAGAGGTTCGGCGCGACGACCTTACCGGTCTGTCCGACCTGCCAGTCATTCGGAGCATAGCCACTGTCAACCGCCGCGCGCGATGCGCCAACGGCGGCACCCAGCTTGTCGGCCAGCTTCTCGATCAGGGCGAAGTCTTCTTCGGAGCCAACACCACGACCGCCGGACACGACAATTCCGGCCGATGTCAGATCAGGGCGATCACTCTCGGCGACCTTGTCCTCCACCCAGGAGGACAGACCCGGATCAGCGGTGACGCCGACGGTTTCAACCGGGGCGGACCCACCTTCGCCTGCGGCATCGAAGGTTGATGTGCGGAAGGTGATGACCTTCTTGGCATCCTTGGACTTCACGGTCTGAACCGCGTTACCGGCATAGATCGGGCGCTCAAACGTATCGGCATCGACCACGCCCGAAGCGTCGGAAATCACCATCACGTCCAGCAGGGCCGCCACACGAGGCATGACGTTTTTCGCATCTGTCGTGGCGGGGGCAACGATGTGCTCGTAATCATCCGCCAGGCTGACGATCAGCGCGGCCGTGGCTTCCGCCAGGCGGTGACCGAGGGAGGCATCTTCGGCCACCAGAACCTTGGCCACACCGTCAATCTTCGCCGCGGCATCACCCGCAGCAGCGGCAGATGCGCCGGCGACCAGAACCGTCACATCACCCAGCTTCTCGCACGCCGCTACAGCCTTGGCCGTGGCGTCCATCGCCAGATTGCCGTCAGTTACTTCCGCAAGGAGTAGAACAGCCATTACACAGCCCCCGCTTCTTTGAGTTTCGCGATCAGCTCATCAACGGAACCGACCGTGATGCCAGCCACACGCTCCGCCGGTTCAGCCGTCTTCACGATTTCCAACCGGTTGGCGACATCGACGCCGTAATCGGAAGCTGACTTTTCTTCCAAGGGCTTCTTCTTCGCCTTCATGATGTTGGGCAGGGACGCATAGCGCGGCTCGTTCAGGCGCAAATCGACCGTGATGACGGTGGGCATGGAAACCTCGATGGTCTGCAATCCGCCGTCCACTTCGCGCGTGACCTTCGCCTTGTCGCCCGCGATCTCGACCTCCGATGCGAATGTCGCCTGCGACCACCCCATCAGCGCGGCCAGCATCTGGCCGGTCGCATTCATGTCATTGTCGATGGCCTGCTTGCCGCAGAGCACGAGCCCGGGCTGTTCCTCATCCACAATCGCCTTGAGGATCTTGGCAACGGCCAGCGGCTCGATATCGTTGTGTACATCGTCGGAGGCGACAACCAGAATGGCGCGATCCGCACCCATGGCCAGGGCCGTGCGCAGGGTTTCCTGCGATTGCTTGACGCCGATGGACACGACGACAACCTCATCCGCCTGACCGGCTTCCTTCAAGCGGATCGCCTGCTCGACCGAGATTTCGTCGAACGGGTTCATCGACATCTTTACGTTCGCAAGATCAACACCCGTGCCGTCCGCTTTGACGCGTACTTTCACGTTGTAATCGATAACGCGTTTGACAGGTACCAGCACCTTCATGGGCGTTACTCTCCTTAAGTTATTGATATTTCTCGACCATAGTGGCGGTCATAGCTTAGCGATCTTTGAATTCAGGCTTTCTCTTGCCTGAAAACGCTTTCATCGCTTCGGGAAAATCATGGGCGCACAACAGGACGCTTTGCGCATCGCGCTCGATGTCCAGTGCCTCCAGATAGCTGCTCTCGGCGGTGCTGCGCATTACCCGCTTTGCGGTCTGTACGCCAAACATCGGATGCTGGGCGATCTCGTTTGCGATCTCAAGCGCGCGCTCCTCGACCCGGTCGGCCGGAACGCACTCTTCCACGACGCGCAGACCCTTGGCGGTGCGCCCGTCGATCTCACGCCCTGTAAGGACAAGCATCCGGGCGACCCCGGCGCCGGCACGTTGCTGAAGCAGCCAGCTCGAACCGGTATCGGGGCATCCGCCGACGCGGGCAAAGACTTCACACAGTCGCGCATCCTCGGCAGCGACGACAATATCCGCCGACAGGGCAAGGCTCAGACCCGCGCCAAAGGCGACGCCGCAGACGGCGGAAATCATTGGCTTGCGAAAGAAGTACGCCGCCCGCCCGCCATCGTGAACCCTATCGACCATCTCGGAGGTCGCTCTGGCACCCTTGGCGATTTCATCCTGGAACCCGACGAGATCGCCGCCGCTGCTGAAATGATCGCCGCCGGTCATGACCACGACACGGATCGTATCGTCACGGTCAGCTTCCTTCAGAAGCGTCACCAGCTCATCGACGAAGTCGACACTGTAAGGATTGCGTTTCCCCGGTTGTACAAACCGCAGGATGCCAATCGGGCCGTTCCGTTCCAGGCGAATGTGTTCGGTCATTGCAGGTTCCCTCAGGTTCCGGTCCAGACGGGCGCTCGCTTCTCGGCAAAAGCCTTCGGACCTTCGATCGCGTCATTGCTGGCATACACAACCTCGTGCAGACGCTTGCCTTCTTCGAGGCCAGCGGCGCAGCCCAGATCCATGGTTGCGCGCACGCCCCCTTTTGCCGCGATCACCGAGAGCGGGGCCGCGCTGGCGATCCGCTTGGCGATTTCCATCGCGCGGGCGCGGACGGCCGCGGGGGTGTCTTCGAGGTAGTTCGTGAATCCGTAATTGTGCAGTCGTTCGATCGGCATCAGGTCGCCGGTCAGAACGATTTCCATAAGGATGGGCTGCGGCAGCATCGACAGCGCCGGGGATGCCCAGGGCGATCCACGACCGATCTTGACTTCGGTAATGCCGACCTTCGTACCCTTCAGCCCGACGCGCAGATCGCAGTTCAGCGTCAGCATCATGCCACCGGCCATCAACGATCCGGTCATCGCGGCAATGATGGGCTTTTTGCAGGCGCGCATCGTCTCATGGAACGGGTCGCGCATCTTGGTCAGGATATCGACGCCCTCATCCCGCGCGATTTGTGTGGCTTCCTTCAAATCCAATCCGGCGGAAAAAACACCGCAATCGGATGAGGTCAAAATGGCGACGCGGATACTATCGTCCGCCTCGATCCTCTCCCAGGCATCGGTCAGCCCGTTCGTCGCGGCCACGGACAGAGCATTCTTGCGCTCGGGCCGATTGATACAGACGGTTGCGATACCGTCTTCAACTGTCACTTCGATAGGGCTCATGATATCTGCTTCGTTTCTTGGAATATACTAGGTGCAATTCTCGTATGGGGTTTCCCCGCGGCATGAGCGCCGCGGGGAAGTTCATGCTTATTCGACGCTGAACGATTCGGAGCTTTCCTTGATGACTTCCCAAACCACGTCGAGATAGTCCGCGCTCCAGTCAGTCAGCGGGACCCAGGCCTCACCATCCCACTGCTCGATGCGGGTCTTGCCACCGCCACCGTGATCCTCGGGGGTCACAGTGACCGGGGCCATCACCCCATCGCCATCGAAACCGGACAGCGATTCATAGGCATTCTTCATGCTCTCGGGCGTCAGCGGCCAGCCATCTTCGGCAACCGCAATACGTGCAGCTTCGAAAGCAGTCGAAAACATCGCCATGCCGGTGTTGTAGTACACGTCGCGAACCAGGCTTTCAGGACCGCTGCCATTGCCGTCGGCATAGTAGGTATCCAGCATCAGACGCACGATCGGCACTTCCTGGCCACCGGCCACGTTGGTCCCGCGCAGAATGCCCGTTGCCTCTTCGGCACCGATATTTGCGATATCGACTTCGTTGAACCAGTTAACCGCGATGTAGCGGTCGATCGGGAACCGGTTCCGGCGCATTTCCTTGGAGGCAACCACGTGCCCACTGGCCAGAAGCCAGCTGATCACGTAGTCGGGCTGGTCGCGGCGGATGCTGCTCCATGCGCCGGACTGGTCCGACCCCGGCAGCGGTACGGGATAAAGCTCCAGCTCGAATCCTTCACGCTCGGAGAGGGTTCTGAGAATCTCGATCGGCTCCTGACCGAACGGATAATCCAGATAGATGAAGCCGATCTTCGCGTCGCTCAGATCGCCGTCCAGCTGATCCTTGATGAAGGCAACGTCGTTCGCCGCCTGCTGCCAGTAGGTCGGGCCGACGGGGAAAACCCACTCGAACACTTCACCGTCGACAGCGTCACCACGGCCCACGAAGGACTGCATCAGGATGTTTTCGTCGTTCATCGCCCGGGGCAGGACCGCATTCGTGACCGGCGTGGACATGAAGTTGAAGATGAACACACCGTCGCGCTTGAGTTGCTCATAGCACTCAACGCCGCGCTGCGGCTCGTTGCCGTGGTCGCGCACGATGATTTCAATCGGGTGTCCCTCGATGCCACCATTATCGTTGGTGTACATCGCAAGATCCTGGGCAGCCTGGGCCACCTGAGGTGTGACGAACGTGTACGACTTGCTGAGGTCGAAGCAGAGGCCGAACTTGATCGTCTCCTCGGACTGTGCGGAGGCCACCGTGGCGGTTGCCGCCAGTGCGGTGGTCAGGGCCACCGCCGTAATATGTTTTTTGAGTGTCATCTGGTCTTTCTCCCGTTGGTTAAGTTCAGGGTAGCTTTTTGATTTGCGGGCGCGCCGCCACCCCCGGTGACGCTGACCCATTCGTTAACGGACTGTCATGGCACATGTTCGGTGGCGCCGAGTCTGTCCGCCTTCCACAGTGCGATGCGCGTCTCGCCTGCGCCACCGTGATTTTGCGCCGTCAGAACAATCGGCATCCCTTCAGGTTCTGACCGGCGCCACGGCAATGGTTTCTTCCTTTCCTCGCTGAACGATATCTGACTGGAACCTCAGCTCAGCCAACGCTTGCGCCGGCTGTAATGCTTGACATTGTGGAAATCCGTGCCCTCACCGGCGCCAAGATAGAATTCCTGGATGTCGGAGTTCGCCTTGAGAGCCGCGGCCGTGCCGTTCATCACGACGCGACCGTTTTCGATCAGATATCCCTCGGACACGATTTCCAGTGCGGCCAGCGCGTTCTGCTCAACCAGAAGAACGGACATGCCGTCCTCCTTGTTGATCTTTTGCAGGATGCCGAAGATCTCGGCCACCAGGAACGGTGCAAGCCCGAGGCTCGGTTCATCCAGCATGAGCAGTTTCGGCTGGGTCACCAATGCGCGACCGATGGCCAGCATCTGCTGCTCACCGCCCGAAAGGTAACCCGACAGCGAATTGCGGCGCTCGGCCAGCCGGGGGAAGTAGTTGTAGATCTTCTCCTTTTCCACATTCAGTGCGGAGCGGGACATCCCGCTCGGCGCTGCTGCAGTCAGGTTTTCCTCAGGTGTCAGATGTTCAAACACACGTCGTCCTTCGATGACGTGACAGATGCCCTGAGCGACGCGATTTTGAGCGAGCATATCGGTAATATCAGTTCCTTCGAACTTGATCTCACCGCGGCTGACACGCCCGCGCTCAGCTTTCAGCAAACCGCTGATCGCCTTGAGTGTCGTGCTTTTTCCCGCTCCGTTCGATCCCAGAAGCGCGATCATCTCGCCCTTTGGCACCTGCACCGAAACACCTTTGATCGCCAGCATCACGTTGTCGTACAGCACCTCGACGCTGTTCATCGACAGGATGGGCTGGGCTTCGACCTTGTCTTGCATCGGCATTCCCCTTTACTTTCTGAGCTGATCGAAGGGCCAGACCATCAGGTAATCCCTGATATTGCCGTAGAGCTTACCCAGCCCCAGCGGTTCAATCAGAAGGATTATGACGATCAGCGCTCCATAGACCGCGTTCGGGATATGGGCGAGCGTTTCAACGTTGATCTGCATTCCCAGCGACTGGCTACTACCCGAGACGATCCCGTTGACGATGCCCGGTACGAGCAGGATCAAGGCAACGCCCATATAGGACCCGATAATGCTGCCAAGTCCGCCAACGATCACCATCGCCAGCACCTGGATCGACACGGCCACCGAGAATTGCTCCGGTGCGGCCAGGAAGAAGAACGTCGCAACCAGCAGCGCGCCACTTACACCCGCAATGAAGGACGACGTCGCGAAGGCCAGGATCTTGTAGTAGAAACTGTTGACGCCCAGAATTGCAGCGGCGAAATCCTTTTCCCGCACCGCAACCAGCGCACGCCCCAAACCGGTACGTTTGAGATTCAGCATGAAGATTGTCACCAACACACACCACCCGAACGCGACATAGTAATAGCCGGTGTCAGAGGTGATATCCTGTCCCAGCAGGGCCAGGGTCGGGGATTGAAGCGACGCATGCGAGCCGCCCGTGATCGCGGGCGAGTGGGTCAGCACCCAGTCCATCACGAACTGCATGGCGAGCGTCGTGAGCGCGAGATAGAGCCCCTTCACCCGCAATGCGGCAAACGCGAACAGGCTGCCGATCACCGAGGATGCCAGACCCCCGATGATGAGGGCGAATTCCCAGGGAATTCCAAACCGCGCCGCGTGGATCGAAGCATACGCACCCACAGCCATGACAGCCGCGTAGCCCAGGTGAAGCTGGCCGGCCCAACCCGTCACCAGGTTCAGACCCAGTGCGGCGGCCGTCCAGATCAGCCATGGCAGCATGTAGCTGTTGAGGTAGAGCGACGGAACAATGAATGGTGCCGCAAGACCGAACAGCAGGACGAACACAGCCAGATTCCGGTCAGCGGGTACCTTGAAGATACGGCTGTCGGAGACATAGTTCGCGTGGTGGACACCGGAAAGTCGGTAGAACATCCCTTATACCCTTTCGATGTCGTGACGACCAAACAGGCCGTGCGGACGGATCATGACCGTAAGAATGAGCACGGCGGCGACGATAAGCTCCCGGCTTCCGCCTCCGACAATCGGATCGAGGAAGTCAGCGCCCACGTTCTCGATGATGCCGAGAAGAATTCCGGCGACCACTGCGCCCAGAATACTGTCGAGACCACCCAGAACAGCAACCGTCAGACCCTTGAGAAGCAACAGTGACAGCGCCTGATCGACACCCTGGATTTCACCCCAGATAACCCCTGCCGCCATGGCAACGACCGAGGCCAGCGCCCAGGACAACCCGACGCCACGTTCGACCGAAATACCGACAGACCATGAGGCCATGTAGTCATCCGCGATCGCGCGCAACTTGATGCCGGTCCGTGTGCGGAAAAACAGCATGAAGGCGACAAAGAGGGCAATCGCCACCGCGGCACCGACAACATGGATGCGGCTGAGGAAGATGTCGCCCAGGAACAGTGGCTCGTAGCTAACCCCAAGTTCCATAGACCGCGACGTTCCACCCCAGATGGCAAGCGTTGTGCCGCGCAGGAAGATATCCAGCCCCAGTGTCATCATCAGGATCATCACGACCGGACGACCGGCCAGACGGCGCAGAGCAACACGCTCAATACCAAATCCCAGACCGAACATGAGGACCGCGCCGATCGGAATGGCCAGCCAGAGCGGCAGACCCAGATCGCGTGCCAGCGCCAGAACCACATAGGCACCGACCATCGTCAGCCCGGCCTGCGCCAGATTGGGCACTGAGGAGGCCTTGTAAATCAGCACGAGGCCGATAGCGAAGAGCGAATATAGTAGTCCCGTCAGGGCACCGTTAATCGCTAGTTCAGACAAAAAGATCCAGTCCATTCATACCTCCCTGATGGGAAGGCTTCTTTCGACCTTCCCTACTTCCCCGGTCTCGTAAGTCACCTGAGCGCTTACATGGACCTCTTTTGAACCGTCGTAGAGCGCCGCGATAACATCGGCGTAGCGCTCTTCGACAACCTTGCGGCGCAATTTCCGGGTCCGCGTGATTTCACCATCGTCCGGGTCGAATTCTTTCGGCAGACTGACAAAGCGTTGCAGGCGCAACGGCTCCGTCACAGCCTTGTTCACGCGCTGGAACGCCTCATGCAGAAGCGTCGCGACCTCATCGCGCTGCGACAGATCGGAATAGGACACGTAGGGCACCCCGTTCACCTCCGCCCAATGGCCTACCGCTTCGAAATCGACGCAGACCATTGCCGTCAACTCATCCAGACCCGCGCCGAGGACGGCTGCGTCCTTGATATACGGGCTGAACTTCAACCGGTTCTCGATATAGTTCGGAACGTAGCGTTCACCGCCGCCCGTATACATGACCTCCGAGACACGACCCAGAACCACGAGTTGACCGTTATCCTCCAGATAGCCGGCATCGCCCGTGCGCAGCCACCCGTCTTCGAGAGCCTCGGCGCTTGCTTCCGGCTTGTTGTAATAGCCGGCGAAGACGCTGTCGGAACGCAGGAGAATCTCACCGGTATCGTCGATCTTGACCTCGACACCGGGTGCGGGCTTGCCAACGGTATGCAGGCGCACCTCGTTCGGGGCCTGCATCGCGCTGATCGCACTGATTTCCGTCTGTCCGTAGAACTGACGCAGCTTGATGCCCAGGGCGCGATAGAAGACGAACGTGTCCTCACCGATCGCCTCACCACCGGTGAAGGCATTCTTCAGACGGCTCATGCCGAACTGATCCTTGATCGGTCCGAAAACGAGGGCTTCGCCCAACAGCCGGCCCAATGGCTCGAACAAACCGCTGCTCTTGCCGTTCAGCTTGTCTGTTTCGGCGGCGACCGCACGGTCCATGAAGAAGTGGTACAGCCACTTTTTCAACCGTGTTGAATCCTCCATTCCGACCTGAATCGTCGTCAGCATCTGATCCCAGCTTCTGGGAGCGGCCAGATAGAATGTCGGTGCGATTTCGCGCATATCCCGAACGACGGTTTCCTGTCGTTCCGGCACGTTCACGGTAAACCGGTACAACAGCGCCGCCGCGACCGTAATCGCGTAGTCCCCGACCCAGGCCATCGGCAGATAGGCGAGGATCTCCTCACCTTCACCATATGCCCCGGCATCATGGCCATTCTTCGCAGCCGCGAGGACGTTCTTCTGGCTCAGCACGATACCCTTCGGCTTGCCCGTCGTTCCCGACGAATGCAGGAAAATAGCCGGGTCGTCGGGTTGGGTTCTGTTCAGAAGCTCCTCACGCCGGTTGGGCTTTTCGTTGAGATCGTGTTTGCCGATCTCCACCAGGTGATCCCACGACATGAGACCATCTTCATCATAGGCTTCGAGCCCGCGCGTTTCATCATATATGATGTGCTGGATGCCGCTGGCACCCGCGCCGCGTATCTCAAGGATCTTGTCGACCTGCTCCTGATCTTCGGCGATGGCCGCAACGATCTCGACCTCACCCAGGAAATGCTGCAGTTCCTCAAGCGTCGCGCCCGGATAGGCCGGCATCGCGTAGGCGCCCAGCAGCGCGATGGACAGCATCCCGCCATAGAGCCGCGCACGGTTGTCGCCCAGGATGAGCACGGCCTTGCCCCGCGTCACGCCGATTTTCTCGAGCCCGGCCGCACAGGCCAGAACCTCCTCGACGTATTCGGACCAGGTGCTCTCTTTCCAGATTCCGCGCTCTTTTTCGCGAACCGCGATGCTCGACCCATGGCTGGACGCGTTGCGCGCCAGCAATGTGCCGATCGTGTCGCTGGCGGTATTTTGCATCATCGACCCCTCAGTCATGCGCCCCTCCAACATATGCCTCGATGACCCTGGGGTCCTTTACAACTTCTCTCGGAATGCCGCTGGCGATCATCTCGCCATAGTTCAGCGCCAGCATGCGATCGCAGATGCCGATGATCACATCCATGTGGTGCTCGATCAGCAGGACACTGACGCCGCGTTCGGCCCGTGCATCCAGAATGAAGCGGGACATGTATCCCTTTTCTTCCTGGTTCATGCCGGCCATCGGCTCATCCAGAATCAACATTTGCGGCTCGGCCACCAGCGCGCGGGCCAGCTCGACCCGCTTTTTCAAGCCGATGGGAAGCCCGTCGACCATCTCGTGGCGGATGCTTTCAAGCTGCAGGAACTCGATGACTTCCTCGACGACCTTGCGGTTCTCGATTTCCTCGCGCTGCGCGGCCCACCAGTAAAGCGCCGTGCGCAGAACGCCCGGGTTCATGTGGATGTGTCGGCCGAGCAGGATGTTATCCAGAACGCTCATCCCGTTGAACAGCGCCAGGTTCTGGAACGTTCGCGCGACGCCCAGCTTTGCAACCTTGTGCGGAGCGGTGCCCGTGATGTCGTTACCGGCCAGCCGGACAGTGCCGACATTTGGCGGGTAAAAGCCGGTGATCGCGTTGGTAAGCGTCGTCTTCCCGCTGCCGTTCGGCCCCACAAGGCCGAAGATTTCCTTCGGGTGAATGACGAAATCCACGCCTGTGACGGCGACGATGCCGCCAAACCGCCGTTCGATTCCACTACATGCCAAGATCGCCCCATCGTCGGCGTGGCTTTTTGTTTCTCTTTTATCCGTCATCTGAATCCTGTTGCCCTCACTGGGTTCATAGCTTGCGTCAGGCGATCCGGAAGTAATCCGGCCGGCCTGTCGGCCAGGGATCACCCCACATCTGTTGCCCGCCGTCGATGTTCAGAACTTCACCTGTTACGAATTTACCCGAACTGGCCGCCATATATACGACACCCTCGGCGACATCCCATTCATCGCCAGCGTGACGCATCGGGTTCGAGTCCTGAAAGGTTGCCGAGCCTTCCTCGGGATAGTTCCCGAAGCCGTTACTCTCACAGCAGCCCGGTGCCACGCAGTTCACGCGGATATCATGCGGCGCCCATTCCACGGCGACCGATTTGGACAGGTATATGACCCCCGCCCGCGCCGCGCATGTATGGGCAATACCGGGCATCCCGCGCCAGACGTCGGCCACGATGTTCACGATTGAACCCGGCTGCTTGCTTTCCACCCAATGGCGCGCGGTGGCCTGCATCATCCACCATGTGCCGTTGAGGTTGGTGTCGATGACGGCATTCCAGCCCTTCGGTGAAAAATCCAGTGCGGCCTGCGGAAATTGCCCGCCTGCATTGTTGACCAAAACGTCAATCGCACCGAATTCCTGATTTACGCCGCGAACGAAGTCCTCGACCTGTTCGGGATCACGAATTGTCATGGCGCGGGTAAAGACCTTGGCGCCCAGACTTTCGAGAAATTCCTTGGCCGAAGCGAGCTTTTCCTCGTTCCGTCCATTTATTGCAAGATTTGCACCCAGCCGGGCAAACAGGGCCGCAATCGCCAAACCCAATCCACCACCTGCGCCGGTTACAACAACGGTTTTGCCTGCGAACAAGTCGCTGGCATAAACGGTAGATCGCGCTGCCAGGTCCTCTCGTGAAGACCCAAACTGCGTCTCAGTCATGACGCTTCCTCCCTATCCCCCCCATTCGGGGTAATTTTCCCCCATTCGGAGGTTATTTTTCGATAATCTAACGCGCGTTAGAAAAATAATCAACACCAGAATTTTCGTTGCGTCATATCCCCGCCGAAACCTAGTAAGACTTTGGAAGTCCAAGAGCTTTCTCGGCTATGAACGACAAGAGCATTTGCGGAGTCACCGGCACAATTCGAAACAGCAGTGCCTCTCTGACCAAACGCTCTACATGGTATTCCTTGGCGTAACCGAATCCCCCAAACGCGATCTGCGCAGCTTCCGTCGCCTCCACCGCGGCATCGGCTGCCAGAAGTTTGGCCGCGTTCGCCTCCACACCGCACGCCTCACCCGCATCGTAGAGGGCGGCGGCGTGCATCACCATCAAATTGGCCGCCTCCACCCGCGCCCAGGCCTGCGCCAGCGGATGCTGAACGCCCTGGTTCTGACCGATCGGGCGGTTGAAAACCACGCGCTCTTTCGCATATTGCGACGCGCGGGTCAAAGCGTTGCGTGCGATGCCGATACATTCCCCTGCCACGAGGATACGTTCCGGGTTCAGGCCGTGCAGAATTTGCCGAAAGCCCTGGCCCTCCTCGCCAATCAGATCACTGGCCGGGATCGGCAGGCCGTCGATGAACATTTCATTGGAATCGACTGCTTTGCGGCCCATTTTCTCGATCTCACGCACATCCACATACGTCCGGTCCAGATCCGTATAAAACAGGCTCAGCCCCTCGGTCGGGTTGGTCACGTCCTCGATCCGGGTCGTTCGTGCCAGAAGCAGCATCTTGTGCGCCACCTGCGCGGTCGAGATCCAGACCTTCTGACCGTGCACGACATATTTGTCCCCCTGTCGAACCGCCAGGGTTTTCAGCTTTGTCGTGTCCAGGCCCGTCGTGGGCTCCGTCACGGCGAAGCACGCCTTTTCGTCACCCGCGATCAGGGGGCTCAACATGCGCGCGCGCTGCTCATCGGTTCCGAATTTCACCACCGGGTTGAGGCCGAATATATTCATGTGAATGGCCGAAGCCCCGCTGGCGCCGCCCCCGGACTCCGCGATCGCCTGCATCATGATGGTCGCTTCGGTAATGCCCAGACCGGCACCGCCCACCGCTTCGGGCATCGCAATCCCCAGCCAGCCACCGTCGGCCATGGCCTTGTGCAGATCATGGGGGAAACCTCCGTTGCGGTCCTTTTCCAGCCAGTAATCATCGTCGAATTGCGCACAAATCCGCAGGATCTGTTCGCGAATTTCCTTTTGCTCATCTGTCATTCGAAACGTCACGGCATGTCATCCTTCACGTTAAGGCCCACCAGCCCCGCCTCATGCAGAGCGGTTATGTGGGCGTCGTCAAAACCAAGATCACGCAGAATGCTGCGGCTGTCCGCGCCCGGTTCGCGCCCCAGCCAACGAAGCTCACCGGGGGTGGCGCTCAAATGCGGAATCGGCCCGATCACCTGCGTCTGCTCACCCGGAACCGACACGATATCACCGCGATGGCGTATTTGCTCGTTGGCCGTAATCTCCTCAACGCTCAGCACCTGTGAGGCGACCGCGTCGTGACGGGCGAATTCGGCTTTCACTTCCGCCAGGGTGTGCTGCGTCACGAAATCGTTGATGGCGTCGAAGACGACCGTCATATGCTGCGACATCTCGGCCAGGGTCGCGAAACGCGGATCATCGGCCAGGCCATCCCCGCCCACCGCCCGCAGCAAGCGTTGCGCTGTTTCCGCGCTGCCTGCGGAAACGGTCAGCCACACACCGTCGGAGGTACGGAACATGCCCCCAGGCGCGAAGTCCATCGGTTGTCGCAGACCATTCCGCCGGGGTGAGTGTTTTGCCCCCGTCAGCGCGGGAACAGGATAATCCATCAACCGCAACAGCGCCTCGAACACCGCCAGATCGACGACCTGACCGCGCGCAATCCCCTTCTCCTTCGCAAAAAGCGCGATCATGATGCCCAGCGCGCCCATAAGCCCTGTCGTGCTGTCAGCCGCGGGAAATCCGGGATGCATCGGCGGCCCGTCGGTGAAACCAGTCAGATGTGCCAGACCGCTCATGGCCTCTGCCGCGCGTCCGAATGCCGGTACGTCGCGCATCGGACCGTCCTGTCCGTAACCGGATACGCGCAGGATCATCAGATCCGGGTTCCACTCATGCAGAACGTCCGGTCCGATTCCTGCACGCTCAAGAACGCCCGGCCGGAAGTTCTCGACAAGCACGTCTGATTCTTCAACCAACCTGCGCAGGACGTCCCGCCCCTCATCCGACTTCCAGTTCAGACTCAGGATTTTCTTGTTCCGGCCCAGCGTCTTCCACCAGACGCCGACGCCGTCCTCCGCCTTGGGTCCAAGTTCGCGCATCATGTCTGTGCGGTTGGGCGACTCGATCTTGATGACATCGGCACCGAAGTCGGAGAGCAAGGCCGTCGAAAGCGGTGCGGCAATCACATGACCGAGTTCGATGATTTTCAGGTGTTGAAGGGGTCCGGCCATCTGCGCTCTTCGCTAATAATCTAACATTTGTTAGATTATTAGCGAAGTGGAACGCAAACCTCAAGTCATGAGCTGATTGGCGACCCGCAAATCCTCTTTCGATCCCGAGGACCTGTTCTTCGCTGAAACCTTCAGGCCTAGATATCAGCCGGATTTGGATCCATCGCTTCATTGACCATGCGGCTGGCACCGGACAGTTGCCCCAGTGGCGGTGCATCATCACCGCGCGCGCGTCGCCGTTCGGCCACGATCCGTCCACGGGTCAGGGCGATGTCACTGACCGTCGCCGCGTCGCTGGGCTGCATCACGTAGACGCCGTCCGCATCCGCCAGCACCGCGTCACCCGGCAGCACCGCCACGCCGCCCACACTGACCGGCACATGCGCGCGCCCGGCCAGATTGGCCATGCGCGTCGTCATCGGGGACACGCCGCGGCACCAGACCGGAAAGCCCAGTTCGGCCAGTTCCTGCCCATCGGTGCAGGGGCCGTCGATGATGGCCCCGACGATGCCCTGCCGCATCGCCGCCGCCGCCACGCCGTCGCCCAGACAGGCGTGGCGCATATCGCCAAGACGGTCGATCACCAGGATATCCCCCGGCTGCGCCAGCCCGATCGCATGGTGCAGCATAACCGAACACGGTCCCGGTATCTGCACAGTCAGCGCCCGCCCGACGGTGCGGGGGCCATGCCCCTGATTGGCGCGGATGCCGGGATCCATCGCGCCCCAATACAGGATATGGCCCAGCATCGTCGTCTCGCACTGTCGCAAGGTCTCGACCGTTTCGGGGTCCAGCGGCGGCGGGGTCGGGCCGATGGCGTATTTCGGGGGGGACGGCAGGGGCTTCGTCATCGTTCACTCCGCAATGTTGGGTCGAGTCTGTCGCGCAGCCAGTCCCCGATCATCGAGACCGACAGCGCGAGGCAAAAGATGATCGCGCCGGGCAGCAGCGTCAGCCACCATGCGGTCATCAGGCGGTCACGCCCTTCGGACATGATCTGGCCCAGGCTGGTCAACGGCGGCTGCACGCCCAGCCCCAGAAACGACAGCGCCGTTTCCAGCAGGATCGTCAGGGGCAGGTTCACCGTGAACTGTACCAGCGCGATGTTCAGGATGTTTGGCAGGACGTGGCGCAGATAGATCCGCGCCGGCGTCGCGCCCAGCGCGCGCACGGCGGTGACATAGCCGGATTCCTTGGCCTGCAAGGTCGCGCCACGCATCAGCCTTGCATAGACCTCCCAGCCGTTCAGCCCGACCAGCAGCAGGAACAGGGTGAAGGAATTGTCGAACATCGCCAGCATGAACAGCGCCACGATGATGATCGGCAGCGAGGCTTGCACGTCGATGGCCGCGACGATCACGGCTTCGGTCTTGCCCCGTTGTGCACCGGCCATGATCCCCAACAGTGAGCCGAGCACAGCCCCGATCACCGTGCCCACGATCGCCACCACCAGCGTGATCTGCGCCCCCGTCACGAGGCGCGCAAACAGGTCGCGCCCGCGCGCGTCAGTGCCCAGCCAGTAACCTTCGCTGCCCGGCGGCTCCAACCGATGAAACAGCGACGTCTCGCGAAAACCATGCGGTGTCAGGACGTGGCCGAACAGCGCGAACATGACGAACAGCGCCACGAAGCCGAGGGCGAGCTTGACGCTCAACGGGATCGCGGGGCGCTTTCGTGCGAGGGGTGCGGTGGAATGGACGTCCGTCATTTCGCGCGGATCCTCGGGTCGATGACAAGGTAGAGCAGATCGACGATCAGGTTCGCCATCACCATGGTCGCGGCCACCACCAGCACCAGAAACTGCACCTGCGCCAGATCGCGCGTCGCGACCGAACGGACCAGCAGTTGCCCGACGCCGGGCCAGGCGAAGACCTGCTCCGTCACGACGGAGCCCGCCACCAGCGCGCCCAGCGACAGCCCGATCAGCGTCACCAGCGGGATCGCGGCATTGGGCGCCGCGTGGCGCAGCAACCGCTTGGCAAAGGGCACGCCCCGTGCCTCCGCCGCGCGCATGTAGGGGGCGTTGATCGTCTCAAGCACCGATGAGCGGGTGAACCTTGCGAAGCTGCCCATCGCCGCCAGCCCCAGGGTCAGCGCGGGCCAGATGACGTTCGCGCTCTCCCCGCCCAGAAAGGTGCCGAAGGCCAGGGCCGCGACCAGGATCATCACCAGCCCGAACAGGAAATTCGGCATCGCGAAGGCAAAGACCGAAAACCCCATCACCAGCCGGTCCAGCGGCGTGCCCCGGCGGATCGCGGCCAGCGCGCCTATGGGAATACCGATCGCAACGGCCAGCGCCAGTGCGGTGCCGCCAAGGTGCAGCGTATAGGGCAGACGCCTCAGAAATGTCTGCTCCACCGCGATACCGGTATGGATCGAAAAGCCGAAGTTCCCCTGCGCCAGACCTGCGAGATAGCCCAGATATTGTTGCCATAGCGGCTGGTCGAGGCCCATGGCGCGGGAATACTGGTCGATCACCGATTGCGGCGCGTCGGGCGGCACCAGCGCAGCCGCCGGATCGCCCGACAGGCGGATGAACAGGAAAACCAGCGTCACCGTCACCAGCATGGTCAGCATGGCGCGCAGCAGACGGGAGAGGATGTAACCGATCATGCCGCGCTGCCCTTTTGAAACAGGTCCAGCCCCGGCGCCGCGGCCAGCAAGGCTTGTGTATAGGGATGTTCCGGTGCGGCAAAAACGCGGCTCGCGGGGCCGTGCTCCACGATTTCCCCTGCCCTCATGACAAGAATATCGTCCGCGATTGCGCGGGCGACGGCCAGGTCGTGGGTGATGAACAGGATCGCGAAGCCGAAGCGGCTTTGCAGATCGGCGAAGAGGTCCAGAATCTGCGCCTGAATGGACACGTCGAGGGCGGAGACCGCCTCATCCGCGATCAGCAATTCGGGTTCCAGCGCCAGCGCCCGCGCGATGCAGATGCGCTGGCGCTGGCCACCGGAAAATTCCTGCGGATAGCGCCCGCCTGCCTGCGCGGACAGCCCCACCAGGTCGAGAAGCTCGGCCGCTTTCACCCGTGCTTGCGCCGGCGGCGTGCCATGGATGATCGGGCCCTCGGCCACGGCGGACAGGACCGTCTGCCGGGGGTTGAGGGCGGAAAACGGGTCTTGCAGCACCACCTGAATGGACCGCCGCAGCCTTCGCAGCGGGGCGCCGGTCAGGTCGGCGATCTCCTCCTCCTTGAAGCGGATCGAGCCGCTGTCGATATCCTCCAGCCGCAGCAGGCACCGCGCGAGGGAGCTTTTGCCGGACCCGCTTTCGCCCACAACGGCAACGGTGCGGCCCCGCGCGATGTCCAGCGTGACATCCTTGACCGCATGCAGCGCCTTGCGGTTGCCCAGAAAGCCGCTGCGATAGACCAGATTGACGTCGCGCGCTTGCAGGATCGGGGTCTCCTCGTCGTGCTCCAGAATGCGCGGCGCGGGGCTGACGGCGGCGATCAGCTTGCGCGTGTAGGGATGTTGCGGATTGCGCAGGACGTCGCGGGCCTGCCCGCTTTCCACCAGCACGCCCTGCTGCATCACCGCGACGCGATCCGCGATCTGGGCCACGACGCCGAAATCGTGGGTCACGAACAGCACGGCCAGATTATGTTCTCGCTGCAAGCGGGCGATCAGGGTCAGGATTTCGGCCTGCGTCGTCACGTCCAGCGCGGTCGTCGGCTCATCCGCGATCAGCAAGCCGGGGCGCAGCAGCAGGGCCGCTGCGATCACCGCGCGTTGCGCCTGCCCGCCGGACAATTGGTGCGGATAGGAACGCGCGATCCGCTCCGGCTCGGGCAGGGCGACGTCGTGCAGCACCTCCAGCACGCGGGGGCGGCGGCGGGATCGGGGCACGCCATGCACTGCCAGAACCTCGGCCAGTTGGCTGCCGATGGTGCGCACGGGATTCAGGCTGGCGCCCGCGTCCTGAAAGATCATCGCGATCCGGGCGGATCGGATCGTGCGGAAATCGTGGTGACGCTGCGGCGGCATCTGCGCCCCGTCGAAACGGATCGTGCCGCCCGTGACCGGCAGCGCATGGGGCAACATGCCCATGATCGCCTGCCCCGCCACGGATTTGCCCGAGCCGCTTTCCCCGACCAGGCACAGCGTCTCACCCGGTGCGATGTCGAAGCTGATGCGCGACACCGCCTCCGCCCGGTCGCCATCCGGCGGCAAGGCGACCGTCAGTTCGTCGATGGTCAGGAGCGGCACGCGCGCCGCCCCCGGACCGGATGCGGTTTCACTCATCGTAACCCGTCATGTAGAGGTGATCGAAGATCGTGACGTCCGAATTGCCCGGATCCCATTGCAGATCCTCATCAATCGCGTAGTTCACCACATTGCGCCACATATACATGCCGGGCGTCACGCGCTCCCACTCCGCCACCAGGTCGAGATAGGCCTGATACCTCTCGTCGAAGTCCTGCGCCTGCTCGAAGGTTTCGCCCAGCCTGACGAAATCCTCCGTCATGTCCCAGGTGCGGTGCGAGGCGCGGAAGCGGCTGGATTCAGGACCCCAGTCCATCCACAACGGGCGGTAGGGATCGCCGGAAAACTCGCTGGACATCGACATGTTCAACAGGTGGAACGGCCGCTCGTAGGCCAGCGAGAAGTTATCCTTGAGCGCGATGCGCACGTCGATGCCCAGATCGGCCCATTGCTCGACCATGAATTCCGCTGCGATCTCGTAATTGGGATAAAAACCGCGGGTGATGTGCCAGATCAGTTCCTGCCCGTCATAATCGCTGGCGGCGAGGTATTCGGCCGCCTGTTCGGGGTCGTAGGGCACGGCGCGGGCGCGGTCAGGATCGAAATACTCGCCGTATTCGGGGAAGTTGAACGGCGTCGGCACGAAGGTCGCATCACCCCAGATTGCCTGCGCGATCGCCTCACGGTCCACACCGGCGACGAGGGCGCGCCGCAGATTCACATCCGTCAGCGGATTGTCGGGCAGGGCCTCGGTTTCCAGCATGTTGAAGGCGACCATCGGGTAATTCTCGATGCCCTTCTCCATCACGGTGATGCCATCAGTCCCTTCGAGAGAGGCGACCTGATCGGCGGGAACGCTGACCACCACGTCATATTCGCCCGCGACCAGACCCGCGAACCGGGTGGAAAACTCCGGCACGATCTCGAATTTAAGCGAGGCGGCGGGCGGCTCCCCGGCCCAATAGTCCTCAAAGGCCTCCGCCTCGACCGAAACCGACGGGTCGAAAGATGTCATGCGGTAGGGGCCGGTGCCGATGGGCATCTGGCCGAACGCGTCGGTTCCGACCTCCTCGTAATAATGCGCTGGCAGGACGAAACCGATGGGCGTGACCATGCGGAACGGCAGGTTCGGATCGGGAAAGCTGGTCTCGACCTCCACCGTCAGGGGGCCGGTTGCCTCGACCCGGACGAAACCGCGCGCGTAGCGGGTGCCGCGCGGGGCCAGGGGTTCCTCCCCCCACAATCGTTCGGCGGACAGTGAGAAGGCCACATCCTCGGCGTCCATGATATGCCCGTCATGGAAGGGCACGTCGTCGCGCAGCGTGAATTCCCAGACCATGGGTGAAAGCTGCTGCCAGCTTTCGGCCAGCCACGGCACCAGTTCGGTTCCGTCGGGATCGTCCCAGCGGTTGCGGCGGACCAGCGTGTCGAAGATGTTGGAATGCACCCGCGCGCCGGTCGTCGAAATGCCAACCACCGGATCCATCGTCGGCCACAGATTGTCCACCGCGATCACCAGATCGGGGCGGTCCTGTGCAAGGGCGGGCATCGCCAGCGCCCCTGTCAGCGCCGTAGCGGCCATCAAGTTGCGATAGGTCATGTCAAAGCTCCTGTTGATGAATGTCTTGCCGGGGTCGAGGGCATGTCGCTTCGGGCGGGGCCGATATGGCGAAGGTCGAAGGCCCGGGCGTTCTTCAGGTTCGGGATCTGGCGCCGCGCCGCCGCGACGGCATCCAACGGCAGATCGACCGTGACCTGCCCGGCCACCGCGCCCCCCAGATCGGCCAGCACCTCACCCCAGGGGGAGATGATGAGCGAATGGCCCCATGTTGCACGCCCGTCCGCATGATCGCCAACCTGCGCCGGGGCGATCACATAGGCCCCGTTTTCGATGGCCCGCGCCCGCAGCAGCACCTCCCAATGCGCCCGCCCCGTGGGCACGGTAAAGGCGGAGGGCACGAACATCACCGTGGCACCGGCCAGCGCATATTCGCGGTAGAGATGCGGGAATCGCAGATCGTAGCAGATCGACATGCCCAGCGGGCCGAAGGGGGTGTCCACCAGAACGGCATCGGTTCCGGGGGCGTAGCGGCTGGATTCCCCCGTCGCGCCGCGCCCGTCCAGGAACACGTCAAACAGGTGGATCTTGTCATAGCGTGCGACGATCTCACCTGCCGGGTCGATCAGAACCGTATGGTTGAAATACCTGCCATCGGGCGCCTTGACCGGGCTGGAGCCGGAATGAATCCAGATGCCGTGCTTCGCGGCCTCCTCGCGGCAGGCGGCTATGTAGGGGTCGTGGCTCTCCTGCGTGATCTGGGCGCGGGCGTGGTCCTTGTCGCGGTCCATCAAGCCCGCGGCCTCGGGCAGGGTCAGCATGTCGGCGCCCTCATCCGCGGCACGCTTCGCGGCGGTGCGAAGGCTCTCGATATTTCGATCATGGGTGTTGTGCGATGTCATCTGAAGCATCGAAACCCGCAGCGTATCCGTCATGTCCGGCCCCCTGATTGCAGCACCTCCACCCTAGGGGGTGTGACCTTCAAGAAAATAGAATAAAATTGTTGTAACCTGTCTGTTTACCTCACATGTTTGTTCCATGCAGAGCACGCGCCGTCTTCCCTCGCTCAACGCCTTGCGCGCATTGGAGGCGGTGCGCGAAACCGGCTCCGTTTCCGCTGCCGCGCGTCGGCTCAGCGTATCGCATTCTGCCGTCAGCCATCAGATGAAGCAGTTGGAGGAGTGGATCGGCCGGCCCATTACCGTGCGCCGGGGCCGCAGCGTCGCCTTTACCGAAGCGGGGGAAAGCCTGGCGCGGGTGGTGCACGACTCCTTTGACGCGATCCGGCACGAGATCGACCTGCTGCCGCTGCGCTTCGCCCGTGCGGTGTCCATCTCCGCATTGCCTGTGATCGCGGAGGAGGTGCTGCTGCCCAATCTGGCGCAGTTTCGCAGCGCCCATCCGCAGATCAGCCTGCACGTGTCACTGGCGCAGACCGATCGCCCGAAAACCCCCGCGCCCGATGTGGAGATCCTGTTCCGCAAGCGCGACCGCCTGTTGCCGGATGAGGTCGTGCTGTTTCCCGGCGATGCCGTCCCCGTCTGCACGCCCGACCTGCTGCGGGCCGCCGGGGGCGATCCGGTCACCGCCGTGCGCAACGGACCGCTGGTCGCGGACGAGGATTCGCGCATGTGGACCCGCTGGCTGGCCGAGGCGGGTGAAGGCTGGACCCCCGAGAATGCAGCCCGGACCATCTACCTCGAAGGATCGTTCCTGCTGCAAAAGGCCGCGATGCACGGCATCGGCGTCGCGATCTGTCGCAGGGCCACCATCACGCGGGCGGTGCAGGCATCGGGCCTGATCTGCTTGTCGGACCTCGCGATAGATCAGGACTGGGCCTACACGATGCGCGTCGCCACCGGGCGGGAGGTCGAACCAGAGGTGCAGATCGTTACCGCCTGGCTGCGCAGCCTCACGACGGAGGCATGACTGTGACAGGCAGCGCCTTATCACAGTCGCTCAAGTCAACGCCCCGTTAGTTTGCAAAAATCACCGGGATGTAGGCGATCATAAGATAGACGACGATCAGCACGGCCAGGTAGGGCACGACCGCCCGCGCAATCCGCTCAACCGGTTGATCCGTCGTGGACGAGGCGACGAACAGGTTGATTGCGACGGGGGGCGTCACCATCCCGATCGCCAGACCCACCACAATGATAATGCCGAAATGCACAGTCCCGATGCCCAGCTGCGCTGCAAGCGGCAGCAGCATCGGTGTCAGGATGATCAACGCACTCGCCGTTTCCAGAAACACGCCTGTAATCAGGATCAGGGTCATAACCACCAGCAGCAGCAGGAACACATTGTCGGTGAGAGACAGGGCAAGCGCGGCAATCGCGTTGGGCACCTGCCAGCTTGCCAATGTCCAGCTCAACACGGAGGAGGCGGCGATGACGAAGAGTATGACAGCCGTCGTAACGCCCGCCCGCAGGATGATCCGATATAGCCCGCGCAGGGTCAGATCCCGGTAAATGAACAGCGAAACGAGGATCGCGTAGTTCACGGCAACCACGGCCGCCTCGCTTGGCGTGAATACGCCTGAGAAGATCCCGCCAAGGATGATCAGGGGCGCCATCAGGCCCCAGCTGGCCGCGAAAAAGGTGCGAACGATGGTTTTCAGGGAAAGGCTGGTGCCGCGTGGATAGGCCCGCCTGTAGCCTTGGATCACGGCCACGATCATCAGGCCAAGACCCATTGCGACACCGGGGATGAAACCGGCCAGAAAGAGGCTCTTGACCGATTCCTGCGCGATCACCGCGTAGATGATCATGGGCACCGAAGGCGGGATCACCACGCCGATGGTTCCGGCAGCGGCGATCAGCGATGCAGCGGATGCCGGGTCATAGCCCTTGCGCTTCAGCTCGGGGACGAGGCTCGCGCCGACCGCTGCGGTGGTCGCGGCGCCCGAACCGGAAATAGCGGCAAAAAACACCCCCGCCAGCACCGAGACGACAGACAGCCCACCCTTGATAAAACCAAGCAGGCTGTCAGCGAAGGCGATCAGACGCTTGGAAATCTCACCCTGAGCGAGGATATCGCCGGCCAGAACAAACATCGGCACCGCGACCAGTGCAAAGCTGTTGATGCCTGCGAACATCTGTTGTGGCACCACCATCAGGGGCACATCGCCCAGATTGAGCGCGGCCATGGTCGAGGCGCCGATCACGATCGCGACCGGCAATCCCATCAGAAGGAACAGAACGAAGAGCAGGACGAGGACAAGGCTCATTCAACAACATCCCGCATTCGATCCCGTATCGTCGTGTCGCCGGTCAATAATCGGACCAGGTCGATACACGACATCGCCGCCATCAATCCGCTCGCCACCGGCATCACGAGGTAGATGTTGTTCATCGGAATCCGCAGTGAAGGAGACCGCTGAAAGCTCTGAAGGTCCATATACTGCCAGCCGATCCAGGTCAGGGTGCCTAGAAAGGTGATCGAAACCAGAATCCCCGCGCCGATCACAATTCGGCGCAGGTTGTCGGGCAGGCTGTCGCGCGCCAGTTGCACCGCGATGTGCCTGCCCTGTTGAAATGCCAGGGTGGCCCCAAGAAAGGTAATCCAGATCAACAGGAAACGTGCGACCTCCTCGGTCCATGTGACCGAGGTGAAGAACACGCGCGATACGATCTGAAGCGATATGACGAATGTCAGCGCGACCATGCCCGCGACCACAACCGGCCCCAGCACCGCACCGACAATCCGATCCACCCACCCGAGCAGCTTGAGCATGTTATCTGAGCGCTTCCTGGATGCGGGGCAGGTAATCACCGAACCGCTCACCATACTTCACATAGACCGGGGCGACAGCCTCGGAGAAGGCCGACAGATCCGCGTCGTCGATCACGTTCATGCCGGAGGCGCGCAGCTCTTCGAGTTGCTGGCTCTCCTGCTCGGCGTTGAGCTGGCGTTCGTACTCGGCTGCTTCCTGAGCGGACTGAAGAACGATCTCCTGCGCTTCTTCGGAAAGGTTGTTCCAGACAGGAAGGCTCATCACGAAGATCGCCGGGGCGTAGGAGTGCCGCGTCATGGTCATGTTCGTCTGCGTTTCGTTCAACTGGAACGAGTGCACGACGTTAACCGGATTTTCCTGACCGTCAATTGTGCCCTGCTGCATAGCCGTCAACGCTTCGGTCCAGGCCATCGGAATTGCGTCGGCGCCCAGCTCACGGAACGTGTCGATATAGACCGGATTTTCCATAACCCGCACCTTGAGGCCCTGCACATCGGCGGGCGAGTTGATGGGACGTTCGGAGTTGGTCAGATTGCGAAAACCACGTTCCGCATAGGCCAGACCCTTCAGGTTCACCTCGGAAAGACGATCGAGAAGCTCCTGCCCGATGGGCCCGTCCAGAACCTCATAGGCTTTCTCGGCCGAGGGGAACAGGAACGGCATTTCGAACACCGCCATATCCTCAAGGAAGTTCGAGACCGGGCCATTCGTGATCACGCCCATGTCAACCGTGCCGATCTGCATCCCTTCGAGCAATGTGCGCTCGTCACCCAGCGTGGCGTTCGGAAACACCTCGACGCTGATCTTGCCGTCCGACCGTTCCGCGACAAGCTCCTGAAACCGCGTGGCCGCCGCGTGAAAGCCATCGTTTTCGTTCACGACATGCGCAAGACGCAGGTTCGTTTCCTCGATCTCTGCGAAGGCGGGCTGGCTGATGGCGATTGAGGCCACGCAACCGAGCAGCACCGCGAACTTTCCAGTGATTTTCATGATATCCTCCCTAATATGCCTTGAGGTGAGAGACTTGTCGGGCATGTGCCGTCCCATTCCGGCACCCGAAAATGGCAAGTTGCGCCGCACCCAGGTGCCTCACGTCCCACGCCGATCAGATGCCGACCCCACCGCTCCGTTCGAGCAGACGTTCTGCTTAGCATCCCTTAAATTCATTTAACATACCGCTCTGGACATGTGCGTGACGTTTCGGGCGCGCTGGCCCTATCGCCCTCGCGCGGGCGGCAGACCTTGTGCCGCCGGGCTTTTCTTTGACCAAGGCAACCGCGAGAGACAGGGCCGCGCGCCGTTCTGGACAAGCTTCACAGCAGCGGTATCGTGAACCGTACAGGCCATTTGGAACCGAAGGAGGCGAGGATGCAGGATGACGATACCGGCGGTTCGGCCCCCTGTATGGCGCATCTTCTGATCGGGGGAAAACCGGTTGATCCGGGCACGATGCGCGATGTCGCCCGCTTTCGCAAAGCCGAACGCACCCGTCTGATGCAGGCACGGCGCGCCGTGAGCAGCCCGGATCGTGAAGCCCTCACGCGCGATTTGCGCGTCGCGCTTGATACGATCGTGACGCCGCATCCGGGTATGAGGATCGCCGCCTACTGGCCCATTCGGGGCGAACCCGATCTGCGCGACTGGATGGTGGCGGCGCATGAGGCAGGTGCGACGGTTTTGCTTCCCGTCGTGATCGCGAAGGACGCGCCGCTGGTATTCCGCGCCTGGTCGCCGGGCTGCGCGATGACACGTGGGATCTGGGATATTCCGGTGCCTGCTCACGGGGTGGAGGCGGTGCCGGATGTCGTAATCTCTCCCCTGTTGGGGGTGGACGGGGGATGCTTCAGGCTGGGCAATGGCGGCGGCTATTACGACCGGACGCTGTGCGACCTCCACCCCGCGCCGAGGGTGATCGGCGTCGGGTTTGCGGATTGCGTGATCCCCACGATCTTTCCGATGCCGTGGGACATTCCCATGGACAGTGTCGTACTGTCCGATGGGTCTGTGCGCCACAGGGCCTGAACCGATACATCCACATCGGATACTTCCCGCCGCACCCCCGCCGTTCATCCCAGTCAGACGATTCACGGATGAGGTCGCGCCGATCAGCGGCGCGATGAACCGTCTGCTAATCTGACTTTCGCCCCTTAATCCTTGTAACCGCCCAGATCGCAAACGATCCGCCATTCCTCATCCGTGACGGGTTGCACGGACAGGCGGGAATTGTTCACGAGGATCATGTCGGACAGCCGCGGATCGTCCTTGCAATCCTGAAGCGTGACGGGCCGCGGGAAGGGGGCGATCGCCTTGATGTCCACGCATTCCCACCGGTCGTCGTCGGCCTTGCTGTCGGGATGTGCCTCGGCGATGACCTCGACCACGCCGACGACGCGCTTCTCATCTATCGAGTGGTAGAAGAAGCCCCGGTCGCCGATCTTCATGGCACGCATGTTGTTGCGCGCCTGATAGTTGCGCACACCGTCCCATTCCTCACCTTCGTCGCCCTTGGCGACCTGATCGTCCCAGCCCCATGTGTTCGGCTCGGATTTGAACAGCCAATATGCCATGTCAGCCCCCAATGACCCGCTTCCACGGGTGAATATCGACCGAGGCGAACAGACCCGCGCGGGCATAGGGGTCAGCATCGGCCCATGCATGCGCCGCGTCCATGTCGGCGACGTCCAGAATCACCAGGGAACCGGCCATATCACCCTGCGCGTCGAGCAGGGGGCCCGCCTGTGCCACAACCCCTGTCTGGGCGATATAGGCGAGGTGCGCATCGCGGTTGGCCTTGCGCGTTTCCAGTGCGCCGGGTTTGTCATGGGCAAAGATCGCATAGAACATGGTGTTTCCTCTCAGGCTTTCGCGCCTTTCTTGCCGGAACCGAGCATCGGTACGGCGGTTTTGTCGAGCGGCCAGCGCGGGCGGGCGGTCAGGGTGTCCTCGGTCAGACCGGCGTCGAACCTCTCCCACCCGGCCCAGGCAATCATGGCGCCATTATCCGTGCACAGTTTCAAGGGCGGCGCGGTGAAGGTAAAGCCCGCCTCATCCGCCGCACG
>Ga0209345_10001455_pt1 | contig 28259 bp, 23 predicted proteins | sample Cruoilmetagenom7_FD_187294 | JGI IMG/M metagenome (GOLD analysis project Ga0209345, IMG submission 187294) | Oil polluted marine microbial communities from Coal Oil Point, Santa Barbara, California, USA - Sample 7 (SPAdes) (version 2) | ecosystem: Environmental > Aquatic > Marine > Oil seeps ...
GTACTCTCTCCCCAGGTAAGGATCAATAACTTCTCTCGTGTGGAAGAATCCATTCTGATGGAAGGTGTTGAGGTGGGCAGATACTGTAGAATAAAGAGGGCCATCATAGACAAGGGCGTAAAGATCCCTGCGGGAACAGAGATAGGATACGACATCGAAGAGGACAAGAAGCGCTTTTTGGTGACCCATTCAGGGTTAGCAGTTGTCGCCAAAGGTATGGAAATTCCCCCGCCATCTGGAGAGGTTATTCTGACGCGGGAGGCGCTCCAACACTATCAACTCCACGGGGCGGTGAACTGGAACTAGACCGGTATTCTATTCATTCATTTTCCGACGCAATAGCTTCTTTTCTTCCTCTATCACAGCCTTAGGGCTCACTCAACCTTAGTCCCTTTTACAGTGCTTGGGGAAAAAGATGTAATAATCATATTAAATAAAGGAGGGTCTTTTGAAAGGGAGTACTTACAAGATTGTCGAATTAGTGGGAACAAGTGAAACGTCCTGGGAAGATGCAGCTAAAACCGCTATTGAAACCGCGGGGAAAAGTCTGAGGGACTTGAGGGTTGCAGAAATCACACGACATGATGTGACGATTGAAGGGGGAGAGATAACAAATTTTCGTGTTCGACTGAAAGTCTCGTTCAAGTACGAAAAAGACTGACCATAATGAATACGTTACAGGGGCTGGGATAAGCTTGCATCTCAACTTCAGACCACTTTTGCCCGATCTTCAAACACAAAATCCTCAAAATAAGTCAACTATTCCTCGGGTTTTGCGTTTGAGCGACAACTCAAGGAAGCTATTTCGTCCTTGTCCCTTAGCTTTCCAGCCTATACGTTTTCTATACCCTTTTCGAGCCTGCTGCATGCCCGAGTCAAGTTCCGGTAATGGGCGTTAACCTTCACAGAATTACTCTATAGATTTCCATATATTAAATTTCACTGCGTTATCGGTCGGAACCCTCGACGACGTACTACAATGTACGACTTACTCGGTTTCCTCCCTCTGGCCTTGTAAAATTTAATATCTGAAAATCTATAACAGAAACGGACACAGTGTCAATAGAGGACTGGTCCAGAGAGTAAGGACCTGGAGGAGAAAACAAGGGTGAAAACAATTCCGGCGGATCTGACCAAAAAGATTGTCGTGCCAGTAGATGGATCAGGAAATTCCTTGAGATCATTGGAATATCTGGATCTCATTTATGGTCCCAAACACAACCTGGATGTAATCCTCTTCTATGTATTGCCTTCCCTCCCGTCAGTACTAACAGACGAAAGAATAAAAGACAAAAAAGTCTTAGCTGACTTGGGAAACGTAGAAGAAAAAAATATAAGTATGGCAGAGCGCCTCTTAACAGAGGCGAGGACATCTTTGATGGTAAAGGGTTTTAGGGAAGAGAAAGTGAACGCCCTTTACCAGAAAAGGGAAATTACAGTACCTCAAGACATCTGTTACTGGGCGCGAACAAGGGATACAGATGCGATACTTCTCGGCAGGCGGGGTAAAACCGATTTGCAAGCTTTTTTCATGGGAGAAGTGTCCGATAGGCTGGTGGAGTGTTGCGAAGGGCAACCAGTTTGGATAATGGGGGGCAAAATACGTTCAAATAAAGTCCTGGTTTGCGTGGATGCCTCTAGAAATGCCCTCAAGGCCGTGGAGCACGTTGGTTTTATGCTTTCGGAGACCGATTGCGCGGTAACCATCTTTCATGCAATGATCAGCCTAAGAGGTTTTGTTCCTGTGGAAGTGCTGGAAGAGGCGGATGAACTACAACGGCTCTGGGGGGAAAAGGCGGGACAACAAATAGCTCCTTTCATGGAAAGGGCCCGAGAGATACTCCTCAATGCGGGTCTGGCAAAGGAGCAGATCGCCATAAAAGTGGTGAACGGCAGCCAGAGCCCGGCATACGATATTCTTCAGGAGGCCCTGGACGAAGGATACGGAACAATTGTTTTAGGAAGGCGGGGACTCTCCATCATGAAAGAGTTTTTGCTGGGGAGTATTACAAAAAAGGTACTGCTGTCCCTTTCCGACCTGGCGATCTGGATTGTTCATTAGGGTTCAGTATCGGTTTCCCTGTGATAATTTTCAGTAGTTGGATGAAGGTATGACAGCAAATGGCTATATGTCTGCGTTCTTGTTAATTGAAATCCACCATAAAAAAAGCTCCACACAGTCCGGGCAGAGCTGAGTCCCCCGTGCATCCTCAATGATTTGGAGCGCCTTATCTCGCTGCTCCCCCTTGCGGTACGGCCGGTCGCTTGTTAGGGCGTTGTATGTATCGGCAACTGCGGTCATACGTGCCCATTCAGGGATATTGACGCCCTTTAGACCTTTAGGATAACCCTTCCCATCTATGCGTTCATGATGATACTGCACAACTGGAATTATATCCGAAAGACTAGGTATGGATTTTAGGATGTTGGTACCTATGAGAGGATGTTTCTTTATTTGGTCAAACTCTTCCTTTGTAAGATGTCCGGGTTTTAATAGCACATTGTCGCTTATTCCTATTTTCCCTACGTCATGTAGCTTTCCTCCTATGGACAGCTTTTTAATAACTTCCTTATCTGCCCCTGTCAGCGCCGCCATACCGGAAAGTATGTTGGCTACACTTTCAGAGTGGCCTCTTGTGTAGGAATCGCGGGCCTCCAGTGCAGAGACAAGGCTCGTAATGCTTGCAAGCATCAGACTCTGTTCTGCATCCAAACGTTCCTTCTCCTTAAGCAGTAAAAGGAACTGGTCAGACAGGAGCTTTTCTACGAGAATGACCAGCTGATCCATATTGAAAGGTTTGGGAATGTAGGCTTCTGCACCTCGCTTCAGCATACGTTTCATATGACCACGGTCGTCATGTGTACTCATTGCCACAAAAGGGATGGAAGCCAGGTTAGGGTCTGAGTTGACTGCCTCGCAAAAGGCAAATCCATTCATCTCAGGCATATCGATATCGCTCAAAATGAGATCAGGACGTCTGTCCTTTATGAGGGTTAAAGCTCTTTTTCCATTTTTTGCTGTTATTACTTGAAAACCGGCCTGTGCCAAACCATCTTCTACAAGGCGTCGGATAGTTTTGGAGTCGTCTACCACCATTATTGTTCGCTTGCGCTGAATGGCGGACATTGTCAAGGTTTCTGTAATGGTCTTGCATAGACATGTACGGGCTTCGTCCTTTGAAAGATATGCTGTCGCTCCAGCTCCAAAGCCTCGGTCAACATCGGCGTCAGAATCAAAGGAAGTCAGCATTATTATAGGGATAGCTCGAGTAGCTGGGATGCTTTTTAGCTGTCGACATAATTCAATCCCATTCATATAGGGCATGTCCACATCTGTTATTATCAGTCCGAAGTCTCCATTTAAAGCTAAATCTAAGCCCTCCTGACCATCGGCTGCCTCTGTTATCTCAAGGGCCAGTGACTCAACGGATTTTATTATACCCTTACGAATCACATAGCTATCTTCAACAATCAGAACGCGATGGTTGTCCATCATATCTACCATGCCGATATAGTTTAGGGATAAAGCCGAAATAACTTCCTTAAGTCGGCGCTCAGATTAGGCTGAATTCTCTTCAAAGAGAACCCTTTCTCCAGCTTGAAATTATTTATTCCCTTATGTCAGCAAGAGCCCCATTGATTTCAGCTCCTTCAATAAAGTTTCTCGTTTTATTGGTTTGGCTATGAAGCCATCGCACTGGGACCTGAATGCCTCCATAACATTCTGTCTGTCATTTAGAGCCGTTGTCATAATGACCTTTACCCCACTTAGTCCCAGGATGTTTCTATCTTTCTCAATAATGCGAATTTCCTTTAGTGTTTCCTGTCCGTCCATTTCTGGCATCATGATATCAAGACAGATCAGGTCGTAAGGCCGGCCATCATTGAGGGCAGAAAGGAAAGCGGTTATGGCTTTCTTTCCATTAGTTACAAGGTCGCAGTCCCCGTATGTACCAAGGATCTTTTGGAGTATCGTAGCGCTGGTAAAATCGTCTTCCACAATAAGTATTTTCATTATAATCTCCTTTTCCATGTTCGGGTGGAAAGTGCCTGACCAAGATGAGAAAATTCAGCTTACCTTAATCAATCCCACAATTGTCAAGAATCCTATCCAATATCCAATGCGTTGCATATTTTGTGCCAAGTTGTGCCTGACATTAGAGCAGTCATTAACCCACAAAATTCACAATATCGTTCATGAAAGTGCTACACTGCCCTGGGGCCCTCATAGTTATTGAGAAGTTACGATTTTAACTTTATTGCGTATCCGCTAACATGCATAAAGGTTCAGCCGGTGTATTGACAAGCATGTCAAGAAAATGGCGATAAAAGGCTAAATGTTTACCATACTTTCTGAAAATCTTATAATTAAGAATTCCCGATGTTTTCCTTGACAATTAACCATCCTTGAAATAGTCTGGTTATTAATATATCGAAAGATTGCGAAAGATTTGTGAACAGACCAAGAAATGAAATCCTTATCAATGGTGCTGTCTGATGAAAGAAGACCGATACGAGATTCGTTTAAGTGGTTCCGGGGGGCAGGGGATCATTATGACGGCAATCATTCTGGCCGAGGCAGTGGGGGTCTACGACGGAAAGTATGTTTGTCAAACTCAGAGCTACGGCCCTGAAGCGAGAGGCGGAACAAGTAAGGCTGAAGTGGTTATCAGCAACAAGACCATCGATTATCCCAAGGCCATTAAACCCGACTTGCTACTGGCCATGAATCAAGCCTCCTGCAATACCTATTTTCCAGACCTCAAGCCCGAAGGTTTACTGGTAGTGGATTCCACAATCGTAGATCAGATCCCAACAAGTCGTGTTGTTGCTATCCCTTTTACTCAAATCGCTCGAAAAGATATTGGCAGGGAGATTGTGGCAAACATGGTCGCCCTAGGCGCTGTGGGGTTACTCTCTCGATCTGTCTCTCCGAAAAGTCTGGAGAAGGCTTTGATGGCTCGTGTCCCAAGAGGTACAGAGGAAATAAACCGTAAAGCCCTTCGTGCTGGGATCAAAGCAGCACAAAAGGTTGACCTAAGCCATCTGCCCCGATTCGTGACTGATGAGGAAAAAGAGATATGATAAATACAAAGATAAGGGGCGAGATAATTGAAGATTTAACTCTTTGAGGCTTTTACGTAATGGTATCAGTAGAAAAAGCGATTGAATTGATATTGAAAGATATAGAGATAATAGGGCTTGAAAAGGTCGATATGCTAAACTCTTTGGGAAGAGTAGCAGCAGAGGATATTTATGCCGATAGGAACATCCCTCCTTTCGACAATTCAGCGATGGATGGATACGCTGTAAAATTCAAGGATATTCAAGGGTCTTGTGATGAAAATCCTTCAGTCCTGAGAGTAATAGAGGATATCCCTGCCGGGTATACCCCTGAGAAAACATTGGATGATGGACAATCTGCAAGGATTATGACTGGCGCTCCGGTCCCTCAGGGTGCGGATACCGTTGTCATGGTAGAAGACACCGAAAAAAATGGGGATACAGTAAAAATATTTAAGGAGACGAAAGAGAGGCAAAATATAAGGCTGGCAGGAGAAGATGTTAGGGCAGGAGATTTAGTCATCTCTACGGGGATGCTGATCGGTCCCGCGGAAGTTGGTATGATGGCGTCTGTAGGCAGGGCCTTTGTGCATGCCTATCAAATGCCCAGGGTCGCAATCCTCTCTACGGGTGATGAGCTAGTAGAAGTGGATGAACCGATCACTGAGGGAAAGATCATTAGCACTAATAGCTACACCCTGAGCGCCCAAGTAAAAGAATGCGGTGGTATCCCTATTTACCTGGGGATAGCTAGAGACAGAAAAGAAGAGATAGCGAAAAAACTTAAAGAAGGCGCCAGTGCTGATATCATAATCTCCTCTGGGGGGGTTTCTGTTGGAGACTATGACTTGGTAAGGGATGTTCTCAACGAGTTGGATGCAAAAATTAGGTTCAGTAAGATTGCAGTGCGGCCCGGACAACCTGTTACTTTTGGTATTGTATTTGGGAAGCCTATCTTTGGGCTGCCGGGTAATCCTGTTTCTTCAATGGTTTCCTTTGAACAATTTGTACGGCCTTCTATCCTCAAGATGATTGGTTTTAGCAACATCTTTAGACCCGTCATTGATGCTACCCTAAGAGAAGACCTCTCTCAAAAACCCGGACGTAAACGTTTCGTTCGTTCTACAGTTAGTCTGGAAGATGGGAAGTACTATGTCATAAGCACTGGGGAACAGGGATCAGGGATTTTAAGGTCTATGGTTAAATCGAACGGATTGATCATCCTACCTGAGGACAGAACCGACTTTAAGGCTGGAGAGAAAGTTAGTGTCCAACTATTGGACAGAAGCTTCGAGTTTGGCAAAGAACCAAGATATGGAAATCTATAGCACCCCTAACAATGGCTTAAAGGCATAATTCAAATGAGTTTCAAAACGCGCCTTCGCGCCTTGCTGTTGATGTCCATTGCTCACCGAAAAACCGTAATTTGTGACCTTCCGAGGTATACCAGCTTCAAATGTTTGATCCGAAACTTCATCGAAGACTCGAAGAACAGTTCAATGTCCTCCTTAACGACTCTTGCAACCTCAATTTGTTAAAGATGGATCGTTTGCCCGGGGATGCATCCAGGCGGGAATATTTTCGACTCCACCATGACGGGGGAACTTTGATTGGTGTTTGCGGGGAGGATAGTAAGGAAAATCACTCCTTTATATATTTTTGCCGGCATTTCCACTCCCTGGGACTTCCTGTCCCCACTTTGTACGCAAACAGGACAGATCAGGGGATCTACATAATTGAAGATCTGGGTGATAAGACCATGGCAGAAAGGATTTCAGACCCCTCTATCTCCAAGGAGGAGATATCACGTCTTTATGGGCAAAGTGTAAAGGACCTAGTCGATTTTCAGATTCTGGGGCATATGGGTCTGGATTACGAGAACAACTGTCATCAATATCCAGTATTTGATCGAAAGAATGCAGAGGCGGATCTTGAGTATTTCGTGAAGCACTTTTTGATTCTTCTAAGAAATTATTCAACGACATCCCTAATAGAACGTGAACTTGACGAACTGACCGAGATCCTGGCAGAGCCTCAACCAATGTTTTTTCTTTATCGGGATTTTCAGTGCAGGAATATAATAGTTCGTCCTGACAAAAGCCTTGGGTATATTGACTTCCAAGCAGGACGGCAGGGGCCTCTCCAATTTGATATTGCAACTCTGCTTTACGCTTCTAAGGCAACTGTCTCAGACGATGAGAGGAAGATCATCTTACATAAATACTTGGATCAACTGGAACGAGTAATAACATTACTAAATGATTCAACGAATGGAGGAGGAAAAAAGTTTAGTGGGGCAACACCGATAAACCGTAGCGAGTTTCTGGACAGGTACTATTTTTTCGTCCTCTTTAGGATATTGAGGGCCCTAGGCGTTTACCTGTTTTTGGCGGTTGAAGAGGGGCACTGGCGGTTCGTGGAAGCGGTTCCACTAGCATTACGTAACATTGCCGGCATCTTTTCTGAGCACATATTCTTGGCAGAGGCCTTTCCCGAACTTCATGAACTGACAAGACGTCTAAGTTCAGAGGAATCTTTTCTGACACCGGCCACATTGATGAAATTGATTATTTCACATTAGAAACCCCTCTATCCCCCCCATAAAGGGATGAGGTCGAAACAACTTCCCCATTTTGGCATCTCATCTTCAGGCTATCCCCCGATCGGGGTCGAGGGCGGGCTTTGCCCGATCTTCAAACAAAAAATCCTAAAACAGGTCAACTATTCCTCCGGGTTTGTGGTTTCAGATCGAATAAATCCGACCTATCAGAAATTTTGAAACTCATTTGAATTATGCCTTTAAGTCATTGTCAGGGGGGCTATTCGTTTACTTCTTATGAACTACTCTGGCATAAGGTATTCGTTCTTGGTGTAATAGTGGCTTATCTGTAGATAGGGGTTTGCGACAAGGCTTTACGTATAATAAGTAACCGAATAGCCCCCCCGACAATTTGTAGCTCATAATTGAGTTTCAAAATTTCCGACCTATAAATCTGAGCGCCGACTTGAGGAAGCTAGGTGGCAAAAATTCGCATATATCACGGCGCAAGAAACCACCTCAAAGGTTTACTGGTTAATGGATAAGAACCTAGTTGTGACGATTTATAGTTTTGGCTTTCGTTATTCTCAAACCCTCGAAGACCCCCACAAGCATGGTGGCTATGTCTTTGATTGCAGACAGTTACCCAACCCGGGCAGGCAGAAGGAGTTTAAAGAATACAGCGGTTTGGACCAACCCGTTATCGAATACCTTGAGGGATATCCAGAGGTACATCGATTTTATAGCCTGACTTTTGAGCTTGTGTATAGTCATTGTGAGAACTTTGTTGCGCGCGGGTTAGAACATCTTATGGTCTCTTATGGTTGCACAGGTGGCCAGCATAGGTCGGTTTACATGGCTGAACGGTTAAAGAACGACCTGGCCAGCGCAGGGATTGAAATCGAATGTATTCATAGGGAGAGGTTTCAATGGAACCCTGTCTATGCCCAGCCTTGCAGGAGGGCATTTATTTTGGCCGCAGGGTTGGGCACAAGGTTGTTGCCTCTGACAAAGAAGGTGCCTAAGGCACTGGTTAAGGTTGGAGGGGAGGCGGCTATAGACCTGGTATCAAAAAAGCTGATAGAAGCCGGGGTAGAACAGATAGTTGTCAACACTCATTATTTGAGTGAGCAAGTGAAAGCTCATCTAAAGGAAACCAACATAAACTGCAGTTTCACGGCTGTACATGAGCCTGAACTTCTGGATACAGGAGGAAGTCTCAAAAACACAGAGGGTCTTTTGACGGGTGAGCCCTTTTTCATTCACAATGTGGACATTATTAGTGAGACTGACCTCAGGCTGATTTATCGTTACCATCTGGCATCGAACGCTATGGTCACCCTGGTAGTTCAGGAACGAAAGTCTACGAATTATTTTGTTGTAGATTCCTTGAACAAAGTTTGCGGACTTTATTATTCCAAGAAGAGGTTTACCGATATTAGAAGGCCACCAATAAACAGGATTAGACACTTGGCATTCAGCGGTATTCATGTGGTTTCCCCTGAGATATTTAAGGAGATGAAAGAGATAGGGAGATTTCCCATTACAGACCTTTATCTCAGATTAATCGAAGAGGGTTTTGTTATTTCTGCGTACGTGGACAAGGGTGGATTTTTTGCGGATATTGGTAAACCAGAAGGTCTAAAGAAGGCCACTGAATGGCTTTCGTAGTTAGTGTCCATCCATAAATGACTATTTTCCGCAATCTCTGCGCCTGCCTGTGCGTAGCACGCAGACAGGTCAGACTCAGATATTAATCCTCAAAATACATAGAGTATTTTGAGGATTAATATCTGAAAACCTATAGAAAACCATTACCTTTTCAACGGGGTGTCGCTAAAAAAGTCCTCCCTCTCTTGGATGGCGCCCTTTATTCCCTTGTTGGCCAGCGATTTAATCAAATTAAATTCACCAGGCTGATATTGAATGTTGCTTTGCCAAGTCTCCTGTGCGTGACCGGCAACTTCGCAAGCCCCCACACCAGCTATATCCAAGGCAACTTCGAAATTGGCTTTACCCATTACTACGGCGTCAAAGGGATGCCGGGCTATTTTCTCTGCCATTATGTTTACCTCTTCATCCAGTTTAGTTTTAGGTACAACTTTGTTTATTAGTCCGTAATTTAATGCATCTTGAGCGCTAAAGGCTTGACCGGTAAGCATCATCTCTTTTGTTTTCTTGACGCCCATTGTAAGGAAAAGGAGAACCATGTCTTCCGGAGTAGCGCCGATGTATTTGAATGCAGGGTTAGTAAAAGTGGCATCTTCGCTGGCTATTACTATATCACAAGCAGTGGCAAGCGAAAAACCAGTACCGTAGCAGTAGCCATGTACCTGTGCGATAGTGGCCTTTAGACAATAGAGCACCGATTGATGAAGTCCCTGCCGGCTAAGAATCGGCTGTAATCTCAGGTAGCGATACCTTTGGCTCAGTCTTCGCTCACCTTTAACACCGAATGCATGAGTGATCCACTCTAAGTCTACGCCACTTGTAAAGCAAGGGCCTGCTCCTTTATAAACTATCACCTTTACGTCCGAATCTTCTTCCGCTTCAATGGTCTTTTCGGTCAGTTCCTGGAGATCCCCTGGAGTCGCTGCATTCAACTTATGCGGCTTATTGAAGGTGATTGTTGCTATCCCCCTCTTTTTGTCTACTTCATAAAGGCAATATGGGGGGTCAGACCTCTGGGAAAATTTCTCATCCGAGACTATGTAACTTGGACGTTCATCTGAATTCATAATATTCCTCCTTTCTCTCGGGTTTTGATTATCCGGAGAAAACCTTTTCTAATTCCCCTGGGGGTTTTTCATTAAAGAGCTGTCCTTCCATCGCTCCTTGTTGGCCTGTAGAGCGCCCTTCAATCCTCTTTCCCTTCCTGTCCGCACTAGGTTAAATTCGCCTGGCTCACTACGCATCATGTGCTGCCACACATGACCTACAGCGCCTGCAGAGGACATAGCCTGCACCCCAGCCAGCGCTAAAGCCGTCCCAAAATTGGCTTTACCAATTGCCAGTGAATCAGCAGCCTGAAGGGCAATGAGTTCAGCCATCTTTGCAGTTTCCTCTTCCAGTTTGTCCAGAGGCGCTACCTTGTTTATTAACTTGCATTGCAATGCCTCTTCAGCATCGAGAGCCCGTCCGGTAAACATCATCTCCTTCAGTTTCGCCGTACCTACCCTTAACATAAGATGAACCATGTCCTCACCCATAGGGCCGATATACCGATATCCAGGATGAGTGAAGGTAGCGTCCTCACTAGCTATGAGTATATCACAGCCGGAAGCCATCTGAAAGTGACCTCCGTAGCAATAACCATGTATCTGAGCGATAGTAACTTTTGGACAATAATGGATTTCTTGATTGAACCCCCTCCGGCCATAAAAATTTCTCCTCAATTCTATGATACGCTCCCCCTGGCCCCGTGGCCGGCCACCAGGTTTTAGTGTGTCTCCGGCAATAATCTCAGTTGCATCGGCGCCACTCCCAAAGCAGCGACCAGCCCCTTTATAAATGATCACTTTAACAGCAGGATCGTTAACAGCTTCATAGGTTCTCTCTACGATTTCAATCCAGTCAGGGTTAACTGCCGCATTTAACTTCTCCGGCTTATTGAAGGTTATCCTTGCGATACCTTTTTCTTTGTCTACTTCATAAAGGCAATAAGGCTGCTGCTTCTTTGCTTTTGTTTCTTCTCGCCACTCTTTCCCGTAAGTCTTTTTACGCTCGGTCATAATATTCCTCCTTTCTTATTTGGTTTTAAGGAATCATGTAACTTCTTGAAAAGTCGGATGCTCTTCCGTTAATACTTTGAAAATAAAGCTAGAAAATTTGTTAAGATCGAGGTGCTATAGATTTTCAGATATTAAATTTCACAAGGCCAGAGGGAGTAATTCGAGTAAGTCGTACATTGTAGTACGTCGTCGAGGATTCCGACCGATAACGCAGTGAAATTTGATATATGGAAATCTATAGGAGCTAGGTACTAGGGAGGGTTGACCTGGTTCCTAGCTCCTAGCTCCTATTTCCTGTCTGCTGTCTGCTAAATTGCCCCATGACCCATAATCAAAGTAATAGCAGACGAGCATCAAAAGTCAAATATATAATATATTTCATAAGGGGTAGGGAAATACAAGGAATAAAATAACAAAAGGGTTCCATCCCAGCAAAAAAAATAGTATTGTATGGGCATTCTTCAGATATCAATTTACACTTTTCAAATAATGGCTGATTCAACACACTAGTACACCGAACCATAAGTTCTTCGGGGGTTATAATGTATGGCTATAGATTTTCAGATATTAAATTTCACAAGGCCAGAGGGAGGAATCAGAGTAAGTCGTACATTGAGTACGTCGTCGAGGATTCCGACCGATAACGCCGTGAAATTAAATATATGGAAATCTATATAATGTTATTATTAGTCGATCATTTTGTATTGTCTGTCCCCAGAGTTATTTATGAATCAGTCTGCTAGGTTTGTGTAACTGCACAGGTGAAATTATTTTCCGGAAAGGTGAATGTAACATGAGTGACAAAGTACGGGTACGGTTTGCTCCAAGTCCGACCGGGTATCTTCATATCGGCGGCGCCAGGACCGCTATTTATAACTGGCTCTTTGCTCAAAAGACTAATGGAAAGTTTATCCTGAGGGTCGAGGATACTGATGTAGAACGTTCCACAGAAGAATCCGTCCAGGGGATTATTGAAAGCCTAAAATGGCTGGGGATTACATGGGATGAAGGGCCGTATTTCCAGTCCCACTACATAAAAGAACATCTGACCGCAGCACAGCGACTCCTTGAATCCGGGCATGCCTACAAGTGCTTCTGTACCAAGGAGGAACTAGACCGCAGGAGGGAAGCGGTGAAGAGGCATAAGATCGTCGTCAAGGAGGACGATCCTTGTCTTAAGATAACCACGGAAGGGATTGCTGAAAAGGAAAGAACAGGCATGCCGTATGTCATTCGCTTAAGGGTGCCGCGGGGAGAGGGCTCTGTTGTTTTTAAAGATATTGTTTATGGTACTGTTGAGAAGCGGTATGAGGACATCGAGGATTTTGTCATTGTCCGGTCCAATGGCCAACCTCTGTATGTGCTGTCAAATGCAGTCGACGACATCCGCGACCGTATTACTCACGTCATTCGAGGGCAGGACGGGCTGCCCAATACGCCAAAGCAGATTTTACTCTATATGGCGCTGGGTGAGCCAATCCCAAAATATGCGCATATGTCACTTACGCTTGACCCGAAAAAAGCCAAGATTTCCAAACGGCGACATGGTGAAGCAGTTGCAGTCCATTTTTACAGGGAACATGGATTCCTCTCTTGGGCGCTTCTCAACTTTTTGGTCCTTCTTGGCTGGTCGACTTCGGAGTCGCGGGAAATCTTCTCCAAAGAGGAATTGATCGAGGCATTTTCCCTGGAAGGTATCAACCGCGCCAATTCCATATTTAACATACAGGAGAATGACCCCAAGTTCTTTACCGATCCAAAGGCGATCAGTATCAATGCCCATTACCTGAGAAATCTTCCTGTTGAGGAGATAGCACCGTATGTAATGGCAGAGTTGGATAGGGCGGGCATATGGGATATGGCCTTTGAAAGAGAAAAGCGCAAGTGGTTTCTTCAGACGGTGGACCTTATTCGCAGCCGGTATCACATACTTACTGACTTTGCGACCCTTGGACGTGCGTATTTTCATAATGATTATACGATCGATCCCAAGCCACTAAAGAAGAATGTACTTAAGCATATGGAGTTGCGGGAGTGGTTCCCAATAGTGGCTGATCGCTTAGCGGTTTTAGAAAACTTCACAGTCGAAGAAACCGAAAAGGTAATCAGGGCGACCGCCGAGGAATTAGGGATTAAGCCAGGAATCCTTATCAATGGCATTCGCACAGTGGTCACCGGTCAAGCAGCAGGCCCTGGTATATTTGATATCCTTGTCGCAGTGGGACAGGATCGTGTGGTAGAGCGATTGATGAATGCCGTGAAATTATTCGACCCGTGTAGTTGATCAGAATATGACTTGAATGATCTTTGACGAACCTTCTTGATTCATTTTGAGAAAGATTCTTAGGGACGGGGACGAAATAACTTCCTCAAGTTGGCGCTCAGATTTAGGTTAGATTTATTCGATCTGAAAACGCAAAACCGCAGGAATAGTCGAACTATTTCGAGGATTTTGTGTTTGAAGATCGGGCAAAGATGGCCTGAAGATGAGATGCACAAATGGGGAAGTTATTTCGTCCCCGTCCCTTAGTGAGTGAAGCTAAAAATTGCAGATTGTTTGAGGGAGTTTGCGACCGAGTTATCTGCAATTTAGCGTAACGAATTTAGAATCTTCAAAATGAATCAAGTCGTGAGGAGAAGATTATTCAAGTCATAAGCGCTATTGTTGGGTAACTGCACAGCTTGAAATTATTTGACCAGAGCAGTTGAGAAGTTACGGTTTTTCTAACTGCACAGGTCCAATTATTTTTGTCAGGAGGTTAAGATATGATCATTGTAATGAAGGCGAGATCTCAAGAAAAGGAATTGCGAGAGGTTGTTGACCGGATAGAGAAATTAGGATACAAAGCCCATATTATACATGGGGTTGAAAGGAATGTAATAGGGGCTGTCGGAGATGAAAGGGGAAAAGCTCAATTGCAATCTCTGGAGGTCCTTTCTGGGGTTGAGAAGGTTGTCCCGATCCTCAAGCCATATAAACTTGCAAGTCGTGAAATAAGACCAGAAGGGACTGTTGTCAGCATCAATGACAAAGTAAAAATTGGTGGTGACAAGATAGTGGTTATTGCCGGGCCATGTTCTGTCGAGAGTGAGGAACAGATCACCGAATCGGCCTATGCTGTAAAAAAGGCCGGGGCAGATATTTTACGTGGAGGCGCCTTCAAACCCCGTACTTCTCCGTATAGTTTCCAGGGTTTGGAAAAAGAAGGTTTGATATTGCTGGCCAATGCTGGAGGGAAGGCCGGACTTCCAGTTGTAACAGAGATAATGAACCCAAAAGACGTGGATCTGGTTGCGCAGTATTCGGACATTATGCAGGTTGGGGCAAGGAACGTTCAAAACTTTGCACTCCTTAAGAAACTGGGGAGGTGCAATAGGCCCATCTTATTGAAGAGAGGGATGATGACGACCATAGAGGAGTTCTTAATGTCCGCGGAATATATCCTTTCAGAAGGGAACCTGGATGTGGTCTTGTGTGAGAGAGGGATTAGGACTTTTGAGACTGTTACGAGAAATACCCTGGATTTGAGTTGTATACCTGTTTTGAAAGAGAGGAGCCACTTACCTATAATTGTAGATCCGAGCCATGCTACAGGATATTGGTCCTATGTGGCCCCCATGTCTTACGCGGCAATTGTAGCAGGGGCGGATGGTCTTATGATAGAGGTACATCCCAAGCCGGAAGAAGCGGAAAGCGATGGGATTCAGTCTTTGAAACCCGCTAAATTTGCTGCTTTGATGAAGGATCTAAGGGTCTATATCGAGGCTGCGGGAAGGGTTTGATCTTACAAGATCCTTGTAACCTTCACCTATCCTCTTACACACAGGCCCGGGGGTGCCGTTTCCTATCTTCTTGCCATTGACTTCGATAACCGGCATTATCTCCATTATTGAGTTCGTCAAGAACACTTCATCTGATGTAGAAAGCTCTTCCGGAGTGATTCGCCTCTTAGTTACCTTAAGCCCCATATGCGGGATAATGTCGAGTACCGCCTTCCTTGTCACTCCAGGCAGTATATGGCTAGACACAGGAGGAGTAAAGACTTGCAAGGATCTTACTGTGAAGACGTTGCTTGTGGCGCCCTCACTTACATTTCCCTCAGAGTTCAATAGTATAGCCTCAAAGACCCTGTTTACCCTTGCCTCTTCTTTTGTCAGGATGTTGTTAAGGTAGCTCAAGGATTTATGGCAAGACAAGGGAGAAAATGAATTTTGCCTGATGCCTCCTGTCATTACCCGGACACCTTGGGTATAGTACTCTTCAGGGTATGGATAGAGCTTCTTTGCCATTATGACTATGGTAGGGTCATAATTATCATCGAATGTCAGGGTTCCCGTGTGGATACCCCTGGAAACGGTGAGCCTTATGTAGGCATCCGACAAACAGTTGATCTTCATTAACCTATCTATGGCCGACACCAAGGTGTCCCTGTTGTTCTTAATGGGGATCCCCAATTTGTCGGCTGAGTCAAATAATCTATCGAGGTGTTCATCTGGCATAAAGACCCGGCCTGAATATGCTCTCATCGTCTCGAATAACCCATCTCCGTATAAAAACCCTCTGTCGAAAACGGAAATCTTGGCTTCTCCACCCGGCACAAAATCTCCGTTTATATATATGTAGCCTTCCATGATACCAACCCTCCATTGAAGCATACCGGAAGTTATTTCGAATTGATTGAATTTCTGAGGTGAAGTCAGGGGATAGCGGTTAGGGATTGAATCAACGCCTTTGCCTTATCAAGGGTCTCATCATATTCTCCCTCTGGTGTAGAATCAGCCACTATCCCACCGCCCACGTTAAAAAAGACATCATCCCCCTTTATGAGGAAGGTACGAATAGCGATGTTCAAGTCTGCATGATCATTGAAGCCCAAATACCCGATAGATCCTGTGTATACACTTCTGACTGTGGGTTCGAGTTCATCTATAATCTCCATAGCCCGAATCTTTGGAGCCCCTGTTATCGAACCTCCTGGGAAACATGCCTTCAGGAGATCTATGCAATTGTATTTAGGGAGCAGCCTTCCCTTTACTGTTGAAACCAGGTGGAAGACTGTGGCATAGGTTTCAACGACGGCATGTTCGGTTACTCTCACGGAACCATAGTTACACACCCGTCCCAGGTCATTTCTTTCCAGATCCACGATCATATTGAGTTCCGCCCTATCCTTCTCGCTGGCAAGGAGTTCTTCCTTTAACCTTTTGTCCTCGCAATCGTTTTTACCTCTGGGGCGCGTCCCTTTTATCGGCCTTGTCTGCACTTTATCCCCCTCCACCTTAAGGAACCTTTCCGGCGAAGAACTGACTATAGTTACATCCCCGAAGCTCAGGTAACAGGCGAAGGGGGCCGGGTTGATAGTACGGAGTCTCTTGTACAACTGATAAGGCTCCGTTGGGAGCTTTGCATGAAACCTCTGAGAAAGATTTGCCTGGTATATATCACCTGCGAATATATACTCTTTGACCTTCCGGATTGCTTCCAGGTAGTCTTCTCTGCTGAAGTTTGACTTAATGACCGGTTTCGAAACCTTTGGGTTTATAAAGTTTTCCCGGTTCGTCCGGATATCTTTCAGCTCGCTTATTATTTGTACCTGCCGTTCCCTTGTATAATCTTCATTAGTCTTTTCAGACTCCGAACTTCGGGCCTGGCCAAAATCGGTTACCGAGAGGTACCACCTACCCTCCTGATGATCGTAAGCCAAAACCGTATCATAGAAGCAAAAATAACAATCCGGGACCCCTAGATCATCAATCGCGGTTCTAGGCAGCCTCTCTATGAAATGGCAGAGGTCATATGCGAAATAGCCAACCCCTCCGCCGATGAAGGGCGGAACAGATGTGTCGGACTTGATCTTGTAATGCCTGATGATCTTGTTTAGTATCCTCAACGGGTTTCCTATTATGGTGTATGTCTTCCCTCCTGTGTTAACCTCAATCCTCTTACCCTTGCTCCTCAATGTTAAGAAAGGACCATACCCCATAAACGAATATCTTCCCAGTCTGTATTTGTCCATGCCGCTGTCTAGTAAAAAACTGAAGGGCCTAGAACAAATCGTATTAAAGACAATGTCTGGCGGAGAAGAGATGCTAATTTCTCTTACTACAGTCTCCCCTATCTCTACCCCTTTAAGAAAGTCCACTTATATGTCCCTAGAGGTTTATAAAGTTCTTGATTATTCTTTTACCGTCTCCGGTGAGAAACGACTCCGGATGGAACTGTACCCCTTCAATGGGATACTCCCCATGCCTTGTGCCCATTATGATATTGTCCTCCGTCTTTGCCGTAATCGTAAGACAGGGAGGAAACCCTTTGTTTGATATTACCAGGGAGTGATACCTAGTCGCCTCAAAGGGGGTTGGAACCCCCTCGTAAACACCCTTTCCGTCATGATGTATCATGGATGTCTTCCCGTGCATGACAGTATCCGCCCTGCTTATCTTACATCCAAAGACCTCTCCTATGCACTGATGGCCCAGGCATACACCTAGTATCCATTTTTTCTTTCCGAAGTACCTGATCACGTCTTTTGAGATACCAGCATTGTCCGGTGTTCCAGGTCCCGGGGAGATGACTATCTTGTCTGGGTCTATCTTTTCTATCCCTTTGAGGGTTGTTTTATCGTTTCTTATGACTTGGAGTCTTACCCCCAACTCGCCGAAGTATTGAACCAGGTTATAGGTGAAAGAATCGTAATTGTCAATTATTAGTATCAGCATCTGCCTTTATCCTATGCCCCTTATCCTTTCCACCTCCGATAAAGATTATGCTCCACCTTCAAAAGGTCCAGTACCCTTCCAATCATAAAGTTGACCAGATCATCTATAGATCTCGGGTTATAATAAAATGCAGGCATGGCAGGAACGATATGGACTCCCATCCGGACTAAAGACAACATATTCTTAAGGTGGATAGCGTTAAGAGGGGTTTCCCTGGGAACCAGGATCAAAGGTCTCTTTTCCTTGAGCGTGACATCAGCCCCTCTCTCAATGAGATTGGTTGACGCTCCAAGGGCTATGCGAGCCAGGGTGCCCATGGAGCATGGAATGATGATCATTCCATTACTCCTGTTTGAGCCGCTTGCTATAGGTGCATCTATATCCCTTGCATCATAGTATCTGAGAGAGTCACCGATCTCTTCCATATCCAAAAGTCCGCCTAGCCTTTCCACTACCTTATCCTTATCTGCTCCCAGGTGGACTCCCAGCTCTATCTCTATAATGCCTTTCGCAGTCTCGGAGATTACTAAGTCTATACGGTTGTCGTTCCTTATAAGAAACTCCAAAAGCTGCTTTGCATAGATTGCCCCGCTTGCACCTGTTATCCCTATTGTATAAGTCGGTATCTTTACCACCCCCTAAAAAAGCTTGTTTAACAAAAGACGAAGTAACTTCTCAAAAAGTCCGGGAACACGCCTTAGCCCACGAAGCGCTTTCATTCACTCCTATATTCTGAAAATCTATAACACTAACCTGTCTATGAAGATGAAAAACAGTATGGAGATACTCACAACCGCATTTACATTAAAGAAGGCGATACCTATCCTAGACAGGTCAGCCTCGGAGATGATTGAATGCTCGTATATGAGGAGTATCAAGGTGATCGCTACACCGATCAGGTAAATAAACGACAGATTAGAGTAAAAATACAGTAAAATCAAAAGGATAACGGTAAAGAGGTGGAAACACATCGCAACCTTCAGGCCCCTCTTTATCCCCAACCATTGAGGAATGGAATGGAGCCCGGATTGCCTGTCAAAATCAGTATCCTGACAGGCATATATGATATCAAAACCGGCCACCCAGCTAATTACTGCAAGGCTGAGGATCAATGCAGGCGCCCTGATATTACCGGATATTGCGATCCACGCCCCTACAGGGGCTATTCCAATGGCCAGGCCGAGCACAAGATGTGTTGCCCATGTAATCCTCTTCATAAAAGAATACACGAACAGAATGGTTAAAGCTACCGGATAGAGCTTAACACACAGAGGGTTCAGCATAAAGGCGGCAAGCAGGAATAACAGAAAGGAAAATATGACAAAGCCTACTACCTCTCGTTCTCTAATCAAGCCCCTGGGAAGGGCGCGATTCATTGTACGCGGGTTCTTTGCGTCTATCTTCTTATCAATCAAACGATTCAGACCAAAGACCCCGCTGCGCGCTCCCACCATAGCAACTATTACCCAAGAAAGCTTGTTCCAGGAAGGGATTCCATCAGCGGCCAATATGGCGCCAGCTATGGCAAAAGGTAAGGCAAATACCGTGTGAGGAAATTTGATCATCTCCAGGATTATCTGGATCTTCTCAAAAACCCTATATGCCATAATCCTCCCATTTACTTTCAACTAATCCTTTTATCTCATCACTCATCTTAATCTCCTCGGGCCACTCCCTCATAAACCCCTCTTCCTCCCACTGCTTGGTTGCATCTATCCCCATCTTGGAACCGAGGTTTGGCAGCGGGGACGCATGGTTCAATACATCCAACGGTCCCTCCACTATAGTAATGTCCCTCCTTGGGTCTATATTATTACCCACTTTCCACAAAACATCAGAAAGGTTTTGTACATCTACATGCTCGTCTACAACGACCAGGATCTTCGTGAACATCATCTGCCCCATCCCCCACAGAGCGTGCATAACCTTCTTGGCCTGACCCGGGTATTCTTTCTTTATAGATACAATGGCAAGGTTATGGAATATACCTTCCACTGGCAGATTCATGTCCCTTATCTCCGGCAACTGCATCTTCAAAAGTGGCAGGAATATCCTTTCGGTAGCTTTACCTATGCAGCAATCTTCCATCGGCGGTTTACCAACAATGGTGGTTGGATAGATCGCATCCCTCCTGTGGGTAACACACGTAATGTGAAAGACCGGATATTCATCGCTAAGGGAATAGTAGCCCGTATGATCCCCAAAGGGTCCTTCGATCCTTTTCTCATGGAGGTCAACATATCCTTCCAGTACAATCTCTGAGTTGGCCGGCACCTCGATGTCTATGGTTTCACACTTTATCAATTCCACGGGTTCCTTCCTCAAGAATCCGGCAAACAACATCTCGTCCATGGTGTCTGGCAGGGGAGCTGTGGCAGAGTATATGACAGCAGGGTCCGATCCTATCGCCACAGCAACCTCCATACGTTGCTGTAACCTTACACTACTGCGATAGTGGGCAGCTCCATGCTTATGTACATGCCAGTGCATACCCGTTGTGGCTCCATCATATACCTGCATCCTATACATACCGCAATTCCGCTGACCTGTTTCCGGATCCTTTGTAAAGACCATGGGTAGGGTTATGAACGGCCCGCCATCATCGGGCCAGCACTTGAGGACAGGAAAGATGTCAAGGGATGGGTTGTCCTTTATTATAACCTCTTTACAGGCACCCTTCTTCACAATCTTGGGGAAAAAGGAAGAAATGTCGAGGAGTTTCGGCAAGGCCTTCAACTTTCCAAAAAAACCCGTTGGGATCTCAGGGGTTAGTATTTCTCCTATCCTTTCAGCTACATCATCAAGGTGATCAGTCTCCAGAGCAAGATTCATTCTTTCCATTGAGCCAAAGGCGTTTATCAGTATGGGTATACTGGAACCCTTTACATTTTCAAAGAACAAGGCCGGCCCATTCTGTTTTGACACCCTATCTGTAATTTCGGTAATCTCCAGTACGGGGTCCACCTCTACTTTGATCCTCTTCAACAGACCCCTCTCTTCCAGTACCTTAATAAAATGGCGCAAATCCTTGTATGCCATCGCCTACTCCTCCTTTTCCGTCCCCGCCCCTAAGGTTAATGCAGAGGACCCTCAACATGTTAACCGAACTATCCATTGATAGCAAGAGAATATTCGCAACTGATCATAGCGTGCAACATTAAGTAGGGACAACATAACTCCTTAGTTCATTAACAACCATGGTAAAGCTGCAATCAACGATTTTCTTGATTATTTGACGAATTATGGTTGAAAAAAAATTTGACTAACCCTTCTTTTAAAGTTAAGGTAGTGGATCTAAAGACAGTGAGGGTGATGGCAGATGTCAGGGATAAGGGGATCAGGACGGATGATTCTATAGGATGGGGAGAGACTTATGAAACTCTTTAACAAGAAAGGCGATGGTGGGCACACTAGTTTGCTGTATGGTCAGAGGATTCCTAAATCCGATCCACGGCCGGAAACATACGGTACTCTCGATGAGGCCAATTCTACATTGGGGTTTGCGAAAGCCCTTTCAAAGGACGAGGAAATCAAGGAGATCATTGAGAAGATTCAGAAGGGTCTATTTGTGGTGGGGGCTGAGCTGGCCACTGATTCACAGGACTACAAAAAGCTTAAGGAGAGGATCGAAGAAGAGGAGATCCGGAAACTTCAAGATCTAATTGAAGACCTGGAGGGCAAGGTAAATCTTCCCAGAAGCTTTATAATACCGGGCGGATCCGTGGTCTCCGCTGCCCTGGACATGGCCAGGACGATAATTAGAAGGGGAGAGAGAAGGGCCGCCGGATTAAAGGAAGATAACATATTATTGAACGATAATATCCTCGCCTATCTCAATAGATCAGCGGACCTAATATTTATTTTGGCCCGTTACGAAGAGGCAAAAGCCGGAAAAAAAATATGATAGTAGACGTTCATACCCATGTATTCCCCGAAGAAGTGAGGAACAACCTGCCAAAATATAGAAAGAGGGATCCCCTCTTTCGTTTGTTATTCGGCAGTGAATGGTCCGATACCCTTGGTGAATCAAAGAAGGTAACGATGATAGGTGTTGAAGAATTGATAGCATCTATGGATGAGTCGGGCGTGGACAAAAGTGTAATCTGTGGTTTTGTATGGTCGGACCTGGGACTCTGCAGGGATGGAAATGACTATATCCTGGAGAGTATCCAGAAATATCCTGACAGGCTTATAGGTTTTGCCGCCATTCCGTTGAGGGACATCGATAACACGGTTAAAGAGATTGAGCGATGCGTTGGTCTGGGCGCTAAGGGTGTTGGTGAGATAGTTACAGAGGCTCACGGAGTGGCGATAGATGATAAAAAGGTAATGAGACCAATCATAGAAGTGTCGAAGAGCCTTAATATACCCATAATGGTCCATGCCAACGAGACTGTCGGCCATTACTATGTGGGAAAGGCCAAAACCAGACTTAAACAGTATTACGATTTTATCCTTTCATGGCCGGACGTAGATATCATTCTCGCCCATTGGGGGGGCGGGCTGCTTTTTTATGAATTGATGCCGGAAGTTAAAAAGGCATGTGAGAGAGTATATTACGACACAGCCGCATCTATCTTTCTTTACACCCCCGACATATTTCCCGCTGCAGCACAGATAATCGGCGCCGAAAAGATCCTATTCGGTACGGATTATCCTTTAATAGACCAGAGAAGATATTTCAGGCAGATGGATGGTTCAGGTCTTTCAAGGGATGACCTTGATAAGATATACGGTGATAATTCTAAACGATTGCTGAGGTTGTAAGGTGTGAAAGATTATCAAAGGATTAGGATAGATAATGGCATCACAGTCGTCTTGCAAGAGAACCATTCTGCCCCTGTAGTTGCGCTTGAGGTCTGGGTGAACGTCGGCAGCGGTGACGAAACCGATGAGAAATCAGGCATCTGCCATCTGACTGAACATATGCTTTTTAAAGGCACACAAAAAAGAGGAGTAGGCGCAATAGCCCATGAAATAGAGTTATGTGGCGGAGAGATAAATGCCTACACATCTCACGACCAAACAGTTTACCATATAGTAATAGCCAGCAGGTTCTTCAACATAGGTCTCGATATACTCTCCGATCTCATAATGCATCCTTCTTTTGATGCCGTGGGGTTGGAAAGCGAAAAAGAGGTTGTACTGGAAGAGATCAACCGAGGAGAAGACAGCCCTATCGTTAAATTGAACCAACTGCTTTTTTCCACCAGTTACGAATTGCATGCATACAGACGGCCAATAATCGGTTTCAAAGACACAGTAGAACGCCTTACCAGAGAGGATCTTCTGGATTTCTATAGAAAATGGTACATCCCGAGCAATATCACCCTTATTGTGGCTGGAGACTTCCGTAGTGACTCTGCCATTGTTGAGATAAAAGAGGCATTTCAAGATTTCAGATCAGAACATAGGGACATCCATAATAGAGGTAAGGAATCACCTCAAAAGGCGCTACGAAGCGCAGTTATGATCAGGGAGGTAACGGAGGGCTATATGAATCTCGCCTACCATATCCCCGGCATCAACCACAGGGACTCCTGTGCGTTGGATATCCTTTCTTTCCTTCTCGGTAATGGATGCTCTTCGCGTCTGTTCAGAAAGGTAAAAGACGATAAGGGCATGGTCCATGCCGTATATTCATCTAATGTTGTTTCGAAAGAACAGGGACTCTTGGCTATAACTAGTCTGATGGACAAAAAAAAGGCAAAGGGGTCGCTGGCAGCTATACTAGAAGAGGTATATAGATTTAGGTATGAGAAGGTAAGCGAGTATGAATTGGAAAAGGCCAAGTTAAATATTGAGAGTGAATTTGTTTACGGAAAGGAAACAGTAGGGGGACAGGCCAGACAGTTGGGAAGCTTTGAGGTAGTGACAGGGAATATAAAGTTTGAAAAGGAGTATATAGATCGAATATACAAGGTTAAAGTCCCTGACATAATGAGAGTGGCAAAAAGATACCTGAATAATAAAAACCTGACAGCCGTCTTTGTGATGCCTGCAAAGGATAGTGATGCTATAGATAAGGATACGATCAATGAGATCGCCTCAAAAGAAGAGACCAGGTTAAGGCGTTTATATTCAAAAACCCATCAAAAAGAAAGGGAAGAGACTAAGAAAATAGTTCTGGAAAACGGGATGACCTTAATAATTAGGGATGACCATTCGGCCCCCCTAGTAGCGATGCAAGCTGTTTTTTTGGGAGGACTCAGGTTTGAAAGCAAGAGGTTGAACGGGATCAATAACTTCATGGCAAAGATGCTTACCAAGGGAACAAAGAGTCTAGACGCCCTACAGATTGCAGAAGGGATCGAATCCATGGCCGGGGGTATACATGGATTTTCAGGAAGGAATAGTTTTGGCGTATCTTCCGAAATCCTGAGCAGGTTCTTCGATAAGGGGTTGGGTCTCTTCGCAGATATTATCATCAATCCCACATTTGATGACGGAGAACTAGAGAAGACAAGGGTGGATATACATGCAGCCTTGAAACATCAAAAGGACAACCTGGCTTCCCATACCTTCAATATCTTTGCTGAGACCCTTTACAGCCGTCATCCCTATGGGATGAATATACTTGGATGCAAAGAGTCGATACTCAATATGACTCGGGATGATCTGATCGATTACTACAGACAGTATGCCACCTCCAAAAACCTGGTTGTCAGTATAGTAGGCGATATCAATATAGATGACACAGTAGAAAAGGTGAGACAACTCTTTGAGGGTTTTGCAAACACTGACTTTGATCACCCCGATATCCCTGAGGAGGTTTCTCCGGAGACCATAAAGAATGTGGAAGTACACAGGGATAAAAAACAGGCCCATCTTGTCCTCGGTTTTCTGGGCACAACAATATACAATCCTGACAGGTATCCTCTAAGTGTTCTAGATGCGATCCTATCAGGCCAGGCTGGAAGACTCTTTATGGAATTGAGGGATAAGCTGAGTCTTGCGTACGCAGTCACGTCCTTCGTTCATGAGGGGATAGATCCCGGTTTCATAGGGGTTTACATAGGCACCAGTCCCGAAAAACTGGATTTGGCCATTGATGGTATTAAGAATGAGTTGAGAAGGGTTAAGGAAGAGACCATAAACCCTGAGGAACTGGAGAGGGCAAAGAGATCTGTTATAGGAGGTTTTGAGATCGGTTTGCAGACAAACTCTGCTAAGGCTGGCACTATGGCTCTCTCTGAGAGATATGGTTTAGGGTACTCTAATGCAACAGAGTATCCAAAGAGGATATCCGAAGTCACCTCTGATGATGTCCTTAAGGTTGCAAGGAGATACATTGACCTCGATCGATACTCCCTTGCCGTTATTAGACCTCCCAATACCTGCGGGTCATCTGTTTGAGTCTCTCATATGTTTCCAAAGAAAAGTGCTTTGACCTGAAAGGGACGAGAGAGTTGTTTTGAAAAAGGGGCTCTGAGGGAATATCCTGTCTTGATTCTTCAACTGCGTCCTTCCATAGGGCCGTCTCAGGGATAGGAGAATATTCGGTAAGTATAGGTTTTGCCCCTGCTTCCAAGACAAACCGGATGGTCTCTTCCACCTCTTCCGGTCTTTGGCGGGGAAGTCCGATCAGGATATATACCCCGATCTCTTTGGGCGAAAACCCTGCCTTAAGAAGGTTTGAAACCGACTGTTGGAACTCCTCGTTCGTCGTCTTATTGCCTGTAGAGCGCTGTCTCCTCAGATCCGCTGTCTCAAGCCCCAGACGTATCGTCCTGAAACCAGTCTCATACATCAACTCACAGAGTTTTTCCGTCATAAACCTGATATGTATTCCGTTTGGTGTGTGAAAATTGCACGGTATCTTTCTCTTCAGTACCTCCCTGAGGATGACCATGATATTTTCTTCCGGCTCTACCATAAGGGCATCATCGTAAAATGCAAATTCCTCAACACCGTGTCGCACTGACCAGAACTGGATCTCATCTACTACACATAGAGGATCTCTCCGTTTGAAACCGTTACAAATGACATGAGAAGCACAATAGGCGCACGAAAAAGGACATCCCCTTGAAGTCAGGATACACACGTAATCTATACCCCGCATCATGTCGAATGCTGGGTATGGCAGAGAATCCAACCCATCAATCAAGATCGAATCATCTGATAGGTTTCCCGTAATCTCATCTACCAATCGTAAAGCCTCCCTCTCCCCCTCGCCTGTTATTATATAATCCGCATTTGAATATTGGAGTGCATGAAAATAACAGAGGGTAGCGTAGATTCCTCCAAGGATAACAGGAACATCGCAGTAAACATCTTTTACAATATCTATCACCTGAAAAACACCAGGATACCAGTACGTCATCATGGAGGTAACAAGGACAACGCCGGGATTCGGGGCATTGTTCAGCTCTTTTCTAAATATCTCGGGAGTAATTCCGTATCTGCTGTATCTCCTGGGAATCCCCTTCAAACAATCCGGTTTTTCGATATTCTCTTTATAAAAGCTTCCGGTTCCGTATGCTTTTCTCTTGGCATACTCAATGCCGGTTGCATCCTTCATGTCAGGATGGTGTATGTCGAGACAATCGATATAGTGTGCTCGATAACCATGTTTTCGCAGAAGACCTGCAATATACAGCAGACCTATAGGCTTGGCCCAGAGGTCGAATGCGGCAAAGTCGTATATCCATGGGTTTATAAGGAGAATGTGATGATTCCGCTTATTCGTCATAATTTTACAGTGTAACTTGATAGTATAGGAAATCCCATTTTCTTATAGGTTTTCGGGCATCCTTCATCAAAGCTATAAAGTAGTTTACTACTTTTGCATTATTTTAGCACTATATAAATCTGGATGGACACTACCTATCTCATTTCTGGCTGGACACTAAGGGACGAGGCCGAAATCGATCGACTTTTGTAAAGAGGAGCGAATTATGAGAGGAGTAAAGCTTCTAATCATCTTGTTTCTTGTTTTTCAATGGGTACTTGGGTACATGGAGCGGAAAAGAGGCTGACTGACGAGGCCGAACTCTCCTATATGGAGACGGGAGGGAACACGGATGTCACAAACCTGTCTGCTAAGAATCTCGTTAAGGGAGTCGGAAATATACGGCAGGATTTTCAAAAAAGAAAGACCGTCCTAACCCATAGCACCTATTTTCTACCTCCTACCTCCTACCCCCTACCCCCTATGCCTTCTCGTCAAATAAGATGCCAACCATTTCATCTATTTTTTCCATTAGATTCAAAACCTGTTCCGGAGGGATTTCCCGAATAGTTTCCCCGGTTTCCCGATCTGTGACCGTAACCTTAGTTCTTCTAGTCTCTGTGTTTACTTCGAACTTAAATCCTACTCCACTAGATTTAAGATTCTCTTCCAGCGTCACAAGAACCTCTTGAAGGAATCCTGCGTCCAATTCCTGACCCTTTCCTGATCCCATTTTCGAAGACACTATTGGCATATACTCTGTTTTCTTCGAAAACACCTCCATCGTCTTGTGCTCTGTTTCCAGTTTAGTTTTAGGATTGACAGTACTCCCTTCCGGGACAATCGACTCTATTATCATTTTAATCACCCCCTATATAACCTTAAAGTTATAGATTTTCACATATTAAATTTCATTGCGTTATCGGTCGGAATCATCGACGACGTACTAAATAGTGTCTGAACGAAAACCCATTAAATTGTTAAAAAACAAGATTATGCAAAACAACTTTCAAAACGAAGACTTGTAGGTTCCCAATTTGTTTAGAGGAGATTATGTTTGCGACAATTCACTGGATTCCTGCCTTCGCAGGAATGACAAGCGCTTACACCCAATCGTCATTCCCGCGAAGATAATGCCATATGGCACAATCAAAGGCGGGAATCCAGTAGTTGTTACCCGGACTTATTGAAAAGTTGTGAATATATATACTTACTATTTCGGAAAAAAGCGCTCAAACCTTAAGTTGTTTTTTTTCGACAACAAGTCTTAAAGTAACTTCTCAAAAAGTTGCTACCTGCGCAGTTACACAAACCCAGTGTGTTAAAGTTACTCTGATGATCCAGCAAGCTAATCGTTCAAATGGGCAAAAAACAACCTTTGCCCACCCACCCCTGTGACTGTTGTCAAATTGATTTGCGCGCAGATACTCTCATCTCCGATGCTGCTTGTTTTATTTCTTTGCTATAGTACTCTAACTTTGGTTTGTTCAGGCATGATTATTGCATTACAAGTTATTGCTATAATGAAAAAAAA
>Ga0209345_10001457_pt1 | contig 28251 bp, 24 predicted proteins | sample Cruoilmetagenom7_FD_187294 | JGI IMG/M metagenome (GOLD analysis project Ga0209345, IMG submission 187294) | Oil polluted marine microbial communities from Coal Oil Point, Santa Barbara, California, USA - Sample 7 (SPAdes) (version 2) | ecosystem: Environmental > Aquatic > Marine > Oil seeps ...
CCACTGAAACAGAAACTCGTGATGAGATGGATGGTTTTGTTGCCGCAATGATTAAAATCAAGGAAGAGGCTGAGCAGGATTCAGAGTTGGTAAAAGGTGCTCCTTACACTCAGCCGGTTCGCCGACTGGATGATGTAAAAGCCGCTCGAGAACTGGATCTAGTGTGGCAAACTGAGTAACTGTTTCAGTGATTCTGGCCTTAGGGGATTCTGGAATCCCCTATACCTAAAACACCCGTTAGTTCAAGCTATTGGCACATGTCTTTTTTACCCCGCTCCCTATTACCCTTACATGAGATAAACGAAATGACTCTTGAAACAAACCCGCCTAACCCTCAGGCCGCATTAACCCGGTCAAAAATAGGTCTGGCAATATTGCGGTTGAAAAAGAATGAAGAAAAAAGACTTAAGTCCGGTCATCAGTGGATTTACAGCAATGAAGTGGATGTTAAAGCAACACCTTTGAAACAATTCACATCGGGTGAACAGGTGCTTGTGGAAGATTCCCGTGGCAAGCCTTTGGGCAATGCCTATATTAATCCCAATAGCCTGATTTGTGCCCGTTTATTTAGCAGGGACGCGGCTATTGTTCTCGATAAATCCCTGGTGGTGCATCGCCTGAATATTGCTTTATCGATACGGGACAGAATTTACTCTGATCAGTGTTATCGTCTGGTTTATGGCGATAGTGATCTGTTGCCAGGTCTGGTTGTTGATCGTTATGGTAAATGGATAGCGGTACAAATTAATACCGCAGGCATGTCTGCGGTTAAGGACGATATCATTGCGGCTATAGACCAGGTATTGAAACCTGAGGCCATTTTGCTTTCTTACGATAGTACCATGGCAAAGCTGGAAGGCCTTGAAGAATTGGCACCAGAAGTTGTTAAAGGTGAAATGCCGGAATGGGTAAGCTTGAGAGAGAATGGCATTGATTTTGAAGCGCCTATATTAAAAGGCCAGAAAACCGGTTGGTATTATGATCATCGGGATAATCGCGCGCGATTAAAGCACTACGCAGATGGTAAAAGAGTCCTGGATGTATTCAGTTATGTGGGTGGTTGGGGTGTACAGGCAGCCTGTTTTGGCGCAAGCGATGTTATGTGTGTGGATAGTTCTGAATATGCCCTGGATGGTGTTGAGCGTAATGCAAAACTAAATAAAGTTGCAAGTCGTGTATCAACTTTGCAAGGCGATGCTTTTAAGGCACTGACGGAGCTTAAAGCTGCAGAAGAAAGGTTCGATGTGGTAATTATAGACCCCCCAGCCTTTATTAAGCGGAAAAAAGATGCCAAAAAAGGCATAGAAGGTTACAGGCGTATAAATGAATTGGGCATGCGTTTGTTGAACCGGGATGGAATCCTGGTTTCGGCCTCCTGCTCAATGCATCTTGGGAAAGATGAATTGCAAAATCAAATCAGGGGTGCAGGCCGTCATCTGGATCGTTTTGTTCAGCTACTGGAGCGAGGCGGCCAGGGTGCAGACCATCCTGTTCACCCATCTATACCTGAGACTGATTATTTGAAGGCTATATATTGCAGGGTGTTGGCAGGGATTTGATTATTTGTTAGTTTTCTCACTTAAGGGAGCCACTAAAGATGCCCTTAGCCCTGGGCAATAATCCAGTAAGACACACCCAGGCATAGTATTGTGGCTCCCAGGCTGGCAAAGCAGAGTTTTGCCAGTTTTTTTCTGAATTCAGAAAAGTCAAAGATAGAGTCCTGTTCCGAGTCTTCTGATAAGGGTTTGGCTTTGGGGCGAACAATAATAAATAAAAGACACGAAAGCAGTAAAAGCACCATGGCGACGGTGCTAGGGAATATGGCCCACAATTGCAGCAGGCTTAGCTGGGTTAAGGTGTCTGATGCCCCAAAACACTCTCCAGCAGCACCGCATTTCACATGAATCAAGTCGTGAAGATTAACCGCAATTGCGCCGCCAATTGAAAAAGCGATGCCTATTAATAAATAAAGCAATAAATTTGTTTTTTTACTTTTTTTGCTTTCCACAATAACTTCTCTATAGTTTCTCTATTTTCATAATCTTGATGTAAAAAAAATTAATATGCAAATAATAATGAACCGTAATAAAAGAATACCGTCTCGTTGTAGATAAATCTGGAACAAAATTAATACGGTAAGAGTTATGATAGTATATTTAAAAATAAACCCATAAATAGGGGAGGGTGTCTATGGCAGTCAGTGATTTAATTAGTAAATATAATAAAAAGTTATTAGATGCTTTTCGAAGTGACCATTCCTCGCCTGTAGTGCTAAAAACTATAGATGGCGATCTTCTGAAGTCATCTCTTCAGGAATCAGCAGCCCGATTAATAAATAAAAGAATAAAGCAAGAGCAACAGCAGGTTTGGATTGCCAGTGATTATGTTGCCGAAACGTGTATTCGTCATCCTGTACAATTTTTAGATTTATGTGCTAGCGGTGACCTGCATAGCCAGTATTCAGAGTCTTCGTACCTCGAAAAACTCCAGGCATTATTAAAATTATGTGACAGCAGGGATGATTTTGCATGGCAAATGAGATTGTTCCGAAATAGAGAAATGGTTCGTATCATCTGGCGTGATATTTGCGATTTATCATCCCTTGAAGAAACGGTAACTGATTTATCGAATCTCGCAGATGGCTGTATCAATATCAGCTTGAATTACCTTCATGAAAATCTGGCGAAAGAGTGGGGCGAACCCTACGGTAGTGATAGCGGTAAATTGCAGCGAATGATTGTTATGGGCATGGGTAAGTTAGGTGCAAGGGAATTAAACCTTTCGTCAGATATTGATTTGATTTTTACCTATCCGGAAACCGGGGCTACCAAGGGTGGAAAGTCGGAGCGTTCTAATCAGGAGTTTTTTGTTCGCCTGTCTCAACAATTAATAAAAATATTGGATGAAGTCACGGCAGAAGGCTTTGTGTTCCGAGTTGATATGAGGCTAAGGCCTTATGGCCAGAGCGGTGCTCTGGCTTCAAATTTTGATGCCCTTGAATCATATTATGAAGAGCAAGGTCGTATGTGGGAACGATATGCAATGGTCAAGTACCGAGCCATATCGGGTAGTCCTGAAGATACAGATGATTTACGCGGACGACTGATGCCGTTTATTTATCGGCGTTATATAGATTTTGGTGTATTTGATTCCTTGAGAGAAATGAAGGCGCTGATCAACCGGGAAGTACGAAGAAAAAATGCTGACGATAACGTAAAGATTGGGCCAGGAGGTATAAGAGAAATTGAATTTATTGCCCAGTCTTTCCAGTTGATTCGTGGGGGTAAAATTTCAGGATTACAGGAAAAGAATTTATTAAAAGTACTTGATGTGTTTTCTGTTGAAAGCATTATGCCTGACGACGCAATAGAAGAGCTGAAGTCTGCATACTATTTTTTACGCCATACAGAGCATAGAATTCAGGCACTGAAAGATAGACAAACACAGCAGCTTCCAATGGATGAATTTGAAAAAGAGCGTTTAGCCCTGTCAATGAAGCAAGACAGCTGGGATGATTTTTATCAAGTATTGAATCAGCACAAAACAAAAGTCAGAAAACATTTCGAAAAAATTGTTGTCTCTGAGCATGAGGATGAAGCATCCCGGCAAGATAAACTGCTAAGCCAATTGTGGATGCAGGCGGGTGATAAGGAAGATATTAAAAGCATTAAAGAAACGGATGAGATTTTATCTACTTATAAGCTTGATGAAAGTGAATTCGTGCAAATATTCACTTTGCTCAAAAACTTGAAAAGCTCCAGGCAATATCAAACAATGCAAGCCATTGGCAAGGATCGGCTCGATCGATTAATGCCAATACTGGTGGAAAATATTTTGGTGGAACAGGCGCCGGCTGAAGTATTAAAGCGCTTACAAAATATAATGCTGGGCATAATGCGCAGGTCTGTTTATATATCCCTGTTGCTGGAGAACCGCAATGCTTTAAAAAGGCTGACTGGTTTATGTGGGGCCAGCCTGTGGATAGCAGAAGAAATTGGAAAACAGCCACTTTTGTTAGATGAATTGGTAGATGATGTAGCCCTGTTTGATTTACCTGGTGTTACCGGATTAGCAGACGAGTTGCGTCAGCAGTTATTGAGAATTCCAGAAGAAGATCTTGAACAACAGATGGAATGCCTGCGACAATTTAAAAAAGGTCATGTGCTAAAAGTAGCCGCTTCAGAAATTACCGAGGCCTTGCCTTTAATGCGGGTGAGCGACTACCTGACCGATATAGCAGAAACCGTATTGCAGGAGGTGCTCCCCCTTGCCTGGGATCAATTAGTGCTTAAGTATGGTTATCCTTCAGGTCCTGAAGGAGATATAACCCAGGCCGAAATAATTATTGTTGGCTATGGCAAGTTGGGTGGGCTTGAGCTGAGTTATGGCTCAGATCTGGACATGGTCTTCCTTTATAATGCATATTCCGGTGTTACCTCGAATCCGGAGAGGTCCATTGATAACCAGGCTTTTTATACCCGCCTGGGGCAAAGGATGATTCATATTCTCACAGCCAAAACACCCAGCGGCGACCTTTATGAGGTGGATATGCGCCTGCGTCCTTCGGGCAATTCCGGTTTGCTGGTCAGTTCATTATCTGCCTTTGAAAAATATCAAAAAGAAAAAGCCTGGATGTGGGAGCACCAGGCTCTTGTCAGAGCAAGAGTGGTCAGTGGACATTTGAAATTAGCGGAGCGATTTGATGCTATTCGGGCAGACATTCTGGGATTACACCGTGAAGCCAAAGATTTGAAAGAAGCCGTAGTAGACATGCGCGAAAAAATGGTGGAGGAATTTGCCAAAGACAACGATAAGGTTTTTGATATTAAGCATAGTCGAGGGGGTATCGTAGATATTGAATTTATGGTGCAATATACGGTTTTGAATACTGCAGGGAAAATACCAGAGTTCATTCAATATCCGGACAATGTGCGTTTGCTGGAGCTTTTTGCTGATCATGGCTTGATGGACAGACCCGTGGCGAAGCGGCTCAGGGAAATTTACATTGAGTACAGATCGGCCGTCCATCGTTTCGCTTTATTAAATAACAAACCGTTGGATAAAAGTGGTCAGTTTGACAGTCAGCAGAAGTTTGTACGGACAGTTTGGCAAGAGATGATGCTGTAAGTATCTGATTAATAACCTCTGGCCTGTATTGAATTGTATGAACTGCAGCGTGAGCCGCAGATAATATAACTATTCAATAATGGATGAGTTAATATACTGAAATTATGGGTAAATGTTAGAGTTTTAACCCGTTTAACCTGGAAACAGCAGTTGGACTCGCTTGATAGTGCGGTTTTTAGGTTTAATAAGCCGCAAGGGTTTTTCGGGTAGATAGCCCGGTATAGAGATTTGTAAGTTTAAGAGTTTAAGAGTTTATAGAGTTTTAAAAGTATTAGGAGTGTAGCAATATGTCCATGGCTGACCTAGACGGTCTAATTTGGTTTGATGGAAAAATGGTGCCCTGGAAAGAGGCAAAAGTACATGTGCTGACCCATACCCTGCATTATGGCATGGGAGTGTTTGAAGGTGTTCGTGCCTATGAGACTGATAAAGGTCCTGGCATTTTTCGTTTAAAAGAGCATACAGACCGACTGTTCCGTTCTGCCCATATTATGAATATGGCAATGCCCTTTAGTAAAGACGAGATTAATGATGCACAAATAAGATCTGTTAAAGAGAATAACTTACAGCATGCTTATATTCGACCTATGGCGTTTTATGGTTCCGAAGGTATGGGGCTTAGAGCAGAGAATCTTAAAGTTCATGTTATTGTAGCGGCGTGGGAGTGGCCATCTTATTTGTCACCAGAAGCCCTTGAAAACGGTATCAAGGTAAGAACATCCTCCTATACCAGGCATCATGTGAATATATCCATGTGTAAAGCCAAGGCAAATGGCCACTATATTAATTCAATGTTAGCTTTGCAGGAAGCATTGGCCAGTGGGGCGGAAGAAGCCTTGCTTCTGGATAACGAAGGTTATGTGACCGAAGGAAGTGGAGAAAATATTTTCATTGCCCGTGACGGTATTTTATATACACCGGAATTAACCTCCTGCCTAGATGGAATAACCAGAGATACAGTGATTAAACTGGCTGAGGAAGCAGGTATAGAAGTTAAGGAAAAGCGTATTACCCGTGATGAAGTATATATTGCCGATGAAGCTTTTTTTACTGGCACTGCGGCAGAGTTAATGCCTATAAAATCTTTGGATGATAGAGTTATTGGATGTGGTAAGCGCGGAAAAATAACAGAAAAATTACAAAAAATGTATTTTGACCAGGTCCTGGGTCGCCGTGAGGCTAACCCGGAGTGGTTGACCCTGGTCTAAAATAATTTATGCCCCGATAACTTACAGGTTCTATAATTATGAATATTCTTGTTATTGGTCCGTCCTGGGTTGGGGATATGGTTATGGCCCAGTCTCTTTTTAAAGAGTTGGTTCGATTGTATCCCAGGGCAAATATAGATGTACTTGCTCCCGATGCCAGTGGGCTATTATTGGAAAGAATGCCTGAAGTCAGGGATCATATTAAGATGCCCCTGGGGCACGGCGCTATTGAATTGAAGGTTCGTTGGAATATCGGTCACTCATTAAAATCTAAAAATTATGATTGGGCAATTATATTACCCAATACTATAAAGTCAGCATTAATTCCTTTTTTTGCAGGTATACCCAGGCGAACAGGGTGGCGCGGTGAAATGCGTTATCTATTACTGGATGACCTGAGAGTGTTAGATGAAACTCGATACGGCTTGATGGTTGAGCGTTTTGTTGCTCTTGCACATGATCCATATGTCGACTTACCGGACTCATTGCCAAAACCCAGGCTTTTATACCATGATGGTGAGCGAGAATCGGTAATAAATAGCCTGGGTCTTGATGTTAATGAGAAACCAGTATTAGCCTTGTGCCCTGGCGCAGAATTTGGGGAAGCTAAACGCTGGCCTGGGAAAAAATATGCAGAAATTGCAGCTCAAAAAATTGAAGAAGGCTGGCAAGTTTGGATGCTGGGTTCTCCAAAAGATCGCTTAGTGTCTGATGAAATTTATAACGAATTAAATGCCGATCAGCAGAGCAACTGTTTTAACCTATGTGGGAAAACCAGTTTGACCGAGGTCATCGATGTTATGTCCCTGGCAGATGCAGTTGTAAGTAATGATTCTGGACTTATGCATATTGCCGCATCCCTGAATCGCCCTCTGGTTGTTATATATGGGTCAACTTCGCCAAAATTTACTCCGCCACTTTCAGATGAAGTTGCGATTGTTTCTCTGGAACTGGAATGCAGCCCCTGTTTTAAAAGATCTTGTCCTTTAGGCCATAGTCACTGTTTGGTACATCTACCATCATCTCTGGTATTAGATGCTTTAGCTCAATTGCCACAGCCCGCAAATATTCTTTAATTTAGCCAAAGTAGTTAAAGTTTTTCACATGAGTCGGTTTTTAATATTTATTGGATCTAATAAATTAGCAAGTCAAATATGAAATTTGTTTTTTGTTTATTTAAATACTTTCCATTTGGGGGTATGCAAAAAAATTTTATGAATATGGCGATAGAATGCCATAAAAAAGGTCATGAGGTTACCGCTTTATGTGGTGAATGGCAGGGAGACAAGCCAGAAAATTTAAATATCCAGCTCTTTAAGTCTAAAGGTTTTAGTAACCATGCTAAAAACAAAAGCCTTGCCGAACAATTTTCGCAATACATCAAGAAGCATGATTTTGATTTGGTAGTTGGCTTCAATAAAATGCCAGGACTGGATCTTTATTATGCTGCAGATGGTTGTTATGCAACAAAGTCAGCAGAAAAAAATGGCTTCCTGTACACGCTTACTCCAAGGTACAAGCTATCCATAGCCTACGAAAAAGCTGTATTTGAAAAAAATAATAAAACAGAAATTATGATGGTTTCTGAAAAGCAAATGCCAAATTTTATCACCTGCTATAAAACTGAAGAATCAAGATTCCATATTTTACCTCCCGGAATTTCTCCGAATCTAAAAGCAGATGATGATGCCGAACATGTTAGGTCTGAGTTTCGTAAAGAATTCAATATAAAAAATGATGATTTTATAGTCTTGATGGTGGGCTCCGGCTTCAAAACCAAGGGTCTGGACAGAGCCATTGAGGCAGTGGCTTCGCTTAAACCCCATATAAAAGACAAGCTTCATTTTTACATAGTGGGTCAAGATAAAACTGGGCCTTTTGAATCATTAATAAAGAAAGTGGGTATTGAGAGCAATATCAGATTTTTCGGCGGTAGGAAGGATGTGAGTCGGTTTTATCTTGCAGCCGATTTACTAATTCATCCGGCATATCATGAAAATACCGGCAATGTTTTGCTGGAAGCTATGATTTCTGGTTTGCCAGTGTTAACAACGGCCGCATGTGGTTATGCACATTATATTATTGATGCTGAAGCTGGCAAAGTAATAGTCGAGCCTTTTAGCCAGGATAAACTGAATAGTGCATTAGCTGAAATGCTTGTTGATGAAAAGAAAAACACTTGGAAAGAAAATGGTATTGCCTTTGGGCGTTCAGCAGATATTTATACACGTGCGGAAGAAGCGGCCAATATAATTGAAAAAATGGCAAGAAGATGAAAATAAGTTTACGAGATGACTTTTCCTTGCGGTGGCAGAATAAAGATCCTTTTGAAGTGGTGCAGGGTATTGAAGGTAAAGTCTATCGTGAGAAAGAAGGCAGGAAAACCCTGCGGTTTGAAACTAATGGAGAGGCTTTCTTTTTAAAACTTCATAATGGCGTCGGATGGCATGAGATATTTAAAAACCTGCTCCAGATGCGCCTGCCAATTATTGGGGCAAGTAATGAATGGCTTGCTATAAAGCGCCTGGGGGAACTTGGTGTTGATACATTAACGCCGGTCGCTTATGGAGAAAAAGGTTTTAATCCAGCCAGACAAAAATCATTTGTTATTACTGAAGAGCTAAAAGGAACATTGAGTCTTGCAAAATATGTTGAGCGATGGGGAAAAAAACCGCCATCGTATAATTTGAAAACTGCAATCAATAGCAAGTTGGCTCAAATTGCAAAGACTCTGCATGAAAACGGTGTAAATCATAGAGATTTATATTTATGTCATTTCCTTTTAGATATTTCTCAAGGAATTGAGAAAGTAAATCATAATAATATTAAATTTTTTTTAGTGGATCTTCATCGAGCTCAAATCAGGAGTGAAGTACCCTTAAGGTGGAAAGTTAAAGATGTGGCGAGCATATATTTTTCTGCAATGAAATTACGCTTGACCAGGAGAGATATTTTTAGATTCATGAAATTATATTCCGGAAAGAGTTTAAGACTGACTCTTGGAGAGGATAAGGCGTTTTGGCAAAAAGTACAGATTAGGGCTGAAAAACTCTACCGAAGAGACTGGAAATGTGATCCGCCTGTTTTTTTCTAACCAATACTGTTGAAAAGCATTTTAATGAATAAAACAGACATAATTATTAATCATAAAAAAATCGGATTTATCTGTGGCGATAAAACTGTAAAGTTTAAGGAAGATATTCCAAATATTGTTGAAAAAAGGCTGCCTGGTAATTGGGAGTGGGTTAACAGCTCTGAACATACAATTGTTGCAAGAAATACTCAAGGGAAAATAGAGGAAAAAATATTTTTAAAAATATTTCTTGATAGAACTGTTTTGGAGGGAGTCAAATCTTTAATTAGGGGGAGTCGTAGTAAACGCTCTATCAGGCAAAGCAAAACCCTTTCTGATTTGGGTTTTAATGTGCCAGAGGTGTATTGTTGGGGTAATTGTTACGGCAAAGACTTTGTGGTTACAAAAGCGATTCCTGCTATTGGGTATGCAGATTATATAAAAAATAATATTGAGAAAATATATCGTAGTAATGATGATGAAATTGTTTCAGGGTTAATAAAAAACAAACGAAAACTGGTATCTGGTATTGGGGAATTAGTTGGAGCTTTGCATCGTGAAGGTTTAATACACGGTGACTTAAGGCCGAATAATATTTTAGTGAAAGACGAAAGCCAGGAATATGAATTTTATTTAATAGACAATGAAAGAAACAGGCTTCACAAGCACCCAACTAATAACTTGATCATAAAAAACCTTGTTCAAATAATGATGTTTTTTTCTGATGACTTATCGTCTACATACAGGTGCAGGTTTTATAAAAATTATTTCAATGCTGTGGAACGATTTAAAATTGATGAACAAAGAATGATTATCCAGGCTGTGCACATTAAAGTTTCCGAAAGGCTAAAAGGCAGGTCTCGTGAATGAAACTACTATTTATTGTGCCGCGATTAGATAAAGCCAGTACTCGTTATCGAGCCATACAGTATGTTCCCCACCTTAAAAACCAGGGTATTGAGAGTGATGTAATCCCTTTGCCTATCGGTTTTCTTGAACGTTTAAAGCTTTGGTCTAAATGCAGTCAATACGATCTGGTGATATTACAAAAAAGATTATTATCCTGGTGGGATCTATATTGCTTAAAAACAGGAAGTAAAAAACTGGTATTTGATTTTGATGATGCAATTATGTTTCCTGATTCAGGTGATTCGAGTGATACCAGTAAAAGCAGGCAAATGAAGTTTAAAAAAATAATAGCTAATTCAGACCTGGTTATAGCTGGAAATAGCTATTTGCAGCAATGTGCTAATGAAATTCTAAATTCATTAGCTAAAAATAATTCAAAAACCAATTTATATCATAACGATTGTGTAAAAATACTTTCTACGCCTATAGACTTATTACGCTACACCTTAAAAAATTACCAGGCAAATAAGTCTATTACAATTGGCTGGATTGGTAGTAAAACTACATTGCCCTATCTTGAGGAGATTTTCCCCGCTTTGGAAAAGTTGGGTGGCAAATATCCTAACCTTATTTTAAGAATAGTATCTGATGAATTTATTAATAGCGAAATAATTTGTGTTGAGAAAATTCGCTGGTCCTCAGAAAATGAAATTTCAGACCTTCAGGGCATGGATATTGGTATTATGCCTTTAAGCGATAATGCGTGGACAAGGGGAAAATGTAGTTTCAAATTATTGCAATACATGGCTGTAGGCACGCCTGTAGTATGCAGCCCGGTAGGTATGAATAAGGATGTTGTTAACAATGGTGTAAATGGTTTTTGGGCAGCAAATGAAATTGAGTGGGAAGAAAAATTATCACACCTTATTGAGGATGAAGATTTGCGTGAGACCTTGGGTAGAGCTGGGCGTAAGAGCATTGAAGAAAATTATAGTTTAGAATTAAATGCAAAACTAATGGTTAAATGGTTTATGGAATATTTATAACCGTATATGGTTCTTTCATGGTCTCTTGTAATTTTTTTCTTTTTATCTGATAGTTTCAGCTTTAAAAATGGAGCATTCGTGTGGTTAAGCTGACAGCCTATAACAAAATGGGTACTACTGGTTGGATAAGTGACGAACTACTTTCTGGTGAGGAGAAAGATATATTAGTAGATCCTGAAATCCTGTTACGAAAGCCAATTAAAGTATTTAAGAAAGAGAAAAATAAGCTTACCTGTTTAATTGAGTCACCTCTTGATAACATCTGGTTAATAAAATCAGATATTATAAAGAGTTTTTATGGGTTTAAACCACTGCAAAAGTTGTATCATCGATTTTACTTTCGTAACTTGTTTAGCAAGGTGAATAGCCTTGCCTTGCAGGGTCTTCCATTATCGCCCTTTTATGCCTGCTTATTTCAAGAAGGGCCTATCGGCCGTTATTATCTAATCAGTGAAGGTTATTTAGAATGCAGTAATTTAGCTTTGATCGCTCGCGAAAATAAACAGCAATTTGAGCAACTGATCAAACAGGGCTTAATGAACCAGTTGGTAGAAACCCTGGCAAACTTTCACAAACTTGGTTATTGCCATGGTGATATGAAGTGGAGCAACATAATTATCCTGACCGATAACGATTATCGATTTATTGATATTGAACATTTAAAAAAGCCTATTATAAGCTTCAGGCAGGGTCTGTATTTTAAAGATTTGGCGCGATTTATTGTTAGTGCATATGAAGCTGGATTAACCGGGAGCCAATTAAAAGCAATAATAGAAAAATATGCAGAGTTTCGATCGATGGAGTATAAAATGGTAGTTAAAAAAATACAGCCGCAGATACAGAAATTATCAGCTAGAAAAAAGATCAATAAACTTCAATCCTTTGAGCAATTCCTGGAAATTAAAGCGGAAAACTAAACGGGCTATTTCTATCAATTTAGCTTAAATCTGCAACCAGCATAATTTGTTTGCTGAAATCTATGCCCATGAAACGGTGTAGTGGCGAGAATAGATATCGGTGAGCCATCTTTCGTAAAAATGCATCATTATAAAGTCTATAAATAGCACTCACATTGAATCCGGAGCATGAGACAAGGCCGCCCAGTTCATCATAAGCCCAGGGCGTAATATGAGTAGCATCTCGAAGAAAACCAGGAGGGTAGTAAATATTGGGCGTAGTAATAAATATTTTTCCGCCTGGTTTTAGTGAATCGCGACATTTTAATAATATGTCTTTGGCCTGTGGGATAGTAATATGCTCAATCATTTCGAACATGCAGATTCTATCGAATTGGCCTTCAATCTCATCCAGAGAAAAAAAATCGTGATCGTGTCGTCGGTCTATATCAAAACTTTTATATGATTGAATAGGGAATTGGTTTTCAAGCTCTCCTTTTAGTCTTCTGTCCCCCGCACCTATTTCTAGCCAGCTGAGGGAAGCCTGGCTATGTAGCGCAATAACATGATGGTGCCGTTTTTGAATGGGTAAATCCCATATGTCTCCAAATGAGCGTTGTGTGGCTCGACGGTGCTCGTACATCAAGCTCCAGTCTAAAGATTTATTGTCCATTATTTTAATCTTGTTAAAAGTTTTATAAAAATGGCACTATAGCCTGCATTTTCAGGTGAGTGTATCACTTATTTCATAAATTATAATATTACATCCTTTATGCCCAATAAATTCTTTAATTTTAAATGGGGCAAGCGTTTTCGTCAGGTGAGTTTCATTTTCAGTATGTTGTAGTTTGGGGTCAGAATATAGAACAAGAAAATGGTAGTTTTGTTGTAATTCGCTAATAGTGGGGACAGCTTGATTGAAGGTGTCATTTTGGAAGTTGTCAGTATAGAAAGCTATTTTTTGTTCATTGATAAAAACGTTCTTATTGTCATCAATGTTGTTTTTAATCCAGTAGCCTGCTTCGCTAATATAGCGTTTTTTGTGATCGTTAGTGAGTAATGGGTAAAGCATGCTGGAAAATAAAAGAATAATAATGGCAGAATAAGCTATTCTTTTAAAATATTTTTGTTTTAAGGAGTTGTTTGACAAATTTCCCTGAGCCAGTCCAGACGCCATCTCTTTGAGTAAATTGACTGTAGGTAAGCAACATAAAATAGCAGAAACCATTATATATCGTTCGCCGACAAAATATCGTGTAAAAACCACAAGCAATCCAATAAAAATACCAATGCTGAAATACATATTTAGTAAACGTTTCGTCGGCGTATTCCACCAAAATTCATAACGCGTTATTTGGTAAATAGCTAATAAAAAAATGGGTATACCTGTCGTTAAAATTAATGTTTTTAATAAATGAAATAACAGGCCTCCAATTAATATGTCATTCGAAGAATTACGCGCCCACTTATTTGGCATTATATTTTCAAGCCCATTTTTCAGGTTTTCAAAGGTATTTTGAATATTAATAATAAAGTCAATTTCCATATTTATTTTTTTGGAATAGGAAGGTAGAAATTCAGATAAATAATTATTTTGTATTATGAAAAAAATAGCTCCAGCTGTACCTGCTAGAACAAACAATGTTGAAAATAGAAAAATAAGTTTTGCTCTTGCAGAAAAATCTAAAATAAAAATAGAGAGAACGGGGATTAAAAACAGATAAGCGACTCCTTCAGTTCTATATATTATTGAAAAAACAGATAAGAGAAACCATAACAGAACAAAACGAATTTTCTTTAGTTGGATATAGTTAATTAATGCCCAAATTGCCCATAATTGACAGGCCCAATAAGCAAAACCTCTAATGATATGAGGTCTTAATTCATTGAAACTGGAAATGCTTGAAAAAACAAGAATCATTAGAAGTTGGATTGTTTTGGAACCTCCCAAAGATCGGGTGATTGCCAATAAACCACAGCCCAAAATTAATTGAGCAAGGGCGCTTAAAGCAAAAGCAGAGTGTTTAACCGATAAGCCGGTAAAGCTTGAAAGAATAGAGAACTGTGAGAAAAACAATGTCTCATTACGGTATGTATTAGCTTTTTCTATATTACCATTGGCATATTCGTAAGCGGCATAAATATAGTTAATGCCATCATCATTGAGAATATCGTCGTTATACAGGTATGTCGAAAAAAGTATTAAGCTGGCGGCTATGGATAGGATATAAATGTGTTTATCGCTATCAAAAAGAGGCTTGAGAAGATTGTTCATGGCTTGTTCTGAGTTTGATTGATATGCCGGGATCTTTTGCGTTTTCGGATCCGTGGAGGGTATAAACCGGGGGCATCATTTTCTTTTGTTTTAAATCGCTTGTGCGTCCACATGTATTGATCAGGTTGAATCCGAATTGCATTTTCCAGAATATTATTAATTAAAGTTGCATCCACGACATCGTCACCTGAGGGGTAATTCTCTGGTATAGCTTGTAGGCGTAGAGTATAACCGCTACCGTCATCATTGCGATAATGGCTGAACATGATTATGGGTGAGTCATTCATTTTAGCGAATCGGCTTGTGGCTTTGATGCTTGCAGCTGGAATACCAAAAAAAGGCGCAAATACCGATACTTTAGCCCCATAGTCCTGGTCAGCGGCATACCAGATGGTTCGTCCTGATTTTAGAGCTCTTAGGACTGATCGGATATCTGATCGCTCTATTAAATTAGTAAAGCGCTTTTCCCGATTTATTTTCATGAAGTGCTCGAAAACGGGGTTTTTTGCTTTTCTGTACATCGGATCAACATCTATATACAAGCGCAACAAGCTACCTGCCAGATCAAGGGTGGTAAAATGAGCACCTAGCAGAATCACGCCTTTATTCTTCTGTTGCGCTGCTTCGAATTGCTCTAAGCCTTCAATTTTAATCATCTGCCGGAAATCTTCAGGATCATGCCACCAGGCAAGACCAAGCTCTATAAAGCCTATACCGTGGGATATAAATACCTTTTTAAGTAATTCACGCAGTTCATTATCATTTAATTCAGGAAAACATAGCTTCAGGTTTATTTCAGCAATTTTGTGGCGGCTTTTGGCAAAGCGATAGAGTAACAGACCCAGTCCTGTACCGATTTTAAGTTGCCAGGAGTAGGGCAGGTGCGAGACGATCCATAAGAGACCAATAGCGAAATAGGTTGGGCTATAAGATATATTCTGTCTATTAATCCTGGGGCCCTCTTGATAATAATCCTAAAAAAAACAGTTGGATCACAAAAAATTCACGTACCAACTACGCTTTTAAGGGTAATGACTTAAATAAAGATAAAATAGACCATTAATTCCTGGCAAACGGCATTTTACCTTCTTGAAGGTATTCTTACTATGTTGAGTGAGCGTTTTTTATAATGAAAATGACTATGGTAATATGTGCCTGAAAACAATTTTAATGGATCAGCTATGAAATTAGTTATGCCCCGTTTTGATCAGGCCTGCGTGCTTATCGCAGGAGATGTCATGCTGGATCGCTACTGGCACGGACCAACGTCAAGAATATCTCCTGAGGCTCCGGTACCTATAGTAAAAGTAGAGCATGAGGAAAACCGGCCCGGTGGGGCTGGAAACGTCGCACTTAATATTGCTGCATTGGGGGCAAATGCAGTACTTACGAGCGTTACCGGAGATGATGAAGCTGCGCAGGTATTACAGCAAAGCCTTGGGGCGGCAGGAGTGGAATGCAATTTTCAGACTGTTTCCGATTCTCCAACCATCACCAAGCTTAGAATATTGAGCCGTCACCAACAATTGATTCGAATGGATTTCGAATCCGGCTTTGAAAAAATCAATGAAAAGAAGTTTCAGTTAGAAATAGAGGGCTTATTGAGTCAGGCGAGTGTTCTGGTTTTGTCAGATTATGGAAAAGGCGCACTCAGGAATCACCAAAAATTGATCCATGCCGCTAAAAAGCAGAATATCCCTGTTCTGGTTGACCCAAAAGGCAGCGATTTTTCCATTTACCGGGGGGCCAGTCTGATAACGCCTAATTTCAGTGAATTTGAAACCGTCGTGGGTTCATGTACTGATGAAGACGAACTGGTAAGGAAAGGTCTTGATTTAATAAACCGGCTTGATATTGATGCTTTATTGGTCACTCGTGGCGAACAAGGAATGACTTTATTACGTTCTGGAGAACAAGCCCTTCATTTGCCAGCAAGAGCTCGAGAGGTATTTGATGTAACCGGGGCGGGGGATACGGTGATTTCGGTACTGGCCGCTTCACTGGCAGCGGGTGAAGAGTTGCCCCAGGCAACGGCATTGGCCAACCTGGCCGCCAGTATCGTGGTCGGCAAATTAGGTACTGCGGCTATTAGTGCGCCAGAGTTGCGCAGGGTCGTTCAAAAGGAATTGGGCACAGAAAGAGGTGTTATTTCAGAAGATCAACTTAAAATAATGATAGCAGATGCTCGAGAGCACGGGGAAAGTATCGTCATGACCAATGGCTGCTTTGACATACTTCATGCAGGGCATGTGGCTTATCTGGAACAGGCCAAAGCTTTGGGTGATCGTTTAATCGTGGCAGTCAACAACGATGAGTCAATCAGGCGTATAAAAGGCGATGGTCGCCCGATTAATCCGGTAGAACGCCGCATGGCAGTGTTGTCGGGGCTTGGTTCAGTGGATTGGGTATTGCCATTTGATGAGGATACCCCAGAGCGTTTATTGGAATTATTGCAGCCCGATGTTCTGACTAAAGGCGGTGACTACCGTATCAATGAAGTGGTGGGTGCCGATATTGTTAAAAACTATGGTGGAAAAGTTGAAGTGTTAAACTTTGTTGATGATTGTTCAACGACAGCCATTGTAAACAAAATCAAAAAAAATGAAGAATGAAGACAAATCAGGGGATCTGAAAATTTGGGTAGATGCCGATGCTTGCCCAAAAACCATAAAAGATATTTTATTTCGGGCCGCTGAAAGACTTCAAATTGAAATGACCCTGGTGGCAAATCAGGCCCTTAAAATACCCTCCTCAAAAGTTATTACAACGGTACAAGTTGGCGCTGGTTTTGATGTGGCTGACAATTATATTGTATTACATATGCACGCAGGCGATTTGGTAGTAACAGCCGATATTCCTTTAGCCGACGAGGTAATAGATAAAGAAGGTTATGCTTTAAACCCGCGAGGGGAGTTTTATACCAAAGAAAATATAAAACAACGTTTAAGCATGCGGAACTTTATGGATGAATTGCGTGGTAGCGGTGTTGATACCGGAGGGCCTGGTGCATTCAGCCAAGGTAATCGTAAAGAGTTTTCAGACCAGCTAGATCGCTTCTTGACGAAACGAAGCCGGTGAATGTTGCTTATAGTCGTTCCTGGTGGGAATTAAGCATTTCGTAAAGCGCTTCATTAGTTTTATATTTATTTAAAAGTGAACGCTCAAAACGATCCCACTTTCTTTGAATCTTATTCCTGGCAAAAAAATTAAAGTAGTCTGAAACAGGAAAAAAATCAGAGTTTCCAAGGCTATCAACGATGAATAGTTTGCCGCACTTTTTATTTATTTTCTTATATAAAATATTTTTTGGCTTGAGATTCATGGTTATGATGCAATTTTTTAATAAATATTCTTTAAAAGAATAAAATGCATTGGGTAAATCTGGCATGTTAGATAAAAGTATTTCGTTTGATGCCAGATAATATTCAAGGGTTTTTGATACTTCGCCATTGTAGTCTTGAATAAGATCAAAAACAGTACCTACACCCAGCGATGTATCTATGACGCCATGACATTTTGGTATCATTTCCAAAGGTATGTGTTTTTTCTCCAGGCGTTTATACAAGCGTTGCTCACGTTTATGCTCAGTAAGGTCGCCCTTTGTTATTATTTTAATACATAACGTTTTGATTTCAGGGTGAATATAGCATTCTCTGTGCAAGCCCTTGGCAAACATGTTTCTGGTTTCTAAATGTACTATTTTAAAGATCCTTGTTTTTTCAGGTTTAAATATCTGTAAGACTAAAAGTTAATAAGAGAGAGCATAAATGATTCTACTTTGTTTGTGTAGTCATTTTCCAGGCCAAGATATTTATTGATCTCTCGATGGCTTAAATCCTTTTCCAGCACTATCGCTCTTACACCAAATGAAGCAATCTTTTTTACGAAAGCATTGGCTTGTTGGCAAGAACTCCTGCGTCTGGTTGAACATACCACAAACATGGGCACTGTATTTGATGAAAGATGATGACTAGGAGATGCTTTTTTCCAGTCGTCATGTGATGAACCGAAAGCTTTGTCGTAAAAGCGCGCATGCCTGGATTCCATTATTTTCACTACATCAAAAGCCGCGCTATCAAGCGCTACAGCGCCAAGAAAGGGTTTTACTTCAAATTCCTTGAAATAAGATAATGGGGCTGCAGAAAGAAGGGCGATTAAGTGAGCGCCTGCTGAATGGCCCATGAGAATAAATCGGGACGGGTCTCCTCCCCATGTTTGGGCATTGGACTGGGCAAAGGCCAGGGCTCTTGCAACATCACGAGATTGTTCTAAAGGGCCGGCATCAGGCAGCATTCTATAATTACTAGAAATAAAAACAAATCCTTTGGGTACCCATCTTGAGACTTTGTTTTTAACAAGAACCCGGGATTTTTTATCACCAATACTCCAGGCGCCTCCATGAACCATAAATATGACAGGTTTGTTGTTGAAGTTTTTATCAGTGTAAACGTCCATGGCTTGCAGAGGATCTGAACCATATTGAATGTCATTAAGTTGAGTTATCTCGCTTGCTGATACAACATTTGAAAAAAATAGCGATGTGTAATAAATAATAATGAATATTTTTGAGTTTTTCATAAAATTTTAAACATTAGTTAATGTTTGTGTTCAGGATAATACGGAACCAATGCCTCAATATTATTTTTTAATTTCAGGGCAATTTTATTATCAGCATTTTGTTTTACTTTCATTGCGGCGACAATGACCGAATGGTGTTTTACAAGCCGGGCAGTGTAATCTTTCTGATTGGATTTCACTCTTTGGGTAAGAAAATAATTGCTGATGGTTTCGATAATATTTTGTGCATGCTTTTCTTTATTGGAAACCCAGCGAGCTAATTGATTTTGAGACTGGGCATCATTTTTACCGGCCAGCTCATTTATTAAGTGGACAGATTTTGAAATAGTCGCAGCATCCTCAAGCATCATCTGGACTCGAAGGTAGTCGTTATAAATTCCGCATGGAATTTGGCAATGGGCGCTGGCTGATTGATGAGTGAAAATTACAACGGTACTTACAAGTAAGAAGGTTAAACGTAAAACTGAGCTAATTTTTTTGTTCATGGTTAATCCATTTTAAATACAGGGTTATTTAGAGGCTTTATATATGCTCTATATATAGGCACTATGATAAGGGTTTGCAATTTTAGGTATATATTAATAATTTTACAGGGTCAAGACCACAAAAATGCGCAGGCCTTCTCGCCAAGAATTTCATCAATAAATATCAGTTCAGCTGGATTCTGACACATGCCATAACACACATGTAAGGGCAGCAAATGCTCTTCTCTAGGGTGGGCGTAACGAGCTGAAGGGCTTTTTTCCCAGTTTGCTAGCTTATCCATGCGTTCGGTTTCAGAAATGTCATGGTCTGTGCAAGTATTTATAAGCCAGCGTTGAAATGCTTCATTTTGTAGATCATCGCTGTTATTTGGGTATGCCATAAGAGCTCTCATGTTATGAAATGAAAGACCGGAGCCAATAATCAGGATATTTTTCTTTCTTAGCTCGGCAAGTGCCTTGCCCATTTTAATATGATCTAAAGGATCAAGACTATTCAATAATGAAAGTTGAACGCAAGGTATATCCGCATTTGGGTAGATTAATTTCAGTGGTACAAATACGCCATGATCCAGGCCTCGATTGTTATCGAGTTGAGGGTTGAGGTTGTTGCGTTCAAGAAGTTGGAAAATTTCATTTGCCAAATCAGGATGGCCTGAGGCAGGGTATTTCACCTGGTAAGATTCATCCGGGAAGCCGTAATAATCATAAAATAGAGAATGTTTATTTGCATTGATGATGGTCGGGTTGTTTTCTTCCCAGTGAGCACTGATGATTAAAATTGCTGAGGGGCGTTTAAAGTGCTGACTGACTGTGGATAAAAAGTTTATTAACTTCAGGTGTCCCTTGTCCTCAAATAAAGGCAATGGGCCACCTCCGTGAGGAATAAACATTACAGGAGCTAAAGCCTGGTTTAAATTTATATCCATAGTTATGGCCATAGGCAGGGCTAATTATTCGATAGGAGCGATTTAGCGGCAGCTTCGGCATTGTGTTTCAAATGCTCTGGATTAATAGTGCCCACTATAATAGAGCCAATACCTTTTTGAGAAAAAATAAAGTCCATACTGGCCTGAATCGGGTCGCTGATACCCCCCTGAGTTATGTGTCCACTGGCCAGCGCTTTTTTAATAAGTATTCCCTTATTGTTTTTATAGGCGGCTTCGATAACCGGGAGTTCTTTTTGGTGATTCAGGTTGCAGGTGACCATTACAATATCGGATTTTTCAGCCGCCAGTAAACCACCCGCAAGGGTTTTGGTTGACATGCCAAAGGCGCGAATCAATCCTTGTTGTTTGAGTTCTGCAAGAGTTTCCAGAGTGCCCTGGTTTTCAATAATATCTTCATCATTGCCGTCTGAATGTACCAGCACGATATCAACGTAATCAGTTTTCAAATGCTCCAGGCTGCGCATTACACTTATACGAGTATGTTCTGGTGAAAAATCAAAATAGGATTTTCCATTATGAAATTCCTCACCTGTTTTTCCACAAATAATCCAGTCTTGCCTTTGGCCTTTTAGCAAGTGCCCAAGGCGTTTTTCGCTATTTCCATAGGCCGGGGCGGTGTCCAATAAATTAATATCCAGGTCTTTTGCAGTTGCCAGTAGTATTCCCACCTCTTTATCCGAAGGTATGGAAAAAGATTCCGGGTATTTTACGCCTTCGTTGCGCCCCAGCTTTACCGTGCCCAGTCCGATAGGTGAAACCTCAATGCCCGTACTTCCAAGACATGTTCTAAATTTTTTTAAACAAGGGTCGCTGCTTTCTTTACTTGAAGTCATTCGAACGCAGTCTCCCAAAAAGGTGTAGCGATATCTGCTAAGGGTAAGGGTAAGGGTTTTATTGGTGTTTGGCCTGGCTGAATATTTTGAGACTTTATCTGTTCGATAATTTGATCACCTAGGTCGGGTGCTAAACTTAATTTGGTTGGCCAGGCGGTTAATATATTACCTGTAGCATCAAGGTAAGCATTGTCCGGGCGTTCCCCGCTGCCCTGAGCAGGTTCGGCACGGTCGATGCGTAAGGTCGTCCATTGTGCCGTAGAAAAATCAAGCCAGGGAAAAAGTTGCCTTAGTTCTTTTTTAGCAACATCAATCTGATCTTGTTCAGAACGCTCCACACCGCTTTCAGAAAGTGCTCCTCCTAAATACCAGACAATGCTTCCATCTTTACAGGCATGACTGGTAATGGTTATCCGCGGTTTGGATCCGGTGCCAATACAGTGGGCATACACTTTATGAGGAAGTTTGTGTTTTACAGCCACCTGATGCAATGGGCGGCGTTGCATAAGTGGTTTGCTTAATCCGGCTTGCTCCAGCAAATTCTGGTTCCCCTGACCGGCTGCAAAAAGATAACATTGGGCGGTCAATGTATCGTTGCCAATATTAATCTCCTGAATCTTGCTATCTTCAGTTTTGAAACTGTAGTTATCCAGTTTATAAATCCATTCCTTGTAAGGCGTGCTCAGGTTTTCAATTAGGCTTTCAGCATTTAAAACGATATCATTTAGTCGATAAGCCTGACCGTTGAAGTGTTTGTTTTGAAAAGCACTGGGCAGTTCGGATTTATTCGTAGCCTCAATCCTGCTACGAATCAGTTTGCTGGCAAAAAAAGTCGTTACCCTGGAGCCAAGTTGACCACTGGACCACATAAAATAATCCCGGGATAAAACCTCAACATTGCTAAGGTCTATATCGCCCTTTCCCTGCAGGCAGTCTTCCCAAACAGACGGCATACGGGCGATGGCATTGGCGGCCTTGCTTAACGAGCCGCCAAGTGCGTACTTCATGCCGCCGTGGATCATTCCTTGTGATAGCAGGGTTTGGGCACCACCCAGAGTCCCGGTTTCAAGTAATATGGCCTGGCAACCCCGTTGGCGAAGACGATTCAAGGCCCAAAGGCCGGCAATGCCACCGCCAAAAATAATAATGTCTGTTTTATATTCTGCCATCGATTGTCAGTTTAGTTAAAAAATCAACCTGCAATGGAATGATTATAAAGCTAATTTCCCCGCACATCTAACTTGCCTGTTATTGAGATTGGTTATTTAGTGTAATATGGCCTTTTCCAGAATTAGTATTTCCAGTTATTTATTATTCAAGTTGGTAGGTGTGTGGCCAGGTTCTTATATTCGTTCGTTTTTTATCTCTTATTACCCTTTATTTTTATACGCCTGTATTTAAGAGGAAATAAAGCCCCTGCCTATCGTTTACGCTGGACCGAACGCCTTGGGTTTTATCAACCAAATAAATTGGAAAACAGCATCTGGATTCATGCGGTTTCAGTGGGTGAAGTGCTGGCAGCAGCCCCTTTGGTCAAGCAATTAAAAGAAAGTCACCCAGATTTACCGATTGTTCTCACTACCATGACACCCACGGGTTCAGAGCGGGTACAGGCAATAATGGGTGATCAGCTTACCCATGTCTATGCGCCTTATGACGTACCTACGGTGCTTTCAAGGTTCTATGGATGGGCAAATCCATGCCTTGTTATTATTATTGAAACTGAATTATGGCCGAACACTATATACTCAGCATATAAAAGAAAGACTCCGGTTATTTTGGCCAATGCGCGCCTGTCAGAAAAGTCGATGAAGGGTTATGCCCGTGGAGGCTCTCTGGTGCGAAACATGATGCAACAGATTGATCATATCGCCGTGCAGGCCAAAGCCGATGCCGGTCGTTTTCAGAAATTGGGTGTGAGCGCTGATCATATTGCTGTTACAGGCAGTGTGAAATTTGATATCAGTATTGATAAGAAGGTGAAGCAAGATGCCAGTGACTTGAAAAAACAATGGCAGGGGCGTCCCTGTGTCGTTGCGGCAAGTACTCATGTCGGAGAGGATGAGCAGGTATTGAAGGCTTTTTCAGGATTCAGAAAACAGGTCTCTAACGCGCTCTTAATTCTTGTACCCCGACATCCTGAACGTTTTGAACAAGTGGCAGGCCTGTTAAATGCTCAAGGTCTGAGTTATTGCCGCCGAAGCAGTGGAGAAACCGTTAAATCGGACACTCAGGTATTGCTAGGCGATACTATGGGGGAGCTGTTGTTGTTAATGGCTGCTTCTGATGCGGTATTTGTCGGGGGTAGTCTGGTGGAAACGGGAGGACACAATGTCCTGGAACCCATTGCCCTGGGGCTGCCAACGGTAACAGGTCCTCATGTTTTTAATTTCCAGACAATTTGCGAGAGTTTGTTCGAAAAGGGTGGTTTACTCAAGGTGAACAACGCAGAAGAACTTGCCGATGCCTGGTGCAAATGGAACAAACAGCAGCCTCAACAGCAAATTGAAAATGCCAGTCAGTTTTTATCAGAGAATCGTGGCGCAAGTAAAAGGCAACATGCCTTGATTTCCCGATATCTTTGAACCATATTGACCCATACTCAGATTTTTTCCTGTTTAATAAAAAGAGGTAATGGGCATGAGCTCCATTTCAAGTGATTTTTTAAGTGAAACAGCCCAGGTTGATAAAGCATCTGTACAACCCATGCCCGGTTCAAAAAAAATCTATGTACAGGGTTCTCGAGACGATATTCAGGTTCCAATGCGGGAAATTCAGCTCTCGGATACACCCACAGACCTGGGAGGAGAGAAAAACCATCCCATTACGGTTTATGATACTTCTGGCCCTTATAGCGATCCCGATTGCTCAATCGATATTCGAAAAGGGCTGCCAGCTTTAAGAGCAAGCTGGATATCCGACAGGAATGACAGTGAGACACTGGCACGCTTCAGTTCAGAATATGCCAACCAGCGCCTGTCTGATCCGGCTTTGGAAGAGTTGCGTTTTGCCCATATTCATTTGCCACGGAAAGCAAAAAACGGGTGTAATGTCAGTCAAATGCACTATGCCAGAAAAGGTATTATTACCGAGGAAATGGAATTCATCGCCATTCGGGAAAACATGCGCCTTCAGGCAGCCCGTGCTCGCGGAGAATTAAAGTATCATCGGGGTGAGAATTTTGGTGCCTCCATTCCCGCAGAAATCACTCCTGAATTTGTTCGGGATGAAGTGGCCAGGGGGCGTGCCGTTATTCCCGCCAATATTAATCATCCGGAACTTGAACCCCAAATTATTGGCCGAAACTTTCTGGTCAAGGTCAATGCCAACATAGGTAATTCAGCATTAGGTTCTTCTATCGAGGAAGAAGTAGAAAAAATGACCTGGGCTATACGTTGGGGGGCAGACAACGTTATGGATTTGTCCACAGGAAAAAATATTCATGAAACCAGAGAATGGATAGTGCGTAATTCCCCGGCGCCCATTGGAACCGTGCCTATTTATCAAGCCCTTGAAAAAGTCAATGGCGTGGCCGAAGACCTGAGCTGGGAAATATTCCGGGATACCCTGATTGAGCAGGCTGAACAGGGCGTGGATTATTTTACGATACACGCCGGTGTATTATTGCGATACGTGCCCATGACCGCCAAGCGTTTAACCGGCATAGTGTCTCGAGGAGGCTCTATTATGGCTAAATGGTGCCTGGCCCACCATAAAGAGAATTTTCTTTATACCCACTTTGAAGACATTTGCCAGATCATGAAAGACTACGATGTTACTTTTTCCCTGGGCGATGGCTTACGACCGGGTTCCGTGGCCGATGCCAATGACGAAGCACAATTCAGTGAACTGGAAACCCTGGGAGAATTAACAAAAATTGCCTGGAAGCATGACGTGCAAACCATGATAGAAGGTCCAGGCCATGTGCCCATGCACATGATCAAGGAAAACATGGACAAACAGCTTAAGCATTGCGATGAAGCGCCGTTTTATACTCTTGGCCCTCTAACCACTGACATAGCGCCTGGATATGATCATTTTACATCAGGAATTGGTGCGGCCATGATTGGCTGGTATGGCACCGCCATGTTGTGTTATGTCACCCCGAAAGAGCATTTGGGACTGCCCAATAAAGACGATGTAAAGCAAGGACTTATTACCTATAAGATTGCTGCTCATGCTGCGGATCTGGCCAAGGGACATCCTGCTGCCCAAATCAGGGATAACGCCATGTCCAAGGCGCGGTTTGAATTTCGCTGGGAAGACCAGTTTAACCTGGCGCTGGATCCGGATACTGCTCGCGCATATCATGATGAAACCCTGCCTAAAGAAGCTCACAAGGTGGCACATTTTTGTTCCATGTGCGGCCCTAAATTTTGTTCGATGAAAATAACCCAGGAAGTCAGGGAATATGCCAATGATCTGGAGAAAAACAAGATTCCTCTTACCGTACTGGATGGACTCGAGCAAAAAGCGGAAGAGTTTATGGAGCAGGGCTCAGAAATCTATAAGAAGGTATAGCTAATTGATGTAAGCTAACGTGTTGTTTTTATTGGCGAAGGTAAATGGGGTAAATTTTTAAAAAATAGAGATGCCTCATATAGGCAGGCAAAATTTTGGCCAAATTCAAATTATGGGCACGTATTCAAGCTCTGGACCTGATCATTGCATTATACTATACCAAGCCTACATTTTGGATTAGACAGAATTAATCCAGGATTAATGTTGCTCCTGATTAAAATGGAAGGGCTTTCAGGGTAACGGATTTTGAATTGAATTTATGCTCAACCTAAAAAAACCAGTTGGATCACGAAAGTCCAACACCAGCAGTACTCAAAGCACACTCTACGCTCGTGGGGCAGGCTCTAGGCGAGTCCTTGGCGCACCTGGGAAGCTTACAAATGCACGCATCATCAATAATGTGAATACGCGAACTAAAAATTCTCCGTGCACACCGACTGCTCCCATGTCTTTTCCGCGCCCAACTACGTTTTTCAGGTTGAGTCGAATAGTGTATACCATTAGAAATCTTTTGAATTTATTGCTTGTGATCCTGGTTTTTGAAAACCAGGTTTTTGCAGAAGATGTTCCTTTAGCAAATGAAGCGCTTCTTGCGGACAGCAATAAAAATACGGCAATAAAACTTTCCTCTGAAAAGCAAACTGACAAAGTTGAAGTTAACCCGCCCGTTGCACCTAATGTTGATTTAAAAGATATTGCCCCTGCACCAGTACCTGTCGCCGTTCCCGCTGCAGTTTCTGCTACTGAAGAAGTTACATTAGAAGATGTTGCAATTGAGCAGAAAAAAGAAGAAAAACAAATCATCGAACAGGATCTTGCCCATCAAAAGGAACAAGTTTCATTAGAACAAAGTCAGTTTGTTATATTGGGATCGGTAGTGCCACCCGCTACCGCAACCCGCCTGGCCTGGTCACCTAAAGTGACCATTGCCGGATTAACTACACCGACTCCGGTATTGGTTATTAATGGGAAAAAACCGGGACCAACCTTGTGTATGACCGCTGCTATTCATGGTGATGAATTGAATGGCATAGAAATTATTCGAAGGGTGATGTACGACATTGATCCTAAAAAGCTAAGCGGCAAAATAATTGGCGTTCCGATTGTTAACATTAATGGTTTTCAGCGGGGTTCACGTTACCTGTCAGATAGAAGAGACCTGAATCGTGCATTTCCAGGCGATGGAACAGGTAGTTTAGCATCGCGAATTGCTAATTCACTTTTCAACGAAGTTATTGTTCACTGTAACGCATTAATTGATTTGCACACAGGCTCTTTAAGGCGAACTAATTTATTGCAAGTTCGAGCAGATATGACTCATCCTGATGTTGTAAAGTTTACCGAAGGCTTTGATGAAACGGTGGTTGTACACAGTCCGGGGGAGCCTGGAATGTTGCGTCAGGCAGCGGTAAATAGTGGAATAACCGCTATCACTCTCGAAGCGGGAGAGTCTTTACGCCTTCAGGAAGATCAGGTGAAACAGGGTGTTCAAAGCATTAACAGTTTATTGCAACGCCAGGACATGTATTCACGACTCTTTTCCTGGGGTGAATCAGAACCAACGTATTACAGATCAAAATGGATTCGTTCTAATACCGGTGGAATTCTTTTTAGTAATGTCGCTCTGGGAGGTTTAGCGGAAAAAGGCGAGCCTTTGGGCACCGTGACGGACCCGATAACCAATGAAAGTATGGAAATTATTGCACCTGTGGATGGTCGCATTATTGGAATGGCGGTGAATCAGGTTGTAATGCCCGGCTTTGCAGCCTATCACCTGGGTATTGAATCACCGGAAGATTGTTTGGTTGAGCCAGAAGATCCAGGATCTGAGATACCCGAATCAGATTCTGTTAACGAAAAGCCTGGTGATTTATTGTGTAGAACGGATTCAAAATCAGCTTCACTTTCAAAGTTGCGAAATCGAAAAGCGGCGGCTGGAGAATAAGTAACACGGGAGCATAGTGGCTCTTGTGCAAGGCCTTAGAACCTTGCTGCTTCCCAGGCATGCATCGCATGTTTTCTAGTTGTACCCCAATGATACCCTCCTATTTGACCACTTTGTCGAATGACCCTGTGACAGGGTATTAGAAAAGCAACAGGATTGGCACCCACGGCCTGACCAACGGCCCTGACAGATTTTGGATTATTAATAGCGTGAGCAATGTCGGAATAACTGGCCAAATTATTGGGAGGGATGTGTAATAAGGCCCTCCAGACACTTACCTGGAAGTTGGTACCACACACCAACAAAGAAATAGCTTTAGCGGATGATTTTTTTTGTGAAAACATGTCGGCAATAACTTTCCTGGTTCTGCCCTGGTGCTGTGAAATGCCTGCTTCAGGCCAATGTTTGTATAATTTTTCAATTTCCTGATCAGAATCACCCTCCATTGGAAATGAAAAGCGACAAACT
>Ga0209345_10001458_pt1 | contig 28250 bp, 20 predicted proteins | sample Cruoilmetagenom7_FD_187294 | JGI IMG/M metagenome (GOLD analysis project Ga0209345, IMG submission 187294) | Oil polluted marine microbial communities from Coal Oil Point, Santa Barbara, California, USA - Sample 7 (SPAdes) (version 2) | ecosystem: Environmental > Aquatic > Marine > Oil seeps ...
TTTTTGTTCTTCATTTGCTGCAATAATCAGTGTAGGAGCAAACATTCCTATGCCAAACATATCGACTCCAGGAGCACGTAAAGAATCCTTGGCCTCATTGAATAACAACTGCTCAATCAGAGGAGCTCCTTCACCGCCTGCTTCTTTTGGCCATGCTCTTGAAAGCCAGCCTTTTGCACCAAGTTTTCTAGCCATGCTTCTATGAAATTGGAAACCCTCTTCTGTAGCATAAATTCCCTCAAGCCCACCTTTACCATACTCTGGCGGAGCATTTTTCATCTCTTCTCTGAAAAAGTCTTCAAACTCTTTTTTTAGTGCTAGCTGTTTTTCCGTTAGCTTGAAATCCATAAACTACCTCCATAAGTGCTTGTTTTGAATCTTTTTGATGCCTGAAACATTCACAAATAAACAGTCAGGCGCCCTATACAATAATTAATACAAAGCAAATTGTAATTAAGTTTAGTCAATTAACCATTTGCATTACAACTTAAAACTTATGGCTGAAAATATTATGTGTGTCAAGTATGAAAAAACTTTGATTTAAAATAAATACATTAATTAAGTTAATTTAAAAGCTGATTCTTTTAACAACATTATCCGGTTTTGTTAGAAAAATATTCAAAAAAACCTGCTTAAGCAGGTTTTTTTCCTTTAGGGCGACTTATTCTAAAATTCAATATTGTTTGGTGTTCTAGGAAAAGGAATTACATCTCTTATATTACCAACACCAGTTAAAAGCATAATCAAACGTTCAAATCCAAGCCCAAAGCCACTGTGAGGTGTTGAGCCGAATTTCCTTGAATCGACATACCACCAGTATTCTTCCTTTGATAATCCAATTTCACCCATCCTTTCCAGAAGAATTTCAAGACGTTCTTCTCTTTGGCCTCCTCCTATAATTTCCCCAATTCTAGGCACCAAAACATCCATGGCAGCAACAGTTTTATTATCGTCATTTAATCTCATATAAAAGGGTTTAACTGTTTTGGGATAATTATAAACAATTACCGGTTTCTTAAAATGAATTTCTGTTAAATATCTTTCGTGTTCGGATTGTAGATCATTTCCAAAAGATATATCATATTGAAATTTTGTTTCTGAACTATTTAATATGTCAACAGCATCCCCATAGGCAATTCTGATAAAATCTGACGATATTATTTTTTCCAGAGTCGCAATTAGTTTTTTATCCACAAATTTTGCAAAAAGTTCTATATCATCAAAGCATTCGCTTATAACATACTGTGTAAGATATTTAATAAATTCTTCAGCCAGGCACATGGTGTCAGTAAGATCATAAAATGCAATTTCAGGTTCAACCATCCAAAATTCAGCCACATGTCTTGTTGTATTTGAATTTTCAGCTCTAAATGTTGGCCCAAACGTATATACTTCTCCAAGTGCCATGGCAAACATTTCCGCTGACAACTGGCCAGATACGGTCAGTTTTGCCTCTTTACCAAAAAAATTCTGTGAATATTCAACGCTTCCTTCTTTTAAAGAAGGCTTTTCCATGTCAACTGTTGTAACTTTAAACATATCCCCTGCGCCTTCACAATCCAACGCTGTTATAATTGGGGAATGAATATATGTAAATCCCTTATCTTTGAAAAATTTATGTATGGCATATGAAAGTTCCGATCTAATACGAAAAATAGCACCATACTTATTTGTTCTAGGTCTTAAATGAGCTATAGTTCTTAAAAATTCATCAGTATGCCGTTTTTTTTGTAAAGGAAAGCTGTGATGTGCTATACTAAATATATCAATTCGATCTGCTTGAATCTCCCATTTTTGTCCTTGCCCCTTTGATTTAATTTTATTCCCGTAAACAGCAACTGAAGATCCAATTGTGATTTTTTTTATCTCATTGTAATCACTTAAAGATTCATCTGCAATGACCTGCATGTTTTTCAAGCATGAGCCATCATTTATTTCAATAAATGAAAACTTTTTTGAATTTCGTTTGGTTCTGACCCATCCTTTAACAACTATATTAGCTTCAGGTAAATCAAATTTTATAAGTTTATCAATTTTTTTTAATTTCATAAGTATATCCTTAACCACGAACAATTATAATTTCAATAGATTAATTTCTAAAATTGACTAAATTTTTAAATAATCGTTTTTGTTAAGATCATGTTTATAAAATATTAGATTATTGACAAGAAAAATTGATCTGTTTATTAGTTATATAGTTTCAAACAATATCTTTTTATTGTTTGAAACTATAAACCTCTATTATAATAAAAAATATTCTATTTGTGTTTATAATAGAGGTTATAAACACAAATTATTATGATTATATTATTAAATAATTTTAATAATTCAAATATAAATGTTTATAACATAAAAAACAATTTTCTAATTAATTTTATCAGAATTTTACAAAAAGGCCGATAAATACATGCAGAATCTATTATTTAAATAGTTTGTTAAAAAACAAAATAATTTTGGAAAGACTTTATATATAATTTTTAAATATAACATAAATTGTATGACAAATATATAATATATACATTATATTGATTTAACATTTGAAAAAATTTATGTTTGAGCTGCTTGTAATTTACCCAAAATAGCCGGCATATAATAATTAAAAAAATTATTATTACAAATTAATTGTGTTTTCGGTTACTTTTAAAAATGTTAAAAATAATCAAACTGTCTGTTCTTCTAATTTGTTAAAGGAGATATCTTAAAAAATGAAATTATTACATGAGGTTATTATTTGTTCTGTTATCATAATATTATCAGTTTTTATTGCCCCATCTTTTTCTTTGGCTACATTCACACCATCTTTTATAAATGATTTTGAAGACACAATTCCTGTATACTCTTATGAAGTTGTTAACACATTTCCACATGACAGACATGCTTTCACCCAAGGCCTGATATTTTACGACGGCTATATATATGAGGGAACAGGTATTAATGGGCACTCAACTCTTAGAAAAGAAGAACTGGAAACAGGAAATATCTTGTTAAAACATAAACTGTCTTTCTGGTATTTTGGCGAAGGAATAACAATGTGCGATAACAAAATCGTTCAATTGACCTGGAAATCAAAAACAGGTTTTGTTTATGACAAAAAATTTAATATTTTAAGCAGATTTAAGTATGATACTGAAGGGTGGGGGATAACTTATGATGGAGTTCATTTGATAATGAGCGATGGGTCAAGCAATTTATATTTTTTATCTCCTGATACTTTTAATGTAGTAAAACGTATTCAGGTCATGTCGAAAAATACTTTGGTTACAAACATAAATGAGCTGGAGTATGTTAAAGGTACAATATATGCTAATATCTGGCAAACTGATTATATTGCTATGATCATTCCTGAAACTGGTAAAATTTCAGGATGGATTAACTTAACTGGTTTGCTGGATAAAAAATATTTAAATGGTGGAGCTGATGTCTTAAATGGTATAGCATATGATAAAAAAAAGGATAGGTTGTTTGTTACAGGAAAATTTTGGCCTTATATTTATGAGATAAAGATTATTTTGCAAAAATAATTAAAAATTCATTCCAGATTAAGATCTTAAATGTTTTTTGTTTAACTAATTAAAATTCAATTAGGTTTATAAGTGGTTTTGTTTACATGGAAATATAGTTGTACAATAGTTCGGTAATTTTTTTTGATTCAACGAGTTAAAATTTTTTACAGAACTGTTGTTGCAACGAGTTTAATTATATTGTATCTTTAAAAGAATATTTGTTTTATTTTTTCCATATTGTCACCGACATGTGCAACTATTTAATTAAATATAAGAAGCCATCCTGCTTACAAAAATATTTGTTATCTTTCCCAAGATAAATTTTAATTTTACTAAAAAAATATAAAAATTTCTAAAATAAAGCTTTGGCCAACTTCATGTCGTTACTGTTAAGTTATTAATGTTTTATCCAGATCAATGTCTTTATGGTTAAATAATTATGAAAACAGTTCTTTTAAGTGATAATAAAATAATTAGTAAACTTATTTTGCATGAGTTGATAAGCGAAACAAGTGAAGTAGCTGTTTATGATGATAATATGCATGTTGTCAGAAATATTAAAGAGTTTTTGCCTGACATAGTCATAATTTCTTCAGAGTTTATAATTCAGTTGGTAAAGGAAATACGTGATAAGAAAATTTATATACCAAACAGTACTGTCCCTATTCCAATTCTTGCCATAATTGAGTCAAATGAGGCTAAAATAAAAGATGAGCTTTGGAATGTAGGGGTAACAAAAATAGTAGAAACTCCTTTGGAAAAAAAGGAGCTTTTAAATGTTGTTATAAGTATATATGAATCAAAAGGAAATCTTGTTGGCGCAAAAGTGCTGTTGGTAGATGATGCAAAATTCATATTAAAAATAGCAGAGGAAACTCTTTTGCAGGCGGGCTTTTCTGTTATTACAGCAGAAGATGGGCAAAAAGCATGGGATATTTTGGAGAATGAAAACGGTAGAGAAGTTGATATTGTAATTACAGATCTGCATATGCCGGTTATGAATGGCGAAGAATTATGCCAGAAAATCCGGAAAAATAAATATATCGGGCGCATACCTGTTATTTTTCTGACCTCACAAGAAGGAAAAAAAATTGAACTAAAGCTGTTAAAAGCCGGAGCATCAGATTTTTTAACAAAACCATTTACACCGGATCTTCTTTTAGCGAGAGTTTCGGTACATCTTGAAAGCTGGTTATTAAATAAAAAGCTTAACGAACTTGTTGATGCAAGAACAGCAAAGCTTGCAAAGGCAAAAGAAGCTGCTGAAATGGCAGATAAAGCCAAAAGCCAGTTTCTTGCAAATATGAGCCACGAAATACGAACACCAATAAACGGTATTATTGGTTTTACAACCATGGTTCTTGATATGGAGCTTTCTCTGGAACAGAGGGAATCATTAAATACCGTTAGTCAATGTTCTGAAACACTTCTTGCTCTTATTAATGATATATTGGATTTGACAAAAATAGAATCTGACAAAATTGAACTGGAGAGTATTGAATTTAATCTTGAGGATCTTTTTTATGATGTCTGTGATATGGTTAGAACAAAAATTGATACTGCCAATGTGGACTTACTTGTTGAAATTGATGAAAAAATTTTAGCAATAGTAAAGGGCGATCCCACAAGAATGCGTCAGATCATTGCAAACTTGCTTAGTAATGCAGCAAAATTTACTGAAAAAGGTAATATTGTCGTAAAGGTTAAACAGGTGGAGGAAATTGATAAACAGACCACAGTGGAAATATCTGTTTCTGACACAGGTATTGGAATGACACCTGAGCAGTCAAAAAAAATATTTGAGCCCTTTACCCAGGCAGACGGAAGCACAACGAGAAAATTTGGTGGTACTGGTCTTGGTCTGACAATCTCAAGACGTCTTGTCAACCTGATGGACGGCGAGCTTAAAGTTGAAAGCGAGCCAGATAAAGGAACAAAATTTTTCTTTATGGTAAAATTTGATAAAGCAGATGAAAATACCAAAAAAGATTTGATAGCAGTGGAAAAAGATATTAGCGGATCTAGCTGTCTAATTGTAGACGATAATCAGGTTGCTCTGCAAATTGTCTCAAACATTGTTGAAAGAGTGGGAATGATTCCTAAAACTGCTTCTTCAGGGTTAAAAGCTCTTGAAATATTTGACGCAGACGATGCTCTGATTCTTACAGATATTATGATGCCGGGGATGGATGGATATGGATTTGTAAAAGAACTTGCCAATAAACATAATGGTAAAATACCTCCAGTAATTGCATTAACAGCTGACTCTCGGTCTGATATTATTAAAAAAATTACGAAAAACGGTTTTGCCGGCTACCTTTTTAAACCAGTAAGACGACGTGCTCTGGTAAAGATGATCCACCAGATTTTCGGAAAAAATCAGGATAAAGAGAAAAATAAAATATTAACAGAACAAGTTGTTACAAATGAGATACCAGCTTGTTTTAATATACTTATTGCCGAAGATAACAGGGTAAACCAGATGCTGGCAAAAAAAATGATTTCTAAAATGGGGCATAATCCAGATATTGCTGAAGACGGACTTGTTGCTGTTGAAAAAACAATAAGCGGTAATTATGATATTATATTTATGGATATGCAGATGCCTAATATAGACGGACTTGAAGCGACAAAAAAAATTCGTGATAAAAAAATAAACATTCCTATTATTGCGATGACAGCAAATGTTTTTGAATCAGATCGCGAAGCTTGTAAAGAAGCTGGAATGGACGGATTTATCGCCAAACCAGTCAAAAGAGAAATAGTCAGGGATACAATTATAAAATTTTGTACACCTGTTAAAAAAGTTTCTGAAGATAAAATTGAAAAATTTAGAGTTCTTATTGTTGAAGATAGTATGATTGAGATTAAAATTATCAAAAAAAATATTCAAAAAATTTTTCCAACATGGTCAATAAAAACTGCAAATGATGGGGTAGAAGCTTTAGTACTTCTTGGAAGTTTTATGCCCATGCTTATTATCTCAGATGTCATGATGCCCAATATGGACGGGCTGAAACTTGTTAAATTTCTAAAATCCAATGAACGTTATGTTTCTACAAAAATTATTATTATATCATCACTTCCTAAATCCGATTTAAAAGTAAAGAAAATAATGGAGCTTGGGGTTCATGGATTCATATCAAAACCGTTCAAGTTTGAAGATCTTAAAAATTTTTTAAACAGCTTTATAAATCAGAAATTGGATATAAATCAGGAAAAGATATTGCAGAAAAAAATCAGACTATGATATATAGATTATATTTTTTTATCTACTTATTTGATTAAGTTTTTAATAAAAAATTTAATCAAATAAATCATAAGTAAAAAATATTTTGAGGATTTTATGCAAAGCGATGTCTTTTTTATTGATCTTAGAACATCACCTAAAGAAAATCTTTTGGAAAAGTTGTGCAGGCTGCTTGATAAAACTGGTTTATTTCAGATTTTTACCCAAAAAGATCTTGTGGCAGTTAAACTTCATTTTGGAGAGTTAGGAAATACCGCATATATACGTCCTGTATTTTTAAGAAAAATCGTTGATATAATCAAAAATGCTGGTGGCAATCCTTTTTTGACTGATGCAAATACTTTATATTCTGGTACAAGAAGTGATGCCCCGTGTCATATTGGCACAGCCGTTTATAATGGTTTTTCATACTCCACTGTAAATGCACCTGTTATTATAGCAGATGGATTAAGGGGAAAAACCGAATCCTTAATTACCATAAACCAGAAACGGTTTAAAAAGGTATATATAGGTTCTGAAATTGTACAGGCAGATTCTATTTTGTCTGTGGCTCATTTTAAGTGTCATGAACTGTCAGGTTTCGGTGGAACCATAAAAAATTTGGGGATGGGATGTGCTTCAAGAAGAGGAAAACTTGCTCAGCATTCAACTGTAAACCCTAAAATAATTCAGAAAAGATGTATCGGCTGTGGAGACTGTACAAGTCACTGTTCGCAAAATGCACTTTCTGTTATTGATAAAAAGGCAGTTATTGATTCAAGCAAATGTATAGGGTGTTCAGAGTGTATTATCATCTGTTCCAATGAAGCAATAGATATTGACTGGAATCAGTCCGTTCCGATTTTTCTTGAAAATATGGTAGAGTATACAATGGGAGTACTTAAAGGCAAAAAAGGAAAAACCTTGTTTTTAAACTTTATAACAAATGTTTCTCCAGCATGTGACTGCTATTCTCATAATGATGCGCCGATTGTACGAGATATAGGAATAGCAGCTTCAATGGATCCTGTAGCAATTGATCAGGCTTCAGCAGATCTTGTTAACAAAGAGGCTGCAATAAAAACATCATGTCTTAAAGCTAATCTTTTGCCTGGTGAAGATAAGTTTAAAGGTGTATATCCAAATGTTGACTGGGAAATACAGCTCGAATATGCACAAGCAATAGGCCTAGGAAGCAGAGATTATAATCTTGTAAAAATATAAACAAAAAGCATCTGCTGCAAACCTGTAACCCTTACGATTGATGCTCATTGCTTACTGAAAAAAGCGCAATGAGCAATTTTTTAAGGTATATACTGAAAATATTCTGAATAAATTTATTTAGTTTCAATTAATTCGTCTATTTTTTTCATAATATCTTCCGCCTTTTTTTTTGAAAGCAAGAACGGATAACTGTTTTCCGAAGATGTTGCAGAATAGTTGTTTTCATCTTTTTTATCAAATATATTCAGCATGTATTGTTTTTGACCTTTTAGTAAAACAGTAAAAGCAGGCTTCTTACAGTCTTCTTTTTTGCTTCCGCTAATGTATTTCTCACATTTTAATTCTGAAAGAGTAGAAAACATATTATTTAAAATTAATTCACTACACTTTCTGCCATCAGAGCTTTCCCACATCATCAATTTTGTTTTATCCTGAGCTAATTTTGATTTGTCATCATCAGTACTTTTTTTAATATCAATTTCTACAGGTATTTGTTTTTTATTTAGTACAATTTCCTGTTTACCTTTTTTTATCTGAATATGGAAAATATCGTTTTGTTTAAATGCAAAAACAGTTTTGTCCCTTAGATCTTCCAGAGATATATTAAATGTCTCTTTGAAAGTTCCTTTTGCATGATAGACATTTGGATTGTCATCAAGTTTTACAAATGTATGCTGATAGGATGGAGCTGTTTTCCCTATTGAAAATTCCAGTACAGGCTTTTTATTTTCCCAGGCTTTAACAGTGATTTTATTATCTGTAAGATCGTAGCGTTCATAGCTTTTTGCTTTGGAAACAAATGCTGTCAGTGTAAAATTTTTTATTATCTTGAGCATGCTTTTGACTTTGTTTATATTAGCAGAAAAATTTTCCGGTGCAATTTTCCAGTTATTTGTATCTTTATTTATTATAAGAGTTCTATCCGGCATTGTAATTTCAATTTTTGATATCTTATTTTCAGCTATTAAAGGAATTTTCGGCATCTGATAGTTAGTTTTGTCCGGGTTATGAAAGAAAAGATATAAAGACAAGGCAATGATTATAAGAAAAAGTATAATATATTCTTTTTTTATCGTCATTTTAATCCCTTTTTTGGATAATTAATTAAAATTTTTATTAAACACAAAACTTGTTAAGATACTACTTTTTGAAACATCATCTGAATATTTTTTTTACGCAAACGGCGCTTTAGTCCTATAAATACTCCAATAAGAATTACAATTATTGGCAGACCAGCAATATTAAATAATTTAACAAATCTTTTGGTATCTGCTGTTGTTTCATAAAGTGGACTAAAACGCTGCTCTTTGCTTCTCATAACAGCTATATCTTCACGATTGTTTAGAAAATCTATTACGTTCATTACAAATGTGGCATTAGAGCTTTTTCCTTCGTTATCAAGCATATTGTTTTTTAGCACAGCAGATGTCCCAATTAAAAATATTTTACCTGGTTTTCCTTTGATCAGAATTTCGCCTTGTTGTTTGATTTTCGAGATATCAAAATCAGGCTTTTTATTTTTTTCCTTTTCATCTTTTTTTATCTGTTTTTCAGGAATTTTTTTCCCTGCAAAAAAACTGGGAAATTCTCCTTTAATAATGTATGTGAGAGGAAAAGTTTTCATTTCTTCTTTTCCTGGAGGTTGAATGAATAAGGGATTTAAATTGATATTTTTGTCTGTTTCCCATGATTTTTCTGATGAAGAAAAAAGCTTATGGGCTTTAAGTCCGTTTTCTTTAATTTTTTTTGCATCAACAGACAAAGCAGAGATATTCATTACAACAAGGCCTTTTATATTTTTCATAAATTCAAAGTCATGATTAATAAATTTGTCTTTAATTATCGGAGCAAAATATATTGCCCTTTCTCCTCCGCCTATATTTCTTGGTACTCTTTGCTTGTAACAATTTTCGTCCATTATATATGATTTACTTATATTAATGCCGTAGTGGGAAAAAAGTTTCTCGATTCCTGTATTTATTTCAGTATGAGAAGGCCCCTTGTTAAATCTGTACTGCTGATTATTAGGCGATTGCTCTTTTTTAAAAGAGTCAATAAAAAAAGCAAGACTCTTTCCTTTCATCAGAAATTGATCAATCTGAAATAGGTCGAAGTCTGTAAACTGTTCTGTGGGCCTTGCTATAATAAGACAGTTTATACTGTCAGGTATCACATCACCTTTAAGGTCAATTTCTTTGATTGTATAATTTTGTGATACAATTGAATGAAAATTAGACAATGAATCCGGATTTTGCATCTCCATTTTGTTTGTTGACAAGACAGGTGTACCATGGTCTGCCAGATAGCCTATATCTTCATTAATATCAACTAACAGTTCAATATTTTCACTAAGTTTTTCTTCCATTTCATCAATATTGGTCATGCTGTATTGGGTACCAAACAAAGGAATACGCACAACGTTTATAATTGGAATTGATATGGACTTTTCCTTATATTGCATAACAATTCCAGCTGCTCCGTTTCCTGGATTTATTTCTCCTTTTGAAAGTGCCGGCCATTTAAGAGTTAGAATATTATATTTTTTTATATCTGCTTCAAGGGCTGTATCATTTGCAGGATCAAAATGTTTAAATTCAATTTTTCCATAGTTTTTTAAATTAATTTTTTTAATGGTTTCCTCAAGTTGCTGAGGAAGAGTCATAAGATTGTTTAAACGCATATAAGGGGCAACTTTTTTAAGAGAAGAGGAGAGGTACAGATTGATTTTTATGTTTTCAGAAAGATTCAAAAGCGCGCTTATTTTATTATTAAGTTTCTGAATACTTGTTGTCAGTTTGTATTCAAGTCCTTCAATTGAAGTTATTGTAGGAATTTTTTCAATCATATCACCGTGAATTAAAACAAGTCCCATATAGGCTTTTTTAAATTTTACTTCGTCTTGTTCAATATGCTGTATTTGAACAGGATGTATACCATAACTTTTTGCAAGTTCTTGATTTTTATTCGTTTTTAAATCAACACCGCCTTCAGCCGGATTTACATCATAAAATCTGTAATTGAAATTATTGTTTCCATGTATTGAATATTCTTCCAAAAGGTCTCTGATGTAGAGTTCTGTATTATTATGTGGCGTAGGAAGGTTTTTTGTAAAAAAAACGTTTATTGTTAATGGTTCTTCCAATGTTGAAACAACTTTTTTGCTTGCCGTGGAAATTGAGTATATTTTATTGCTGGTAAGGTCAATTCTGAAATACAAAGTTATGCCTGCTATGTTAACAAGTGCAATAATAATGAGATATATAAGATATTTAGTATAGTATATAGTGTTGTTTTTTACTCCCATATGGCAAAAACCTCCTTAGTTTTTTTCCTGCATGACGATAAAAGTGCTGCAAAGTCCTATGAAAATTAAACTTAAAAAATATAAAATATCCCTTGAATCCAATATGCCTTTTGCAACAGTCTTGAAGTGAAAGCTTGCTCCCATATATTGAAAAAATTGCAATAAAGAGCCAGGAAGAAAAAACAGCATTATATCAATAATAATGGTCAGAAAAAAACATATTGCCATACCAACTATAAATGCAATGATCTGATTTTTTGTAATAGATGAGGCAAAAATGCCTATTGCGGAAAACGATGATCCAAGCAATAGTGCTCCTGTGTAACCACCAATAACAGGACCTAAGTCTAACTGTCCAAGAAGAGAAGCTGTAATAGCGTAGGAAACAGTAGGAAGCAGCATGGCAATAATAAAACCTGTGCATGCAAAAAACTTTCCCAGAATAATATCTAAATAAGATACTGGCAAAGTGAGTAATATTTCGTAAGAACCAATATTTATCTCTTCTGAAAAAAGCCTCATGGTAACAGCAGGAATTATAAAAGAGAAAATAATAGGGAGTAAAGAGAAAAAATTTCTTAAATCTGCCTGATTATAAAGAAAAAATGTTGAGAAGAAAAACCATCCTGTTACCAGCAGAAAAATTGATATGACAATGTAGGCGATGGGGGATATAAAATAGGATTTAAATTCTTTTTTAAAAATATTTATAATCTGATCCATATACTATTTCTCCTTGGTAAGTTCTCTGAACAGATTTTCAAGAGTTTTGGTTTCCTGATGCATTTCCAGCAATATCCAGTCAGTCTGTTTTATCTGTTTATAGATATCAGCTCTGCAATCAGAAAGAGAAGAGCAGGTAATCTTTAACTTTAAAATATCATTGTTATTTTCTTTGTTATTGCCGCTGATTTGTGCAATGCCGGTAATTTGCTTTAAAGAACCAAGTTTTTCTTCAACAGATTTCCTGTCAGCATTCTGAAGAGAAAGATTAATAAAGCTGTTATCGCTAACTTTTTCCATCAACGACAAAGTGCTTCCGTCTGCCACTATTTTTCCGGCATTGATGATTAAAACACGGTCACATGTTGCTTCTGCTTCACTTAAAATATGTGTTGAAAGAATAATTGTTTTTTCTTTTCCTATCTGTTTAATGATATTTCTAATTTCAACAATTTGATTAGGATCAAGACCAGAAGTCGGTTCATCCAGCACAAGTATTTCAGGATCATCAATCATAACATAAGCAAGACCCACACGTTGTTTGTAACCTTTTGAAAGTTCACCTATGGGTTTATGCATAACATCGTTAAGGCTGCACAGGTCTGCCATATTACGAATTCTGACAAGTTTTTTTTTGGGAGGGATCTTTCGTATATCAGCCACATAGTCAAGATAGTCAAATACAAGCATGTCATGATACAAAGGAGCAGATTCAGGAAGATATCCAAGCAGTTTTTTGATTTGCAGTGGTTCTGAATCAATACCAAACTCTTTAATATGGATATTGCCTGATGTGGGGCGCAAAAAGCAGGTAAGCATTCGCATGATTGTTGTTTTACCGGCTCCATTAGGGCCAAGCAACCCAATAATTTCACCTTTGTTGATGTCGAAGCTGATTTGATCCACAGCGCAACAATCATTATAATATTTTGTCAGGTTTTCGACATGTATCATATTTTTGTTTACTCCTTTCATTGTCTTTATGTTAAACACCCGGTCAGTCAGGTATAGATGCTGCAAAAAGGTATTTTTACAGCATCTTAATCTCTTATTATGTTATGCAAATGCGGCATTGTCTCAGGTTTTCCTTTTATCATATATTTACTTTCACCTTTTCTTGCTGTAACATTCTCATAAACCCCGTCGTCTTTTTTAACAAGTTTGCTAAAACCCAGATCGCGAAGTTCGCTATTTGTTTTAGGTGTACTTATATTGCTATGGGATATAAGTTTGCAAATAGCCATACCACAATAAGGGCACTTTTCCAATGGGCTGTCATTAATTGACTGTTTTATTTCAAAAATTTTACTACGACTGCATATTCGTTTTTCCACATGTTCATATTCGTAAATAGGCACGGCAACCCCCTTTTTTTTGTTAATAAAATTGGGTTATTACTTAATTGGTTGATATAGTTTGCAGAATGTTTTTTTACTTACGAAATATTTTTACTTAAGTGAGTTTTATAAAATTTAAAAGAAAATTTTACCAGATTTTTATCTGAAATGCAAAAACATGAATAGTAAATATTATGATAATTTAATGTTAACTTCAAGCTTTTTTTGTTTGAATTATCAAAAATTTAAAAATGATTTTGTAGTCAACTTAGCGGCATAGCATATGCCGACTCTTTAATTTTTTTCCATGTTTTTTTTTAACAGTTTTGTCACTATTTTAATATCTTCGGGGGTATCAACGCCAAAACTTTTATGTTTTGTTATTTTAACAAGAATTGGTATATTGTTTTCAAGAAGACGAAGTTGTTCTAATTTTTCTGCTGATTCCAATTTGCCTGGAGAAAGCGCAGAATATTTTTTTAATATATCCATTCGAAAAGCATACAGTCCAATGTGACCTAATATTTCGATTTTCGTCTTGCCTCGATTATATGGAATCAATGAGCGCGAAAAATATAGTGCCTGCCCGTTATCTGCACAAACAACTTTTACCTGATTCGGATTTTCAGCCTCTTTTAAACTGATTACTTGTGCAAGGGTTGTTACCTGCGTGTCTGAAAAAATAAAAGGTTGAACCAATTCACTCAGCATCGCAGGTTCAATAGCAGGTTCATCACCTTGAATATTTACAACAATTGCTTTTTCCGGTACATTTATAAGTCTGGCTGCTTCAAGAACACGGTCTGTACCGCTTTGATGATCTTTACTTGTCATTACAACCGGCACATTGAGCTTTTTTGCAGCTGAAAATATTTTTTTATCATCTGTGGCAAGTGTTATGCTCGATAGCTTTTCACATTGGTTTGCTCTTTTGAAAACATGCCAGAACATTGGTTTGCCTAAAATGTCAGCAAGAGGTTTTCCCATAAAACGTGTTGATCCGTATCGTGCAGGAATAATTCCATAGCATTTTGGTCTGTTTTGCATATTTAATCTAAAATTTTTTTTATATTGTTACAGACAGTTATTGTGCTGCCTTGACGGCTTTTAATGTATTTTTCAACTTTTTTACGAACTATTGCTCTGTTTATATTTTTATTGATACTTGTAATAAGAAAGTTGCATACATCTTTATAATCTTTTGCACAATAAACCAACCCTTTTTGAAAAATTGTTTTCTCCACCCATTCAAAATTATCCCAAAAAGGGCCAACAACAGGGATAATTCCGTAAATAAGCGGTTCAATGAAATTTTGCCCTCCAACAGGGGCCAGGCTTCCTCCTACAAAAGCTGCTTTGGCAAGTTTGTAAGCAAAGGCAAGTTCTCCGAAAACATCCCAAAGGATAACATTTCCTGAAAAAGCCTGGCCATCTGTTTCTGATCGCAGTTTCCAGGTAATATCCATCTTGTTTAATGTTTTTTTCCAGTGCTTTATTCTATACATATGGCGAGGAAAAAGTCCAATAACAGCATCAGGTTTTCTTTTTAGTATATTAATGATTATTTTTTCAATAAAAATTTCTTCTTCACGCCTTACAGAACCTAATACCACAAATGGTTTGTTTTTATTAATAATTGAAGCAAGTTTGTTGTCAATAGATAGAGAATCCTCAGGAATATGGATGCGATCAAACTTCATGTTTGAGATAATTTCAATATTTTTTTTGCCAAAAAGCTTTGCCCAGCGACTGGCATCATTTTTTGATATGGATAATATTTTATCAGGCTTTAGATTCTGCCATAAATACCGGCAAGTAAGGTACCATTTTAAACTTTTATCAGTAATTCTGCCATTTACAATAATAATTTTGCATCCAAGTTTTTTAAGTGCAGCAATATGGCCAGGCCAGATTTCAGCTTCTATTAAAACCATTAATTTAGGACGTATCAATTTTACTGCTTTTTCCATAACTGAAGGCTTGTCAAAGGGGAAATAAGAAGTATATATTGAAAGATTTTTTTTTGAATTTGTTGTATAAACAGCATTTTTTAAAATCTGCAATCCTTGTTTTGTATTTGAAGTTACAAGTACTGTAAAAGATTTATCAGTTTTTAATTTTTTTAAAAGTTCAACTGCCAGATAGGACTCTCCAGCTGATGCTGCCTGAATCCATAGATCTGCTTTAGGCAAATTGCCTTTTACCATTCTTTGATCAAAACCATCTGAAAGGCGTTTATTAAAACGAAGCGCTGGTATTAAAATTTCCCATAATATATTGTATAATCTGAAAATATTTTTTGTTAAACTGTCATTAAATGTTTTTTTTTCCACAACAACAAATACCTTATTTTATAAATAAACTAAAACCCTACATTAATTCCAGTTTATATCCAGCTTTTCTTAACTTATTAATGATTTCTTCAATATGATCTGTTCCTCGTGTTTCAAGTTCAAGTTCCACCTTTGAAGCGTAGATGGGCATATTGCCTATATTGCGGAAGTGGTAGATGTTAAGCACATTGGCTTTAAAACAGGCTACATGTTCTAGAAGTTTTGATAAAGAACCTGGAATGTCATCTAGATATACACGAAAACGGATAACTCGCTTGTTTTTTATCAGGCCCTGATCTATGACCCTTCCCAAAAGAGGGCTGTCAACATTGCCACCGCTTATTACCAATACAATTTTTTTGTTTGTTGATGTAGCAACAGAGCCGTTTAAAAGTGCTGCAAGCGGGGCAGCGCCAGCACCTTCTGCCAGGGTTTTGGTTTTTTCAAGAAGCATGAGAATAGCTGAAGCTATATCTTCTTCTTTAACCAGCACAATTTCATCAACAAATTTTTGTATTATATCAAATGTCAGCCTGCCAACCTGCTTTACGTTAATACCATCGGCTATAGATGGTTTTGATGGTGTTTGAATTATTCTGTTTTTTTTAAAAGATTCATATGCAGAAGGACATAATGCGGCTTGAACACCTATAATTTTAGTTTTAGGACAAGTTATTTTCATAACAGAGGAAATTCCTGAAATAAGTCCTCCTCCTCCTACTGGAGCAATAATTATATCAGGATCTTTTAAATCTTCAAAAATTTCCATGGCAACTGTTGCTTGTCCTGTAATTATGTCAGTATCATCAAAAGGATGAATAAAGGTTTTTCCCTCAAGGACAAGCTCTTTAGCTTTTTCTAAACTTTCTCCAATACTCTGGCCATGTAAAATAATATGTCCGCCTAAGGCATGTGTTGCTTCCTGTTTTGTTATAGATGCCCATTCAGGCATGATAATTGTTGCGGGTATTCCAGCTTTTCTCGCTGCCATGGCTACCCCTTGAGCATGATTTCCTGCAGAAGCAGCTACAACTCCACTGTTGCCTGTTTTGTTTAATGCATTAAGTAATTTGTATGTAGCCCCCCTTATTTTAAAAGAGCCTGTTTTCTGCAGATTTTCCAACTTAAGAAAAATATTACAGTTGAAAAATTTGCTTAAGATAGGCGAGTGAATAAGAGGTGTCCTGATTATCTTTGGGCTTAAAATTTTTTTTGCCTGATAAATTTTTTCGATTGGAATCATCAAATATCCATTCATAAAAATATATAAAAAAGATAAGGTCAAAGTTTTGATAAAAATAATAACTACAAGGTATCTTAATTATTATTATCATTTTTTTATTAAAAATTTCTACTATTATAGAAAAAGTTTTTTTATCTTGCAATTAATAACTTATAAAACGATAACTGCACTATACAAATTCATAAGAAAATTATTTAATTGTTTTTTAAAAGAATACTGACAGAATGAATAACTCAGATAAAAAAATTTATTTTACTTTGTTTTTTTCTATTTTTGCAGCAGTTACTGGCATTGGAATAGTAGTTCCACTGCTTCCTGTTTATGCCCATGATCTTGGTGCCAGTGGCTTATATATTGGACTGATTTTTGGAGCTTTTTCCCTTTCAAGGACACTTTTTCTTCCTTATTTTGGCAGGCTTTCCGATAAAAAAGGGCGTAAAAATTTGATTATTCAAGGTCTTTTTGCTTATGCATTAATATCTGTTGCATTTATCTATTCACAAAATATTCAAGTGCTGATTGCAATAAGATTTTTACACGGCATTGCCTCTGCCATGTTGATGCCTGTTATTCAGGCTTATGTGGGAGATATCACTCCAGAAGGGCATGAAGGATTCAGCATGGGATTTTTTAATATGTCCATGTTTTTAGGATTAAGCATAGGCCCTTTGCTGGGAGGTGTGATAAAAGATCAGTTTGGACTTAATACTGCTTTTCTTAGCATGGGGTTTTTTGCATTTGTAGGTTTTGCCTTATGCCTTCTATTTTTGCCTCCTATAAGATCGGAAAAGATGGTAAATAACCCAAAAAATACAATTGAATATAAAAAACTTATCAAAGACAGGGAAATAATGGGTCTTTTCCTTTTCAGGTTCGCATATACATCATGTATAGGAATTATTTGGGGTTTTTTGCCAATTTTTTCAGATTCCGAGTTTGCTATGTCAAGCTCTAAAATTGGTATTCTTATTATGTTAGGTGTTGCAGTAAGCGGTATATTTCATATTCCCATGGGGTGGGTAGCAGATAAAATAAGCAAAAAAATAATGATTGTTACAGGTGGATTGTTAACGTGTTTGGCACTTTACTCATTTGTTTGGGCTAAAGGTTTTTCAGATCTTTTTATTGCCAATATCTTGTTTGGTCTGGGAGGAGGTATATCAACACCCGCTATAATGGCCCTTGCCATGTTAAAAGGCAATAAAACCAAAGCAATGGGTTCTGTTATGGGATTAATTACAACGGGGCATAGCCTGGGAATGCTTTTTGGCTCACTTCTTGCCGGTATTATGATGGAGCTTTCTCAACTTCGACATGCTTATGTGATTGGAGCGTTTATAATGTTTCTTGGTGTATGCAGTTTTATTTTTTTTGTAAATACTAAATTGACTGTTTTGCCAAAGAGGCTTTGATAAATTTTTGAAACAATGGGTGAGGATTCATGGGTTTTGATTTAAATTCAGGATGAAACTGACATCCCAGAAACCAGGGATGATTTTTTAATTCTATTATTTCAACAAGATTTCTATCAGGTGAAGTTCCACTTATTACAAGCCCGTTTTCCTCAAGTTTGCCTTTATATTCATTATTGAATTCATATCTGTGTCTGTGACGTTCTGATATTTTCTCTGTTTGATAAGCTTTATATGCAAAAGTATCCTGATTAATAATGCTGCACGGATATGCACCTAAACGCATGGTTCCACCTTTTTCCGAAAATATGTCACGGCGCTGGGTTTTACCTGTTTTTTCATCTATCCATTTGACCATTAGATAAATAACTGGATATGCAGTGTTTTCATCAAACTCAGAGCTATTAGCATTATCCATATTTGCAACATTACGAGCAAACTCAATTACAGCTATCTGCATACCCAGACAAATACCAAAGAATGGAATCTGGTTTTCCCTTGCATATTTAACTGCGATAATTTTACCATTTATGCCACGGAATCCAAAACCACCAGGCACTATAATTCCATCAGCATCGCACAGAATCTTTGAGCAGTTGTTGTCATTTATTTTTTCAGAATCAATAAATAAAAGATTCACCTTACAGCTGTTTGGGATACCACCATGGAAAAGTGCTTCATTTAAACTTTTATAAGATTCTGTCAGATTTGTATATTTACCTACTATTGCAATGTTGACACTATATTTAGGATTATTATATCTGCTAATAAATTCATCCCATTTTTCAAGTCGTGGATTTCTTGTCCAGACATTGAGCTTTTGAACAATTATATCATCTAGGCCTTCTTTGTTAAAAACCAGGGGTACTTGATAGATACAATCAACGTCTTTTGCTGTTATAACAGCATCAACATCAACATTACAAAAAAGAGCGATTTTAGATTTAAGTTCATTGGAAAGAAATCTGTCAGTGCGGCACAGCAATATATCAGGCTGAATGCCAATACTGCGAAGTTCTTTGACACTGTGCTGTGTTGGTTTGGTTTTAAGCTCTCCTGCAGTTTTAATGTATGGCACAAGAGTAAGATGAATATAAAGTGCATTGCTACTTCCAATATCTATTTTAAACTGACGTATTGCCTCCAGAAAAGGAAGACTTTCAATGTCGCCTATAGTTCCGCCAATTTCCACAATAACAATATCAACATCTTTTGCCAAAAGGTTTATGCAATTTTTAATTTCGTCTGTTATATGAGGGATCACCTGAACTGTTCCCCCTAGATATTCGCCTTTTCTCTCTTTTTCTATAACCTTGTGATATATCTTGCCGGTTGTAAAGTTGTTATCCCTGCCCAGTTTAGCATTGGTAAACCGTTCATAATGTCCTAAATCAAGATCTGTTTCAGCCCCATCGTCTGTTACAAAGACCTCACCATGTTGAAATGGATTCATAGTCCCTGGATCAACATTTATATACGGATCAAGTTTTTGGATTGTAACGCTTAGCCCCCGGCTCTCAAGAAGAGCACCGATAGCAGCAGAAGCAAGCCCTTTGCCTAGTGATGAAAGAACACCACCGGTTACAAATATAAATTTTGCTTTGTTCATATCCTTCAATCATATATTTTTTTGAATTTTTCGATAGCTTTTTTAATATTATTTAACTCTTCGGATTTATTTTTCGTATTATTTGTTTGCTCTTTAGTTTGATATATTGACTTTATATGATCTATGTTGAAAATATCAGGATTAAATACAGGATTAACGTTAATAGTTTCAACAGTTATTTGCCTGATCAAAATATCGTTTTGAAAAAATTTTATAACCTGCGGATACCAGAAATTATTAACACTTTGCCATTTAAGAAAATGAATCTCAAAAAAATCATAATCATTTTTTTTTTCTGATCCAGGTATTAGCCATCGAAAAGGTCTAAATGTATTTTTGTCCAGCCATATCTGAGCCATGGAGACATCGGGATATTTTGCCCCCAGAACATAAGCTATTTTGTTATTATAACGACCTAAGCTTGACATTGATATATCTACTTTGTCGTTATTAAGTGCATTCTGAAGCACTGCTTTATCTCGATAAAGCAAAATATCTTTATAAAACCAAAGTACTGTATCAAAATAGATATCATTATCAGACACAATATTTTTATCAACTACATGCAAAGATGTTTTTTCAGAAAACACAACAAACATTTGAGCTGTTTGTGACCAGGTATCAACACGGAATTTATCAGGAAAACCATATCTTGTTATTTCATTAAAAATAACAGTCTTTTCATATTTGTCATTGTTAAATATGAATAATTTTTCTTTAAGCAACACAGCTTTTGCATTCCCAATATTTTCAAGCATCAGTTCCAGCAGGCGAGGACCTTTTAGCACATAAGCATCCAGTAAAGTGCGAGAAAAGAGCATAATTGCAACCGTGATAAGAACAACAGGTATTATCTTTTTATAAAAAAGCATGGGTTTTCAATCTATTAAAACCGTTTTAATTTAAAAAGCAGCACTAAAAAAGTTTCGTTTATTGCAATGATTTTTTATTTTTGTCCATATTTATGACTCTGTTGATTTACTACCAAACACACACGCAACCCACAACATGTAGTATAATTCGACACGAAATACACCGCATGATGTGGGTCAATTTTAAAAAATCGACTAAATCAACAGACTCATTTATATATTAAAAAATATCCTTTGAAAAATTTGCTCCTTGGCCTAATTCTTCTTCAATTCTAATAAGCTGGTTATATTTAGCAACTCGATCTGAACGTGACATGGAACCTGTTTTAATCTGTCCACTGTTTACCCCGACAGCTAAATCTGCAATAAAAGTATCTTCAGTTTCGCCTGATCTGTGTGATATAACAGTTGTGTAGCCCGCCTTGTTTGCCATTTTTATTGCATTTAATGTTTCAGAAACAGTTCCTATCTGATTTAATTTTATTAATATTGAGTTGGCAATATTTTTATCAATACCCTGGGCAAAAATTTCAGGATTGGTAACAAAGATATCATCACCCACAAGCTGTATTGATCTGCCAAGTTTATTAGTCATATATTCCCAACCATCCCAATCCTGTTCAGCAAGTCCATCTTCTATTGAAAGAATTGGATATTTTTTTATCAGCGTATCATAATATGCAACAAGTTCTTTGGCAGATAGCTTTGAACCTTCAGAGCTTAAGACATATTTTTCCTTGGCATAAAACTCACTTGCTGCAACATCTAACGCTATGCCAACATCACTTTCAGGACTATAACCTGCCTGCTCAATTGAATCTATAATTAATTTTATTGCCTCTTCATTGGATTTGAGATTAGGTGCAAACCCACCTTCATCACCTACGGCTGTGTTTAATTTTTTTTCTTCTAATATTTTTTTAAGGGTTTGAAAAATTTCAGCTCCCATTTGTACAGCCTGCCTGATACTGTCAGCGCCATAAGGAATAATCATAAACTCTTGAATATCTAAATTATTAGCCGCATGGGCTCCACCATTTATAATATTCATCATGGGCAAAGGAAGATGCATGGCATTTATACCTCCGATATATTTATATAAGGGAAGATCAAATGCATTGGCAGCAGCTCTTGTGACAGCCATTGAAACACCAAGCATGGCATTTGCCCCAAGCTTGGCCTTGTTAGGAGTTGAATCGAGTTCGATTAAAAAGTTATCAATGAGACTTTGCGCTGATGCGTCCATGCCTTTAATAGCAGGTGTAATTATATTAATCACGTTATCAACAGCTTTGGAAACACCTTTGCCGCCATATCTTTTCACATGCTTGTCACGAAGTTCCAATGCTTCTCGTGTTCCTGTGGAAGCACCAGATGGAACAGCAGCACGCCCAACAGCACCGCAAGAAACTATAACATCAACTTCTATTGTAGGATTTCCACGGGAATCCAATATTTCCCTTGCTTTCAAATCGGTGATTTCTACCATGTTAACCTCCTAAAGTCTATAGATAAAATTATCAAAATATCCGCAAATTGTTAAGGTATAAAAAAAGATTCACTTATCAAGTATTTTAAGAAACTGTTAGAGGTAATAAAATGTAAGGATAACAATCCTTTTTTTATATCACAGTTTAAATATAAATTTCAACTTGTATTTATTATCAGGTTTAACTTTCTTTAATTATTTTTTAATAATATTAAGCTGTTAAGCTAAACTTGACAAAATAAATAAATCTGATAGCATTTATTCAATAATTGCTATCAGATTTTGTCTGGTAATTTTTTTATAAAATTTGAGTTTGTAAATTTTTATACCTTTTTTTGCAAAAAGGTTGCTTAGGTAAACATGAAAACCAAAAGTTTTTATAATGATGCTCATATAATAGTGGCTGCCATACGGATATGTGAATATTTACATTGTTTGCCTCCTTCTGTTGAAAAAGTTTGTGAAACAATATCAATTTCTGTTGAACAGGGATATATTATTTGCAGAAAGCTTCATGATCTGAACATTATCGAAATAGTAGAAGGAGCCTTTGGGACAAAACTTTTTGTAAAAGACCATTTAGAAATTGAGACTATTTCTAAAAAGACAAACGAAAATAATTTTGCAAAAGAATTGGAAAAATTTCATGACAACCACAAAAAACATTTGCAGGAAATTGAAAATATACAATCTGAGCAGGAGGAAAAGAAAAAAAATCTTTTTTCTGAACTGGAAAAACAGTTAAAACAAAAGCTTGCTGTAAAAAAATAATAAAGTAAGGGCATACTTTAAAAAATTTTTAACCTTTTATTCAATTTTTATTGAAGTTCTAAATTCCAGTTCCACAGCCCAGGCCTTTTTCTGAAAGGCATAGATTGTAAATCAGGTTCTAATATATGCAGAAACATGCTGTAACCTGCCTTATGCAGCGCTGTTTTTTTTGAACTTATGTCCAGGTTCCAGTTTGGATATACCCAAACTTCAGATTTATATTTTTTAATCAGTGCATACTCTTTTTTAGGACTTGTAAAAGGGATATCCGTTTTAAGATTTTCAGACAATATTTTAGATATACATAATGGCCAGTGAGCAGATATTACAATTCCAAGAGGTAATGGTGATTTTTTGGGCAGCTTTAGATAATCATTGCCACAAAGTTCAGGACTTATAACTGCTCCGGAAAAGCCTATTGAAGCTAAAGTTTCTACTGCAATAACATTTATTATATTACAAAAAGGTCCTGCCCAAAGGTTTAGATTTTTTTTATCTTTAAAAAAAGCAATCTGCCAGGGTGAGTTCAAAATAAAATTTATTGAGCCTTTTTTTATAACAAATCTGATAAGCTGATTTATCTCTTTTTCCTCATCAGGCCACACATTTGGAGATAGCCACCACCAAAGTTTTGCGCTTAAATTTTCTGAAATACTATTTAATATTTTTGCATTTTCAGGCGACAGCCAATAACCAGTCTGATTTTGTTGTATTTTTTTGACAGGTTTTTTATAAATAGATATTTCATGCAGTTTTGATTTTGATTTTGATTTTGATGGAAACTTTGCTTTAAAGTGTTCGAATACTTCAGGCTTTTTATTTGTTTTTTCCAACTCACCTTCAAGATCAGACAGCATTCTTTCCAGCTCATTTTCCCTTCTGTCAACAAGAAAAACAGGAATTCTGTTTGTAGAACGTTTTCCTAAGATAGGTTTAAGATATAAACGACCTTTTTTAGGAACATACCGGTTAACTCTGATAATTGCGTGGTTTACATCATCTTCATATCCTTGTCTGAGAGCATCACGGGGTAAAAGATCTTCCCTTGTTATTAAATAAGGTTTTTTATATGAACCACTGATTCTTCCGATAAATAATCCAGAACCTGTTTGAGTCTTAACATTAACAGGACTTTGCGGACGCTGAGGAAGAAAATTGTAATGTGTATCTGTTCTGCCCAATGCACGGGAAAGAAGATTTAATGCTTCTTTTTTCATCTTGGGATCATTGCCACGATCCCTTAAAATTTGATATGCTTTGACAGTATAATAGACATAATGGGGACCTTTTTTGCGGCCTTCTATTTTCCATGTTCTGACCTTTTCAATTGGAAGCAGCACTTTTGTTAAAACATCGATACTTAAATCCATACAGGAAAAAAAACGCTTTGTTTGATCAAGCTGAGTATAAAACCTGCGGCAAGGCTGAACACATCTGCCTCTTAAGCTGCTTTTCCCCCCGAGATAGCTGCTCCAGTAACATCTTCCTGAAATACCATAGCAAAGAGCTCCATGTATAAATACTTCCAGGTCAAGGCCATCAGGACATGACAATGCGAGTGTTTTTATTTCATCAATATTAAGCTCTCTTGGTAAAACAATTCTGCTTACCCCAAGTTTTTTTAAAACCAGGGAAAACGCTTTTGAATAACCAGAGTGAGTAAGTGTTGACAGGTGAATTTTTCCTGAAAACCCAGTTTGTCTTGCCAGTTGAATAAGAGATAAATCTTGTATTATCAGGGCATCAGGTTTAACAAGCTTGTTTAACTGGAATAGTTTTTTCCCCAATGCATCAAGCTCGTCTTGTTTTATAATTGAGTTTAAAGCAATAAAAACTTTAACATTTTTTGAGTGGGCAAGCTCAGTCAGATAAGCAAGCTGCTCAATTGTGAAGTTTTTTGACTCCATGCGTGCAGAAAATTTTTTAAGGCCACAATACACAGCATCTGCTCCAGCTGCCAATGCTGCTAAAAATGAGGCTTTGTTTCCAGCAGGAGCCAAAATATCAGGCAGCATACGACTTTTTTCCCCTTTATTTATGAAATTTGTCATTTTTTTAGTCTACAAAAAGAAGCTGTTTTTTTAAGAAAAAATAAAGAAGACTTCAGATAAAATCATTTTTTGATACATGCAAGCTATGTTATTTTAAGTTTATACAAGGCCCGGATGTTTTTGAATTTCCTGTTCAACTTTATCAACATTATTTGAATTATAGCGAATAATATTTTGAAGATGAAAAAGGCTATCAGTATCAATTTTTGCAAATTGGACAGCTACTGCTTTTTCCAGGCATCTTAGTATTGTGCCTTCAACTGTAACATTTTTTTCTTCACACAGATTTATTGCTAAAGTGCATTCTGCTCCTTTTTCAAATTTTTCATTAATTGTTATAAGACATCCACCAATACCAAGGTTTTCAATTTTTTCCACATCATATGATTTATTACCAACTGTTAATTTTCCTTTTATGGAAAAAAAAATACGCATAAAACGCCGTTTTTCATCTGGCATTTTTTTGTCCTTTCAATTTTAGATGTGAAATATATTATTGTAAATAAAAATCCAACTTGTTTTCTAATATGAATAAAGTATAGTCTACAAACAAAGGCGATAGTTATTAAAGAGGGATTTAACTTAATAGTTATTTAGATTTCCAGATTATATTTTTTTTTAAAATAATTTTGGCAAACTGTCAACGTAAAATTTAAATTTTTGATTACAAAACGTCGGGAAAAGATATGAAAATAAAAGCTTACCAAAAAATTTAAAGGATAGAATTTAATGAATTGGTTGCTTCCTTCTATGGTAGCTGGATTATGCGGCCCTTTTATTCTTGCATTTGTCTTTATTTATCTTTGCATAATTTATAAAGAAAACCATCTGAAAATGTGGGCTGCATCATGGTTTATATATTGTATCAGGCTGCCTATCACGCTTATTTTCATACTTAATAATCAAGAAAATGCTTTTATTTTATTAGACAGCATTGCTAGCCTGTCAAGTGGTTTATTGTTGATGCTGGGAACATTAAGCTTTATAGGCAATAAAAATGTTTCCAGAATATGGTTGTATTTTTTTTGTCTTGGTATTATCTGGAGTGTTGTTTGGGGCATATTAAAGCTACCTTTTTTTTGGATTGCCTTTCCTGTATTTTATTTTCTTGGCATATTGCATATTTTTGTAGGAATTAAAGTTCTTCGGGCAAGAAATTATAAAGGATTAGGCAGGCAAATAACTGGTTGGAGCTTTATAATTTGGGGAATTCACAAATCTCAGTATGTAGTTATAAGAGAACTTGATTTTATTAAGCCCTGGGCATATCTGTTTAGCGCAATTTTAGCACTAATGCTCACAGCAGGAATTTTAATTCTTTATATTCAAAGAGTATTAGATAATTTAATCAAAAGCGAAAAAAAATATCGTACACTGATTTTAAATATTCCTGATACTGTCTGGACATCTGATGTTGACGGTAAAATTGTTTTTGTTAGCCAGCCTGTTAAAAAAATCTATAACTATTCACATGATGAGATATCCAAAATCCAAAAAATGTCCAGGTTTGACTTTGTTCATCCTGATGATATTTACCATGTAAAACAAACCTGGAAAAAACTGTTTTCTTTAAATATAGAATATGACATTGAATATCGGATAATTAATAAAGATAATAATATTGTCTGGATCCGTGACAGAGCAATAAGAACATATAATAAAAACGGATATGTTTTTGCTGATGGAATCTTAACTGATATTTCCGAAAAAAGAAGAGATGAAGAAAGGCTGCGTCAATATGAACGTATAGTTTCATCTTCACAGGATCTAATGGCATTGGTTGATAAAAATTGTGTTTTTCAGGTGGCAAATGATGCATATCATATTGCATGGGGTAAAAATGCAAATGAGTTGCTGGGCTCTTGTTTCTCAGATCTGACAGAACAATCTGTTTTTAACAAAACAGTAAGAAAAAAGTTTGACAGGTGCCTTTCTGGTGAGACAGTTCACTTTCAATCTTATATTGATTTTCCGGCCCATAAAAAAAGATATATGGATATTGCCTATTATCCTCTTGTTGAAGATAATCAATCAATATCAGGTGTGGTAATAAATCAGCGCGATATTACACAAATTAAGAAATTAGAAATCTACTTGAACAATGAAAGCAAAATAAAGGCAATCTCATCATTGGCAGGGGGAATTGCTCACAGGTTTAACAATGCCTTGTTTTGCATTACAGGAAATATTGAATTGCTTGAGAGGTATCAATCAAATAGTAAAAAGTTATGTAACAATAGCAAGTTTAATGATATGAAATTATCAGCTGAACAAATGACAAACCTTACGAATCAACTACTTGCATATTCCCGTGGCGGAAAATATAATACAGAAAAACTGAATTTGAGCTGTTTCATAGAAGATAATTTTTCAATTAATTTAAACACAGCAGATAATTCAATACAAATTATACTAGATCTGCAAAAAGATATTTGTTACATTGAAGCAGATGCAAACCAGATTAAAATGGTATTATATCAAATTATTAATAATTCTATAGAATCATTTGAAAACAGTGGATCTGTTTTAATCAAAACAAGAAAGGTAATACCAGCCGCTACATTGATTCAATGTAATCCAGAGCTTGAATCTGGAGTATATGCAAATTTAACTGTTCAAGATGATGGGAAAGGGATGGAAGATGAAATTATAAGCAGAATGTTTGATCCTTTTTTCTCAACCAAAGATTATGGAAGAGGTCTTGGAATGGCTTCTGTATATGGTATTGTGAAAAATCATAGCGGCTGTATAGTGGTTGAATCCAGGGCAGAAAAAGGTACAAAAGTAGAGATATATCTGCCAGCTATCCCAAATTAACAATTTTATATCAATCAACCATGTATCATCATATAGACAAATATTAGAATATACATGAATCTAAGTGGAATAACTTACAAATGCCGGTCCACTTTTTTCAAAAGGAACATATTTTTTAATTATTTTACGACCATTTGAAATTTTTTTAAGCTCCAGTGCAACTTTGTTTTTTTCATTATTTATTAGAGTCTGAACTTGGTTATTAATGATCTGCACTCTTTTTTTTATTCCCAGAATTTTTATAACTAAAGCAAAAATGTTGTTGTGCTCTTTTGAATCATTTTTATCTTCGGAAAAAGCAGTGAACCTTTTTTCAATGCAGGATATGTTTTC
>Ga0209345_10001459_pt1 | contig 28227 bp, 26 predicted proteins | sample Cruoilmetagenom7_FD_187294 | JGI IMG/M metagenome (GOLD analysis project Ga0209345, IMG submission 187294) | Oil polluted marine microbial communities from Coal Oil Point, Santa Barbara, California, USA - Sample 7 (SPAdes) (version 2) | ecosystem: Environmental > Aquatic > Marine > Oil seeps ...
GTAGCTGTCTTCGGAGTTAACAATCCCATAAGGACCACTGTGACTGCGGTATACAAAGGCTCTGGGAGCTCCCCGGACACTGGCATTCTCAATGGCAACCAGGCCGTCACTCATCTTGCCGGCGAGCCACTTCGACACCCCTTTGGCCGCCCCGTAATCCTGTTGATTGGTTCCGACAAGACAGAAAAACCGATCCGGGCTGAACTTCCCATCCAGCGAATCCACCCGTTCCGGCCTGCCGGCCAACCCCAGATAACCAGCCATGGTTTCGCGGTTGAAATTATTGATATCCCAGAGCCCGAGAAACGAAGGCACATTGATTCCGGCCATTTCTATACCGTTATGTGGTGTAGCGTAGGTGAACACCTTATCAACCATGTCCCGTACTGCCGGGGTACTGATCCCGTCATTCTGCAGCATGCACCGGCACACCAGTCCGCCCATAGAGTGTGCTACGAGGGACACCCGGAATTCTTCCAGCAGTTTCGGGTTATCGCCGCATAACCGCTCCCGGATATTGAAAATCAGATCCCGGAGCTGCAAAGCCGCGGCAGGAATGGAAAGTGGTTTCCCCTCACCAAAATCTCTGTCTGCCTGATCGTAATAACGGTAGATAATGACGCTTTTCCGGGTAATATCCCTATCAATTTCAGCACCATCTGAGAAGGCATCGGTATAACCGTAATCCTTCATCAGACGCATCATTGGCGATTCGAAGACCTGCTTGTAAACAGCCCCATCCCAGGATTGACGTACCTTTGTCGCGCCCAGGTTAAAGCCCATATAAGGCATGGATACAGTATCGGCGATTTCACTGTCGGTCATGGCATAGCCACGGACATAAATGATGGGATGGAACTGGCTCATGATGCATGCTTCCTTTCAGGCTGATCCTGCCCTGTGTGCATGCGATATTCGTTCCGGAAGTCTCTTTATGGTGGAGCTGCGAGCACTTGGGTTCCGCCGGCTAAGCCAGGCTTAGCGGAAGTGTAAAAAAGGCTGACGAAAAAAGCCCGTTCAGCCATCACCACTGACCAGTTATCCGTAATATTCAGAAAAAATAATACCGGACTATCTGCACGACAATCAGCAAGGCCGCCAGAGGCAAAATGTAACCTGTAAGCTTGCCATAGCTGCGCTCCTCGCCCTTCGGTGCATATTTCTCAACAAGAGGCAGGATTATCACCAGCGCCAATAAAAGAATGGCAAGGATTATCAACAATGTTCCCACGATACAAACTCCCTGACTGCCTGCTTTCGTACCCGCTGGGCATGAGCATGATGCTTTTCAGTGTAGCACCTCCCTATACCCTGACTGAATAGGTTATATACAATATATATATTTGCTATAAAAAAACAATTGAAATAGCTTAAACAAACAATAAAAAATCCAGCCTGAAAAACCGGAAACAATATAATGAAAACAAATAACAAAATAAATTTAATTATATTACTTACATTATTTACATCATTAATTGCAGGAAATGCTCTAGCAGAAATGAACCTGCGCTATGCAGAGGGAACACCAAACAGGGGCGTTCGTGCAGAAGCGTTAAACCACTTTGTAAATGAAATAAACCGTCGTTCTGATGGCGAACTGAGTATAGATGTCCACTGGGGTGGTGTTTTAATGAAGTATGGTTCCATTCTGGAAGGTGTTGCCGGAGGTACTGCCGACCTGGGAACCGTCCACTCTGCCTATCATCCCCAAAAAATGCGGGTTCTGAGCGTTGGCGACATACCGGTTACCGAATCTGACGCCTGGGTCGGAATGCGGGCCATGTACGACCTGATGACAACCAACGATCAAATGAAAAAAGCCTTTTCTGACAATGAAGTTGTGTATATCACCAATTACACGACAACATCCCTCCAGTTCGAATGTCAGGGTGATACCAGAATAAAATCCCTGGATGATTTTAAAGGAAAAAAAATCCGCGCATCAGCCCTGTATGGAAAAATATTATCGGACCTCGGCGCGAACCTCGTTAATTTTGGCTACGGCGAAGTTTATCAGGCATTGGATACAGGACTTATAGATTGTTCTGGAGGATATTTTTACGCCATGCGTGCTTTCAGAACAGCAGAAGTCGCAGATAGCGTTACCGCTCTTAACTGGGGACAGATAGCCGGGATGGCCATGGTTATGAACAAGTGGACATGGGATGAATTAACCCAACAGCAACAGAATCTGATGCGCTCGGTTGGTAGCGAAATGATCGATTTCTACGCAGAAAACGTCATTAGAGAAAACATGGACGTAGAGAAAAAACTGCCTACCGGTGAACTTGGAAACAAGGTAGAGGTAATTCACTGGTCCGAACAAGAACGATCAAGACTGATGAGCTACTCCGGAAAATATATACAAGGCTGGGTCGACGATATGAACAAAGCTGGCTTTGATGGGCAGGAAATCTGGAATAACTATCAGATACTTCTGAGTAAATACCGGGATGAGCTCAATAGCGACGGCTACCCATGGGAAAGAAAGTGAACAGGCCAATCAATAGCTACTTTGGAGACGCAATGTTCCCGATTCATTTCCTGCATAAAACAGTGTTGAGCTCTCCTGATGCCACTGCCGCAATTGATGGAGACATTCGCTGTTCATATCGCACCCTTGGCACACGCAGCGATGCCCTGGGCTGCGGCATTCAGGCTGTCGCTGGAAAACCTCGCCCAATAGTGGCCATGCTTGGGCCAAACGACCTGGAAATGCTGGTAGCTTTGCTGGCCATCCACGCCAGTGGTTCAGTAGTGGTGCCTTTAAACATACGCAACACGGCCCACGAGCTTGATGCGCAGGTTTCATTTGTTAAGCCTGATGTATTGATCGTTCACAAGGCCTACCTGGACAAAGTACTGAGTTTTGATGGAACGGTTCTTGTGGCAGGCGCAGATTCAGATGATGCGAGGGCAATGGTAGCTCTCGAACAGAAATACGCAGGGAAAGCACCCGAGTGGCAAGCTGAACTGAAGGACATGAGTGGCATCAAGTTTACAGGAGGGTCATCTGGTGTACCAAAAGGGGTTATGCAGTCGTTTCAGTGTGTCAATACGATGGTAAACAGCCTGTTACTCAAGTTCGACCTGAATTCCGAAGATCGCTATCTCTGTGCAGCACCAATGACCCATGCCGCAGGCGCATTTATTCTCCCCATACTGGCCTCTGGCGGAGCTGTTGTAATGACAGCAGACTCAAGCCCCGGAAGCCTTCTCGATCTGATTGAAAATGAGGAGATTACCGCAACATGGGTACCACCTACATTGCTTTACAAGCTTATTGATGAGCAAAAAAGCTCCCCTCGGAACGTGGCCTCTCTTCAGCATCTGATTTGGGGCGGCGCAGCTGCTTCTCCTGCTCGCTTACTGGAGGCCCGGAAGCTATTCGGGCCGGTTGTGGAAGCCATTTACGGTCAGACTGAAGCCCCTATGATGCTGGCAGCGGGCACAGCTAACGAACTCCAGGGTGAACGTCTCACATCTGTCGGGAAAGCAGGACCATTGACAGAACTCGGCATTCTGGATCCTGATGGACAATGCCTTCCTGACAATGAGCTGGGAGAAATCTGTGGACGAGGCCCACTGCTCATGGATGGTTACCTGGAGATGCCGGAAGCAACAGCTGCAACCATTCGCGATGGCTGGTTACACACCGGGGATCTGGGCATGGTTGATAGCGATGGTTTTCTCTTTATCAAAGGTCGTATCCGGGATGTGGTCATCACCGGAGGGTTTAATGTTTATCCGGCTGATATAGAAGCGGTGCTCGCCCAGCATCCTGCCGTGTCAGACTCTATTGTTTTTGGCGTGCCTGATGACTATTGGGGGGAGCGGCTGGAAGCATCGGTAGAACTTCGGACCGGGGAAACGGCATCCACCGAGGAGTTAATGTCCCACTGCAAAAAACTGGCAGGCCCGGTCAAAACCCCCAAATACATCCACCTGGTCAAAGCACTTCCTCGCAGCCCTGTTGGTAAAGTTTTACGGCGCGAAGCCCGTGATGCCGCTATGAACAGAGGCTCAGCGATAGCTCCGCCCGAATAGTCGGAAGAAAAGCAATACCTTCTGACAGACCAAACAGAACCAGAGCGCAGATAACTTATCCCGTGATTCTGTGGATAACTTTGTGAAAAGGTGCGGGACAAGCAAGGCCAGGCCAGTCAAAACGGGCGTCCGGCAAATATGACCGTTAAGTGACCAGGTCATTTACTGTCCAGCGGCGCCCTGCTGAATTGCCAGCCTGTACGGCCGTTCCAGTGCAGCTCGAACTTCGCCAATGGAAAACACTCGGGCAAACTCACCAAAACGCTGGCCTTCAAACCAGAGGTGAATCACTGGCAAGGAAAAAATGCCACGGGCAGCACACAGAGGCGCGGATGCCTGACAATCTACATAGAGCATCACCAGTTCAGGAAACTCGTCCCGCCCCAGCTTCTCCAGTTGGGGTTTCACTGCCTGACAGACCCCACAACCTTCTCCGCCATACAATACGAGGACCGCACTACTCGTTCTTACCAGTTTCGCCAACGCCTCTTCGCTGTATATCGTAAGCATGCAGGCCGCCATCCTCAGCACCCGTTACTCTGCAGCCACTGGTTTATCTGGCCCTGATTCATGGCGCCGCTCTGGCGCGCCAGTTCACGGCCATTCCGGAACAGAATCAATGTCGGAATACTCCGGATACTGTATTGCCCGGCAGGGCCCGGATGCTCTTCAGTATTAAGCTTGGCAAACCGAACCTTGCCCCGCCAGCCCGCTGCCGCCTGCTCGAACTGTGGCGCCATCATTTTGCAGGGGCCACACCAGCTAGCCCAGAAATCCACCAGCACGGGCAAGTCGCTGTTCCCCGTATGGGCGGAAAAACTCTGCGAGGTCAGCTCCAACACTCCCCCTGGCCATAACGGCTGCTTGCAGGCGCCACAATTCCCTCCCGCTGTCACACGATCCGCTGGCACACGGTTTGTCTTGTTACAATGAGGACAAACTACATGTTTAACGTCATCACTCATGACTTCACCTCAAAGCATGTTGAATCGACCAGTCTAAAAACTGGAAAGTTCGTCTTGTATATCTTTTTTCAGTTCGTCCGCTTCGGTTATCCACACCGTTTTGTCCAGGCCTGGAAACACACCCACCTGTAGACCGTCTTTCGACAGACCTGGCACCCACTTCTTGAAGAAATCAGGCAATGAGATACTTTTCGGAGACAGGTCGTCCGAACCTTTGGCGTAGGCCAGGGCAAATTCAGAACTGGGCCAGACTGGCAGGTGTGCCAGCCCGTCGTCTTCCGACGTGATTGTCAAAAACCGGCTCTCCCCATTGACGAGTATCCAGATTTCCCGCTCTTCCATCACCTGGCTCAGAAAGTAGTCGTATCGCTCTTCGCCGCTCATTTCGAGTACGCTCGTCAACTGCTCATCAGTCATAATCTGCATCTCTGTTTAACAAATAGATTTATGGGGCCTGAATACTGGCACGCTGCGCTTTTCGGTACAGCCATGCAAGTCCCAGAAGAGCAAGCCCCAGCCCCATAAACGCGGCGACCCGCCAAAGCCCCTGCAGGCCGGCCATATCAATCAGGAAGATCTTTCCAATCACTATGCCCAGCAAAGCCATGCCAGCCCTATACATCACAATATGGGCACTTTTCGCCGAATAAACCGTGGAGTAGATAATGGCGACGATAGCGTAAAGCATGCCAACCACAGAATAGGTATACAGCTCCCCCTCGGTCATACCAAACCACAACGCCATATCACTGCCTTGCCAGAACTGACGAATTTCCAGAGCTGTGAACAGGAGGAAGGCCCCCGCCGAGACACACAGGGCCCAGAGTCGGGGAACAATCTCCGGAAAGCGGCTGACAGTAAATGCCAGAAGCACAGGACCACCAAAGGCAGGCAACAACATATTGAAAACCGGCGTGCCGCCAATAACACCGCCGTTCCACCAGGGGTTATGCAGCGTCACCAGCACCAGGTAACTGATCCCGGAAAGCGCCAGCAGGACCCATGAAAACAAGCGATAGAGCCAGACCAGTGACTGGCTGGCTTTGGCGCGCACCGCATAGGTCACACTGAGCGCACCCCATAGCAAGGTATTCAGCGTTGCTTCAACAAGACTGTACTCGTGAATGAAGATATCACCGTCGTACAGCCAGTAACGCAATTCTGTCCCCAGGAACAACACCAGAAGATGCAAGGTAGCACCTTCCAGCCAGGGGCGAATCGAATGATTCCGGTCCGCAAGCCTGGTCGCAACCGCCGCCAGTAGCGTGGCACCGCCATAGGTCCAGAGCGACCAGTGAACACTGGTGTCATAACCCTGCAGCCAGGGATTAAAGGTCAGCCGCGCAACAACCAGCGCCAACACACCTTTCAGCAACATATACAGCTCCGGCATCTGGTAACGCCGGGCAAGCCAGGTAAGGCTGACGAACTGAACCGAAAGAGCCAAAGTGAGCGACGCTTCACGGAAGGCCATAACTGTGGCCAGCGAATAGCAAATATGTGCCGCCAGCACTGACCAGACCACGCCATTCCCGTAGCGTGCATTCCCTTCCATTCGCCAGGCCAGAACACCATATACAGCGCCCAATAGCAGAGTGCTGACGGCCCACACTACCGATGTTTCGCCATAACCGTGCAGCAGCAACCAGCCGAGCACCAGCCACAAGGGGGAGGACAGCAGCGTCAGTGACGCCCAGCGCCGCTGATCGGCGTAGCGACCCCACTGCCACAAACCAAGGCCAGTGGTGGTGATGGCAGCTGCAATAAGGTAACTGACAAAACCCGCCTGTTGATTCAGCGGGATCTGCAGCAGATATACAAAATCCCCGTCTATCCCACCCACATAGAGCAGCCAGCCAGCAGCGCTCGCCAGAACCGCGCCCCAGGGCAGGAACCAGAGTACGCCTCGGCTCTGAGGAATCAGGGAGGCCACCGGCAGAATGAGCAGCCAGCCCCACAAGGATGAGTTATCCCCAGCCTGGTGAGCAATCGAGATGCCCCAGATAGCCAGTAGTGGCAGAAATGCCTCACGCAAACGCGACGGTGGGGCCTGCTCCTTACCCGGCAGAAATGCAAAAACCATAAACAGCCCGGCAAGATAACAGGCCGTTGCCATTTCTGAGGGCGCTGCGGCCAAGGTAACGGCCCACCACAATAATGCGCCAGCAAGCGTTGCATACCAAAGCCAGTCGCGAAAAACCCAGCGCATTAACAGAAGTGAACTGAGCGTAATCAGGAAACTGTACGAAAGCACAAAGGCAATACTGCCGCCCTCACCACCTATCAGAAGAGGTACAAGATAGGCACCACTTAAACCCATGATAGCGAGCAAGGGACCATGCATCAGCGCCAGTGCCATAGTCATCAGGGACACTGCAGCCAGGACGATTAACCCGACAGCAGGGCTGATCAGTTCGTAGTGATGAACACCTGCAAGTACTGCTGCATACAGGGTAATACTGCCTCCACCCGCCAGTGCAGCAAACACCTGATCCGGACTCATATGACGTCGGCGCAGGAATTCAGCACCTGCGTGCAGGGCAACACCTGTAACAAGAGCAAGCAGCAGTTGTTGAACAGGACCAATCAACCCGGCGTTTATGGAGTGGCTGACCATAAAAATACCAGCCAGAGCCACACTCAGGCCACCCAGCCAGACCATCCAGTTTTCTTTCAGGGCAGCAATAATGCGGGAGGGCTTCCGAGGCTCAATCCAGTCATCTGCTTCTGTTTCCTGTTGAGACGGCCCCGACCACTGTCCAGCAGTGATGTCTTCGGTTGCCTGCCGCTCAGGCTCTGCCAGTTGATCGTCGGCGACCGCTGGAGACTCTTCCGGCAGTGGCGCCTGCAAAGGTGACAGTGAAGCAACCGGTAGGGTACGGGTTTGCTTGGCTTGGAGACGTAATTCGGCAACCTCAAGGTGCAGGGATGCAACCTCGTGACGCAGCGCCTCAATACGGGAGGATTGTTCATTCCGTTTGCGAAAAGCCAGAAAACCAAGAACGGAGCCCACTGGTATGAAAAGTGCCAGGCCCACACCAAGAAGAATCAGTATTGCTTCCAAATCCTTTTACCTCTTTAAAGAATCCATTCCGATGCTACGTGAGCCGCCGGTGCAATGTGCAGTCTATAGTTTCTGAGGAAAATGCTCATCTACAAAAAGTTGACGAGCCAGGCACACGTCAAAAGCCCGCCGACCAACGAACTACCGTTTCGCGGAATACGAATGAAAAAACGCTAAAGCAGAGGAGCCGGAAGATGACAAAAGAGTTGGCGTTGATTTCAGCCTTTAGACAAAGTGAGTATTAGCCTGAAGAACAGCGTTTTTTGAAGTCGGAGGGCGTCATCCCAAAGCGACCTTTGAACGCAGTGGAGAAATAACTGGAACTACCAAAGCCATACCTGTACACAACTTCGGTGAGACTCAATCTTCCGCTATTTGCCTTGATATAGTCCGCACACATTTCCAACCGCTGAGCCTTCACATATTCTGACAAGGTGATCGAATTGCCCGCGAATGCCCGATGAAGGCTCCGGACCGAAGTCCCGACTGAGTTAGCAACCATCGATGCGTTAAGACCAGGCTCCCCGATATTGTCTTTAACAAACTCGGAAGCGGTCCTGAAAATCTTGTCGTAAGGCTCGCTACTATGAACGCTCTTCAGGACTGATGGTTTTATCAAGGTGGCCAGCGAATCGAGAATCGCCGCGCCCTCCTCTATATCGAGATTCTCATGCCGAGAGGCTTCAATCACCAGCTTGCTGGCAAAGCGGGCAATGTGAGAATCTGCAGGGATTTTGACACCCAACTCGACCTTACTGAGATTCAATATCCGCTCAATAATCTGACGCGGCAAGATGAGTGATATTTGTTGCGACATATTCTGGTAAGAAAACCGGAACGGTAACGCAGAATCCACAAGAACAATGTCTCCTGGCATCAGAGACGACCGGTTCCCTGCCTGCTCTACCAACGAACACCCCCGAATCTGGAAAACACAAAAAAAATCCGGAATCCCGCTTTTCTGTATCTCTTTGGGTGTTCGATAAAGATCTGCGCCCCGGATGTTAACCCTGGACATGTCCAGCGCGCCGCCAACTTTCTCGACAGATCCCGAAAACCCGCCACCCATTGGACTCGCCAAGAAAGGACCACATATATCATTGATATTGCTGATCCATTTGTCGAAATCATCAGTCCCGCCAGTGGATAACGACACGCTTGTGGCCTCTTTCTCTTATTAGTAATTATTGGCTACGAAAATGAACAAGAAACAATCAAAAGTCAAGGAACCCTCCAGGGAAGCCTGAATCCTTTTTTGATACACGTTGCCGACATATGCCGCAGACAGACGTATCAGGCTTATTTTGTATTTTCGGCATGCTGGCACAGCAACGAAACCTTCTGGCACCGAAGAGAAAGCCCGCAACGTGATTAGTTGATAAATATAGAAGACGTGGCGGTACTCATGCCGACGAAGGCCAGAGGCGACCTCATTTATTACCTCTGAGCCCGCTTCAAACATAAAACAAAAAAGGCTGACCAATGCACCAGAACAACCAACTACTACACGCTGTTTTATGCTCCATTGCCGCCGGTCTTACGATTCAGACAGCCTCCGCAGTAGAAGTTTCGAGCAGCAATAATCACGAACTCAATGCAGACCTGGAAATAGCGGCCGGCATTTTTTCAAGCGATAAAAACTATCTGTACGACTCTGACCGCCAAGGGGCTACCTGGCAGGAGGGCTATTTCAAGTACGGCCTGTCTGGCAATTATTCTGTAAGCACCAACGCCTCTCTTTATGGGGCCATCAACGCTGTTTCATCAGGCACGTTCGGGGACGGCGATGCCGGCGGTTTCAGCACGGGTGATGAACGCAATACAGAACTGGAGGATGCCTACATTGGCTTCAAATCCGGCGACTACCTGTCATTTCTCGGCCACAACGGTCTGGACGTATCGTTTGGCAGCCAGAACTTCGCCATTGGTGATGGTTTTCTCATAAATGGAGACGCTCTGAATGTTGGCGAGGGGCTGAACGGGGGAGGTTTTGATTTTGATCGTGGTGGCGCTTACTGGCTTGCAGCGAGAAAAACTTTCGACAAAACAGCTTTGGTTCAAGTTGGAGGCAATGCAGGATTGCGCTCGGATTTGTTCTGGATTGAGTCAGATAATAAAGCCCAGGCAGATACCGAACTCACCGGCATCAACCTTGAATATGTGTCGCCTGACGGAACCCTCGGCCTGATGCATTTAAAAGGTCTGAACGTCAACGACCGATATGCTCAAGCGCTTGGCCTCACGGCCAGAGATGGACAGGATACAACCAGCTTCAGGTATCAGGGTAATGCCGGCATAGAGCCACTTTTTCTCTCAGCTGAGTTCGTGACCCAGGATCAGGGCGACACCAGCCGCAAGGACGCCAATGCCTGGTATGTGGAAGCCGGGTGGAGCTTTAGTGAGCAGTTATGGTCACCAAGCGTCAATGTCCGCTACTCCACATTCGAGGAGGACTTTGACCCTCTGTTTTTCGGTTTCAATCGTGGTTATGGATCCTGGTTTCAAGGTGAGGTTGCCGCCAACTATGCCGGCCCATTCAATAGCGACACTGATGTTCTCCACGCTGGCATAAAAGCCTACCCCTCCCCCACCGTCGCAATCGGCGCTTTGTTTTTCGACTTTAGTGACACCGCCCGGGGAACCGGCTCCCTGGATAGCCAGGAAATCGACCTCTACGCCGAATGGGCTGTGAACGATCACCTGTTCCTGAGCCCTCTTATTGGCTTTTTCAAACCGGAAAATCGTGCGGCTGACGGTGGCAGCCAGTTCGGGGACAACGATCTGAACACTTACGCTCAAATCATGGCGGTTATTGCGTTTTAACCGAGGGGCCAAGCCGGACCAATGCCGCGTCGCCCAAAGGCAATACTGGTTATCAATAGTTGGAGAACTGACAGATGAAGACTTTCAGGAATACCGTGGACGGGCTTCTTGCAGAACCCGCGAGCAGTTACGAAATATTCAATCCCGCCAACGGTCAATCCTTGGGATTTGCGCCGCAGAGCGACGAACAGGAAGTAGACCGCGCAGTTCATGCGGCCGTGCTGGCACAAAAAAGCTGGGCAAAACGAAGCGACCAGGAACGACGCGACATCACTCTGAAAATGGCCCGAATTCTTGAGGAGAACTCTGATTACCTCGCTAAACTGATCACACAGGAACAAGGAAAACCCCTGTCCGGCCCTGGCTCGCGATTTGAAATGCAAGCCTGTGTGGGATGGACTCAGGTCCCCGCAAGCCTGGAACTGCCTCCGGAAACCGTATATGAAGATGAAGAGCGCAAAGACACTTTGCATCGTGTTCCGTTAGGCGTTGTAGCGGCAATCGCGCCATGGAACTGGCCTTTGATGATTGCCATATGGCAGATCATCCCTGCCATAAGAATGGGCAACACCGTCGTCCTGAAGCCTTCTGAATATACCCCTATCGCAACACTGGAGATGGTGAGACTGATCAACCAGGTTCTCCCGGCGGGCGTGCTCAACACCGTAACCGGGGACGGAATTATTGGTAGCAAACTGACCCATCATACTGACATCAGAAAAATCATGTTTACCGGCAGTGAAGCCACTGGTCGTCGAATTGTCGAAGCCTCCGCCAGCAACCTTTCACCAATAACCCTTGAACTGGGTGGCAACGATGCCGCCATCGTTTTGCCAGGAACGGACATTAAAAACATTGCCACCGATCTGTTCTGGGGCGCATTCCTCAACATGGGCCAGACATGCGCCTGCATCAAGCGTCTCTATGTGCAGGAAGATGACTATGAGGCTGTTATGGCTGAGCTCAGCGCAATCGCCAGCCAGATGAAAGTAGGTGACGGCATGGATGAATCTGTGCTGATTGGTCCGCTTCAGAACAAGATGCAGTTTGAAAAAGTCAGAGAGCTCATTTCTGACGCTAAATCAGCCGGTTGCGACATCCGTGAATTTGGGAAAGTTCCAGAACAAGGCTACTTCCTGCCACTTACGCTGGTCGGTGATATCGAAGACGGCCAGAGGCTGGTTGATGAAGAGCAGTTCGGTCCGGCCCTGCCAATCATTCGCTATCGCGAACTGGATGATGCTATCGAGTCCGCAAACCGACTGGACGCCGGCCTTGGCGCCTCCCTTTGGACGAACAAGCCTGAAGATGCGAGCGAGTTTGCAAGCCGACTGGAAGCCGGGACTGTGTGGATCAACCAGCATGGCGCGATTCACCCAATGGTGCCCTTTGGAGGCAATAAAGCATCCGGCTACGGCGTGGAATTCGGCGTTGATGGCCTTAAGGCAGTTACCCAAAGCCGGGTAATAAGCATAAAGAAATAACAAAATCGAGGATCTTAATGATGCACCTTCCCAAAAAACTGGCGTGCTGCCTGGTGGTAGCGTCCAGCCTTACTGCTGCGAACGCGAATGCGCGGCTACCCAACGAAACCGTTGGCAACACGACCCTGCCGCTGCCTGATGATCACCGAAGCTATATGGTGGACTTTGAGTTCAACAATATGGTTTCTACGCGGGTTGTTGTAATTAATCCCGACAACCAGAAATACCTGGGAATGATACCAACAGGTCATGCTGCTCCTGCGACGCTATCCCAGGACAGGAAAACCATCTTCACCGCTGACTTCTATTACACTCGCTACGTGCGCGGGGAGCGCACTGATGTATTGACCGCCTGGGATAGCCAGACGTTATCTCCGTCGTGGGAGCTTGAACTTCCAAGCCAGCGTGCCTTCACCTTGACCGAGCGTTTTTCACTCGCCACCAGCAGTGATGACAAGTTCGTTTACATCTACAACTTCACTCCATCTACCTCTGTGACGGTCGTCGACACTACCAGGAAAGAAATGGTGAACGAGATTACGATCAACGGATGCATTCTGAACTACCCGGTGGGTAAGCGACGGTTTGCCTCTCTCTGCGGCGACGGAGCGCTCCAGATGATCACGTTGAACGACAAGGGTGAAGAAATCGACCGCACCAAAACCAAATTCTTTGATCCGGATGTGGTCAAACTGGTTGAAAGAGCTGCCGTCGTTGGAGAGACCTATTATTTCGTGACGACACTGGGTGAAGTTGTGCCCCTGGATTTATCAGGAGACAAACCGAAGCTATTACCCCGCTGGTCGCTCGTAACACGCGAAGAAATGGCCGACGGCTGGGCTCCGGGCGGTTGGCAACTGCTGACAGCAGCGCCAAAGCTGAACCGTTTATACGTGCTGATGCACCCTGACCACAAATCCCATAACTGGGAAGATCCAAGCCAGATCATCTGGGAATTTGATCTGGCAACCGGTGAAAAAATCGGGACTCTGGAATCCCCTAGCTACATATGGAGTCTGAGTGCCACCTCAGACGACAAGCCTCTTCTGCTTGGTTCAAATATCGAAGGCGGTCTGGAGATATTTGACCTGTCGTCCGGTAAACACAAAGGGACGATGGAAGGCGTTACCAAGACACCAACGCTGATACTGAACCACTAAAAGGGCAACATGATGATGGATCCTGTTATCAGTACATCGGCTGCGCTGGCACTGAGCGTTATTTTCGCCAGCGCTGCCAGCCACAAGCTCCGACACCCCGGCTGGTTTCGTCGTCAGGTACAAGAGTACGAGCTAATCCCGGTATTCATGGTGCCACCTATGGCCGCAGCTCTGCCGCTGACTGAGCTCGCGATTGCCGCCAGCCTCCTATGGACCACCAGCAGGCCTTACGCCGGCGTTCTGGCATTTTTTCTCATCGGCGCCTATGCACTGGCTATCGCTATTAATCTGGCCCGGGGCCGCAAAGATATTGACTGTGGCTGTACCGGGCCGGCAATGCGTCAGCCACTGCAACCAGCGCTACTCGCTCGCAACCTTCTACTGGCAGTCATGGCTTTGTGCGCTTCGCTACCCATGCTTGATCGCCCCATAGGCCTGCACGACAGCTTTGTAATGATTGCAGCGGGAACCGTTCTGGTTTTGTTGTACACAGCCACAGACCTTTGGCTTGCCAATAGACCGTTACTACTAAAATTGACAGGAGAAAAATAAGATGCAAGCACTCATCGTTTCAAACATTCTGCTGTGGCTGCTATTGATAGCCAGTTCCTTGGTCCTTCTTGGCCTTATCCGGCAAATCGGCGTATTACATTCACGAATCGCCCCTGCCGGTGCACTCATGCTCGATAAGGGCGTAGAAGTTGGCCAACCGGCCCCGCAGGTTACAGCGCCAGACCGTTTCGGACGCCCGATCAACTTAGGTTATGCTGGTGAACGATCGACTCTTCTCTTTTTCCTTTCGCCCACTTGCCCGATCTGTAAGACGTTGATACCTGCAATCAAAGCCATCAGCCGGTCTGCGAAAGATCTGGATGTTATTTATGTCAGTGACGGCGACGCCGCCGAACACGACAAACTCATTGCCGAGGCCGGACTCGAAAAATCCACTTACGTTGTGAGCCCTGAAGTTGGCATGACCTATCAGATTGGCAAGCTGCCGTACGCGGTGCTGATCGATAGGGCCGGCACTCTCAAGGCTAAAGGCCTCGTCAACTCCAGAGAACACCTGGACAGCCTTTTTGAGACCGAAATACTGGGTTCATCAACACTTCAGGATTACCTGAAGGCCCAGTCTGCATCTCCGGGTATTCACACGCCATCCTGATTAAGGAGAAGAATAAAATGAAATTTCTTGATCGCTTTTTCGAACGCTCGTCACGCCATGTAGCCAATACAACAGGGCGGCGGCAGTTCATCGCAAAATTCGGCTCTTTTATGGCTGTCGGTGTGGCGACTCCAGCACTTCTACCTATCGACAGAACGGGCAAAGCCCTGGCTGCCGGAGCGCCGTCAGCCGGAGACCCGGGTGACCCAACCAGCTGCGATTACTGGCGCTACTGCTCTGTTGACGGCTTTTTATGCAGTTGCTGTGGCGGTTCGGTAACTACCTGCCCACCTGGAACAGAGTCCTCCCAGGTCACTTGGGTCGGAACCTGCCGCAACCCGGCCGACGGAATCGACTACATCATTTCCTACAACGACTGTTGCGGCAAGCACAGCTGCGCCCAATGTGCCTGTACACGCAACGATAGCGAAGAGCCCATGTACCGGCCCTTCAACAACAACGACATTAACTGGTGTCTCGGCACGGACAGTAGCGTGTACAACTGCACAGTAGCGGTTATTCGGGGTGTGGCGACCCCGGGAGCGTAACAATGCGCACAACATTCAGCGCTCTGGCTTTAACCCTGGTAATTGCCTCCTCTCCCGGGGAGGCAAGGGTTATTCCTGATCCTGGCCAGAAACCAGCCCCGGGGAATGAAGTTCGCCAAACTCCCTTGCACCTGGCTGATTATTCACCATCGGTTAATTATCAGTTGCAATGCGTGGGTTGCCATCTGACAAGCGGCGAGGGCGCACCTCGTAGCGATGTTCCAATGATGAAAGGTTTTGTTGGAAATTTCCTCAAGGTAGAAGGCGGTCGGGAATTCCTCATTCGGGTTCCGGGCTCTTCACTGTCTGCGCTTAGCAACTCGCAGTTAGCAGAACTGCTTAACTGGATGCTAAAAGACGACGGAATTGCCGGAGGTAGCGCACCACAAGGCTTTAAACCTTATACGGGCAAGGAAGTCGAAGCCTACAGGGGGGTAATGATCAAAGATCTGGTGAGCTACAGGCGTAATCTGATTGAACAGATAAGAGATCTGAACATAGAAATCCCTGAAAACGTCATTCCATAAATTAAATCACACCTTTAATAACGCGGTTCATGGCGAATTAATGCCTTGAATCGCACCTTCCTGGTTCTAACATCGACAACCAAAATCTTCTCCCAACAGACACTACCCAAGAACCGCACTTTACGTTAAGGTCAACCTCTGCATAGTTCGACCCGGTTTTACCCAAACCGGAATGACTGGCAACGGGAGCTTCGCTGCAACACCGGCAAGGTTGCATAAAGCGTTCTATACTCTGGAAAAACACCAGCAGACAGAACACGGCTCCGTAACTTAACGATGCCCTCACAAGGGGCATTCTGTTCCTCAAGCCATCACCCCAGGACGAGGATTATGACAACAACAAAATCCAAAACCGTTTACACACCTGTTTTTACGGACGGTGCGGAGTTCCGCATTCCAACGTTTAAACTTCTGAAACAGGACGGCTCGCTCTACAAAGGCGGCAAAGCTCCTGATATCGACAAAGAAAAAGCTCTGCGAATCTACCACGCGATGATAACAACCCGCGTACTGGATGAACGCATGCTGGGCGCCCAGCGCCAGGGCCGCCTGAGCTTTTATATGCAGTGCACCGGCGAAGAAGCTTCCATTATCGGCAGCACCGCCGCGCTGGACGATGCCGACATGATCATGGCTCAGTACCGTGAGCAAGGCGCCCTGGCCTATCGCGGCTTCACCATTGATGAATTCATGAACCAACTGTTCGGCAATGAACTGGACTATGGCAAAGGGCGCCAGATGCCCGTTCATTACGGTTCCAGCAAACTCAACTACATGACCATTTCATCGCCACTGGCCACGCAGATCCCCCAGGCTACAGGCTATGCCTATGGGCAGAAAATGGCCGGCGACGGGCACTGTACTGTGGCTTACTTCGGTGAAGGTGCGGCGTCAGAAGGCGACTTCCACGCTGCCCTGAATATGGCAACCGTGCACCGCGTACCGGTGATTTTTATCTGCCGTAATAATGGCTACGCCATTTCCACACCGGCAACCGAACAGTTCGCTGCCGATGGCGTGGCTCCCCGTGCGTACGGTTACAAAATGGATGCCATCCGGGTTGATGGTAACGACACCCTGGCGGTCTACCAGGCCACCGAAGCCGCCCGCAAACTGGCGGTAGAAGAGAATCGCCCGGTACTCATTGAAGCCATGACCTATCGCCTGGCGGCACACTCCTCATCCGATGACCCGTCAGGATATCGCAGCAAAGACGAAGAAGCCGTGTGGCGCGAGAAAGATCCGATTCTGCGCATGTACAACTGGCTAATCCGGCAGAAATGGTGGAGCGAGAGCGAAGAAAAAGAACTGCAGGAGCGTCTGCGCCGGGAGGTGCTCGAAACCATGAAACGAGCCCAGAAGCGTCCGCCTCCTCCGCTGGACTCCCTGATAACAGATGTGTACGACGAAGTGCCACCTATGCTGAACGCGCAGTTTGAAAAACTTAAAGCACACATCCGCAGATATCCGGACGAGTATCCCAAGTCGGCTGGCCACGTTCAGGGAGGGGCATAACATGGCGAAGATGAACATGCTGCAGGCCATCAACGATGCTCTGGATATCGCGATGGCTGGCAACGACCGCGTTCTGTGCTTTGGTGAAGATGTCGGTGTTTTTGGCGGCGTATTCCGGGCCACGAGCAATCTGCAACAGAAATACGGCAAAGACCGCTGCTTCAACACTCCATTAGTGGAACAGGGCATTATCGGATTCGCAAACGGTCTCGCGGCGCAAGGCTCGTTTCCGGTAGCTGAGATCCAGTTTGCAGACTATATATTCCCGGCCTTCGACCAGATTGTTAACGAGTCTGCAAAGTTCCGTTACCGCTCCGGAAACCTGTTTAACGTAGGGGGGTTAACCATTCGTTCACCCTACGGTGGCGGAATAGCCGGTGGGCTTTACCACTCACAATCACCAGAAGCCTATTTTGCCCACACCCCGGGTCTGAAAGTGGTAGTGCCACGCAATCCACATCAGGCCAAAGGGCTGCTGCTGGCGTCCATTAACGACCCCAACCCTACCCTGTTTTTTGAGCCCAAACGCCTTTACCGCGCCTCCACAGGCGAGGTCCCGGAAGGCGAATACCGGTTACCTCTGGGTGAAGCCGAAGTCCTGAAGGAAGGCACAGATGTGACAGTGCTGGGCTGGGGCGCACAGATGGAAGTGATCGACAAGGCTGTCGAAATGGCAGAGAAAGAGGGTTTCTCCTGCGAGGTCATTGATCTGCGCACAATCCTGCCCTGGGACGTAGAAACCGTTGCCGAATCGGTGCTTAAAACCGGGCGTCTGGTGATCACCCACGAAGCGCCCCTTACGGGAGGCTTTGCCGGCGAGATAGCCGCAACCATTCAGGAACGCTGTTTCCTGTATCTGGAATCACCGATCGCGCGGGTCACGGGGATGGACACCCCCTTCCCTCTGGTGCTGGAGAAAGAGCACTTCCCCAATCACCTGAAGGTCTACGAGGCCATTCGGGAAAGCGTCGAATTCTAAGCGGATATCCGGACAGGAGAACAATGATGAGTGATTTTATACTGCCCGATATCGGCGAAGGTATCGTGGAATGTGAACTGGTTAAGTGGCTGGTAAGTGAAGGCGATCTGATCGAAGAAGACCAGCCTGTCGCCGAAGTGATGACCGATAAAGCACTGGTGGAAATTCCGGCTCCCTACAAAGGCCGGGTTACCCGCCTGTACTGGAAAGAAGGCGATATCGCAAAGGTTCATGCACCTCTGTTCGAGTTGGTAGATGAAAGTGGTGAAAACGACGCCCCTGAGCCAGAGGCAAAACAGCCGGAGCCTGCCCAAAGCCCGGCGCCGGCAAAGGAGCCAATCTCCAGGCCCACCACATCGCCGGACCAGCAAGCGATTCCTGCCAGCCCCGCAGTGCGCCGTCTGGTGCGTGAGAACGGCCTGGCACTAGCCGATATTGAAGGCTCAGGCAAGGACGGGCGGGTGCTCAAAGAGGATGTACTCGAACACCTGCAGCAACCTGCGCCAGAAAGCAATCCGCGCAGGCCGGAGGCCCGGAATCAGCAAACCCGAATTGAGCCCATCAAAGGCATGCAGGCCGTTATGGCCAAACGCATGGTGGCATCCGCATCGACCATTCCGCACTTCAACTTCAGCGAAGATATTGATGTTACGGAATTGCTGAGCCTGCGCCAGCAGCTCAAGCCGGTAGCGGAAGCCCGGGGCTCCCGCCTCACTCTCATGCCGTTCATCATGAAAGCCATTGCGCTTGCAGTGCGGGAATACCCGATACTCAACAGCCAGATCAACGAAGATGTTACCGAGATCCACTACCTGCCAGACTGTAACGTTGGTATGGCTGTGGACAGCAAAATCGGGCTGCTTGTACCCAACGTCAAAAACGTGGATCAACTTACCCTGCTTGAGATTGCCGACGAGGTAACGCGGCTGACCGAAGCCGCCAGGGAAGGCCGGGTAAGCCAGGCAGATCTCAAAGGTGGCACAATTACCATTTCCAACATTGGCGCACTGGGTGGCACTTACGCCTCACCTATCATCAATGCACCGGAAGTGGCTATCGTGGCTCTCGGACGCACCCAGAAGCTGCCGCGTTTTGATGCCAGCGGGCAGCTGGTAGAACGGGCAATCATGACGATCAGCTGGGCCGGCGACCACCGCATTATTGATGGCGGCACCATCGCCCGCTTCAACAATCTGTGGAAGAGTTACCTGGAGTCACCGCAATCCATGCTACTCCACATGGGCTGACGGAATGGCACACCCGAACCAGTCCTCGCCGATGACGCAACCATCGCAGCTACAGCAGTTCTACATCCCGGAAGAGCAGTCGGTTTACCTGCTAAGCCATAACGATGCGAGAAAGCTGAAAGACTGGGTTGAGCTATGTACGACCCAACTGAAACAGATGGGTTATACCGACATCGCGATGATTGGCAAGGGTGCGTATGGCTTCGTGTTTTCCGGCAGGTTGCCGCTGGAAGGTGCACGGGATCTCGAACATGTGTTCAAGTTCACCCGCATCACTCTGCCCCAGCACTTGCACGACCGGCTGGAAGACGAAGCCTATATTCTGGAACAGGTAGAGCACCCCCGGGTGCCCCGCCTGATCGCCTTCTATCGTGCCGGCAAACAGCCGATTCTGGTGATGGAACGCGCTCCGGGCTTTAACCTGGAAGAAGTTTCATTGCGGGAAGGCCGCCTCAGCCCGCGCCTGATCATCCACATAGCAGACCAGCTTGCCGATATTCTGCGCAACCTGCGGCGGGAATCTGATAGCGGAAAGCGCCCCATTGTGCATGGTGATATCAAACCCTCCAATCTGGTGTTTGATGAGGAGAATGAAAACATCGCCCTTATCGACTGGGGCTCTTCGGTATTTGCCCAACTGGATGCCAACCAGCAGTTTCTCAGCCCCAATGTAATGGAGCTGATGTCTGACAACCTGCAACAGACCAACGCACGCCTGGGCGATGTTTACTTCATCGGCGAAGAACAACTGTATGGCGGCCTGTCATCGCCAAGATTTGATGAGCAGGGTGCAGCTGCCACTCTTTATGCACTGGCCTCGGGGCAATCCTGCAGGTTCGGACACCAGGCCATACCCGCCACCTCCCTCGGTTTACCCATGGAATTTGCACGCATGCTGGACGGCATGCTGGGGCCGGATCCAGCTCTGCGCTTACGTGCCGGTGACCATTACCTGAAGGAGATGCCACGCATGGCCCGAACGGTGATAATCGACTTACCCGAGCCCGATCCCATACCACTGGTGCCAGTGTGGACACGGCTTTCCGGAAGAGAGATCGACACAGTGGTCTACAGTTCCCGCAAATCCTTTCTCCGCCAGGAAGGTGCCCCGGAAACCCTGAACGATGTCAACGACGTGCAGCTTGACCGCTACTACAAGAACTTCATGCAGGGTATGGGGGAGACCGAAAAAGCATTCCTGGCAGCGGTCAGCCGGCTCGGCCGATACCCGGTTGAAGGCGGGCTTGCTGTGCGCTGGGAAGCCGATGGGATATACGTGGATACGTCTTTGAACCTGCATGACCCGGCACTCAAAAAAGCGTTCACCACATCCGTGAATAACATGGTGAATCTGGCTCAGGCGATCTACCGACAGGGTATCTTCAAAAGCTGCCTGTTCAATGCCCGGGACACTTTACACATTGAGCGCGATAAGCCCGACCAGCCGTTCGTGGCTCCACCGGACATGCGAATACCCTACCAGGTAAGCTCGGCACCAGAAGTAGAAGACCGCTCACGGGTACACTCCTACTTCGAAGACGGCCCAGATCCGGAAGAATTTCTGGTACTGCCGCAAACCATCATCACATCACTCGAGGCACTCAATACCATTCGCCACACCGGGATGATCATCTTCGAAGCCCTGCCTCTGCACCTGAAAATCCACAGTCAGTATCGATTACTGGATCCGGAGAAAGAAGATGAATTCCGCCTGCGGCTTGATGAAATTCTGGCGGCAGTAGACCAGATTACCGGGCTGGGCGTGTCCGGCTTTATGAAAATGCCGTACAAGGACACCCGCTTCTTCCCTCATATCGAACGCCTGCCGGAGCGGTATTACCCCAGAAACCCAAGACAGGAAGTGCCATTTGAAGAGCCGCAGTAGGCTAACGCTTTATTGCTTCGTAAATGCCGCCGTTTGGTTTACGATGCGCCCCTTCCGACTCCTTCCGCCAAAACCATCAGGCCTGCCATGTCCTCAAATCACCTGTATACCGACCTGTCTGGCTACTACGACTTAATGTGCGCAGATATAAACTACCAGGCACAAAGCTACGGCGTTCGCAGGTTGCACCAGCTTTTGGGCAACGATGGGGATACGCATCTGGATCTGGCCTGCGGTACAGGCCCTCACATACGCCACTTTATCGATTTCGGGTATGAAAGCAGTGGTCTGGATATAAACCAGCCCATGCTCGATATCGCTCAAAGCCGGTGTCCGGAAGCCCGGTTTTTATTGGGGGACATGTGCAACTTTGAACCTGATGAGCCTCTGGACCTGATCACCTGCTTCCTGTATTCCATCCACTACAGCGCTGGCACTGAAAAGCTGAAGCAGTGCATTGCCAGTGTGTACCGTGCACTGAAACCTGGTGGCGTATTTTGCTTCAACTCCGTTGATAAAGACAAAATAGATAACCGCCTGTTTGAAAGACATACTGCAAACAAAGGGAGCAGTGCATTCTCCTTCAGCTCTGCCTGGCACTACTGCGGAGAAGGTGAAAAACAATCCCTTAAACTCGAAATCAGGAAGACAGCCGATGGCGTTACTCAATGCTGGGATGATGAACATTCCATGGTGGCATTGAGCTTTGAGGAGCTGACGAAAATCCTGCAGCCGTACTTTGACGTCCATATCCTCGAACATGACTATGAGAAAATCATGCCCTGGAACAAGGAAGCAGGTAACGCGATTTTTGTCTGTGTAAAAGACTAGACCGGCTCCTGAATTATCCGGCCCCCTCAGGGGTGAGTTCCAGAAAAGCCCGGAACACCCATAGATAAAAAAAGCCCCCGAAGGGGCCAGAACGTGTAGTTTTAAACTCGGATCAGTCAGTGACTGATCATCCAGGGGCGCATGGATGGAAACATCTTTTTTCCGTCAGCGGTATAAAACAGCATGTGCTTGCCATCTGATTTTTTCTTGCAACCGCAGCTCTTCCGATGTTCCGCATCCCGTGCACGCTGATCAGCGGTGGAGATAATCGGCTCGTGCCTGGCTTTCTCATTCCGGGCCTGGGCCTTGCGCAGAGCCGGGTCCATGGCCAGTATCTCCGGAGGCAACACAATCACTCTCGGTGAAAGCACCTTGCACTCAGGACAGTTTGCCGGTTGCCCGGCTTCTGCCATTGCACCCAGTTCCTGGAATAAACCGTGCTCCCTGCACTTGTAGTCATACAACGGCATGATCTGTTACTCCTTGTCTGGTGACAGGGGTACGTCGGTGCCCGGGGTAACCATCTTCGTCGGGCCTTCCGCCGTGGGATTGATATCAAAGTCGAAGATTTCCGTTGGAAGCCACAAGGTCGCACAGGCATTCGGCACGTCCACAACACCACTGATATGACCTTCCACCGGTGCGCAGCCGAGCAGTGCATAACCCTGAGCCGGTGTATAACCAAACTTGGTCAGGTACTCGATGGCGTTCAGGCACGCCTGACGATAGGCCACCTGCACATCAAGGTAATGCTGTTTGCCTTCCTCATCCACCGAAATACCTTCGAAGATAACGTAGTCTTCATAACGGGGCTTGATGGTGCTGGGCTTGAATACCGGGTTCTTGATTCCGTATTTGGACATGCCATCCTTGATCAGATTTACCCGCAGGTGAATCCAGCCGGCCATTTCGATGGCACCACAGAAAGTGATCTCGCCGTCGCCCTGACTGAAGTGAAGATCCCCCACTGACAGGCCAGCCCCCTTCACATACACCGGAAAATAGGCCTTGGAGCCCCGGGACAAATCCTTGATGTCGCAGTTACCGCCGTGCTCACGGGGAGGAACAGTGCGGGCAGCCTCTGTCGCGGCTACCTTGGCAGCGTCACCGGCCAGTTTGCCCAAATGCGCAGTATCGGCGAACGGCATGTTAGCCAGCCCAGGCACCCGGTTTGGCTCGGTGTCATAGAGTTCTTTCTCCCGGCGGTTCCACTCTGTCAGCATCTCTTTGGATGGCAGGCAGCCAATCAGACCGGGGTGTATCATACCGGCAAATTCCACGTTCGGAATGTGGCGGGACTTGGTGAACATGCCATTGAAATCCCAAATGGATTTCTGGGCTTCAGGGAATTTTTCGGTCAGGAAACCGCCACCATTTTTCTTGGCAAAGAAGCCGTTAAAACCCCACTGGCTGTCCTGAAACGCGCCAATATCCAGGATATCCACTTCCAGCAAGTCACCAGGTTCGGCGCCCTCTACTGCGACCGGGCCGGAAAGGAAATGCACCTGAGTCAGGTCTACATCCCGGATATCATCAGCACAGTCATCATTTTTGATCTGCCCACCGGTCCAGTCGTAGCATTCCAGAACAAAATCATCTCCGGGCTTGACCGTCGCCGCCATGGGGATATCCGGGTGCCAGCGGTTGTGAATCTGCTCGTTGTCGTAAGCGGATTTACTTCTGTCGATCTTGATAATGGTTTCGGCCATAACGGTCGCTCCTCGGTTCTTGACTTCAGGGTTCAAAGCGGTGATGCGCAGTGCCTGATGGCTTTTGCGCTGACGTGGTTCACTATCGGTGATCGCTACCGGAGGTGGTATTCGCAAAATGCCCCCGGCGCCTACGTCATTCGACGTATTGGTGCACAGTCACAACCCGGTTCTGTATGTCGGCCTCAGACCGCCTGCGGGCGGGACATAACAGCATCAGGCTAAAAGCAGAACCGGGCCTGAAGTGGCCCGGTTCTTTTCAATGGATTCCCGATTGGCTTCCACCTGATTAAACAGCCAGATAGCTTGCGATCTTCTCCTGGTCCGCCTCAGCCCTGCTCTCTTCATGAACAATGGTGCCTTTTTCAATTACCAGAATCCGGTCCGCAGCATCCATCACAAAGCTCAACACCTGCTCAGACACCACAATCGACAGCCCGCGCTCATCGCGGATACGCCGCAGAGTCTGCGCGATCTCCTTGATAATGTTGGGCTGAATGCCTTCCGTCGGCTCGTCGAGCAACAGCACCTTGGGCCGCGTTGCCAATGCCCTGGCAATAGCTAACTGTTGCTGCTGGCCACCTGAAAGGTTACCGCCACGCCGGTTCTGCATTTCCTTGAGCACCGGGAACATCTCGTACAGATCTTCTGGCACCTTCTTCTCGCCCACCGCAGCAAGGCCGGTTTCAATGTTTTCCCTCACCGTAAGGGTCGGGAAGATCATCCGCCCCTGGGGGACGAATCCGAGACCGGCGCGTACACGCTGATAACTTTTAAGTCGGGTTAGATCCGTGCCATCCAGGCTGACTTCGCCACCTTTGGTTGGTGTCATGCCAATAAGGGACTTCATCAACGTGGTCTTGCCCATACCATTGCGGCCAACGACGGCCACAATCTCATTTTTTTTCACATCGAGGTTCAGGTCCTGGATGATGGTGCTTTGGCCATAAGCCACCAAATGATGTTTGATGCTAAGCATGATCAGTGCCCCAGATAAACTTCGATGACTTTAGGGTCCGACTTCACATGATCGATGGACCCTTCCGAAAGAACCTTGCCCTGATGCATGACGGTCACCCGGTCGGCGATGTCGCCGACAAACTGCATGTCATGCTCAATCACCAGAACCGTATGATTCTTGGTAATCACCCGCAGCAGTTCCGCCGTCTTCTTCCTTTCTGCCACAGACATGCCGGCCACAGGTTCATCCAGCATCAGCAGATCCGGCTTCTGAATCAGTAGCATGCCAATCTCCAGCCACTGTTTCTGACCGTGACTGAGCAGTGCGGCCGGTTCGTTAAGGGCCTCTGTAAGGAAGATGGTTTTCGCAACATCTTCCACTGCCTCAATAACCTCTGCGTCCCTTTTGAACGCCAAAGCTCCAATCACTGTGTGCCCCTTCGGATAAGACACCTCGAGATTCTCGAACACCGTCAGATCTTCAAACACAGACGGGGTCTGGAACTTCCGGCCCACGCCTGAATGGACGATCTGGTGCTCCTTGAGCTTGGTAAGCTCCTTACCTGCGAACTTGATAGATCCCGACGTGGCCTTGGTTTTACCGCAGATCAGATCCAGCACTGTGGTCTTACCGGCACCGTTAGGGCCGATGATGACCCGGATCTCTTTGGGATCCAGATAGAAGGACAAATCGTCCACCGCCTTGAAACCATCAAAGGAGACGGTCAGGCCCTCGACTGCCAGCAGAAAATCCCCGCTGTTGCTCTTGGATGCACTCATTACGATTTCTCCGGGCTGTAAGTGTCGGTCATCGAATCAAAGCCATTGGCCTTTTCAGCACGCACCTTCCCCACCTCAGGCTTGGATTTGGTCTTGCTGCGCTTGAAGATTTTGTCTTCCAGCGGCATGACGTAGCTCTTGTAGAGCCCCGCAAGGCCATCCGGGAAGGCCAGGACCACACCGATGAACAGGGCACCCATGGCAAAGGGCCAAAGTTCAGGAAAGGACTCGGAGAAGCCGCTCTTTGCAGCATTCACCAAAAGAGCGCCGTAGACAGCACCAAGGATCGACAACCGGCCCCCAAGGGCACAGAAGATAACCATCTCTATCGACGCAACAATGCCGATGAACGACGGAGACATGAAGCCCACCAGGAGGGTAAACAGAGCACCACCGATACCGGCAAATGCTGCTGCCAGGCAGAAGACAAAGATTTTGAATGCCGCCACGTCATAGCCGGAGAAACGCACCCGCATTTCCTGGGCGTTCATGGCTACGAGAATACGACCCAGCTTCCGGTTCTGGACAAAGCGAGCCGCAAACAAACAAAGAAAAAGCATGCCTACGCAGATGAAGTACAGGATGTTCCTGGCCTCATCTGTGCGTATATCCCAGCCCATCAGTGTCTGCAGGTCAGTAATACCGTTCACGCCACCGGTGTAGCCCTGCTGCCCGATAATCAGGATGGTCAGGACCGCTGCAATAGCCTGGGTAATGATGGCGAAATACACACCACCCACCCTCCTGGTGAACATGGCAACGCCGATCACGAATGCCAGCAGAACCGGCACTCCGATAACCGCCAGCAAGGTAAACGAGAAACTGTGGAACGGTTCCCAGAACCAGGGCAACTCGGTGAGCTGATTCCAGTCCATAAAGTCCGGAATCCCGGGCGTGGACTGAATAGCCGTGGCTTCCGGCGTAGAGGCTTCCAGTTTCAGGAACATGGCCATGCAGTACCCGCCCAGGCCAAAGAACACACCCTGGCCCAGACTCAGGATGCCGGCCTTGCCCCAGCACATGACCAGACCAATCGCTACGAATGCGTAGGTCAGATACTTGCCCACCATGTTCAGACGGAAAGGGTCCAGAGCAAGGGGCAAAAGAACCACCAGCAAAAATGCCAGTGCGAGGTAATACATTCCCTCACGGGAGACAAACCATTTCATCAGGGGTGAATGCTTCATGACAATCTCCTAGCGACGGACCTTGAGGGCCATGAGTCCTTCCGGACGTATCATCAGAATTCCGATCACAACCAGCAGGGTCAGCACCTTGGCCATGGATCCACTGAGGAAAAACTCCATGGTGGACTGGGCCTGCGAGATGCCAAATGCAGATACAATCGTCCCGATCAGGCTTTGAGCACCGCCAAACACCACAACAAGGAAGGTATCAACTATGTAGGCCTGGCCAGATGAAGGGCCCGTTGACCCGATCATGGTGAATGCTGCACCGGCTATACCGGCAATGCCGCAGCCAAGGGCGAAGGTAGCCCTGTCTATACCTGCACTGTTAATGCCTACCGCTTCAGCCATCGGGCGATTCTGCACCACGGCACGAACCTTCTTGCCGTACCCGGAGCGGTACATAAGCAGGTACACACCCACAGCGACTGAAAGTGCAATGATCATGACGAACAGCCCGTTAATTGGCAGGTCGACCATGTCGGTCACCTGGATAGCACCCATCATCCACTCAGGCAGGTCAACGCCCACTTCCCGGGCGCCAAAGATGGAGCGGTACGCCTGCTGCATAATCAGGCTGAGGCCCCATGTGGCCAGGAGGGTATCAAGTGGTCGATGATAGAGATGCCGTATCATGAGCCACTCGACGAGTGCTCCCAGCGCGCCACAAATCAGGAAGGCGAGAATCATGGCGATAAAAAAGTACCCGCCGAAAAGTCCTGGCAGATAGGACTGGAAGAAACCGGATGTCAGGTAGGTTGTATAGGCGCCGAGGATCATGAACTCCCCGTGGGCCATGTTGATCACCCCCATCTGGCCAAAGATAATCGCCAGACCCAGGGCCATCAGTACGAATACTGAAAACAGGGAGAGCCCGGCAAACCCCTGCATGGCAAATATCGACATCAATTCACTGCTGGTGTAGCCATCGAACATGACTCTTACTCCCCGTTTAAACCAATATACTTACCGTTCTGGAGGCAATAGACGCCGGCGCCCAGAGGCGCCGGCTGTCCAGACTTACTGGTAACCTTCAGGGAATGGATCAGGCTCCATCAGCTCTTCTGTCTCGTAAACCACTTTGTACTGGCCATCAAGCTGAGCCTGGCCGATGCGGGTCTTGGACCACAGGTGATGGTTCTCGTGGATACGCACGTAGCCTTCCGGCGCCTTGTCGAATTCAATGCCGGCGAATTCTTCGCGGATCTTGTCAATATCGAAGGAACCCGCCTTTTCAACCGCTGCTTTCCACAGCCATGGGCCAAGGTAGGCTGCCTGGGTAACATCACCGATAACCATGTCATCGCCGTAGGCTTTCTTGAAGGCCGCAACAAACTCTTTGTTGTTGGGG
>Ga0209345_10001460_pt1 | contig 28210 bp, 23 predicted proteins | sample Cruoilmetagenom7_FD_187294 | JGI IMG/M metagenome (GOLD analysis project Ga0209345, IMG submission 187294) | Oil polluted marine microbial communities from Coal Oil Point, Santa Barbara, California, USA - Sample 7 (SPAdes) (version 2) | ecosystem: Environmental > Aquatic > Marine > Oil seeps ...
ATGGGGGATGTCCTTCTGAGGTTTAGAGCAGAGGCATCATTATTATCCAAAGCGGAGATTGGAAAATGGACCAGCAAAACAACAACTTGAACCACCACACTCAGCATAACACGGGCACGGCATATTATGTGATGGATTATCTGGCGCATTCCTTCCCGACGCAGCTGTTTGAGCCCTACACTGACGAGAACGGTGATCTGCGATCCCGTCCCGCGGTCGATGCGGATGGCACGCCCATCATTTGCCGAGAGGCTGAGCAGCGGCGCGATGCCCTCATTGAACACCTTGGGGCATTGGCACCCGTGCAAGGTGCGCTGGATCAGATCCTCTGGCATTTTGGCGGGGATGTTGTTGCAGAAGTCACGGGGCGCAAGCGCCGGATTGTGCGGACGTCTGAGGGGCGCCTGAAGGTCGAGAATCGGCCCGCCTCCTCCAACCTTGGCGAAACCCAGGCCTTCATGGATGATACCAAGCGCATTTTGGTGTTCTCAGATGCGGGCGGTACGGGCCGTTCCTACCACGCGGATCTTGGAGCCAAGAACCAGCGGTTGCGCGTGCACTATCTGCTGGAGCCGGGATGGAAGGCGGATAACGCCATTCAGGGCCTTGGGCGCACCAACAGAACCAACCAAGCGCAACCGCCGCTGTTTCGTCCCGTTGCGACAAACGTCAAAGGCGAGAAGCGGTTCTTGTCCACAATTGCGCGTCGCCTCGATACGCTTGGTGCGATTACGAAGGGCCAACGTGAGACCGGCGGACAGAACATGTTCCGAGCCGAGGACAATCTTGAAAGCCCCTATGCGCGCGCGGCACTGCGTCAGTTTTTCTATAAACTACGCGCAGGTAAGATCGATGCCTGCTCCTATGCGCGGTTCCAAGAGATGACTGGCCTGACCCTTGATGACGCAGATGGCTGCATGAAGGAGGTCCTGCCGCCCATCCAGCAATTCCTCAATCGGTGTTTGGCTCTCAAGATCAGCATGCAGGACGCAATCTTTGATGCCTTTGGTGAATTTCTAGCTGCGATCATCGAGGATGCGCGACAGGCGGGAACTCTTGATGTCGGTCTTGAAACCCTACGGGCCGAGCGCTTTGAGATCATGAGCCGCAAAGTCATATTCGAGCATGAAGCGACGGGAGCCACGGCCACAGCGCTGACAGTGGAGCGGACTGATCGCAACGCGCCGCTGACGCTCACCAAGGTCAAATCTATTTGCGCCGCTATGTCCGATGCAAAGCTCTATTGGAACGCCACGTCCAAGCGCGCAGGTCTGATGACGAATGCGCCCGCCTACATGGACGAGGATGGTGTCCCTATCCGGCGCATCAAATTGCTGCGTCCAATGACCTATGATTTATTCGAGCAGGGTGAGTTCACCAAATCAAACTGGCAAGAAGTCGATGATGCTAACTTCGAGCCGCTTTGGCAGGCTGAGGTCGACGCCGTGCCGGAGTTCACAACATCCAAAATCACGCTGATCTGCGGCCTTCTGTTGCCCATCTGGGATCGTCTGCCCGCCGATAATATGCGGATTTACCGCCTGCAGACGGAAGATGGGGAACGCGCGATTGGCCGTCTGGTCTCGCAGGAGCAGTTGATTGATGTTTACGCGCGACTTGGGCTCGATACGGACATCCAAATGGAGCCAGACGAAGTCCTACGCGCCGTTATGGAGACCCGTGCCACCCTTAGCCTTGTAAACGGGTTCCAACTCCGTCGATCACTTGTCATGGGTCAACCACGGCTTGAACTGATCGGTGCCACAGGTGCGATACTCGCCGAGTTGAAAACCATGGGTTGCTTTACCGAAGTGATCCAGTGGAAGACGCGGGTGTTTCTGCCTTCAGAGGCACCTGATGTTTTGGCGTCCCTTTTGTCGCGCTTCCCCGTTGGCACGGCCGTGGGTGGCGCGGCGCAATGACAAGGCATGTCTCGGTTGCTGAGATTTCAGCAGACCTTGGGGCGCGTGCAGAGAGTTTCTGCCGCGTCTATTTCCCTGACGGACAACGCCAGGGCAACTATTGGCAAGTCGGGGATACATCGGGTGCGGTAGGTCGCAGTCTCATTATCCGCCTGCACGCACTGGACGGTCGCAGGGCGGGCGGATGGACAGATTATGCCACAGGTGAATTTGGTGATCTCATTGATCTGTTGCATGCCAAACTCGGATCAATCTCTCTCATGGAAACCATCACCGAGGCCCAACATTTTTTGGGCAATGCACCCATCTCTGCCAACCTCGCGCCTAGGCGGACTTTGGAAAACCCTGCAGCATCCAACACGTCGCGAGTGGTGTCTGCACGCAAGCTCTTTGCCGCTGGCGGGCCTGTCTTGGGCACCTTGGCCGCCGCTTATCTGCACCAGCGCGGCATCGCACGCTTTGGTCCGGCCTTGCGCTATCATCCTCGGGTCTACTTTCATCGTGCGGGCACTGGCCGAGATCAGCCAAGATACTGCCCTGCCCTTCTAGCAAAAATCACGGACAATCAGGGCAACATCACGGGATGCGCCCGGACGTATCTCGACCCGAATACTGGTCGCATTGCTGACCTGAGCAGCCCCAAACGGATACTGGGCCAGCTCCATAGCAACGCCGTTCGGTTTTGGTCCGCGTCAGATCCCGTTGATCTGATCGTCGGCGAAGGTCTGGAGAACACACTGTCAGTTGGCACCGCCCTGCCCGAGTTCAACCTCGCGTCCTGTCTCACAGCCACGCATCTTGGCCTCTTCATTCCACCGTCAGGTATCAAGCGCATCTGGATTGCGCGCGACAACGATGCGGCAGGGGAACGCGCCGCGCACATTCTGTCGGCCAAACTGGGCACAGTCGGCATTGAGTGTCGGTGCCTCGTTCCAAAACTTGGCGACTTCAACGAAGATCTGTTGGTTTTTGGCAAGGACGCGCTTCGCAGTGCTTTGCTCTTGGCCATGAAAAGGAATGGTTGATGGTATTGGGCAGAAAACCTGAACATCGGGTTCGGTCGCTTCCAGTGGCAGACGTTCCAAGAGGTTCAATCTGATCCGTTTGGATAAGGGGAGCGATGGGCCAACGGGTCGGAGCTGAGTGCTCCTCAACCAAACCGCAATGCGCCCCCATCAGAAAATTCCCCTGCCCCGCCAAAGAAAGAAGGCGGGTCATTCCTCGCGAAGCAATTTTCTGCCGCGGCCACATTCTCCGCTGCGCTGCGATCCCAAGGGATGCGGTCCGGTCGCCGCCGGCCCTGTTATCGCCCCATCCAAATCGGGTCAGATCAAACAGAGGAACAAGACCATGCCCCTTCAAGACAAAACCAACCAGGAAGATCACGGACTGACCTCCGCAATCCTCGACCACCTCGCCCTTCACGGCGCAAAGCCCGGACCAGATGAAACCGATCATCGCCCCCTACCCCAGCCAGATCAGGTCGAACTCGCCATGGCGACGCTCTTTGACACCACCATCAGCCTGCTCGATGACAGCCAATTGGAAGACAACCTCGAAGAAATGCTCTGGTCCCTCACCTCCCTGTTTCATCGCCGCCTCACCCATCTGCAAAGGCGTCTTGATGACAATGAATGCGAGATCCGCGATAGCATGAGCGCACAGGACGGGTCAGAGGTTGCTTCGGTCGAGCTGGAGCGCCTGCAAATGATCGGGTTGAAACTCTGGGACCACCGCGACGCCTTCGAGCAGATGCGCGATCTGGCTTGTGACCATTTCTCTGCAGCGACAGGTTCGCCTTGGATGCCCCGCACCGGATCGAAAGTCTCGCACAGAGGTCTGACATCTGCTGTTGTGGACAGTCGGGCCTTTCTTTCGGCCAAACGGCGCAAAGAGATCGAAGTGCATTGCCCTGAAGGCACCCGTATTGCTTTCTCAGGTGGGGACTATCAAGCTTACGATCTCATCTGGTCAGTCCTCGATGCCACGCATCAAAAATACCCCGATATGGTTTTGCTGCATGGGGGGACTCCCAAAGGTGCAGAGATGATCGCAGCGCGATGGGCCGATGCACGTGGCGTGACGCAGGTGGTGTTCAAGCCTGACTGGAAAAGCCACGGCAAAGCAGCACCTTTCAAGCGCAACGACAAGATGCTGGAAATCCTGCCTCAGGGTTTGATCGCAACGCCAGGGTCCGGGATCACCGAGAACATCGTCGACAAAGCGCGTAAGCTGGGGATTCGAGTAAAACGGATTGGGGTATAGGATGGCGTGGACTGGCTGGGTAAGGTGTCTTGCTTCGTCGGCAGCCACATCCCCTGCCCTTTCAGGCTCGGTGATATTCGCGCAGAACCGCTATCGCGAAATGGCGTTTTGCTGTCGAAAAATTTATGACATTGGTCTTTTGACCGACCCAGATGACCACCAAACCCGATCGCCGAACAAACGAAATACGCCCTCCGATGAGTTTACAGCTGTAAACTTCGACCAATAGGGCCGATAGTAGGTAGTGTCTTATCTTGCGCATTGCACTGTGTTAGACACTAAATGTAAGAAAATCGTTGACTTAGTGAGGTGAATCGCACCTTTTATCCCCAAGTGGCGTGAAAAGAGCCACATTGAGCAAATTGGGGCAACCAGATGATTCCCGCGACACCGAGTAAAACAGACAGACCATCAGAGTTGGCAACGGACATCTCTGAGCGTTTAAACCGTGCGATCAGTGAGCATCTCCTCTCTGCATTCGCACCCGACAACACCAAATCATTGCGCCCTTTCTCGGCCCCAGAGGCCGCCGAATTGCTAGGCGTGTCGGGCCAGTTCATGCGTAAAGTCCACGGCGAAGGCACGATCCCGGAGCCAAAAGACGTTCGCGCTGGCCGCCGCTATTACAGTGCCCATGAGCTGTGGGAAGCGCGCCAAATTCTTGAAAAAACGTCTCGAACAAAGGGCAGATACGTTCCGGGCCGCAAAGAAGGCGAGCGGCTGCAAGTATGGCAATTGATGAATTTCAAAGGCGGCAGCAGCAAAAGTACCTCCACAATTCACCTGGCCCACTATCTCGCACTTAATGGCTACCGAGTGCTTGCAGTCGATTTGGACCCGCAAGGGTCACTGACCTCAATGTGCGGCATCAACCCAGAAATCGAGTTTGACGGCCTCACTGTTTATGACGCGATCCGCTATGATGATCCGGTTCCGTTTTCTGACGTCGTCATGCCCACATACTTTCCGGGACTGTCGCTTGCTCCGGCACGCCTCCTCCTGTCCGAATTCGAGACTGAATCAGCGGTAAACTCGAATCCTGACCAGCCCTTCTTCTTACGCATTCGCAATGCATTGGCCCAGGTTGAGGATCAGTACGACATCGTATTGATGGACAGCCCTCCACAGCTGGGCTTCCTGACGATCTCCGGCATGGCCGCCGCGACGTCCCTTATCGTCCCTCTCACACCCTCAATGCTCGACGTGTCCTCAACCGCGCAGTTCCTTGAGCTTGCCGGTGCCTATATGGGTGTCATTGAGGATGCGGGTGCCGAGCTTCAGTATGATCACTTCAAGTTTCTGATTACCCGCGACGAGCCAACAGATGTGCCGTCGCAACAGTTAACCTCGTTCATGCGCGCGCTCTTTTTGGACCGCGTCATGACAGCCACTGCGCTCAAAAGCACCGCAATCAGCGATGCCACGATGCTCAAACAATCAATCTACGAGGTCGTACGCTCCGAGATGACACGGGCGACCTATGACCGCGCCAAGCAATCAATGGATGCTATTGGCAGCGAGGTTGAAGCAATGATTCACCAAGCATGGGGGCGTAGCTGATGGCACGTAAATCACTTCAGGATCTAAGCGGCATTGCCAAGACGATTGCCAATTCCAGCCCGCAACCCAAAGATCGAACCGCCAAACCCGCAGCACCCGCCTTGGGTGCCCTGCAGGGGTCGCTGTCAGCCATTCGCGAGCTTGACCCATCGCTCATTGATGACTGGGGACCCAAAGATCGCCTTGATGGGTTTACAGCTGTAAACTCTGAAGATGATGGCGACGGCTTTGAAACCCTCAAATCCAGCATCAAAGACGGCGGCCAACAGGTTCCCATTTTGGTTCGCAGGGCAGGGACCGAGGGCCGGTTTGAAATCATCTATGGCCGCCGAAGATTGCGCGCCTGCCGAGAACTCGGCCTGAAAGTCCGCGCGAATGTTCAGGACCTCGATGACGCCACAGCTCTTCTCGCTAAAGGCCTTGAGAATGCGGCACGTCGCAACCTGTCGTTTTACGAAAAGGCGCGGTTTGCTGCCGTCATACGGGCGGCTGGTCACGATACCAAAACCATCCGCCAAGTTCTCAGCCTGTCCGCATCTGGGCTATCCCACCTGACCAAGGTCACGGACAATATTCCCGACGATGTTGGCGATCAAATTGGAGCCGCTCCTAAGACTGGCCGCCCAAAGTGGACCGCCTTAGCCGAAGCCTTCGCATCCAAGAAGGTAAATGCATCATCGTCCTTTGCAATCCTTTCAAAGTTGAACGCCGATCTATCGTCAGATGACCGCCTTGAGCAGCTCATGAGAGAGATTACACGGCGTGGCGCGCGTCCAAGCGAGGGCAGGGAGGCAACACCGGTACCGGGCGTGACAATCAAATCGGGGCGCGGATCAATCGCGATGTCCATCAAGAGGGCAGGGGAGAACGCAGCATTTGCTGAGTGGCTCGACCGTGAGCTCGAGGGCATCATTAAAAAATCCTACCAGGAGTTTACAGCTGTAAACCCTGCGGATGACACCAGAGGCTAGAGCAACAAAGGAGGACGTAAGCAAAGAGAAACCCCCGAAACCGAAGCTTCGAGGGCTGGACGTATTTCTACGCTTCTCAGATTAGACACCTGAATCGTAGCAGTCACCGAATCGCTAAGCAATAAAAAACGCTCTTGGGCGAACGGGAAATCTTTGCCTGCAGGCAAATCATGAGAACAATTCAAGGAATGGCTCCTGCTGGAGCACACTCGTCGCACAAAGCGACGGGGCAGGGAGGTATTGCCCAAAACAAATGGCAACTCCTCAAGGTAATCGAAGACATCAGAGAGCCGCTTGGCTTAAAAGGCACGTCCATCTCTCTCCTCAGAGCGATGATCTCGTTCCTGCGTGTAGATCAAGTCGATGCCACGCGCGACGACGGGCATATTTGCTTTGCATCAAATGCCTCCCTCGCAAAACGCGCTCATGTCAGCATCCAAACCGTTGAGCGCCACATTGCGAAACTGGTGTCCTTGGGCCTGCTGACGCGGCGTTCGAGCGGTAATGGCAAACGGTGGGCCCGTCGAGACCGTCAGGGCAGCATTGTCCTTGCAACAGGCCTGTCACTCTTGCCGCTCGCTGAGCGTTACCCTGAGTTCGTGCGCATGGCACAAGACCACCAAGACTTTAGAAACGAACTGGGGCGGCTCAGAGACATGTGCTCAGCAGCATTGAGCGACCTCAAAACACGCCTCTTGCCCGCAGAGTGGGACGTGGGCTTGCTCTCAAAAGCGCGCAACCTGTTGAGACGCCAGCCAGACAAGCAGGCTTTAAGCGATCTTCTGGATGAAATCACTGTGGAAATCTCGAGGATAAGCCCTGCAGAACCAAATGATTTGAGGGCCAGTGACCCCGAAATTGAGGGGCATAAAGAGACTTCCAAGACTCAGTATATTAAAGAAGAAACTTCTTTTCAGATTGAAGTTGACCAAGAAGAGATGGAGCGGGCCTACCCAAGGCTCTGCGCGGAACTCAGGTTTGCTAAGAACCAAGAAGACTGCCGTCGTTTAATGGATGATCTTGCCGGATATCTCAACCTCGGGAACACTTGGTTCTCGATAAAGGATCTTGGTCCAGCGCTCAGTTTCATGATCTTAGGATATCTCTTGGAACGCACAGAGACGATCAGCAATCACCGTGGCTACGCGTTCAAATTGTCCCAGGACCTTGCGAATAAGAGCCTTGATTGGCGTACGCTCCTGAAGAAACCGAGGTCAAAATAAGACTGATAGCATGATTGCGTTCTGGTATTTTGTTCTATTACCTTCGCAATGTGAGCAATTTGCGTTTCATTTCTGCTGGAACGATTTAACTGTGCTCAGTAATAGATGTACGATTTCAATGCCTTAATCGTTTCGCTTTCTCATACTTTCGTTTCATGGTCCTCGCAGATCAGGCTATCCTGGATTTCAATGCTGCGCACCCAAAAGCGGCCGCGAGGTAATCCGCAAAGGCGTCGCTCAGAAAGCCTGGAGAACGACCAGTTCGCACTCTTTGAAGCGCCTTGTCGAGGGCGATCAATTGTAAATCTCGGGGAAGGGCGTACAACCAGTTATGCCATCGCAGGAGCATCAGTGGACCGCGCGCATTTCGCCACGCCTTACAATCAGCGCCCTTCCATGTTTTACCACTAGGAATTTCTTGGTGATGTTCGAGATATACAGCTCACGTGACCTGGCCAAGCCCAGAGAGCGAGTGAATGTGAACTTTACGAAATTCCCAGCAAACCTGTGTACTAGGCAAACTGTAGATGCACTAATGAACAAATGGTGAGACATCTAATAGACAAATGGTGGGGCCTCTAATATGCATTCTGTAAGCAGGAAGCGGACCTCTTTTTCGGTTTGGGCTTCATCAGGCGAGGAAGAGACAAAAGGTTCATGACTGATACAGAAGAATATCTGCCAAGGCACCTCATCCCAGAGCTTGAAGATGCACTTGCATCAGCACGTGTGGTCAACCTCATTGGTCCAAGGCAAGTTGGCAAGACAACACTTGTACGAGACTTGTTTGGCAATGGCCGTTTCATCACATTGGATGACGCAGCTGTCTTGGCGGCCATCGAAGCGGACCCGGAGGGGCAGCTTTCCAGCTTAACGGACAATTTGAACGGCGAGCCGCTTATCATTGATGAGGCCCAGCGATCCAAAAAACTAGCTCTCGCGATCAAGAGGGTCGTCGATACCAATCGGCGTAAGGGGCAATTTGTACTTACCGGCTCCTCCAACGTATTCACAACCACTGATGTGGCCGACTCGCTTGCGGGTAGGATGCGCACACTTAAGCTCTGGCCCCTATCCGTCGCTGAAGTCAAAAAGGCACCCGTCAATCGCATCATGGATTGGGCGATGCAAAACGAACCGAAACTAGGGCAGGTGGGTGGTCCAGAAAAGGTCAGTCGACATGACTACATAGATTTCATTCTGGAAGGTGGTTTTCCAGAGGTGAGAGAGCTACCGATCAGATCCCGCCAGCGGCAATATCGGGATTACATCGACGCAGTGGTGGAGCGCGATGTCGCTGATATCATGCCGGTTCGAAAACCGGATGCGTTGCGTATCCTGATAGATCAGATGGCGGCACGCTCCGCGCAGGAAATCAACACTTCCGAGCTTTCTAAACTGACAAAACTGCAACGGGTTACCGTCGATCAATACCTTGATATCCTGCTAAGGTTGTCAATGCTGACCAAGCTGGGTGCCTGGACATCAGGCGAGGGCAGGCGGGAGATCAAGAACCCAAAATACCATTTTGCAGATACTGGCATCGCCTGTGCCCTTCGGCGTTTCACCCAAGATACCTTCACTATCGACAACAACCCGCAGGCGCTTGGCGGCCTGCTAGAGAGCTTTGTTCTGAACGAGATCCAGCGTGCCGTCCCAATGCAGGACGCTGACTACCGGCTCTATCACTGGCGCAGCGCAGACCAGCGGGAAATTGACATCCTGATCGACGGTGGCAGCCACTTGGTCTGCGTTGAGATAAAGGCATCTGCATCAGTTAATGGAGATGATTTCAAACACCTTAAATGGTTCTCAAAAGACGGGCCTGGCCGCAATAAAACATGCACGGGGATCGTGTTCTACCTAGGCCAAGAAAAGCTCACCTTTGGCGACCGGAACTTCGCCCTTCCGGTGAGCGCGCTTTGGAGCACGATCAATTTTTGATTGTGTTTCAAATGCCCTGATCCCCGGCTTGATCTGTTGGCTTCGTGTCATCGAGATTGCAAATGACAACTGGGCTGCCGCAAAAATAGATGATGCGAAGACGCTCAAGCAAAGCAAGGAGGGTAGAGGGCTCAATTTTGATGCCAACACCTTGAGTGAAGCCTTAGTGGCGATGAGGTACGTCGACCATACCGTCGGTTTCCAGTTGCAGACACGCCCGCCACAATGGCGTTTTCCAGTAGGTGCGATCTGACAGTCTGCCACCGTCGGATGTTTCTGCCAGAAAACCAAGCCAACTGAGTGGTTGCAGAACATGCGTGAAGATGAACCCGACGTGGTCATAGTATTCCCGATCAATCACATGCGCACGTTTTTCGAGACCATAGAGCGTCTTGACGAGGTGCGCTTCTGAAAGGCCTTGTTCTGCCTCGACATTGATGATGTTGAGGAAAATGTCCCAGTTTCCGGGAGCTGTGAATTCTGATCTGGCGTTGCGTGCGTGATTATACTCGAACAGGTATGTTTCTGAGATCTTCGCGAAGAACGCACCACGCTGGCTGGCAAGGTCTTGCGCCTTTTTTGAAACCTGGAACTTACCCTTGGTATGACGCCCGAACTTGGCGACAGTCATCAAATCGTGGACGACCATTGCGTGCGGCACGTCCCATTCGTTCAAGACTTTGTTGAGTCGCATCAGTTCATCAGTATGATATTGCGGCCAAGGCGAATGATCTGCCATCCAATGGGCAAACTTGCGGTTGAAGGCCTTGGTTTGCGTAAGCCCAATCCCGCCGTGCGCTGCGGCATATTCGAATGCGTTTTCCATCGCCTTCAGAAGGCGGGAGTGATCGAGTACTGGATCACCATAAGCAATGTCACGGAATTTAAACATGATGCGAATTTATATTTTATATTTTGTTCTACCGAATGTCGACCAAGCGGGTTTTTTGGGTTTGCCCGGTCTAAGGATGAGCATTGGGCTCGATCGTTCGAGCCAACCGACACCGATCGTTCGACGCTGTGATAACAATAGGGAAAGATGAGAACTTTGCTGGCATCCGTTCAATGTCCGCTACTCTGCTATTAAGATGTTCATATGGCGCTCTATGTGGGGGAGGCTCGTTGTTAAAAGCACTTAGAATGTGTTGCCACAAGTCTGCTTTTGGGGCAGGGTACATTCAGTAGTTTTTAAAAGTCTGTCTGCTTCAAACAAGTTAGGATAGAACATAATGGCGACAAAGTTTTTTTTGGGGGGTTCATATTTCCTCAAGCGGTTAGCGCTTCGTGTCCGGTGACGGAAGAAGACTCAAATAGAATTTCTGACCGGGCGCGTATCATGGCGCAAACGGCGACGGCATCTGTATCAGATGTGGAAATATTCGAAAAATACTTCGGAACCTATTCGACTCAAAATGCTGCTAAACTCCAGGACCTTTATAGTTCTATCGCTTCTCACTTATTGATAGGAACCGTTAGTTACGAATGCATGTCGCCGTCTACTGAGTGTGACCCGGGAGATTTTGCCTACGTTTTCCGTAATGAGCCTTACACGCTGTATATCTGCTCAGATTTCTTTACGTTGCCGGCGCATACTGATGTACCGTCACCCCCCTTAAAAATTGATGATATGTGGGGCGGACAAGAAGGTACGTTTATTCACGAAATGAGCCATTTTGAGAACGTTTCTGGGACTGTTGATGAACACAAAGGTCGCAAAATATATGGACGTAGCCAGTGCGAGGCTCTTGCAGCCACAGAACCTGGATCGACTATAAATATAGCAGATTGCGTCCAGTACTTTGCTGAGGACGTCACTCCACCAATACTCTTGGAAGGATTTTAGAAGCTATGAAGAAGAGTCGTGTAGAGTTTCACATGCAGAAGTTTATTCGACACTTCTTGGTGTTTGGAGTAACATTTTTTACCGCTGCTTTAGGCCCTGCAGATGCGCAAGACTGCAAGTTGCCCGGCCTATGTGAAATTTTATCAGATGTAGTTCAGACTGTAACCGATACCTCTGGGTATGAAAATCATGGACTTGTTTCTATCGAGAGCTCATTTTCGGGGAGCCTCGAACTGAGTACTGACCTGCATCTTCAGGAAATTTTTTTGATCGGTGAAGAAAATAGAAAAGAAGCAGTCAACTTTACAGAAGTAGCAACCGCTCTCAAAGATTTTTTCAATTCGTTGGTGGGATCAGAGGAAGAGAACGAAAGCGATTCAGGCCAAGATGGCTTGAGCCTATATGAATCGGACGGGTCAAACACTTCAGAGTATGATATTTATCTTGAGTATGAAGAGAAATATCAAGCTAAGAAGAGCGAATTAGATAAGGCGAGGACGCGGTCTGCAAAGCAATTCCTTGCTGATGAACTAGCTGCAATTGATAGTGAATGGATTGCGCTTGGACTCAAGTTTCAGTTTGGCGAACTACTGATGAAGCAGGAAGCTGAGCAGCAAATGGACCCGAAATGGATAGCAAGACAAGTCGAGGCTATTGAAGAGGCTTTCTCTGAAAAGGCGATAACTGACGCTATACTAAACCAAATTTCTAGCGATGCGTGGAACAGTGTTTCGATATCGGGATCGGCAGCACCAGATGGCGGTTTATCGTTCGGTTCAAGTGATGTTGATGTAGACGGAATCAGTTTTCAGATCTCTGTTTTTCAAACTATCAGTCTCCCCATTATCCCTAATAATGTTCCAAACTTCATGCAGGAATTCCTCTCAGAGGGTTCTTGCTCTGATGGGGACATCATATGTGAAAAGGTCACGTCTTGGCTGGGAGGTTTGTTTGTCGTTGAGAGTGTGATCTTACTAAAGAATATTCGTATTTCTTTGGCAGATGAGATCGGTGAAGCGGACATTTCTGATATTGATGTGGACTTTGCAATGCCGAAATACGTGGAGCTAAACGGTCCATTTATTTACATGTCACGCCTTGGAAGCGTTGGATACTGAACTGGGAGAGGAAAATGAAATTAGTTAACTCAAGGTCGTTTGCTTTGGTATTGTCGGTAATGGCAATGCCGATTCATGCTCAAGACTTGGATCCTGCAGAGGTAATTGCAGAGTATGCCGAGATTATTCAAACTGTTATTTCACCAGACCTGCCGGCAGATCGATTTATCAGTATTTTACCTATCGGATTGAGCGTTGATCGAGATGAAGCCTATTACCCCCTTGCAAACTCATGTTTGCGACCAGTCACCTTTCCAGGTGATTTAGCATCATCCATTCGTGTTTCAGATGTGTATCGTCACGCAATACAAAACATGGCTCGGATAAAGCTGTCTTCTCAACCTACAGAAGAAGACGTGAACGCTGCAGAGGAATTTTATGCGGCCAACTATGAAAAATACAATGATTATGCAACACAGTTCCGGAGGCTGCGAGCCAGTATTACTCCAGATTTGTCAATAAACGAACGTAACGCTGTTCGCGCTGAATTAACTGCACTAGAGGATCAATGGGTTGCCCTTGGTCGAAAGTTCGACGTTGAGGACGCCATTAATACCATGCTCTTGGCACCAAGAGGGTTTTTAACCCATCGGATCAGAGCGCTGGATGATGCTGGCGGTAGACTAGGTGCGAGCCCTTCTGTCGAACTTTCATCATATATGGAAAATTGGGGGGTCCGTGGCGGTTGGGTAACATTGAAGTATGATGATTCCTACACGTCAAATGTAGAAACAACGGAAATTAAGAAGCGTCGGGGATCTGGGGGATTCAACGCCGGGTTCTTTAGGATTGGTGGTAGCGGTTCTCGTACGACGATTGAGGAAAGCATTGTAACAGATGTGGAGAAGCTAGCAATTGAAGTCGACCTTAAACTTGTTCAAATAGAGCGACCGTGGTTTGACCATTCAGTTTTCTTTGAGCCTATGACGTGGGGTTGGCGCGCTATTGAGGGTGAAAATGGTTCGCCTCCTCTAATTTCGTCCGGATTGACGGATGGAAGCTTCGTTGAACAAATGAACGAGCAAATTTATAATGGCAGGCGTATCGATTGCCAGCTCTATCCTGCAGCTTTCATTTTAGCCAAGAGAAGAAAGCTTACGGCAACGGTGAGTAATGACACGTATGAAAGAATTCTTCGTGAGAGTTCAGGGGGAGGCAGTGCAAGTTTTTTTGGGTTTAGTTTAGGTGGTGGCGGTTCGAACAAGTTTGAAAAAATTACTGATACGGACGATAGCACAACCTTTTCAATAACTAGCTCTGACTGGTCAGCCGACCCAAGCGTACCGCCTGAGGATGGAGACATCGTAATTCTAGGTACGATTTCCCGGGTTGTTCCTCTGGGTCCAACACCTGAAGCTGAAAGAGATTTTACAGATGAAGTTTGGCGATAGGCTTTGTGGGACTGAGATATGAATTTGTTTTTAAAGAGCCTATTTGTCGCGTTTGCAGTTTTCTTTATCGGCTTAGCTCCAGCAAGAGCTGAGGTTGACGAAAGAAGAGCGTTCCTAGAAACGCTGAGTCAAAGGCTGTTCGGGGACAAGTCCAATGTCTATCAGATTCCCAACGATAGGGGATGGCGAACCATTGCAATTTCGCCATTCGGGTCTTCAACAGAGTCGCTGGTTGAGGCCTATGCTGGAGTTGACCAAAGCTTAGCCTATTCTGCTGCTAGGAACTCCACAATTGACGCTGTAGTCAGCGTAAATAATGGTGTCGTTTCGTACGGTGAGGAGTCTCTTCCATCGATATGGAACTACATCATAAATGTCACAAGGCCTGTTGGTTCCTTGCAACCAGATCGCAGGCTCGAAGAGAGAACAATGCGATGGTTGTTCAAGCCCACGGGTGCACGAGACAGAAATGGCGATAGGGTGTATTCCAGAGAGCCCTCGCGGTTTCTGCGACGATATAACGAGTTCAGGGCGCTTTTTGTTAGGCTGTTGGAACTCGAGGATAATGGTGCCTGGAGATATGTTGCGCCTTATCGACAGCACTCAAGCTATTCTGAGGCGGCGGATGCGCTTATCCACAACTGGGAAACTTCTGGGTATAAACGCGAAATTGAGTCAGCTCAGCTTGAGTTTGGTTTTAAGGCTCGCCCGTTCTCTTATCGGAGATGGTCTGAAGCAAATGAAAAGCTGAAGTTCTTCTCAACGCCATTTGGTGGCGGACTAAGAATCTACGACACGGTTGTATTGCCTTCTCCCTCTTCCTGGCCGGGTCTAGTTGAATGGAAAAGCATACGTTATCGGCCCGAGAATTACGATGGAGAGTTTAGGTTTCAGATCGCAATAGTTGATGTTGAACGTCCTTGGTTTGATATAGAGTATATTTTTGACTTGGCAAATATTGAAGCTGATGGGCTTGAAGCGCTGTCAAATTTGACGGTCGGAACAGCCCCAGAATTTGGGGCGCGTCTAGATGCAAGGTTTCCAGGCTATATTGACCAGATAGTTATCGTACGTGGGATTGATTGGATTAATCGCCAAAGTTTGGAGAGGTTGCCTGATCGCCCCTTCGAGACGGTTCTTGGAAAGTATGCATATCCTCAATCAATAAATGTCCTTGGATTTGTTGTGCGCGTTCTTCCTGACTTGTCAGTGCCGACCAACTCTCCAGAGGGCGTAGAGGAAGCCGTTAGTTCGGAAGACTAGCAACGCCTCTAGTTTCCAGGCTCACCGCTAACCTTCGCCTATGAAATTATCGAAAATTCCTTTCGAAATGGCTTCTGACTAAGCAAGAAATTGCCTTCGCGACCCATCAAATTGATTGGTCAGTGCATCATGATCCGAACGCAGACCTTCGATGCAGTACGGGTTCAGAAATTGCCGTCCCCCAAACAAGGCTTTGTCGGTTGCGTTGAGTTTCGCAAGATCACAGACTGCATCCCATTCACTGGCGATTGTGACAATTTGCTGTGTGATGATGTCGATTGCATGCTTGTCCGTGAGCAAGAAGTTAGGGGCGGCAGCGAGGCAATTGGCCAATGTGCTCATTCGGTTGTCGCCCTTGATGAGCATCGCCTGCGTCGCTTCATTTCCCGTGCGGCCCTGAGGACAGATGTCATAGGCAGGGGAGAGCGTAAGCATCTTGCCATCCCAAAAGGCCGCATGATTGCGGGCATGATCGTCTGTGTTGCCACAGAGGACGTTAAAGCAGATCCGGCCAAACAGTTCTCGCAGCGTCTCCTTTGGCTTGGCGAAACGGTGACGAATGATCTCGGCTAAATCCTCATAAGAGGCATAGCGCGCCATCATCTCATCCAGTCCAAGGATTGTCAGCGCAGACACCATCGCCTTGCGATGCCAATCGTCATCTGCGCGGGTTCGGTCAAAGCGCTCGATCAACAGCACGTCTTTGCCGCCCGCCTTGATCATCGAGACAGGAGCCACGTCTAGACCGCATGCGGCCGCCAGCTTCATTGCGATGAATTCTGCTTTTACAACGCTATAGAGGTCGCCGCTGGCCGAGAACTTGGCGATCAACTTGCTATCACCACGATCGATGAGCGCTTTGGGCCGCGCTCCGCCGATGGACGTGCCATGGTTGAGCGCGTGATCCAGTCCGGGTGTCAGCGGTACGCCTTTCTCAATGAGACTAGCCGCCTCGATGAGTTCTTCATAGGTCGCTTCGGATTTCTGACGGGGCACATACTCCGTTGCTGATGTTTGGAAATCGAGCGCGCCAATACGGTCAGAGCCGGAGGCAAGCAGGTAGGATATTTCTGTGATTTTGCCGGCTTCGGCTTCACCCGCCTTTGCGCCCACCAAACGATTGATGATCACGCGCCGGCCCCAAGCATCGGGCGAGCCGTCGCGAATGCAGCTGGCCATCGAAAGCCCTGCCTCGGGTTCGATGATACCTCGGCGTAGGGGGAGTTCGGGCGCATATATCGGTATTGCATCTTTGCGGTCGAGGTAGCTTGCGCCGTAGTTGAAGACGAAGCGGTCTGCATTTTGCGTAATGCGCCCGGCAACGACAGGGACGGCGCTTTCCGGCAGCCATATCCAGACGAAGGCCTCAGAGGCTTGGGCAAGTTTAGAAGTCATCGTTGAACTCCTGCTTGGATGCCCGGACGCTCTTAGGCAGGAGTGTTAGTTTTTCATCCAGGCGGGCATTGTGCATGGCCAGAACACTTTCATCGACATCAAACAGACGCAAACCGACAAGTGCTGCAACCTCGAAGACCGTGCCGATTTCAGGACCAGGCGCACCTTTCTCGATGTTATACAGCGTTGTGCGGCTAATGTTTGCACGGTCCGCAAGGTCTTGCGCCGTCATCCCGCGTTCGGTGCGTGCGACACGGATCAGTTTGCCGAAGACAGACAAGGCCTGTTTTGTGACCCGTGAGTAGCTTCTTGTGCGTTTCATGTTGCCCCGCCGTGTCTGATTAGATGGACGTAATGGCCTTTACATCCAATATATTGAACAAATAGTGTCAGCCGGCCACTGAGTCAAGACCTTGTCCAGTATTCTGAACGTGATGGATCGTACGTACATAAAAATGAACACAGTTGGTCTTTGGTGCATCCATTTCAGCAATCCGGCCTCACTAGAGTTTGGCGGGAGATCAAAGAGAGCGGGACGTGTCGTTCTCAGGTCTGGCAGGGCAGGGTCGCCCAATTGGTGCGTTGTCAGTCAAATTGGTAGTGAAGATGCCGTCGCGCAGTTTCTTTTGTCAGTGTTCACTATCAGCGACGTGGCCATAGGCTTTCTCCTGATGTGTTGAGTTGCTCGATAATGCTGGTCGCAGCTGTCGTCCCGTCCACAAAGGTTGGCCCTGATCTTTTTCCCCTGTCCCTGCGGTCCATTCCTCGCGGGACAAAAAGAGCGGCGCCTGCCCCTCTCCGCTGCGCTTCGCCTTCGGTGTGTCCGGGCCTTGGCCAGCTGCAAAGTGACCATCATTGCAACGCAAACAAGGAGAAAAGCAATGACCACGAACTGCATCAAATTCACCAGCGAAAATATCGAAACCGCAAAAGGTATCGGCTCAATTTCAACCCTGACCTTCGACCTCGACATCACGGTCGAACCTGTCGCCAGCAGCAACCCGATGGCACCGACACACCGCGTCCTCGGTCGTTCCCCTCGCGGTAAACTGGTCGAGTGCGGTGGCATCTGGAAGAAGCAGAACAAAGACACCGGTTCTGACTACTTCACCCTGACAGTCCGCGATCACGCCTTCAACGCCAACCTTGGCAAAGCCGCGAGCCAAGATGACATGTCCCTGCAGGCCATCATCCCCTGGGGCCCCAAAGAGGCCGCTTAACAAACAAGCCAGACCGCTTCGGCGGTCTGGCTTAATTCGTGCGGAGGTGAGCATTGCTCATGCGGAATAAACGGCTGATATGCGCAGTACATTTTCTGCAAAGCGCGCGGGGGTCGAATAGTTGAAGAGATGTTTGATTATTGTTCTCGATCATATTAACCAGGCAAAAGGCAGGAAACTGTCGGCGACCCGTAATGCTGTGTGCAGTGCGAGCGCTGCAGTGACCCAAGCCCCCAAAGGCAAGGTTGCAAGCCGCACTTACAAGCTTATTTCGGAGCAGCTCCTTTTTACTGAGTTATCTGCATGACCGAGTGTGCTGCGGTACGAACCAATTTTACCGATTGTGACAGCATCAAACCGATATGGATGATCTGATTGCCAATTTGAACGCGATCGTCGTTTAAGGCGGTACATCAGCTTGAACTCGCTTCTGTCCGAATTTTGCGGTATATTTCGGACATGATCGGATCCGCACAATTAAAAACTCTGCCAGACCTCCTCCGCGCGCGAATAGATGGTGCGCCGCGCCAAGTGTGGACGCCAGCTGATTTTGCCGACATCGGGGGTCGCGCAGCTGTCGATAAAGCACTGCAGCGCATGGTCACGTCCAGTCAGCTACGACGCATTCAGCGCGGTCTTTACGACAAGCCGTCCCAGAATGCGCTGACAGGCAAACCTACTGTCCCAGACTACCGCGCCGTCATCGATGCAATCGCGCGTCGCGATCAGGTACGTTGGTTGATCGATGGTATGACGGCTTCGAATATGCTTGGCCTCACGAATGCTGTACCCGCCAAAATAGAGGTGCTCGTAGATGCGCGGTTAAAGCCCGTCACTCTGGGCAATCAAAAGATCGTCTTCAAACAAGCCGCACCAAGTCGGCTGTTTTGGTCGGGTCAACCGGGCATGTATCTGGTGCAGGCGTTGCACTGGCTTCATGACGTGATGTCGGATGATGTAGAGCGTGAGGCTGTTCGCAAAACGGTGTGCGGCATGCTTGCAGATAAAGAAACGGGTCCGGCACTGTTGGATGACTTGAAGGGCGGCTTGTCAGCCATGCCAATCTGGATGCAGGAGATTTTGCGTGGGCCATTGTCTGATGCGGCCGAGGTTCATCAGGGATGAGCATGGAAAATTTGCACGCATTGCTCGTATCACATGCAGGTTTGGCTGAGCGTGTGGGTCGCTACGACAAACCACCGAGACGATGATCTTCGGTGTAGCTCCATCCTTTGATGCGATCCTGGCATCGATTGGGGCTTTCGAGGAGCAACAGAACCTAGCTTGATCTTGCGACATGGAAGCTGCAGTTCGGTTCTTGGAAGTGGTTTGGCAGACGTGCAGTTTGCAGCAACTTCGTATTTGAGCGTGTGATACTGTGCACTGTCGCGTGCCGGAAAACTGGTGGACGACCGTTCGATTTATCACCGCGTTGTACCCCTTCCCTTTGACCTGTTGGCCCATCAGATCGCTAGCCCGGAGGCGAGCGGTCTGCAACGCTTGGGCAAGGTTTCTGGACGGCTGGCGCCTTGCGCGCTGCGTGCATCGCGCACAACAAACATCGCCCTTCACGTGCTCCATTTCATTGCGCCCCAAGTTGGGTGCAACCCGCTCTGATGCCGCCGGTCTTTTTCACGATCCGTCCAACGACGATCAATGGAAAGGATCACAACATGACATACGAACAATCCCTCGACCTCGCAGAACTGCAAGCTGACATGGCCTTTGAAACTTACCTCTCAGCCTTTGAAGAGGGTGACCATCCCGAAGTCATAGACAGCCTCGCAACCGAGGCTCTGATTGCCCAAGATCGCTGCGCAGATTTGCGCACTCAGGATCTGGCTCATTGAGCCAGATACCCCTGCGGTTTGAGTGAACCGCAGGGAAGGTTGACCTCCAGCCTGAGGTATAAAACAGACAGTTAGAGCAGCTGGCACCGACGTGGTCGGGGGCCAGCTTTTTGTGTGTTCTCATGTCGATCACCCGATGCGTCTTGAGGACGCAAATCTTTGAGTGTTGCTTGGTGGACAGTGGCCCGCGCTCGCTTTGTGAGGGCGGCCAATAGAGGCCGCCAGAATAGGTCTGATGCTTGGTGTGGCTTTTGGCAGGCGGCGTAGGGGGCATCGAAAGTCCGGCAATACAAAAAGATAAATTGCGCAATATGTATTATTGATATATGAAGGAAAGAAAAGAGAAAGACGTTGGCAGGATATGCCACTTGTCTGCGACATTTGTCCGAGGGGTCTAGAGATGAAAACTGGAAGACCAAAACGCCTCAAGCTGGAGCAGCGCATTGAACTGGCGCGGCGCTACCATGCAGGTGAAACCCCAAAGGTATTGGCGGAAGCCTATGGCGTCTCTCGCAGGCATGTGACGCGGCTTGCCAAGGAAGAGCAGGGCGAAGGACTGGCCGTGCGCGATCCCTCTGAGCGGGTCAGTTTCCGCGCCTCAGCGTCAGAGCTCGCAGCCTTTGATGAAGAGTGGCAAACGCGTGGTTTTGCCAACCGCTCCCAAGCCCTCAATGCAGTGCTGCGCGGACGGTGTGGGTTCTTTGATGTGCCGCGCGATTTGGTTGCTGAATTCTGTGCCAGCTGGCGACAGGCCAAGGACGTCAGTGACGCCGGATTGGCGCTCGCAAAGGCGGTGCATCGCGGCAAGGTTTCTGTGTCATCTGAGGACCGCGCTTTGCTGGTTGAGTTGCTGGATCTTGCGCAGAGCATGAGCCGTGAGCTTGGTCAGATGAAGGATGCAGCGCAGGTGCGGCGCAAGCAGGATTGGCCGTTAAAGGAAGAAGGGGATGCCACCCTGCGGGCGCATCCAGATGAGACTGCGCGCGTGGCATCGGGACTGCGATTGGTGGCAGGGGAGAGTGGTCGCGAAGGGGTGCGGGCGTCGGCGGGTTTGGTTTCGAATGGTGGGGCGGCGCTGCAGGCGGGTGCTGCCGTCATTGATCGGAACATCTCCAATGGCTGACCCGCTCGCCCTCTACAGTTCCGTCATGGGCAAGCTCTGGGAGGATGAGCGGATCCGGGGCAAAGCGGCGGCGCGGATTGATGCGCGTATCGCGGGTCGGCGGCAGGGGCGCAGCTTTGGGCGCGTGGGATCCATGTCGGCGCGCAACGTGGCCAAGGCTGCCAGTGGTCAGAGCCGTGCGGCCGTGTTCAAGCGGATCAGGGCAGGGGGGTGCAAGACACAATCCTCTCTTGGCAATCAGCTCGCCTATATCAATGACAAGGCGGTCTACACCTATTCGACCATGACCAATGCGCTTACAGATGAAGCCGTTTTGTCTGAGGATCAGAAGGCCGACATCATCGATGCTTGGTCTGAGACATGGCGTGGGTCCACCAAGCTTGGGTTCACCTCGCACATGCTGCTGTCGTTCCCAACAGATGTCACTGTCGATCAGGTGCGCGACATCGCCATGGACTGGACCGAGCATTTCTTCGAGAGCGGTGAGTACGGTGATCAATGGGATTACGTCCTCGCCGTGCACGACGACCGGGCGCACAAACACGCGCATATCATTCTGAACAACCGTGGCCTTGATCAGGGCACATGGTTTTCTTGCTGGGCCGAGGGTGTGATGTCACCGCAGCTGATGCGCGAAAAGCAGGCCGAGATCGCTGAAGGTTATGGCGTAATGCTCGATGCCACGACGCGGCTTGAGCGGGGCATCTTCGAGAAGCCCGCAGGCCTCGCTGAAATCTACCGCGCCAAAGAAGAAGCGCGCCTGCCGCGCGAGATCATCATGACGGCTGAGGAGACTGCGGTCGCGCAAGCGCAGGTCGTGGGCTTTGCCAAAGACTACACAGAGTTCGCAGACCTGCTGGACCGCATGGACCAGCGCCATCTGGCCCGCGCGGTGCGCGGCATGGCCGCCAATCTGGGCACTGGCACCCCTTGGACATTCACCGAAGGAGAGATCGATATGAAAGACATCAAAACCGTTGGTGATGCCATCGACTATTCCGAGCGCACGATTGAGGCGTTGCGGTTAAAGGCCGAAGAGCTTGATGTGTCTGAGCGCGCCGCGTTTGAGGCGAAGGCCGCGCCGGTCATCGCGGATCTGTCGCAGATGGTGCCAGATCCTGAGTTGCGGGCGCGGTTTGGTAAGCAGCTCGAAGAACCCTATCCGCCCGGTGCGGGAAGCGAGGTGCTGATCGCAGCGCTGCAATCTGGCAATGACGACGCCCTTAAAGATGTCCTGGCACAGGCCAATGAAGCGGGCATGGACAGTGACGAGCTGGTGGCGCGGATCACCGCAGGCGGCACCAAGAACTACGGCATGGCGCAGGATTGGGTCGAGCGCGACATGAATGCGATCCTCAGCAAAGACGGGCTGACGGTCGATAGCGCCAGCGATGATCAACTCGATGGGGCTCTGGAGCGCGTCGATGCGGTCATGGAGGCGCTAACCGAGCGGGCTAAAGAACTTGGGGTCGCCATCGGGCTTAGCCTTTCAGAAGAGGAAGCGGCAGACTTGCCTTTGATTGATGAGGATGACCGCAGCCCCAATACCTATCTACAGGATTTGGCGGATATGCTGCGCGATGGGCAGTTGTCTGAGGTCCAGGAAGAAACGGTCGAACGCACTCTGCAGGCCGAGCTGTTTAAAGAGCTGGGCGAGGAAGGGCTCGGCGAGCTGCGGCGCGGGAACTACGAAGTGCTTGATACAGTGCTGCCCAGCAAGATCGACCAGATCACCGTCACACAAGAATTCCTAGAAATGACCTTTGAAGAAACCGGCGACCAAGTGTTCACCGATCGCGCATCCAGCTTGCAGCAGGACAAAGCGACGGAGGTGGCGCAGCTCAAAGGGCAGCAAGAGGCGCAGGCCTTGGGCAAAGATCTCGGGCGGGACCGCGGTCTCGATGATGAGATGGAATTCTAGAGAGGGGATGAACAGATGAACAAAGCATTTCCTCTTTGGGCTGCACTGCCCTTTGGCGCAATCTGCGGCGCGATCCTCGGGACCATTGTCGCAAGCTTCTATCTAACCTTGGCGCTGCGCACGGGGTTTGGCAACTTCGATATGCTCGCCGTGTGGAATGCCAGCGCGGGATTGCGCGTGGCACACCCCGAAGCCTTCAAAGTAGCCTATGGCGCGGTTGGTTTTGGCTCTCTGGGTCTTGGTGGGTTGGCTCTGGCCTGGACCTGGAAGAAAGAACGCGATGACTACGGCTCGGCCCATTGGCAAACCAAAGCCGAGCTTATGAAAAACGACATGCTCCACGAACCAGGGGAGGGGTTTGTCTGCGGCAAGCTCGGACTGCCAAGGTCAAAGGGCGGGTTCATTTCCTCCGCGGCCATTCCGCATGTGATGATGGTGGCCCCAACGCGGGCCGGTAAGGGTGTTGGCTTCGTGATACCGAACTTGATGGCCTTCGCAGGCTCGGTTGTGGTGCTCGATGTCAAAGGCGAGAACTTTGAGAAAACCTCTCGTTTGCGCGCGCTCAATGGAGATGAGGTCTATCGCTTCAGCCCCTTTGATTGGTCCAATGCCACGCATCGCTACAATCCGCTGTCGCGCATCGCCAAAGCACCAACCTTTGCGCAGCGGTTCACCGAAGTCAGCATCTTGGCCGATCTGTTCCTCGATAAGGATAACAAGACGCTGGATACGTTCTCTGAAGCGGGCAAGTCGATCTTTGTGGCCGCCTGTCTGCTGGCGATCCAGCGGGGGACGGCAAACCTTGGCGAAGTGAACAAGATCGTTGCGGGCGGTGAGTACAAGAATGCGCAATACAAAACCTATGCCGATGAGGCCGAGGAAGCCATTCTACGGGAGCTTTGGACCAACGCGGCGAGTGCGTCATCGCGATTGCTGACGTCGAATATTCAGGCGCTGATGACTGCGGGTCTAAAGCAATGGGACAATCCGGCGGTACGCTCAGCCACGCAGGACAGCGATTTTGACTTTGCGACGTTCCGCAAGACGCCGCAGTCGCTCTATATTGCGGTGTCTGAGGATCATATCGCGACGCTGGCACCACTGTTGCGGCTAATGTTCGCGGACTTGATCGCGTCAATCCGGTTGAAAGAGCCGGGACCAGACGAGCCATGGCCCGTTATGATGATGATTGATGAATTCCAGCAGATGGGCGCGATGCCATATCTGGAGCGCGCGATCCATTCGTTGGCGAGCTACGGTGGCAGGGTGGCGATGATCGCGCAGTCCCTGGCGTCGCTGGATCGGATTTATGGATCTGAAGGTCGCGAGAGCTTGGAGAACGGGGCAGGGCTGAAGCTTTACATCACGCCGCGGGATCAGCGGACGGTGAAGGAGGTGTCGGCTGCCGTGGGGAGCACAACGCGGGAAGCTGTGACGCGGATGTATGGGCGGAACAAGGGGATATTGGGTGCGATCTCGACATCGGCGCGATTGGAAGAGCGGCCGTTGTTGTCAGAAACTGAGGCGCGTCTGATGGATCCTGATGAGGTGATCATTCTCGCTTCACCGCAGCATCCGATCAAAGCGCAAAGGGTGAAGTATTTCGATGATCCGGTGTTTAAGGCGATGGACGCCAAACAGAAGGACATGCCGTTTCCTTATCCGCCAAGTGTGGAAGGTGTTGGGCCATGGGGTGTCGGAAGTGACGAAGACAGAGCGCAGGGGGCGAATGATACCGCGGGCCATCCGCCGGCGCGAGAACGTGCGGAACGGCGCGAGGCGCGGGGGATGCGGGTCATGGCCGAAGGGGTTGAGATGGAGCAGCAGCCTACGCCGGAGACGTTGGAGCGCGAGGCGGATGTACCGAAGGCTTGGGAGCGAACGCTAGATATGCGGGAAGAGATGATTGAGGAGATGTTAGGGGAATAGAACCTGCCGTCGCGACCAACAGCGGACGTTGGAGCAAGCCATAGCGAATTCACAAATTGAGCCCACACCGGACCCGTCAATTTCTCGCCGCGCGCGCACGCAGAAATATTCTCGCTGCACCACCGTCAAAATTCGTTTTGCAACGCGGCAGAAATTGCGGCCATTCAGACAGCATGCAGCAATTCTGAAACCGTGAATTCACATAACGCGGACCTAGCGCCGATTCGCCGCAGTTGCGTAAATGACCGCTTCAGTGAAGCGCGTCAATAAGGCCGGAACTGGCAGGTTTCCGCGTGGTAGTCCTTCATGATTGGCACCGTCCTGGCAGCGCCACGCAGCCCGAGGCGGCCAAACATGAGCAGCATTGATGTGTCTTAGGCAATAGTAGAATGAGAACACCAACCGGCGGGTCAGGCGCTGGCAGCCCCGAAAACGGGACATCCGGGTTGCCTCCCACCAGGAGCCGCAGCAAATCTGCGATCGCATCAACAACACGCCCCGCAAATGCCACGGATAGAAAACACTTGCAGAGGCCTTCAAAGAAAAGATGATGGCAGAGAAGGGGCGATCCCCTACCCTCAAAGGCAATAGGAGTCGCGGTTTAGGTATCGCTCACACATCCACATTTCGAAGCAACAACGGGAAACGAACATAGATCATAACGTATAGCGGATGATCTCAGGCGATGTTTTGAAGTAGCGAAAAACGGAGCATTTGTCATGCGGGAGGGTTGCAAAATCGCCTTGCCCGCCTCACGCCGAATTCCTCTGACAGAGCTCCCTCTACTTGTCACCACGCTCCTTCCAAAGACGGCGAAGTGAAGAAGCCAGTTCATCCACACTTTCATTTCCTGTCAAGCTTCCATCAAATGCATCTAAACCCACAGCAGCATACACATTCGCAAATGCACCCTGCATCTGTGCGTACGTAGCATCATACCTGAGCGAAGCTAGGATCGCATTGAGGTTTTCGCGGACGTAGTCGCGTTCACTGCTGATACCGGACTGGAACTCGCTTTGTGATTGGCGATAGATACGACCCGAAACCTCGTGCAAACGGCGGGCGACGCTGGTTTCTTTCTGCAAGCTATGGAAACGCTTGTTCGACACATAGACTTGCGTTGCAATCGCTTGGGTCAATGCCAACGCGCGCGCGTCCAACAGGGTTTCCTGAGAGGTGACTACCTTTTTCCTGATTGGATAGCGCGCGACACTCATAAGGTCCCAAGACACGCGTGCACCCCACTGGGTCCAATCGTTGTTCACCAAAAGATCATTGCTATCGTAATTTACGCCAAGATAGCCTCGGATCGATGGCAGCAAACTCAAGACTGTCGAATCATCTTCGCTTTCGTTGATCCGCAACCGATAGGCAATCTCGCGCATTTCCGGCCGGTTGCGCAGAGCCATTTCGGTCATCTCACCAGAACTCAATGCTGTGATCGGTGTTTTCAGATTGTGGTGGTTGGGGATGACTACACTAAAGTTTTGACCCTGCGGCAAATTCATAAGCGCAGCCAGTTGGTTTTTTGCCACCGACAGATCGCGACGTAATTCCTGTGCCGAGCGTAAGGTTTCAAGCATCTCGCGCTGATAGCGCAGCGCTTCGATACGTTCACCCTCTCCGCTACTGACCTGCTGGCGCGCACTTGTGAGTGCGCGATTTGCATTCTGCTCAAGCTGATCCACCTGCGAGAGCAGACGTTGTGCGGCCACGGCCCGCCAATACGAGGTGCGCACATCTTCGATTACGCGGTTGATCGTCGACCGGCGCTGTTCCTCTGCGATCAGATACTTGTCGGCGGTCTGTTGTGCCCGGTAGTAGGACAAACCGAAATCTAGGATGTCCCAGCTCAATTCAAGATCAGCTTCGTAGCTACCTCTTTCTTCGGATGTCGAAGCCAGACTTGGGCTTACCGTCCCATCCTCGCGCAGAGAGTCTGAAAACGGGTCATTGCTTCTATCAGACCAATTTACCCTTCCCACCAGATCGGGTAGCATGTCGAATTCGCCATCGCGAATTTCCGCAAAGCGCAGCGCCACTTCTGAAATCTCGAGCTTATGATCAAGATTGTATTTCAATGCCCGCGCCATTGCCTCGTATAGGTCGATCGAGTTGGCAACAGGCTCCTGTGTCTCTGCAATGGCGCGGCGCGACTTGTCCGCAGCAAATGTCGCAAGCTCTACCTTGGAAAAGGGCGTCGGGTTCACCGAGCAACCAGCCACCGAAATCAATGCCAGAGAAGCGATGCCGATCTTAATTGATCGAAATCGTTTACCGGATTTCTTCCGTCCGAAAAATTGTTCGTTCCTGTTTTCTATAGTCATGCTGCCCCCACAGTATTTGTCTTTTTTCATTGTATATATTCTTGCCCTAGCTGCCTCGAATGGCCTGCATGAGACGTGCTGTTTCATATTCTTTCGATTGTGCGTACCGCTCGGTCTGGTCTGAAAATGTCGCCATTCCCACGCTATCAACCTTAGTAAGTGACGTATCTCCAGCATCAAAATTCAGGTAAATTTCGATGCCTATCACATGTCCCGTTTCAAGCTCGAAGTTGGCTTGGAAAGGCTCTAGCGCACGTGTTGCCATGACAGAGGATATTTCATCGTTGATTTCCCCGTCTGCGGTTTCGAAAACCACGCGCTGGATTGGTTCGGGTTCGCCCCTCGGTGACAAGACTTCCGCATAGAATTCAGGTACTTCGCCATCTTCCAAGATCGCAAACCGGATAAGAAACCCGCTACGTGTCAAGACCGTATCGATATTTGGCGCACCTTCTGGGAATCCCTGACCGAACAGATCGTGCTGATCGACCAACGGTTTAAAGCCCACGTCTCCGACTGCCTGAAGGATCGGGCCAGCTGCATCAATTCCTGCAAAGACGTCACCGTCCGTCGCGCTCAACGGAGACGTTCCATCAAGGCTCTGTAAACCATTCAAAGCAGTTAAGATTGGCTGCTTCACTCCCAGTGCAGTGTTCAGGCCCGACAGAAGCGGCGTGATGCTGTGCAAGCTGCCAACGGTGTTCGCTGTTTCGCTCACGATGTGATCGACTATTAGCGGTTGGCGGTCCGGTTCCGGAATGTCTGGAATTGGCGATGTATCGCCAGGTGCCACAGACGGCGGGCTGTTCACGGCCCAGGTGAACGTGTCACTCTGCGTGGCAGTCGCCGTGCCACTGCCGTCATTGGCTGTGACCGTGACACTGTAAGGCCCACCCGTCGAGGCGTCGATATCAAGCGTGCCGCTGATCACACCCGTATCTGGAT
>Ga0209345_10001461_pt1 | contig 28189 bp, 23 predicted proteins | sample Cruoilmetagenom7_FD_187294 | JGI IMG/M metagenome (GOLD analysis project Ga0209345, IMG submission 187294) | Oil polluted marine microbial communities from Coal Oil Point, Santa Barbara, California, USA - Sample 7 (SPAdes) (version 2) | ecosystem: Environmental > Aquatic > Marine > Oil seeps ...
TCCGATCTCATCCGGTCCAGTTTTCCGAGTTTCTGCATGGGTAGGCTCATGTTTGCTTCCTGTCTTGTTCTTGTTGCTCCGGCTTACCGCCGGGGCAGCTTCAGTTTGTGTCACGGCCCCGGAATTCTCCGGGCTGCTTCAGCTATTACTCTGCGCTGTCTACGCGTTCGATAATCAGCGCTATGCCCTGGCCTACGCCAATGCACATGGTGCACAGAGCATAGCGCGCGTTCTGGCCTTGCTGATGGCGGCGTTCCAGTTCATTCAGTGCAGTGGTCACAAGGCGCGCACCGCTCATCCCCAGAGGGTGGCCCAGGGCAATCGCTCCGCCATTGGGGTTCACATGTTCGGCATCATCAGGCAGACCCAGATCGCGCAGTACGGCCAAAGCCTGGGCGGCGAAGGCTTCGTTCAGCTCGATCACGTCCATATCAGCCAGTTCCAGCCCGGCAGTTTTCAGCACTTTGCGGGTGGCGGGAGCCGGGCCCATGCCCATGATGCGCGGCTCAACGCCAGCAGTTGCCATGGCAACGACCCGGGCGCGGGGTTTGAGATTGTGCTGTTTAAGGGCATCGCCGCTGGCCAGCAGCAGGGCGCAGGCGCCGTCGTTTACACCGGAGGCATTGCCCGCGGTAACACTGCCGTTCTCACGGAAGGGGGCGGCCAGGCTTGCCAGCTTTTCCAGACTGGTTTCACGGGGGTGTTCGTCGGTATCAACGATCAGCGGGTCCTGCCTGCGGCGGGGAACGCTCACTGGTACGATTTCGTTGTCAAACCGGCCTGCTTTCTGGGCTGCAGCGGTACGCTCCTGGCTGCGCACTGCAAAGGCATCCTGGTCTTCCCGGCTGATATTGAAGTCGGCAGCGACGTTCTCGGCAGTCTCCGGCATGGAATCAATGCCGTACTGTTTCTTCAGCAGAGGGTTAACAAAACGCCAGCCGATAGTGGTATCGAACATTTCAGCTTTGCGACTGAACGCAGAGTCCGCTTTCCCCATAACGAAAGGCGCCCGGGACATGGACTCCACACCGCCGGCCAGCATCAGGCCTGCTTCGCCTGTACGCAGTGCGCGTGCGGCACTGCCGATGGCATCCATGCCGGAACCACAAAGGCGGTTTATCGTGCTGCCCGGGACATCAACCGGCAAGCCGGCCAACAGCAGCGACATGCGGGCCACGTCACGGTTGTCTTCACCCGCCTGGTTGGCGCAGCCGTAAAGCACGTCGTCGATGGCGGTCCAGTCCAGCTCGTTGTAGCGGTCTTTCAGCGCCTTGATAGGAATAGCGCCCAGGTCGTCGGCGCGTACAGTTGCAAGGGAACCGCCGTAACGGCCGATTGGCGTGCGTACTGCGTCCACTATGTAGGCATCTTGCAAGCGTTTTTCGTTACTCATTGATCGTTCTCCGACTGAATGACTTCGCCGCGTACCTGATAGGACTTGCCGCGAAACAGGGCAATCACGTGGCCGTTCTGGTTGGTGACAGTGATGTCGTATACGCCGGTGCGGTTGCCTCGGGACTGCTCAACTGCATTGGCTGTAAGCACGTCGCCTTCGCGGGCGCCGAGCATGTAATCGATGGAGCAGCCTGATGCCACTGTGGCTTTGTTGTAGCTGTTGCAGGCAAAGGCAAACGCGGAATCGGCCAGGGTAAACAGATAGCCCCCATGGCAGGAACCGTGGCCCTGAATCATGATGCTGGTGACGGGCATGGTGACCGTGGCTTTGCCCGGGGACACGTGGGTTATTTTCATACCCAGGTTGCGACTGGCCGCGTCACGCTGGTACATGGATTCGGCACAGTCCTGCGCCAGTTTTTGCGCATCGGGTGTGTGATGTTCGTTGCTCATGAATAGAACCCTTTTTCAGCGAACCGGTTTTTCCTCAGCAGCAATGCCGGCCGGTAACGGTCTTCGCCATAGCTCTGCTGGATGTTTGTCAGTACTGTATGAACAAGGCTGAACCCCAGGTTATCGCTCCAGCGGAGTGGGCCTTCGGGGTAGTTCAGGCCGGCTTTCATGGCAAGATCGATATCGCTGACAGAAGCCACTCCGTGCAGAGCCGCGTCGGCAGCTTCATTGGCCAGAGTTGCAAGGGTGCGCATAATCACAAGGCCCGGACGGTCGGCGATCTGACTCACGGCAATGCCGGCCTTTTGCAGCAGGGCGCAGGCGTCAGTTATTGCCTGTAAGGACGCCTGATCGGCAGCGGCGATAGCGAGACGGCTGGCCTTGGCATAATCAAATGCCAGGTCCAGAAGAACAAGGTGGTTGCAGGCTTCTGCAGTGGCGCGCTCAGTTGCCATGCGGCCATCGGTCAGTGCCAGAACGGCCTCGCCGAAACGCAGGCGGCCGGGGCCGTCGCGTTCAATGATGTTGAGGCCGCTTTCTTTCAGGCGCGCTATCAGTGCCGCCAGAGGCCCCGGGTTGCCCTCTACTACAAGTGTATTGGCCTCGCTGCTGGCTGCTGCTGCGGTTACCGGCTCAGGTTTTTGCGCACCTTCCGCATAACTATAAAACCCCTGGCCACTCTTACGACCCAGACGTCCGGCTTCAACCAGCTCTTTTTGCACCAGAGAAGGCAAAAAACGGGTGTCCTGATAGTAGGAATTGAAAACCGAGGAGGTGACTGCGTAGTTCACATCGTGACCGATCAGATCGGTCAGTTCGAAGGCGCCCATACGGAAGCCTCCGGCTTCGCGCAGGATGGCGTCCAGTGTTGCGCTGTCCGCTGCCTGTTCCTGCAGCAGACGCAGGCTTTCAGCATAAAAAGGTCGTGCGACCCGGTTAACAATAAATCCGGGAGTGGATGTCGCAGTAACGGGTTTCTTGCCCCATTGGGCAGCTGTGGCATAAACCCTTTGTGCTATCTCGTCGCTGGTAGCCAGGCCCTTGATGACTTCAACCAAAGCCATCAGTGGTGCCGGGTTGAAAAAGTGCATGCCCACCAGACGCCCGGGATGTTTCATTCTGGCACCCAGAGCGGTAACAGAGATAGACGAGGTGTTGGTGGCGAGAATGGCGTTGTCGCCGCACACTTCCTCAAGGTTTGCCAGCAGGCTGCGCTTGATCTCCAGATCCTCAATGATGGCTTCAATGATCAGGCCCGCTTCCGCAAGTTCGCTGAGTTCTTTGACCGGTTCGATGCGCGCAAGAAGTGCGTCCAGGGAAGCCTGCTCCATCTTTCCTTTATCGACCCGGCGCTGCAGTTGCCCGGCAATGCTCTGGCGACCTGCCTCTGCCGCACCTTCGCGCTGGTCCAGCAGAAAAACCCGGTGGCCAGCCTGGGCGGCTACCTGAGCAATGCCGGAGCCCATGGCGCCGGCGCCAATGACCGCAACAGAGATGTCAGTGGTAAGTGGCTGCATGCTTATTTCCCCTTGAATTCAGGAGCACGCTTTTCCATGAACGCGGTAACGCCTTCGCGGTAGTCCTCCGTGCGACCAGCGAGGCGCTGCAGATCCCGTTCAACCAGAGACTGTTCTTCAAAGCTGTTATTGGCGCTTGCGTGCAGGGCACGCTTGATCATTGCCAGACCTTTGGTGGGCTGGGTGGCGAAATGGCGAGCCAGTTTCATGGCTTCATCCTGCAGGGCGTCGTCTTCCACGCACTGCCAGATCATGCCCCACTGTTCGGCTTTCTCGGCACTCAGCTTGTCACCCAATAAGGCCAGGCCTTTTGCACGAGCCATTCCTACTGCACGTGGCAGGGTCCAGGTACCGCCGCAATCGGGAATGAGACCGATCTTGCAAAAAGCCTGAACAAAGTTTGCAGAACGTGCTGCAATCGTAATGTCACAAGCCAGAGCGATGTTTGCACCAGCTCCGGCCGCTACACCATTTACAGCGCAGATCACCGGCATGGGCAGATCCCGAAGGGTTTGCAGCAGAGGGTTATAGTAGTTCTCGATAGAGAGCCCCAGATCCGGGGCATCGGCGCCGGGCTTTACGTTTCGATCCGACAGGTCCTGGCCTGCACAGAAACCGCGGCCGTTACCGGTAAGCAGCAATACGCGTACGGTGTGGTCGTTGCTGATGGTCTTCAGTGCGGCACGCATCTGTTCATGCATTTCGACGTTAAAGCTGTTGAGGCTCTTGGGACGGTTCAGGGTTACTTTTGCAATCCCCTGATCGATATCGAGAAGCACACTCTGCTCGGTCATGGAAGAATCCTTGTGATAGCAGTGAAGCCCGCGTTGGTTAATTTGCGCGGGTGTTTGGAATTAGTCTGGATTTCGGGATGGCTTCAGGGCGATTAAGCGTTAACAGACGAACGCCTTGATCCGGCCCTTCTGAGAGCAGTATCTGTGGCATAGCGATTCCGGCATTGCGTTGTTTTAATGGTTTGTCGGTGAGGCCTGATGATGGTCAGGGCAGCTCCCGAATGGCCGTATTCAGCCTTGTCCGATATCAGGAAAGAGTATAGGTTTGAATTGATACCGGTCAAGAATTTGAAACTGATTTTTTGTATCACGTTGTCGTGATGCTGGCCCGGTTATCTGTAGATTTATGATTTCTATGGTTATTTTCCGTGTTAGTCTTTAGTCTTATAGCTGGCTGAAATAGAGCCTGTTGCGCCCTGTCCGCGTATAGACTGGGTATTATTTGTTCTGATACAGAAAATGTAGCTTAAAATACAAAAAAACAAACGCGTTATAAGGAGTGCTTTATGCCCTATTACCGGATTGATGGTGTGACGCCAGTGGTACATCCATCGGCTTACGTGCATCCCACTGCCGTAGTTATCGGCGATGTGCATATAGGCCCCGATTGCTATGTAGGGCCCTGTGCGTCCTTGCGTGGTGACTTTGGCCGCATTGTGATGGAGGAGGGGGCAAACCTGCAGGACACCTGCGTAGTTCATGCCTTTCCCGGACGGGATGCCATTATCCGGCGTAATGGGCACATAGGTCACGGGGCCATATTGCACGGCTGCGAGATAGAAGAAGATGCCATGGTGGGGATGAATGCGGTTGTAATGGACGAAGCCGTGATTGCAGCGCGTTCCATTGTAGGGGCCGCAGCGTTTGTGAAAAGTGGTTTCAGCTGCGAGCCAGCATCATTGATCGTGGGCTCGCCAGCCAAGGTGCTGCGCCAGTTAAGCGACAAGGAAGTCAGCTGGAAGCAGCGCGGCACCCGGGAGTACCAGACTCTGACACAAAGGTGCCTGGAGAACATGAGGGAATGTTCTCCTCTGGCTGAAGTGGATACTGACCGGCCGAAGCTGCAGGTTGACGGGCATGACCTGAAGGATCAGTGACTGGTATCCAGTTTTAAAGTGCAGGGGAGGTTTTGAGGCCGGTCTCGGTCCTTACTTTTCGTAAGGTCTGTCGGATCAGCCTCAACAGGCGCAATACTGGCTAGGATTAGTCTTCAGAATCCAGAAATACCTCTATAGGCTGTGGGATACCAAAAAAATATCCTTGCAGGCGTACATGAGGATGCCGGGATGCCAAAAAGTCAGCTATAGCCTCTGTTTCCACCCCTTCAGCAATTACCTGGACCCCCATGGTTTCGCCTATACGCACAACCATTTCGACGATGTTGGCTGCCACAGTCTCTTTGAGTGCAGCGAGGACAAAACTCCGGTCGATCTTGATCTCTGATATGGGCAACCGCTGCAATCGTGACAGTGAAGAATAGCCAGTTCCAAAATCATCCAGTGAGAAGACGCAGCCCAGCCTGCGGATAGCCTCCATTTTCTGCACGACATTGCTCAGGTTGTCAGCGGATACGCTTTCAGTCAGCTCGATGGTAAGCATTTCAGGGGGGAATCCGGAGATGGATAGCGCTTTTGCCACGGCTTCCACAAAATCGTCTTCCGCGAAGTGCATTGCTGAAATATTGATGGCGCACCGCAACACCGGGTTAGTGCGGTGTATGGTGTTCATTTTTTCAAGCGCATGGCTCAGAACCCAGCGCTCGATCTTTACAATTTGTCGGGAGTTTTCGGCATGGGGAATGAATTCGCCCGGGCCAAGAAGGCCGCGCTCGGGGTGATTCCAGCGGATCAGGATTTCCAGCCCGGTCAGGATCCTGTCTGACGAAAGCTGGGGTTGTGCGTAAAGTGCAAACTGATCCTGTTCGAGAGCCTGGTTGATATCGGATTCAACCATAAGCTGATGCCGGATTTTTGCACTCATGAAGTCTTCAAAGATAGCGATTGGCCGTTTATCCGCTTTGGCGCTGCGATGCGCGGTTTCTGCGTTTTGCAGTGCAGTAGACGGTGAGTCTGAAGTTTCAGTGGGGTAGAGGGCTGCACCAACAGTCACTTCAAGACGCAGATCAGGCCCGTCTCCAGAGCTGATGGGAGCATTCAGTCCATTCTGAATTCGATCGTAGAGTGCGAGAACAACCCGGTACGCATCATCTATGCTCCAGTGTTTGGGTGCCAGAACTATGCCAAATTCGTCACCGGAGAGTCTGGCTATGGAGTCATCCGAAAAAACTGCATTGCTGAGACGCTTTGCGAACTCTCTGATTACCTGGTCGCCGTATATGAAACCGTAGGTTTCATTGATGTGGCGGAAGTTATTGATATCAATAACGAGAACTGCCGTGGACACGCTGCCATGGTTGCAGAACTTCAGTGCCGTTCCCAACTGGTTAAGGAACAGGGCCCGGTTTGACAGGCCCGTAATCGGGTCGCGCCACTTCAATTCTTCGAGGCGCTGCTCGGTTTCCTTCAGGCTGGAAATGTCGCTGAAAACGGTAACGTAATGGCTGATTTCTTTGTCTTTGGAGCGAATAGTGCTGATGGCCCGGAGTTCCGGGTAGAGCTCGCCGGATTTCCTCCGGTTGTATATCTCGCCAGACCAGTGGTCATGTTTATCTACATAGGAACGGAGGTTTTCCAGAGTCAGCTTGGGATCCGGGACACTGTTCATTTGAGTGTAGCTGCGATTGAGTACCTCCTGCCGGGAGTACCCAGTGATACGGGAAAAAGCCACGTTAACCGCTATTATTCTGAATTGAGCATCAAGCAGGACAATACCTTCCGAAGTGGCCATGAAGACACTCTCAAACAGTTTCCCGTCGGGGTCGGAGGGACTGTCGAGTTGCTCAAGCCGTTCTTTCAGATCCTGATTGAGCGTGATCATGTGATCAAGCATTCCGCTCATTGAAATGTGGGTGCGCACCCTGGCTCTGACCGCAGGCAGACGGATCGGCTTGTGGATATAGTCTACGGCACCCGCATCAAACCCCTTTTCCTCTGAGTCAGGATCGTTCAGTGCCGTGATGAATATAACCGGTATATGCTGCAAGTCGCGCCGCGCCTTCAGGTTGCGGCACATTTCAAAGCCATCTGTGCCCGGCATCATTATGTCCAGCAAAATGAGGTGCGGTCTGTCGCCCTGGTCAAGAACGTCCATGGCGTCGGCAGCACTGGTTGCAACAACCAGATCATAGTCCTGACCAAGAGCGTCAGTCAGAATGCGAATGTTAGTAGGTTCGTCATCAACAACGAGTATTTTCGGGGTGCTGTCCGGATTGAAAACTATTGATCCATATTGCACTGAAAACTCAGAGACTGGGCCGGACACAGTTACGCCCTCCATCACCCTTGGCTTCGTAAAGACGTGAGTCCGCGGCTTCGATTAGTTCGGCAGTATTCGACAGGCCGGATGGCTGAATTGCAGAGCACCCTACAGATATAGTGAAATGCATGCTGGCTTCGGCGCCATGCTGGCTGTTCCGGAATTCTCTCTGCATGGCCCTGACGAGGTTGTTTGCGGCTGTGACGGTACCTTTCAGGTCGGCGCCGGGTATAAGTGCGACAAACTCGTCACCACCAAGGCGGGCGATCACTTCTCCCGCTCTCGCAAAGCAGATGTTCATGGCGGTCGCGAGCTGTTGCAGGCATAAATCACCGTGGGCATGACCATGCTGATCGTTGATCTGTTTGAAGTGATCCATGTCAGCAAGTACCAGACCAAGAGAGCCATTCTGACGCCTGGCTCGCCGCCACTCCAGCGCAAGCTGCTGATCAAACCGGCGCCGATTACCTATACCGGTTAATGCATCAGTCAGCGCTGCTTCCGCCAGCATTTCTGTCTTCCGTTTCAGGTCTATAAACGTGGATACCTTGGCGCTAAGAATGGTTTTATTGAATGGTTTCACCACGTAGTCCGTTGCGCCATGCCGGAAGGCTTCTTCAATGTCCCGGGTCTGGTCGGAAGCAGAAATACAGATAACGGGTATGTTCGGATAGCGTTCGGAGGATCGCAGTTCGTTCAGGAAATCAACCCCGGAACCATCCGGCAGGTACAGATCAAGAAGTACGATGTCTATGTCTTCGAACAGGAGTTGCCTTGCTTCAGCGAGGCTCTGACTGATGATCAGTTCGCAAGCATGTCCCAGAATGCCCGCGAGGCTGGCGATACCTACGGGGTCATCTTCAACAATCAGCACCGTGGGTGCGCTATTTATCTTCATCAGGCTGGCTGTCCTGGCTTTCAGACTCGATCTTCGTCAGCAGATCGACTGCCTCTTTGAATTTGTAGGTTTCGAGCGACAGGCGTAGCCGGGACGCAATAGCGGTTTGGTTGGTGTTGCTCAGAAAATCCAGCACATGCCTGATATCATCATCGTTTGCGATGCGGTTACTGCCCAGCCGCTGCGTCATCCGCGAAATAACGTCACTCACGGGCTCTTTTCGGATATTGCCAGGCATTGCCAGGACTTTCTCAGCCCAAACTATTTCAGACAGTTGCCTGACGTGCTCTGTCAGTGTTGTCAGAAGGGCTTCTGCGCAGGGTGTTGACGGACCTGATTCTGCTGCTTTTTCAGCCCGTTCGGCAACTCTAGCCAGCTCCGTATCGGCGATGTTGGCCGCCGCGCCTTTGACCTTGTGCGCAATGGCTCTGGTTGCCCGCGGGTCGTCAAGCTGCAGGCAGCGTTCGATATCAGTGATTATTTCTGTGGAACTGGCCAGAAAACTGCGCATACAACGACTGAAAAGATCTGGGGCATCCCCGAACATGTCACGGTAAACAGAGTGAGAAATAAAATCAGGCAACCTGGTTCCGGGAGCTGGTTCCACGCGGGGTCTTACCCGATTAGAGGCTGGAGTCTGGCTGGTAGAAGCATACTCTTTAAAAAAAGCCTGTAGCAGCCTTTGAATATCTCCGGGAAGAACAGGTTTGGTGAGATAATCATTCATCCCTACGGCGTAGGAGCTGCTGCGGTCATGCTCGGCTATTGATGCCGAAAGGGCGGCTATAATCGGTTGTTCGATGTTCTCATGGCTTCGAATCCGGCTGGCAATATCCTGTCCGGTTTCCCCATCGAGGTGGAGGTCCATAAGGACAAGATCAAACGGACGCTCTGCCAGTTTTCGCATAGCATCGGCGCCGTTATGGACGGATTCGGATTCCACTCCGAAAGAGTGCAGATAGCTTGCAACGATTTCGCAATTGAGCTCTACGTCGTCAACAATCAGTGCCCTAAGGTCCCGGAATGAAGGGCGGGGGGCGGACATGATCGTGTGCTCATCCAGCTGTTGCGGCGCCAGGTGTTCAAAAAGTTTGGAGGGGGTCAGTGGTTCATAGATTATGCGTCCGCCGGCGTTCTGGAATTCGATCATCCAGTCCCGCTTGAAACCAGCCGGGACAACAACCAGAAGCGCCTTCAGCCGATATTGTCCGGGAGCCGCCAATAAGTCCTGCACAAATGATTTGATGACCCCGGTTTCTATATCTTCCAGATCGACGATTACCATCGAAGGTTTGGTTTTGTCTCTGGCAGGGGCTTCAGTGAGTATGGGCCGGATCTCATCCAGGGTCGCCACTGGTATTAGCTCCAGCGACCAGTGTTCCCGGTAGGTATCCAGCAAGGCAAAGTTATGGTTCATGCCATAATGATAGACTTGTATCGGGCTGGAAACATGGCGAGTACCGATGCTCTGCTCGTTTTCGGCCAGCTCAACAGGAATCATGAGTGTAAACTTGGATCCCTGGTTTTCAGCGCTTTCCAGCGTGAGCGTCGCGCCCATCAGTTGGGTAAGATGACTGCTGATGGCCAGTCCAAGGCCTGATCCACCAAAAATGCGGCTGGTAGACTCGTCGGCCTGACGAAAATTCTCGAAAATCCGCTGCTGGTCTTCCTCTCTGATTCCGATACCCGTATCTTTCACCGTGATTTTTAGCGTTCCATGAGTATCGTCACTGCCCACGAATCCGATGCTGACACTCACGCTGCCTTTGTGAGTAAACTTGATTGCGTTCCCGACCAGATTGCTGCATATCTGCGATATTCGAAGGAGGTCGCCTTTCACGCACCTGGGGGTGGATGGCGCAATATTAACGCGCAGTTTCAATCCTTTTTCTTCGGCAACGATGGCAAATAACTCAACACTGCGCTGGACCAGGTCTTCAATCTCAAATGGCTGGTAATCCAGCTCTATGTGATCTGCCTCTATTCGGGACAGGTCCAGAATGTCGTTCAGAAGCTGCAATAATGCTTCTGATGCCGAAAATGCTTTACTCACCAGGCGGTGGGAATAGTCATTGAGCTCTGCGTCTTTTAACAGCACCAGCATTCCGATAATGGCGTTCATTGGTGTGCGGATTTCGTGGCTCATATTTGCGAGAAATGCGGTCTTCACTTTTACGGCAGACTCTGCTTCCAGCTTCTGCATATTCAGCTCGGCAGTCTTCTCTATAACTTCCTTTTCGGCACGCCGCTTGGCGTTGGAAAGAAGGAAGAACGCAGCCAGTATCAGGCCGTTGATGATCACCCCCCCCACCAGAATGGCTGCTGGCTGTCTGCTGACGTTGTACCTTTCGAACAGGCGGGTTGTCTGTACATCGAATTTCCACTCTCGTCCATATATATCCAGAGAGTAAGAGGACTGGAACATGGGTGAGGTGTCGTAGTTGCCCTCAGCTGTTTCACTGAACTCGCTGTATAACTGGTGCTCTCCGTCACTGATGCGGACGTGCAGGAGTCGGTTAGTATTTGCCAGGGTGCCTTCCATCAGCCGGGAAACAAGAAAAGGCGCATACACAAGGCCAAGAAAGTCAGCCTCTTTATTCTCGCTCTGTTGTGCTTCCAGAGTGCGGTAGAAAGGATGGAAAAACAGAAAGCCCGGCTGTTTTTCGTCGTCCTGCACCAGTGCTATGGGCCCGGTAATCTGTGTCTGGCCTGTGCGCATCGCTTTTTGTGCCGCGGTAAAGCGATTTGACTCGTGAGCCATATCAAGACCTATTGCGGCTTCGTTTCCGGCTAATGGTTCAAGATAGGTGATAGGCCAGAAGTCTGTTCCTGTATGCGGCGGATGGACGCGAAAGTCAGGACGCTGCTTTCGCTCTTCAGAAAGGTAGGTTTCCAGGCCACTCGCCGGCACCCTTTTGATAACCCCTATGCCTCGGACGCCAGGAAGACGGTCCTGTACCGCAAGAACCTCTGCAAAATGTCGCCATTGGGTGAGGGAGATGTCGCCGTTGTTTGCGCGGATAGTGCCGGCCCCGGAAATCAATGCAAACTCGTATTTCTGCATCCTGTCCATCAACAGCTCATTGAGTTGCTCAACCCGCTGATTGAACTGGTCTTTAGCTCGGGCATCTGCAATCTGTGAGGATATCTGCCACGCAGTTACTGTCAGCAGAATAGAGAGGAAAATTACTATCCAGTGCAGTTTCGTTATCTGAGCCGCGGCGTCCCGGATTTTTACCATATACTGATCTGTGTGTTGGATTAGTAGATGTCAGATTAGCTGACATCCCTTAATAGTAGTAATTTGACAGCCGGTTACTGCGAGCTGCACGAGCTATAGCGTAACATTTTTCCGGATGCGGGATATTTGAACAACGGCTAGTGACGCTTATCTGGTTCTGACAGGCAAGAGGAAGAAGGTTATGAATCCTGAAGAATGGAAGGACCTCCTGGAGGTTATTCCGGATGTGCGTGACGGGCTGACGCGCACAGAGAGACTGATTCTGTACCTTGTACATGAAACCCAGAAAGAGCTGAAGGGGCGTAATGTGCCTACCGCCATGCTGTACGGTCGGGTGCTCGAATACGTAGATATGAGTGAGGCCGATCTGCATGTCTATCTTGACCGGCTGGGGGTCAGGGGCACCTGAGCACTCGTTGCGAGTGCTCAGGTGGGGTTAGCGGTGGTCAGAAAAACACGCCTGGAAGCCAGGTTGCGATTTCCGGGAAGACCATAATGATGGCAATGGCCAGTATCTCAATGATTACGAATGGAACGACAGAGGTGTATATGTCTTTCATCGTAATGCCCGGCGGAACCACACCTTTGAGATAGAACAGATTAAAACCGAAGGGTGGCGTTTTATAGCCGATTTCCATGTTGATCACGAACAGGATGCCGAACCAGATAGGGTCGAAACCCAGTGATTTCACGATCGGCATGAACACCGGCAGAGTGATCAGCATGATACCGACGGGGTCGAGCACCATGGCCAGGAAGAATATGATCACCATCATTGCAATGATGATACCCCAGGGGCCGCCGGGAATATGCTGCATCATGCCTTCGATAAGATCCTGGGCGCCCATGCTTTGATATGCCGCACTGAAAGCATGTGCCGCAAACAGGATCCACATGATCATGCCTGTGAGCTTGAAGGTGCGGATAGCCGCTTCCTGCAGGATGCCCCACTTGAGCTGGCGATAGACTGCTGCTGATATCAGTGACCCGAGCACGCCCATGGCGGCGGCTTCAGTTGGTGTAGTAATGCCGCCGATAATGGACCCGAGTACCATGAATACTACGCCGATGGGCAGCAGTACCGCTCTGAGTGCACGAAGCTTCTCAGGCCAGGTGCCTCGCTCTTCCGGAGGCAGGGCTGGAGCCAGGTGAGGCTGAAGGGTAGAGCGCACCACGATATAGATCACGGTAAGAACCATCAGTAGCACCCCCGGCATAATGCCGGCAGCAAACATCTGGCCTACAGATACACCGGTAATCAGGGCGTAGAGGATCATCAGGATGCTGGGTGGGATCAGAATGCCCCAGCCACCACCGGTATTGATAACGCCCAGCGCCATTTTCCGGTCATAGCCCCGTTCCAGCATGGAGGGTAGTGCGATGGTCCCCATTGCAACCACCGCGGCTCCGCTTATCCCTACCATGGCAGCAAAGACAGCACAGATAACCAGGGTTCCTATAGCCAGGCCGCCACGAAGGCCGCCGAACCACAGGTGCATCATCCTGTACAGATCCTTTGCGACGCCGGTTCGTTCAAGCACCATGGCCATGAAAACAAACAGGGGTATAGCTACCAGGGTAAAGCTTTCCATCGTGCCCCAGATCTGTGAGGCAACCATGTAGAAGGAGTCAAATCCCCAGGTAAAATAGAGGAATACGACTGAAACGCCACCAAGAACAAAAGCCAGTGGCAGGCCAAGTAGCAGGAAGAACAGCAACGAACCAAAAAACAGGAGGGTCAGGATTTCAATGCTCACGACTGCTCTCCTTCGGAAGTGCTCTGATCCGGACGGTAATAGTCCAGGTTGAATGCGATGGCAATGTCTTCAAGAAGCTTGGCCAGGCCCTGTAGCACCAGCAGTCCTGTTCCGACGGGAATGGCAAGCTTGACCGGCCAGACGGGTGGGTTCCAGGCTGAGTAAGAAGTTTCCCAGCCGGCTATGGATTCGCTCGCCATATCAATGCCGAACCAAAGAAGGGCAAGGGTAAAAATAAAGAACATCAAAGAGGTAATTATGTCCATTACTGCCCGCTTGCGGGGTGGCAGCTGCGCGTGCAGAAGGTCAACATTCACATGGCCTCGGTGGGCCATGATGTAGCCTCCAGACATGACCGCATAAACGCCGAACAGCATCTGGGTAAGCTCGTTTGTCCAGACTGTGGGTGTATTCAACAGGTAACGGAAGCCCACTTCCAGCAACAGGAACGCGAACATCGCGAAAACAAGCAGGGCTATCCAGCGCCCGACGAAGTCATTAAGACGGGTAACCCCTCTTATGAATGCGGTCAGCACACTCATGGCACTCTCCAGGAGGATGTTAAGTTTTTCAGGGAGAAAAAGGCCGGAGGTGAAATACTCCGGCCTTTTTTTACTTATTCAGGCTTTCGGCTCAGAGGTAGCCGAGTTCGCCCAGGTAGCCTTTCAGCATATCCAACGCCTTCTTGGCGTTGTCGCTGCGCTTGCCTTCCTCGTCCCACATGGCCTGAGCAGTCTGGACCAGTCTGTCCTGAACTTCATCTGGCAGGATATTTACCTGAACACCTTGTTCAGCAATGACCTTGGCCAGAGTTGTGCGCTCTTTATAGAGGTATTCGTTGGTACGAATCCAGAACTGTTCGTTGAGCGCATCTTTGACGATTTTCTGCATGTCTTCCGGCAGTTTGTCCAGTGCTTTCTGGCTGACAATGATTACGTCCGTTCCGGCGATGTTCAGGGCCGGTTGAACGTGGTACTTGGCAACTTCATACAGAGCCATGCTGGCTGCACCCTGAGCCGCGCCCCAGTGGGCCCCGTCAACAATGCCAGAGTCGAGTGCAGAGTAGAGCTCGCTGCCCGGGATGTAAGATGCTGCAGCGCCAGCTTCGGTCAGGAATTTTTGCAGAGCGCCGGAGGAGCGGATCTTCAGGCTGGTGAAATCATCCCAGTTGTTGATCGGCTTTTTGATAACCATCTCGGTGGGATAAACCTTGTCTGTCGCCCAGTAAACACCATGTTCTGCAGCTTCATCACGAAGCATTTGCTCGAAACCCATGGCCTGGTGAAAGTAGGCCGCTTCCCAGACGTTACGAAACGCAAATGGCAGGCCGGAAGCGATACCAGCAAGAGAAACCTTGTCCTGAGCATAGCCCGGAGAGATTGTTCCCATTTCCAGGATGCCGCGGCTTACCGCGTTGAATGTTTCCTGGGCCTTGAACAGTGCGCCAGCTTCGTAAAGTTTGAGCTTCAGGCGTCCATCAGTCCGCTCGTCCAGAACCCGTTGCAGCCTTACAAGGCTGTCGGTGTAGGAACTGCTGGCGCCGGGCCAGTGAGATTGTACTTTCCAGGTGAAGGTTTCCTGAGCGGCTACAGGGGCAGCACTCAAGGCGGCAGTAATGCCCAGAGTCAGGGCTGACGCGTAAACGGTCAGTGTCTTGCGTGCTTTGGCAAAGAGTTTCATAGCTGTGCCTCGTTCGTTGTTGTAATGGTACTTATTGTTGTTTCACTGTGCAGAACTCGCGACTGCAGGGTGAATTTATGTTTTCTGAATCTATCACAAGATCGGGTTTTTGCAATAGGATGTTTTAAGCTTAGGTATCAGAATCTTTCTAAAAGGATAGTTCAATGATCGAAATTCAGCAGTCTCAAGGTGTGCTCCAGCTTGTTATCAACCGGCCAGAGAAGAAGAATGCCCTGACCCGGGATATGTACCAGCAGTTAGGTGACGCAGTATTTCGCGCCAACAATGACGAAACAGTTAATGCAATTGTTATCTCCGGTGCGGGAGGCGTGTTTACCGCCGGTAATGATCTGGATGATTTTCGCGCCCGCGCCACGGATGAAAACCCGAAGCCTTCCGCCGGGCTGGTGTTTATCGAAGCTCTGATCAACAGTGATACGCCGGTAATTGCTGCGGTTGAAGGTCTGGCTATCGGCATAGGCACCACTTTGCTGTTGCACTTGGATGTGGTGATTGCAGCAGAAAGTGCAAAATTCAAAACAGCGTTTGTAGATCTAGGATTGGTTCCCGAGGCTGCCTCCACGGTTACCATGCCCTTGCACCTTGGGGCTCGCAGAACCACTGACCTGCTGCTGTTGGGCGAGGTGCTCAATGGTAACGAAGCAAGAGAATGTGGGCTTGTAAGCCGGGTTGTGGATGATGGGCAGGCGTTGGCTGAAGCGATGGTCGTTGCAGCAGGTCTGGCAACCAAGCCCCGCGAAGCGCTGCGGGCCAGCAAACGACTGATCCGGGCTCCCTGGCGTGAGCAGGTAGAACAAGCTCTGGCGCGGGAACGGGAAGTATTTTCTGAGCGTCTTCGGTCTGAGGATTGCCGGGCCGCTCTGGATAAGCTGCCCGGCGCTGAGAGGGCTTAAATCGCGGTATTCTGCCAATAGGGCGCGCGCAGCTCCCGCTTCAGAATTTTGCCTATGGTGGAGCGGGGAAGCTCGTCGCGGAGCTCAATAGCCGAGATGCGTTGGCTTTTACCCAGCTGGCTGTTGGCCCAATCGAGTACCTCTGGCCCGGAATTCTTGTGTCCGGGCTTGAGAACGACAAGACCCAGGGGGGTTTCTCCCCATTGTTCGCTGGGAATGCCGATAACGGCAGCATCGTCTACCGCAGGGTGAGCCAGCAGGGCTTTTTCAAGATCTACCGCATAGATATTGAATCCACCCGATATGATCATGTCCTTGCGGCGATCGAGGATGTGGATAAAACCGTCCTCGTCGATTCGCCCCATATCTCCGCTGCGATAGAATACATCGCCTTCAGGGCTGGTCCACAGCATTTCCTGAGTCTGTTCAGGCCGGTTCACATAACCCCGCATCATTGAAATTGCGCGGCCAACGAGTTCGCCTGTTTCGCCTTTTGGCAGTTCCTGGCCATCTTCGCCAATTACACGCACTTCAGCGCCTTCTGTGGGCAGGCCCACGGTGTTCCATTTATCCGGGTACGTCGCACAGTCGAGGCTGGTGGAAATTCCGCCCTCAGTCAGGCCGTACACCTCGCGGATGTTACCAGGCCAGCGTGCCATGGCATCTCCGATGATTTCCGGACGCAGCGGTGCGCTGGTGCACAGTTTCAGCTTGAAACTGGAAAGGTCAAAGCGATCAAACTCTTTGTCAGCCAGGATTCTCTGGTATTGCACAGGCACCAGCATGGCGTGAGTGACGCGATGTGTCTCTGCCAGCTCAAGAAACCGTCGTGCATCGAACTTGGCCATGATCACGATCGTTCCGCCGTGAAATAACGTCGGTAATACCGAAACCAGTGTGGTGTTGGAGTACAGCGGCGTGGAAACCAGGTTAATGGCCTCTCCATCCAGCCCGAAGCGGCTCATGCGCAACATCTGCCGCTGCCGGAACCGGTAGTCGTGGAGGATGCCCTTGGGCGTGCCTGTGGTTCCGGAGCTGTAGATGATGTTGAAGGGGTTATCCAGTGATACGTCTGCAGGCCGGGCCTCGGTGGAGGCGTTGGCCAGCCAGTCGTTCAGTGTTTTGCCAATACCATCGTTGTCTGCATCCAGAGAAATAATCCGGTCATCCGGTAATTCCTTCAGCCCGGCGCGGAAGCTTTGCAGGAGCTCACGGTTTTTCTGTGACACGAACAGAAACTGAGCGGAGCAATCGGACAGCATAAGGTTTAGTGCTTCTGCACTGGCCATACCTGAAAGTGGAACCATGCAGCCGCCGGCAGTAATTGCGCCAAGATAGAGCGCGACATAGTCAGCGCTGTTTTCCGACAAGGCGGCAACTGCTTCGCCTGGCTGAAGCCCTGCATCTCTGAGGCGGTTGGCAATCTGGTTGATCCGGTCAAGCAGTTCCCGCCAGCTCAGGGTGCCCTGTTCGCTGATCAGCGCAGGGTGATCAGCACGGCTGATCGCAAACTCCTGGATCCGGTGCCCGATGGCTTCCATGGATTCATTCTGGATTATGGGTGCGTACACCGGCATTTCGTTCAGGTTACTTTTCATTTTTGTTCCTTATGCTGCTATGGTGTTTTGACTAGTGAAATTTACTTTCGTTTATATTGACTCAAAAACGGAAGTCATGACAAATTAAAGTAAAAGCAAAACCGATAACGCAATAACAAAATCAAAGACACAAGGAGCATCGGCATGGGGCGTTTTGATGGCAGAGTGGCTATTGTCACTGGGGCAGGCAGCGGCATAGGCCGCGCGACCGCCATACGGCTGGCGCGGGAAGGCGCGCGGGTAGTTATGGCGGATACGTCCGAGTCGGGGCTGGTTGAGAGCGAGAATCTGATGCCGGAAGGTGCAGAATACGTTCGCCATCTCGTGAATGTTGCCGATGAGGCACAGGTGAAGGATCTGGTAAGCAAAACCATCCGCGCCTTCGGGAAAATTGACGTCCTGTGCAACATTGCCGGTATTTCAAGCTCGGGGAAAGGTTACCCACGGGTGACCGATAATGAGCGGGACGAGTGGGACAAGGTGTTGTCGGTCAATCTGATTGGCACCATGTTGCTCATCAAGCATGTGGCCCCTCACATGCAGGCACGCAAGCTCGGTTCCATTGTGAACACAGCCTCGGTGGCTGGTGTCCGCTCTGGCGCAGGCGGTAATGCCTACAGCGCTTCCAAGGCCGGAGTAATCAACCTCACCATGACCGCTGCATGCGATCTTGGTGATTGCAACGTTCGGGTTAATGCAGTCTGCCCGGGTCTTGTTGAGACGGGCATGACGAAAGCGGTATTCGACTACGCCCGCGCCAATGAAAAAGCTCACAAACTTGGTAATCGCTGTGAACTGCGTCGTTATGGCGACCCGGAAGAGATTGCGGCTGCCATTCTGTTTTTTGCCAGTGACGACGCCAGTTACATCACCGGGCAGGCGCTACCGGTGGACGGCGGCAACACGGCTTCCCTGAACCTGCCAGGAATGAAAGTGTAATGAATAATCAAGAACCCCTTTATGCCGACAGCTCTGAATTGCCGGGTTTTCACAATCTGCTTGGTTACCAACAGGTTTCCTGGGAGGAAAACGAAGCAGTTATGGAGCTGAAGTTACAGCCTAAACACCTGAATCTTGGTGGTGTGATTCATGGGGGTGTGCTGACGTCACTACTTGACATTACGATGGCTCAGGCTGGCACATACTGCCCCTTTCCGGGGCGGCTGCGCAAAGCCATAACCCTGTCCCTGACGACTACCTTCACCGGCCAGTGTTCTGGTGGAACCATCCGGGTGACGGGCCGTAAGCGGGCAGGAGGTACGCGAATCTTCAACAGCACCGGCGAAGTTCATGATGATAAGGGTAATCTGCTTGCCATCGCTGAAGGTACGTTCCGTGTCCGGTCTGGCAGCGATAAGCCAGAGGGCGTTCCTCTCTGATTTTCAATCCCTAAAACAAAAACTGATCGGTTGCGAAGACCGGCCGTCGAATCAATATCAATAAAAGGAAGCCGAGATGTTCGAATTGTCTGATAAAGCCAAGAAACTTCAAGTGCAGCTGAACGAGTTTATGGATGCGTACATTTATCCCAATGAACATACGCATCACGAACAGATTGGAAAGGCTGAAAACCGCTGGGCTCCGGTTCCGATCATTGAAGAGCTGAAGGCGAAGGCGAAGGCTGCAGGGCTCTGGAATCTGTTTCTGCCTGAGAGCGATCTGGGCGCCGGCCTGACCAACTTTGAATACGCTCATCTTTGCGAAATCATGGGTCGTTCTGAAATGGCTCCGGAAGTATTCAACTGCTCCGCTCCAGACACCGGCAATATGGAAACCATTGCCCGTTACGGCAATGAAGAGCAGCAGGAAAAGTGGCTGAAACCTTTGCTTGCGGGTGAAATTCGTTCCTGCTTCTCCATGACAGAGCCGGATGTTGCCTCTTCGGATGCCACCAATATCGCCTGTGAAATTCGTCGTGAAGGCGATGAGTATGTGATCAATGGCAAAAAATGGTGGTCATCAGGTGCCATGACCACCACCTGCAAAATTGCCATCGTTATGGGCAAGACTGATCCAACCGCGCCAAAGCATCAGCAGCAGTCCATGATCCTGGTACCGCTGGACGCGCCTGGCGTAAAGCTGGTCCGGCCGCTGACTGTATTCGGGTACGATCACGCACCTCATGGTCATGCGGAGATTCATTACGAAAACGTACGGGTTCCTGTCAGCAATATTCTGCTGGGTGAGGGGCGCGGTTTTGAAATCGCCCAGGGTCGCCTCGGGCCCGGTCGTATTCACCATTGCATGCGCACCATTGGTGTTGCGGAACGTGCGCTGGAACTGATGTGCAAGCGTGCCAATGAGCGTGAGGCTTTCGGCAAACCCTTGTCTGGTTTTGACTCTATCCGTAAGGACATCGCCCGCAGCCGTATCGAGATTGAGCAGGCTCGTCTGTTAACACTCAAGGCAGCTCACATGATGGATACCGTCGGTAACAAGGTAGCTCGTCAGGAAATTGCCATGATCAAAGTGATTGCTCCGAGCATGGCGCTGAAGATACTCGACCGTGCCATTCAGGTACACGGTGGGGCCGGCGTGAGCCAGGACACCTTCCTTGCGTCAGCCTGGGCCAAGGTTCGCACACTTAGACTTGCGGATGGCCCGGATGAGGTGCACCTGGACTCGGTCGCCAAAATCGAAATGCGCCAGTATCGCTAACCGAACCGGAACTCTGGCGGGAAGAGCGTTTTTCCCGCCAGCCTCTCCAACGAGCATGAGGATCATGATATGAACAACCCACTTTTTGATATGACCGGCAAAGTAGCCCTGGTCACGGGTTCCACCAAAGGCATAGGCCGTTCAATTGCCGAAGAAATGGCCCGGCTGGGCGCGAAAGTTGTTATCTCCAGCCGCAAGGCCGACGCCTGCGAACAGGTTGCAAATGAGCTGAAAGCCCAGGGTTATGAAGCTATGGCCATACCCTGCCACGTTGGTAAAAAAGACGACCTGCAGAACCTGGTGGACAAGACAAACGAAGCCTGGGGCGCTATCGACGTACTCGTATGCAATGCCGCCACCAACCCGGTTTATGGACCAACCTCGGAAATGACTGACGAGGCCTGGGACAAGATTATGGACACCAACGTTAAAGGGACCTTCTGGCTTACCGGTATGGTACTGCCGCAGATGGCAGAGAAGGGCGAAGGTGCCGTTGTGCTGTTGTCCAGCATCGCAGGCATCCGTGGCAACACCACCATCGGTACCTACGGTGTGTCCAAAGCGGCAGAAGCTGCACTGGCCAGAAACCTGGCCGTGGAGTGGGGGCCTAAAGGCATTCGCATCAACAGCATAGCTCCAGGACTGATCAAAACCGACTTTGCCAAAGCCCTCTGGGAAGATCCCGTGCGTGTGAAACGCGCAGAAGACAAAACCCCATTGAGAAGAATTGGTGATCCGGTAGATATCGCCGGTCTGGCCGTATTCCTGTCAACCAAAGCCAGCGCATACATAACCGGGCAAACCATAGTTGCCGACGGCGGCGAAACCATCTGCTGAGCAGGGAAATAACCAAAATAAGCCTAGGGCTGTGGGTGGTGATGCTTTCTGCAGGAAAAAATGTCTGAGTGCAGCGAGTTGTTTGTCCGAAAGAAAGCATCACCGCCTACAGCCCGCCGCTCCCAGCGTAAGGCTGCCCCCAAAAAATGAAGGCAACAAAATAATGAGCATAACCCCAGAGCTGGTAGATGTCCTTCCGGCCCACAAATTCGACGAAGCCAAACTTTTGTCCTGGCTCCGCCAGGCCATGCCGGATTTTGGCAATCGCCTTGTTGTAAAGCAGTTTCAGGGTGGTCAATCGAATCCTACATTCCTTCTGGATAGTGACAGTGGGCGTTATGTCCTGCGCAAGAAGCCGCCAGGGAAAACACTACCTTCTGCCCATATGGTCGAGCGGGAATACAAGGTGATTCGTGCGCTTTCAGACAACACCTCCCTGCCAGTGCCCAAGGCCAGAGTTCTGTGTGAAGACAGCGACATTATCGGTACCCCTTTTTACGTGATGGACTTTCTGGAAGGTCGCATCGTCAGCCACTCTGCCTTGCGCGCGCTGGATCGCAGGGAACGGTTGCCGGCCCATCACTCCGCCATTGATACCCTGGCAGAGCTGCATTCCGTTGATGTGAATGCAATAGGCCTGGGGGACTATGGCCGTCCGGAAGGCTACGTGGCCCGACAGGTTGCGCGCTGGAGCAAACAATACCTGGCTGCAAAAACCGACGAAATGCCCGCCATGGACAAGCTTATGGCATGGTTGCCTGAAAACCTTCCTTCGACGGACGAGTGCGCAATTGCCCATGGGGACTATCGTTTTGGCAACCTGATGCTGGCCCCGGACAAACCAGAAGTGATTGCCATACTGGACTGGGAGCTTTCTACGCTTGGGCACCCGCTGGCGGATCTGGCCTACTACTGTCTGCCTTATCACTTGCCTTCGGATATGCCAGGTATGCGCGGATTGAAGGGTGAAGACCTGGAAGCGCTGGGCGTTCCGGATGAGAAGGAAACCATTGCCCGTTACTGCGCCAGGACCGGCCGTAAAGAAATAGCAGACTGGCATGTTTATCTGGCGTTCTCGTTGTTCCGGTTAGCCTCTATCGTTCAGGGTGTCTATAAGCGTGCTCTGGATGGCAATGCCGCCAATGCCAATGCTCTGGAAGTGGGGAAGCGGGCGAGTCTTCTGGCTGAGACGGGCTGGAAAATTGCCTGCGAGGGAGAGCGGAAATGAGTGGGCCTATTGTGCGGCGCATCCTGATAACCAATGATGATGGCATCAAAGCCCCGGGGTTGGCGCGGCTGGAAAAGATAGCCCGCAACCTGGCGGAAGAGGTCTGGGTGGTTGCTCCGGAGCACGACCGCAGTGGTGCAGGTCAGAGCATTTCTATCCACGATCCTCTGCGAGTCTACGAAACCGGCGATAAGCGTTATTCAGTCTCCGGCACTCCGGCAGATTGTGTACTCTATTCACTTGCCCGGTGGTTTGGCGAAACGCCTCCGGACCTGGTGCTGTCTGGTGTTAACTGCGGGGCCAACATCAGTGATTCGGTGCAATATTCGGGCACGGTGGGTGCTGTGCTCAGCGCCCGTCATATGAACGTCCCGGCCATTGCCCTGAGCCAGGCCTTTTTATCCAGAGACGGTGTCCAGTGGTCGCCCGTAGAACGTTTTGGCGAGGAGGTGATCCGGCAACTGTGGGAGCCAGGTGAAATCCGGGCCTGGAACGTGAACTTTCCTGCCTGCAACGCCGAAGACATTGTCTCTGCACGTTTGTGTCATCAGTCTACCGGATCCATCCAGCAGGCCCGACTGCAGGCTGGGCAGGATGCCCGCAGTCTGCCTTACTGGTGGCTTGGGTTTGATCGCAGCTCCCGACACATAGTTGCGCCGGATTCTGACGTGTCGGTATTGAGAGACAAAGCCATCGCTATCGCACCTCTGCGACACGAAGGGCCCCTGCCGGGGAACGTCAAAGAACTTGATCTGTCCGCACTGCTGGCAAACTGATTTTAACTTAAAGAGAACAATAACCATGTTCACACGCCATTATGCCGTCTGGCCTAAAGAGTTACCCAAGACCCTGACTCTGCCGAACACCAGCGTTTTTACCAACCTGGAAATTTCGGCATTGCGCTACCCTGACCACACAGCCATTATTTTCTATGACGCACCTATGACATACCGTCGCCTGTTGGCAGAGGTGGAGGCGATGGCTGGATACCTGCAGGCGCAGGGTGTGAAAAAAGGTGATCGGGTACTGCTGTATATGCAGAACTCACCTCAGTATGTAATTTCCTATTACGCGATTCTGCGTGCGGATGCGATCGTGATTCCGGTGAACCCGATGAACCGGGCTTCAGAGCTGGAGCACTATATTGCGGATACTGGCTCGGCTTTATGCATGGCGGGCCAGGAACTTGTCGACTATATATCGCCACTGTTGGAAACAACCGATCTGGAACAGATTGTGGTGGCCTCGTACAGCACCTATATCAAGCCTGATACTGATCTTGACCTTCCCGCAGAGGTAGCCGCACCAGCCTGGTCTGGCGAGCTTCCTGGTCTGGTGAGCTGGGAACAGGCTATGGCGGCCGGGCATAGCCCTTCAGAACACACTGCGGGTCCGGAAGACCTGGCGGTGTTTCCATACAGTTCCGGCACAACCGGTGCGCCCAAGGGTTGTATGCACACCCATCGCTCGGTAATGGCGACGACAGTACATCGGGTTTTCTGGAATCTGAGTACTGCCAACAGCGTGCAACTGGCGACCTTGCCATTTTTCCACGTAACAGGCATGACAGGCTCCATGAACGGGCCAATTTTTTCGGGATCCGCTGCAGTGATCATGACGCGCTGGGATCGCACAACTGCCTCAAGGCTTATTGAGCGCTATAAGGTCACTGCCTGGACCAACATCGTTACCATGGCCGTGGATTTCCTTTCTAACCCGGATATTGGCAACTACGACCTGTCCAGCCTCAGCATGATTGGTGGCGGAGGCGCGGCCATGCCTGCTGCCGTTGCAGAAAAGCTGAAAAGGCTGACGGGGCTTGATTACATCGAAGGTTACGGCATGTCAGAAACCATGGCCGCAACCCATATAAACCCCAACGCACACCCGAAAGCCCAGTGTCTGGGAATCCCGGTGTTTGATGTGGACAGCCGGATTATTGATCCAGAGACACTGAAAGAGCTGGGCCCGGGGGAAACCGGCGAGATTGTTTCCTATGGTCCGCAGGTTACCCTTGGTTACTGGAACCGGCCTGCTGAAACCGATGCAGCGTTTATCGAAATTGATGGCAAGCGTTTCTTCCGTACTGGTGATCTGGCGTATTACGATGAAGAGGGATATTTCTTCATGGTTGATCGCCTTAAGCGAATGATCAACGCCTCTGGGTTCAAAGTCTGGCCGTCGGAAGTTGAGGCTCTCATGTACCGCCACCCGGCCATTCATGAGGTATGCATTATCTCGGCGCCGGATCCCAAGCGTGGTGAAACGGTGAAAGCCTGCATCGTGCTGACGCCTGAAGCTGAGGCGAGCACCAGCGTTGAAGATATTACCAGTTGGTGCAGAGAACACATGGCCGTCTACAAGGTGCCTACCCTGGTTGAATTTGTGACTGCTTTACCCAAATCTCCTACGGGCAAGCTGATGTGGCGTGCGCTGCAGGAAGAAGAATGGAAAGGAAGGGAGGGGTCATGAAAAACAAACCCAGTATTCTGATTGTTGGTGCGGGAGCTATCGGCGGCTTCTATGGGGCCATTCTGAAGAGGGCAGGTTGCTCTGTGAGCACTGTGTTGCGGTCAGACTATGACGCCGTCAAAGCCAGGGGCATTTGCATCACAAGCCCGCTGGGAGACCTGTCCTACAAGCCTGATCATGTATACCGCGATGGCGACCTGCCTGATGAAGCGCCTGACTTTCTGATTCTTTGTGTGAAAGTTCTGCCTGGTGTGGATCGGGTTGCTCTGGTTGCGCCCTGGATGGGTGAGAATACCCGTCTGGTACTGATCGAAAATGGTCTGGATATTGAGAAGGAAATGGCCGACGCCTATCCGGACAATCCTCTTATAAGCTGCCTGGCATTTATTGCCGCGAGCCGAACAGAGTCCGGAGTAATTGAGCACAAGGCCTATGGCAAGCTGGTAATGGGGCGCTACCCGGAAGGTGTGGATGAAAACTGCCAGACTTTGTCGCAGTTGTTTACAGAGGGTGGTATCAGGATCGACCTGACTGAACGGGTGGTGGGCGAGCGCTGGCGCAAGTGTCTCTGGAACACTCCGTTCAACCCTTTGTCTGTCATTGCCAATGGTGCGGATACCCGAACCATTCTGGATACCGAGGGCGGTGAAGAGCTGATCCGGGCGATGATGCGGGAGGTGATGGATGTGGCAGCAGCGGAAGGCTACCCGATGGCTGACGAGTTAATCGATCAGAACATTGACGGTACCCGCAAAATGCCTGCATACAAGAACAGCATGGCGCTGGATTATCTGAATGATCGCCCCATTGAGCGGGAGGCAGTGCTGGGCAATGTTGTGGCCCTGGCCAAGATTCACGGTATTGCTGTACCTCACCTGAATACGGTGCTCGTTACTCTGAAAATGCGGGCAGCATTGGAAGGTAGGGAATAGTCACCGGGTTGTTTTCAGGGCCTGTTTCCCGGGCCCTGAAAAACTCAGTGTTGCTCAGGCCACATACATGGCGAGGCTTTCTGTTACGCAGGCTGGCTTGTCCTGTCCCTTTATTTCTATTGTGGTTTTGTAGGCTGCCAGGGTTCTGTTGTCGCCTGCAGGTGTCACGTCGATCAGTTCAATTCTGGTACGGATCTCCGAGCCAACCGGCACAGCTGCCGGGAAGCGCAGCTTGTTTGAGCCGTAATTGATGGTGGCGGTGGTTCCGGTTACCCGCAAAGCCTGGGGGTTAAGCCGGGGGATCAGCGACACCGTCAGATAACCATGTGCGACCGGGCTCTTCCAGGGTGACTCTCGCTTTGCCCGCTCAACGTCAACATGAATCCACTGATGATCACCTGTGGCATCGGCAAATGCCCCGATCATTTCCTGTGTAATAGTAAGCCAGGGGCTGTAACAACATAGCTTCCCCTTATGGTCAGCCAGATTACCGAGCGGTATTTCCTTCATGTTGTCTCCTTTTTATACAGCATAGCCGGGGTTTTTGCTGTCGAGAAGGCGCAGCAGTGCCGGCCAGGTGAGTGCAGCGGCACGACCCAGGGATTGTGACTGCTCTGCGGTAGTCTGTATGGCCTCTTTGGAGGGCATGCAGACCGGGCCGCAACTCTGGGCTTTGACCTGGATCTCACAGGCTTTCATCAGGAAGTACAGGTAAGTAAAGGTTTCCGGCACGTCTTTACCCGCAGTCAGAACACCATGGTTGCGCAGCATCATCATGGATTTGTCTCCGAGATCCCTGATCAGACGTTCACGCTCGTCCAGATTCAACGCCACGCCTTCATAATCGTGGTAACTCAGGTGTGCAAGGCAAAGCATGGCGGTCTGGCTCAGAGGCAACAGGCCGTCTCTGTGGGCTGAAACTGCTACACCGTCTGGCGCATGGAGGTGCATAACCGCACCGGCATCGTCGCGGCCCATATGCACGGCACTGTGGATGGTAAAGCCTGCAGGATTTACCCGGCCAAGACCTCCGGATTCCACCACCTGCCCTTCCTGGTCTACCTTCACCAGAGAGGATGCAGTGATTTCATGGAACAGCAGGCCATATGGGTTGATCAGAAAATGATGCTCGGGGCCAGGTACACGGGCCGAAAGGTGGGTAAAAACCAGATCGTCCCACCCGAACAGGGCGACAAGACGGTAAGCGGCCGCCAGTTCACTGCGAACCTGCCATTCAGCGTCGCGTAGGGCTTTCGCTTCGGTATTCGAGGTGTCTTTGTTCATGTTGTTCACCTTTTTTGACTGCGCATAAAAAAGGGGGTGGCAAGCCACCCCCAAAAAGAGCCCCCCGACTGATAAGAAAGAGGTCTCTGGCTCACTGATCAGGAGTTTAGCTTGCCTGTAAAAGGGAGGCGTAGCGCTCCAGATGGAAATCGTCGTCACCCAACTGGTGGTTGATCATGATCAGGCGCTTGGCGTAATGGGCAAAGTTATACTCCCATGTCATACCAATGCCGCCATGGGACTGAACGCCCTGCTCGGAAATAAACTGTCCGCTGCGGCCGATAATGTTTTTAGCCGCAGACAGCACACGGCGGCGCTCATCGCTCTGTTCTTCGTTTGCCACACTGGCGGCGAGAATAGCCATGGAACGGGCCTGTTCCAGTTCGGACATCATGTCGACCATACGGTGCTGCAGTACCTGGAATTTACCGATAGGCACGCCGAACTGCTTGCGCTGCTTGAGGTAGTCCAGAGTCAACTCGTTGGCGGTTTCCATAACTCCGACAGCCTCTGCACACAGCGCTGCGATGGCACGGCCTGACTGATACTCAATCACTCCGGAGGCGTTGCCTTCTTCGCCCAGCAGGGCCCCGGCGTCTACCTGAACGTTGTTCAGGGTAAGGTCACAACCTTTGAAACCATCAATGGTCGGGTAAACCCGGCGCTCGATTCCTGCTGTGTCAGCCTTTAAAGCAAACAGGCTGATGCCGCTGGCATCAGAGGTATCGCCAGAGGTGCGGGCGGATACAAGAATGAGGTCAGCACAATGCCCGCCAATCACTACGGCCTTGCGACCGTTAAGCAGATAGCCTTTGTCATTTTTCTCGGCGCGGGTTTCCACATCGTTCAGATTGTAGAAACTCTGGGGCTCCTGAAGAGCAACCGCTGCCTGCAGACCGCCACTGGCAATGCCCTCAAGCCAGGTTTCTTTCTGGCTGTCGTTGCCGGCCTGGCTGATAAGGCCGCCGCCGAACACAACAGACTGCAGGTATGGCTCCAGGCACAGGCCCCGGCCCAGTTCGGTCATAACCGACTGTACTTCTACGCCGGTACCGCCGAAGCCTCCCAGCTCTTCCGGGAAGGGCACAGCTGTCAGCCCCAGTTCGCCGAGTTGTTTCCAGAAGTCTACGCTGAACCCTGCGTCGGTCTCGCTGAA
>Ga0209345_10001462_pt1 | contig 28180 bp, 24 predicted proteins | sample Cruoilmetagenom7_FD_187294 | JGI IMG/M metagenome (GOLD analysis project Ga0209345, IMG submission 187294) | Oil polluted marine microbial communities from Coal Oil Point, Santa Barbara, California, USA - Sample 7 (SPAdes) (version 2) | ecosystem: Environmental > Aquatic > Marine > Oil seeps ...
TCATATTCTTTTTGAACTCAATCTGTGATAGAATAACGCCATGAACAAAGAGCCTCCCGCCCCTTGTCACCGGACACCTGCGCGCATCGACTGGCATTGCGCGCCCTTGGCGCCGGAAACGGTTATCACGGACAGCTACCGCAATACCCAGAATGTTAGGCGGTTTTTCAAATCCCAGATCGGGCCAGAGTTTAAATTCAACCGCCCCTTCATGGCGTGGATGAAAGCAAACAGCGGCCAGACCCTTGGCGACGCAGTCATCGCATACCGCAGCTTTATCTGATCCGCACTACTTGGCCGACAGGCACGTGGCCAGATCATCGGCAAAGCGGCGCAGCACGTCGGCGTAATGCTCTTCCCCGTTACCCATCGGATCAAGCTCGGCCAAGCGCGTGTCCTGCCCGTCTGTGACTGTGCGCAACAAAGATGTGTTTTCCTGAGGCGAGGTAAAGGCGCAAGCAACTGGATGCTCGGCCAGCTCATCCCGCAATGCCTTGAGGCTCGCCGGGCCCGGGCTGCTGCCATCACCGGGGATCACAAAGGCTTCGGCCTGCATGCCGAAGGCAGCCTCGAAATACTGGGTGCCATCATGCAGCACGATAAACGGCGTGTCATGCAACGGCGCCAACAGCACGTTGATGTCTTGCACAGCCTCACCGATCTCCTCGCTCAGCATGGTCCAGTTGTTCATATAGGTCTGGGCGTTGTCGGGATCTATCTGCGCCAAAGTCTTGGCAACCACACCGGCCCACTGCACAGCGTTATCCGGTGACAGCCAGCCGTGGGGATCAATATCACCGTGGTGCTCATGCCCGTGTGCTTCTTCGTGATCATGCCCTTCATCCGCATGTTCATGACCATCCTCATGTTCAGCCTCATGGTCGTGCTCTTGGTCGTGTGCATCTCCCCCTCCCAGCATGCCAGCAGGGCGTATGGCCAACTCTTTGGTTCCAGGCAGTGCCATCAGTGTCAGACGCGCGGCATCGCCAGACAGCGTGTCCAGCGGCTCCTCCAGCCAGTGGGTCAGCGTAGGGCCAACCCAGACCACGACATCCGCGTTGCGCAGGGCGCGCGCCTCTGACGGGCGCATGGCATAGCTGTGCGGCGAAGCGCTGGTAGGAATGATCAAGGACGGGCTACCCACCCCTTCCATCACCTGCGCGACCAAGGACCGGATCGGCGCAATATCGGTCACCACGCGCGGGGCCTCCTGAGCGGCCAGCGGCGAAGAGAGCAAACAAAGAGAAGCAAGCAGAGAGCGCATTCGGAGAATCCTTTTGATGTGTTGCGGGGTCTTGCTACTCATAATGTTATAACATATCAATTGCGAAATTGACCAACAGCGGAGACCTGCCCCATGTCGGATGCCATCGGCTTTCAATGCCGCGATCACAGCGCCTGCAAACAGACCATGCTTGCCCAAGCGCAAGATCATTGCGCAGATGCGGGTCTGCGCCTGACCCCTGTCCGCCGCCGCACGCTGGAGATATTGCTGGCCGAGCACCGCGCGCTGGGGGCCTATGACGTGCTGGCGCGGCTGTCGGCGGATGGTATGGGCACCCAGCCACCTGTCGCCTATCGGGCGCTGGATTTTCTGGTAAAGGCTGGGTTCGCCCATAAGATCGAAGCCCTGAATGCCTATACCGCCTGCGTACATCCGGGACATAGCCACACACCTGCCTTTCTGATCTGCCGCAACTGCGAGACGGTGGCAGAGGCCGACACCTCCCCCGCCGAAGGCCGGTTGGGCGATGCAGCGCGCGCGGCAGGATTTGTGATTGAACGCACAGTGGTCGAAGCCACAGGGCTTTGCCCTGATTGCGCTGGAGTTGCCGCATGAGCCCGCTGATCGAAACACGGAACCTGCGCCTAGCCTATGGCGGACGCACCGTCTTGCGTGATGTGAACATCAAAATTGATCGCGGCGAGATCGTCACCATTGTCGGGCCGAACGGGTCTGGCAAGTCCTCCCTACTACGGGCGCTCATTGGCGCGGTGCGGCCACTGGAGGGGTCGGTGCGGCGCGCGCCCGGCCTACGCATCGGATACGTGCCCCAATCTTTGGCGATTGATGCAACCCTGCCGCTGACGGTATCGCGGTTTCTGAACCTGCCTGTAAGGGTCAGCGCCGACGTCGCTCATGCCGCGCTGGTTGATGCTGGCGTGGGGGATTTGGGCCAACGGCAGCTTGGTGCCTTGTCGGGCGGGCAGTTTCAACGGGTGCTACTTGCCCGCGCCTTGCTGCAACAACCTGATATCCTGATTCTTGACGAAGCCACCCAGGGGTTGGACCAACCGGGGTCTGCTAAATTCTACCAACAGATTGACGCGGTGCGCCGGACCCGTGGATGTGCCGTGCTGATGGTCAGCCATGATTTGCACGTTGTTATGGCCGCCTCAGACCGCGTTCTGTGCCTGAACGGGCATGTCTGCTGCGAAGGAACGCCACAGGTGGTTGCGGATGCGCCTGAATACCGCGCGTTGTTCGGCACCGGTACGGAAGGCGCGCTTGCGCTCTATCGTCACCATCACGACCACAGCCATTCCCACGACCACGACCACGACCACGACCACGATGCTCACGACCATAAGGAGCCCGCAGCATGATAGACGATTTCATTCTTCGCGCGGCCCTTGCCGGTCTTGGCGTTGCATTGGCAGCGGCGCCTCTGGGTTGCTTTGTCGTCTGGCGCCGCATGGCCTACTTCGGGGATGCGACCAGCCATGCTGCCATCCTTGGCGTAGCCTTGGCGTTAGCCACGGATTTACCAGTATTCGCAGGGGTTCTGGCCGTAGCGCTGGCGATGGCGTTGATCATCAGCACACTCACAGACCGGCAGGTCAGCTCTGACGCGCTGCTGGGTGTTCTGGCCCATGCAGCGCTTGCCCTAGGTCTGGTTGCGGTGTCGTTTATCGACGGTGTTCAGGTCGATCTCGAAAGCTATCTGTTTGGCGAAATTCTGGCTGTCACCACCCGTGATGTGGTGGTGATCTGGACAGGAGCGGGTCTGGTGCTTGCGCTGCTAGTCTGGCGCTGGCAGGCACTGCTGACATCTACCCTGTCAGCAGATCTGGCCACGGCCAGCGGCATCTCGGCGCGGCGCGAACAGCTGATCCTCACGCTTGCGCTCGCTTTGACAGTTGCTGTGGCGATCAAGGTGGTCGGCGCCCTGCTTATCGCTGCAATGCTGGTGATCCCCGCCGCGACAGCGCGCCCGTTCGCACGTACCCCGGAGGCGATGGCCGCATATGCCCTTGCGGCAGGAAGCCTTGCTGCGTTGGGGGGACTTTTCGGCGCCTTCACATTTGACACGCCGGCAGGGCCAAGCATCGTCACGATGGCTGCGGCGCTTTTTGCCATCAGTGCAGCACTGTCCCCGCTCCTGCGCCGTGCCGAGCGCTGATCAGCGCGCCTTCCGAAGCTCATTCAAAACTTGAGCTTCGGACCGCATGCATCTGATTTATCAGGTAACTTTTGATCGGACCTTATATTTATCCCGATCCCATAGATCATTATTCATCACATCTGCGATGATCTTCACCGCAGCAGATATATCCGCGGCATCCAGATACATTGGTGTAAATCCAAACCGCATAATATCAGGCGCACGAAAGTCCCCAATAACCCCGCGATCAATCACTGCCTGCATAGCAGCATAGCCTTCGTGGAAACGGAAAGATACCTGAGAGCCACGCACAGCACTGTCCCGAGGGCTGGCCAAAGTCAAAGCAGGCACATCGCGCTCAACCTCGGCGATGAACTGCTCTTGTAGGGCTACAGAGGCTGCGCGTAGATCTGCCATATCCACATCGGCCCAAAGCTCCATAGCGACTTCAAGCGCTGTGAGCTGGATGACTGGCGGCGTTCCCACGCGCATGCGGTCAATCCCTGATCCGGCCTTGTAATTCAGATCAAAGGCAAATGGCTGACGGTGCCCCAACCAGCCGCTGAGCGCTGGTTCAATCGTTTCCGCCAAATCGGGACGAACATAGATAAACGCAGGCGCACCCGGACCGCCGTTAAGATATTTATAGGTACAGCCGATGGCGAATTCACAGTTGGAACCGATCAGATCGACCTCATGCGCGCCCGCCGAATGGGCAAGATCCCACAACATCACCGCGCCCTTGGCGTGCGCCACTTCTGTCATAGTTTTCATGTCGTGCATGCGACCGGTGCGATAATCGACCTGCGTAAGCATCACCACGGCGACAGTTTCATCCACCGCAGCCGCCACATCTTCGGGTGCCACGGTACGCAGCTCGTACCCTTGCTCTAGCAGCCCGACAAGGCCTTCGGCCATATAAAGGTCAGAGGGGAAGTTTCCTGTATCGCTGAGGATCACACGCCGCTCTGGCATCAATTTGATCGCGGCGGCCAGCGCCTGAAATACCTTTAGCGACAGCGTATCGCCCATCACGACCGAGCCTTTGGGCGCCCCTATGATCCGCGCGACCTGATCCCCGACACGCGCAGGCTGGTCCATCCACCCTGCCCCGTTCCAGCCGCGAATAAGCATCTCTCCCCACTCATCGGTGAGCATGGTTTGCACGCGGGCAGCGACCGCCTTGGGCATGGGGCCAAGGGAATTGCCATCAAGATAGATCACGCCTTCCGGCAAGATAAACGCTTCTTTTTTCAGGATATTGGACACTTAAAGCGCTCCTCTTACATTCCATAATTCAGGAAACAGTTCTACTTCGAGCATTTTGCGCAAATAAGCCACGCCCGCCGTCCCGCCTGTGCCCCGCTTGAACCCGATAATCCGCTCTACGGTCGTCACGTGATTAAAGCGCCACCGACGGAAATAGTCCTCAAGATCGACCAGCTTTTCCGCTAGCTCGTACAGATCCCAATGGGCGCGCGGGTCTTCATAGACGCGCTGCCACAGGTCCTGCACCGCAATGTCCGCAGACCAATCCGCCTGCCCCGGTTCGCCAGCCAGCGACGCGTGGTCAAAACGCGCGCACAGCAACGATATTGCCACCTGATACAGGCTGGGCCGGGCAAGTTCAGCCTTGAGCCGCGCATACGTCTCTTCGCGGTGCTTGTGCAGCTTCATCAAGGCGCTGTTACGATTGCCAAGGATAAACTCCACCAACCGGTACTGATGCGACTGGAACCCCGACGAGTTACCAAGGCTGGGCCGGAAGGCCGTGTATTCGCTGGGCGTCATTGTGCGCAGCACATCCCACGCGGAGTTAAGCTGTTCGAAAATGCGCGCTACACGGCTCAGCATTTTGAAGGCCGCAGGCAATTCCCCGTTCACCAATGACGCACGCGCCGCCTCAAGCTCGTGTATCGCCAACCTCATCCAAAGCTCGGAGGTCTGGTGTTGCACGATAAACAGCATCTCGTCATGGGCGTCAGACAGCGGATGCTGAGCGTTCAGAATTGGATCAAGACCAAGATAGTCCCCGTAGGACATATCTTTGGAAAAATCCATTTTGGCACCTTCGGCAGCCTTTTCAAAATCACTCATCCTACGCGCCTTTTTCAGCTGTTTTGTCGTGACCTATCATGCCTAAAGCTATCAGACCAATGATGAAACAGCCCCTAAGGCAAAAGCACTCGCACACCCGGGATTCCCGCGATGACAGACACGTCTTCGTCATAGGCCTCGCTCATGTCCTCGACCAAGTCTTCGGTCCAGCCCGGCATATCAAGCTCTTCTTCGACTTCGTCCTCGATCGCGTATTTATCCAGAAACGCAGCAATGGCACGGCGCTTTTGATGCTCTGTCATGATGGGGTGGTCTTTTAAATAGGCGCGGAACCGCTTCATCCCTTCCGTACTCATGATCGAGCTCAGAAGATCAAAACCGCCGATGATCTTCTGATCATCTGGCAGGCCAGCCATCTGGCGGATGATATGCGCCCAGATCATCGGCGAATCCTCATTGCACCAGACCGTAATAGGCACATTGGGAACAGCTTCTCGGAGCAAGCCGATGGTTTCGGACCAAACGACCTCATGCGGATCGCGCCCGCCCCAGAAGGCATCAGAGTCCTGATTTTCGGATTTATTGTAGAGAATCGGCAGCAAAGTTGCGGGGTTACGGATGCCCATGAAAATCTCGACATCATCACCTTCGAAGATTTCGGTCATCCGCATCATGCGCACGGGCGCTGCCGGATAGAACATGCCCTGCTGAAATGCCGATTTTGGCGTGCGGAAGAAATTGGCGTCCGACAGGATTACCCGATCCGCTTCTCCATCGTCCAGAATCGCATCCATCAGCACATCACGCGCCATTTCCGATGCGGGCGCACTGACCATCGCATTCAGCGTTTCGCGCAGAATCCCACGGTATCTGGTGTGCCCGGGCACCATCGTACCCTTCGATGCGAAATCATCCGCATTGCGCAACAGGCACTTCATCAGCCTGTCTTCTTCCGTGAAATGCACGCCGGTATGTAAGACCAGTTTCATATTTTACCGCCCGTTTGTTTCATTTCCTCATAGCGTTATCTACCAGAGCTGTAAAACCTGCAAAAGGATCATAAAAGCCTCTTGCACGATCCGCACATTGGCATTAAACGACCGCCCAGTGCCCCTATAGCTCAGCTGGTAGAGCAACTGATTTGTAATCAGTAGGTCCGCGGTTCGAGTCCGTGTGGGGGCACCATTTTATCAAATAAAATCAACTTGATGATAGCCGCCCCTTAAGGCGACCATCGTTGTTTTGGTGGGCTCTACATCAATTATACGACATTAGGCCGCTTCGCGTTCTGCGAACGCGCTTGGCATCGTGGCAGAAGCAGAGGTAGCCCTTTTCATGGCGAACAACCTCGGTCACCAAACCAAGACCGCCATACTCATTGATCTGGATTTTCGCTGCCTCAACCGCCCGAAGGGCCGTATCATCCACTCCTTGGGGTTACGATGAGCATCAAACCCTCTCTTAGCAAATGGCCCTATTTGGTCCACACGCGCTGACGTCAGACAATCAGCATACTCTGAGCCATAAAGCACCCAATAGAAGATAAGGGCGTTGGGGTGTGCATGTAGTCCAGCGCCGAGCAACAGCAGAAAGCATAGATTTTCTTAACGCTTACGGACCTAGTATAGGTCATTCAAGCCAGACCTTAGCAAGGGCGTAATGTGACCAGCTTTAAAAAAACGATACTGCTTATAGACGATGATGAAATCGTAAACATCATGCATCAGCGCATCATAAAAAAATCCGCTGTCCCCTGTGAGGTTTTTGTCGAGTTGGATGGTGCTTCTGCGCTGAATCTGTTGGAGAAACATTCGGTCGACAATATTCCGATGCCCGATCTAATTTTTCTGGATATCAATATGCCTGGCATGGGAGGATTTGAGTTTTTGGATCAATTTCATATCCGCTATAAGGAAAGTGAAACGGACAAAAGAATAGTGATGCTTTCTTCTTCTCTCTCGCCTGCGGATCGGGACAGGGCACTTTCGAATCCTCACGTGCATTCCTATTCGGACAAAACAATGTCACCAGAGGACTTCCTAGGTCTGGTAAATAGATATTGATAAGTGCTGTATCAACAATCAGATAAATATGACTGATAGGATTATTCACGCGCTTATCTGTTGGTTAAATCCAAGAAATTTTTCGGACTGAAGTGCTGTTTGCAACATCATATCCAAATTATTGTACTTCGGTGACCAGTCAAATGTCTCGTGCAGCATGGTTGTATCTGCAATGATCGCAGGAATATCGCCAGTACGCCGCGCGTCATCGTGATAGGGAAGCTGCTGACCAATGAGCCGCGACGCAGCATCTATAGCTTCACGAACAGATGTCCCTTTTCCGTAACCGCAATTGAGAGTGACGCTCCGCTGTTTAAATGCGAGATAATCTACGGCGTATAAATGAATGTTCGCTAGATCTGACACATGGATAAAATCCCGGATACAGGTGCCGTCCGGAGTATCATAATCGGTACCATAGATGTCGACATGGCTCCGCAGCCCAACGGCCACCTCACAGATACGTTTGAGCAGGTGGGTTGCATTCGGGCTTCGCAAACCGGCCCGACCTCGGGGGTCGGCACCTGCAACATTAAAATACCGCAACGTGACATATCTCATACCATGGGCCTGCGCTACATCTGCCAGCATCCATTCAACCATGAGCTTTGCGCGGCCATACGGGCTCATCGGTAGTGTATTCATCGTCTCGACCACACTTTCAGAAGTTGGTGTTCCATAGACCGCCGCGGTAGAAGAGAATACAAATTCATCGATGCCAAATTTGGCGCAATGTGCCAGAAGGCAGCGGGTCTTTGTTACAATTGAATCATAATAGCCAAGTGGATTTGCGACTGAATCTGGCACGACAACCTTCCCCGCAAAGTGGACCACTGCCTTTATATCGTAAGCCTCAAAAACCTTTTTCAAAAGATCGGGTGCACCAAAATCGCCCTGAATAAAGGGAACAGATGGGGGAACCGCATCGCGAAATCCGGTAGACAGATCGTCGAGGACAACGATCGACCGATTATGCGCCAGACAGGCAAGTACAAAATGGCTGCCGATGTAGCCGGCCCCGCCGGTGACAAGGATCACATTTGGGCCATAACAGAGCTTTTATGCAAGCTCGATGTCTCTGGTGTCATCTCCAGCACCCTATTTTGCAACGTATCGCTGAGCGCGTGTATGTCTGACAGCGGACCCGCCCGATTTTCCTGAAGGTGCAGATTACGGAGCGCATCTTCAAGTGCGTGCGCCGCACCGCTGAGATCTGGAAAGCCAAGTGCACCGCTGCTTCCTTTGATTTTGTGCACCAGAAAAATTGTTCGTTTCAGCGTCTCTTCATCGGGTTCTGGCGTAAATGCGTCAAAGCATATGTCAATCTCCGCCGCCTCAGCGCGCACCGTGCCGCAATGCTTTTCCAGTAAAATGATCAGCTCGTTGCGCACTCGAATTCCTTCGCACTTCGGAAATTATCGCCCGCTATGTGACGATTATCCAACCATAAGGAGAGATGGATTAATGGGTCGTGAATTTTTGCTGCCTACTTCAGTTCCCGTTCGAATTTTTCAAGTGACGAATGCTTAACAAATTCCCTGTATTCCAAGTGGAAGGCGCAATTGGCAAGAGGTCAGAATGGCTCTCACTCATGTTGAAGTAGAGAATGATACGGCAAGCCGGTCTGTACTTCTCGTAGAGGACAGCTCTGTCACGCAAGACATTGTGCAGCTTGTCTTGCAACAGGCCGGGCATCGCGTATTGATCGCAGACACCGGTGAAGATGCCCTAAGTCTTTTGGCAGCGGAAGATTTTGATGTTGTTCTGATGGACTTCCATTTGCCTGATATCAATGGCCTGCAAGTTGTTCAAAGCCATCTGGCAAGCGGCCTGAATATCCATCGGCCACATTTCATCGCCGTCACCGGCGACGTTCGTGGGCTGCTTGCTGATAAATTAAACTGCGAAGTCTTTGACCGCATAGTCCCAAAACCCATCGACATAGATTTGATTTGCAGCCTTGTCGAAACGCTTGACCTAGAACCCAGGAAGGCCGCTACACCAAAGCTTGTGGCCCGCAGCCATCCGTTTGGAGAGCTGCCTTTTGCTTTCCTCAAATGGCCCACCGATCAAGGGAGCAATCTGACCCCCGGTCTCATAGGATTCGATGCAATATTGATCCAAAGCACTGAAGCGCTGCCACTGTTATGGCAACAATCGGGGGCCAATCTACTCCCGATCATCGACTTGACTGGTACTTTGGGCACACGCGCTGATTTCGATGCGGGCGCACCAGGTCTCGACGATGAGGAACGCCTAACGATCCTCGTTGACCAATTCAAAGACTTGCATGCTGAAATTCACCCCGACATCATCAAAAGCAACGATCCCGCAGACCGCGTTCTAGCGCGTATTCATCTGGCAGGCGGCTCTCTCAGGCCCACTCGCGGTGGTGAGCATCGGAGTATGATCCAATGGAACACGATTGCTGATTCTGACGACCTTGAGACAGCGATCTCAAAGCTGGAAAAGGAAGGGTTTCTGGAGACACGCTTTTTCGAGCGTGTGCATCACTGCCCTAAATGCAAGTCGGCGCGTCTGCTTATTCGTGAGGAATGTCACGCCTGCAAATCCGCGAACCTTACCGAAGAATCCTATCTCCACCATTTCCGCTGTGCCTATCAGGGACCCGAGAGTGACTTCCGGCAAGGCGACGAACTGATTTGCCCCAAATGCCGCCGCACGCTGGGTCATTTCGGGCAGGATTACGACCGTCCGGGCACAACAGTAAAATGCAACAGCTGCTCAGAGCTTACCACCGAACCGATGGTCGCATTTGTCTGCGTGGATTGCGCGGCCCGCACATCTGCGGACGCGACACCAACCCGCGATGTTTCCATGGGCGAGGTGACAGAGGCGGGTCGCGCCTATTTGAAATCCGGTCAGGCCTTTTTCGGTGCCACACGTCAGACTCTGCGATTTGCCGACTTGCCGCTTGAACTTATCATCGCGCTCAACAAGGCGGCCAGTCAGTTTAACGAGACGAAAGCTCCCTTTGTCCTCGGCTACATTGCATACGACAATCTTGATGCGGTCCGCAGTGAGCACGGCGCGCGGCAGACTGCCGAGGCGCGCAGCTTGTGGCTGGAGAACTTGCAGCAAACGCTGTCTGGCAAGCCCATCATTGCCAAGGGCACAGCCAATGACTTTTTCCTTGTCACACAGATCGACAAGCCAGAAATGGACGGCAGCCTTCCGCAATACAAGGGCCGCTGTGATGCCTCTGTCCGCTTGGATCTGGGCGCACGTTTCACCACCTTTGGCCCCAAGGATATCACAGCGTGAGCGAGATATCCGAGGCACTGGATTATCTGCTCGCACAGAGTTCTGCGAGCTTCATAGCCCTGTTCTGGTTTGTTTTCATTTTTGAGATACCTCGGTATTTGCTCATATTTCTCGTGACCGCTGTCCTGCCCAAGCCCCGCGAAAACGCGGCCCCCTGTATGGAACGGGTGAGCGTCGTGATCGCTGGCCACAGCGAGGAACGTTCAATCGAGAAATGCATTTATGCGCTGCGCGAACAAAGTAGGCCACCGGATGAAATCGTTGTGGTCAGTGATGGGTCATCAGACAGTATGGCCGAAAAGATCACCTCTTTGCGGCGTCAGGGGTTGATCCATGCCGCACACAGCACGCAATTGCGTGCGGGAAAATCGGCGGGCACCAACATGGCGGCACGCCTTTGTACGGGAACGATCATCATCAATGTTGATTGCGATTGTTCCTTTGACCGGCATGCCATCCGCAATATCCTGCGCCCGTTTGCAGACGCCGATGTGGCCGCGGTGTGTGGCGCGATCCTGCCCCGAAACACCCATCGCAGCATAATCGCAGCCTTCCAAGGCATTGAATATATGATCTCTATTTCACTGGGCAAACAATCCTCTGACCGTTTGGGACAAGTGACTTGTGTCTCAGGTGCCTTTGGAGCCTTTCGCAAGGACGCCTTTGAGGCGGCAGGTGGGCTTGATGCGGGAGGGGGCGAAGATTTGGATCTGACAATTCGCCTGCGCCGGTCAGGGTGGCGCATCCGTTTCGCCGCAGATGCGCAGTGCTATACCGATGTGCCCGAGACGCGCGCGGCGCTGGTGGGCCAGCGCTTCAGATGGGAGCGCGATGCCGTCCGGCTTCGCTACCGCAAACACGCCGATATGATGAACCCGTTTTCACGACGGTTTCGCTTCGGAGAATTGTTCCATGAGGTAGAGTTCCTGTTTTTCAACGTTATGGGCGCGGTGATGCTACCGTTCTATGTCTTTTGGCTGTTCGCCACCTATGGCAGCTTTGCTTTCATCGTTCTTCTGGCCGCTCAGTTAGGCCTGCTTGTGCTAGATCTGGTGGTATTTCTGCTTGCGGCTGCGGTGACCCCGAAAGCCGATGCGGTCCGGCTTTTTCCTTACCTCGTGGGTTATAGTGTATTTTCTTCTATTTATATGCGCTTGATCAGGCTCACCGCATACATTCAGGAATGGATTTTCCGCGCGTCCTATGCCGATTCCTACGTACCAGACAAAGTCCATAAAGTAAGAGGTTAGCAATATGATCAAACGATTGAAAACCCGCCCCCGCATGGACAGCTTTGAGCGTGAGGAGCGCAAGCCGCGGCAACACTGGGACCGGTTTGTGTATCTGGGTCTGCTTGCCGCGTTTGGACTGGGCATCCTAAATTATATCGCTGGAGATAAGGTATTCTTGCGGGCCGACGGCCTCGTGCTGCAGACCCGGAATGTGGTCGAAGCAACCTCACTGATCCAAATCCGCGACGTCCGTGTCGCGCCAGGGCAGAGCGTACAAAAAGGTGAAGTATTGCTTCAGGCGCAGTCTTACGAAGTGATTGATCGCCTGTCACAGCTGTCGCTGCTTGAAGCAGATTTGGCAGAACGCGAAGCGGCCCTTCGCAAGGAATCAACGCTTGCCAAAAACTTGCTTCCCTTGATCAAGGCTCGAAATGAAGAGCTTGCCGCGACGAGTACTACCTCCAAACGAGCCCAGGTCTCCGGTCGGACCTCTTCCCGGCGACAAACAGCTATCGAGCGGCTGTACGTTGCCAATGTTGAATTGGAGACGTTTACAGCAGAGATCAATGGGCTGGCGGAGGAGCTAAAAGCGGTTGTCGAAGCCCGTAGGCGCGCGCGCAAGGCCGTTAAGGATTTGTCAAACCACTACAACGAGGGCATTTACCACGTGCGGTCAGACGGGACCGTCGGTGATACTGTTCCCGCTGTTGGCGAAGTCTTTAATCCTGGCGAGCCGATGCTAACTGTCTTGTCTGGGAAACCGTATGTATTAGCCTATCTGCCACAGGCCTATTTATTCAATATAGTCCCCGGCGACAATGTTGTTGTGATAGGCGGAAATATTCGCCGGATGGGCACAATCGTACGTATTCTGCCCGTTTCACAATCTGTTCCCGACGAGTTCCGCAACGCCTTTCGGCTTGATGAAACCCGCCAGCTTGCCCGTATTGAGTTGAAGGAAGGTATCCAATTCCCAACCTTTTCAGCGGTACGGATTTTTCACCATTCGCCATGGCGAGATTGGCACAATGCCAGCCTGCATTTAGTGACACAGTTATTCGACTAAATCGCATCGTCACCTTTTTTGTGAGGCACCTCTTTGTTGCATAAGTCGGGGCTTGGGGGATTAACCACATGAATCCAGCGTGATCGCCGCGGTTTGTGAGCATCTGGATACCGACAACCTACAAGACCCCTAACCGGGCAGAGTATAACCTTTCGCAGAAGCAACGGGTTTCGCTATCGATCCACAGACCGGCAGGTTGCTGAAATCCAAATCCGCGCCGCGATCCTAAACGGCTTCACAGCTCTTGGCATACCGCGTACTGTCGCCGTAGGCCAAATCCGGCTGGGGTTAGGGAAACTCCGCCCATAGGCCGACTTATACAGCAAAGCCAAGAGGCGCGACTTACTGCCGAAGTCACAGGACCGCCGCAGTAAAATATGACCAAAACTTCCGATATAACGAAAAACTTCGGGTCATATCGAGGTTCAGTTTAATCTGTTCAAAGAACCCCTAAAGCAAATTGATTTCCCAACCGTTTCTGCGTTCATCTGCGCATCACAATAATTAGCTAAAGCAGCTGCTTCAGCCCCTGCTCTCTGAAAAGATATCGGTGCGGGTCTATCGACCCTCCCCCCATCCACTTGCACCTACAAGGGATGAATAAGACGCAATCTGATTGATCGGCGAATTGCTGCCTCCGGCCTCAACTCTGCTGTGTGCCAGCGTGAGAGAGGCCGGTAGGCATGAATTGCCGTTACTTAAAGACCGGCATCCGTTTCTGCATCTTGGCGGCAACCACTTCTGCGAACTCGGGCGATTTCAACTGGTCCGCAAACTGCACGGATTCCCTCTCCATTTGGGCTGTCATCTGATCCTGACCATTACGCACAAGCGCTTTTGTCTTGATCATTGAATTCGGTGCAGCATTGCCGATCTGGTCGGCAATTTTTGCAACCTCAGCCATCAGTTCATCAGAAGGGAACTTGCGCGACGCGAGGCCGAAAGCAACCGCTTCGGTCGCGTCAAGGACGCGGTTGGCCAGAAACATGTCATTCGCAATCGCCATTCCCACTGTTGCGGGCAGCAATAAGGACGATGCAGCTTCCGGCACCAGACCCAACTGTACAAACGGGGTGCTGAAGGTAGCCGTATCAGCGGCGATAATGAGATCGCAATGCAACAGCATGGTGACGCCCACGCCAATGGCAGGCCCATTTACGGCTGCAATCAGGGGCTTCGGGCAGGTCGATACTGCTTTTAGAAACCTGATAACCGGCGGCACACCATCGCCTCGCTCGCCCATAACAAAGTCCTGCAAGTCGTTGCCGGAGGTAAAGTAATCTTCGGCACCGGTGATGACAAAGGCGCGAACATCCGTTGATTGCGCGTAATCCTCCAAGGCGTCCGCCATCGCGCCATACATGACCTGCGTGATCGCGTTGCGTTTTTCGGGCCGCGCGATAGTTATGGTTGTCACACGGTCGGTTGTCTCAAGCTTGATATGATCGGTCATGGATTATCCTATTGGTATTTGGGGAAATATTGTCACTATTCGGGGTGTTGGCCAAGGGTGCTGCCCCTTCTGCCAGCCACTCCCAAAACTCGGACCACAGGGCTTCGCGGCCCTTGCGCATGGCGCCCTCATGGCCGATCCGCTTGACCCCGATGTCAGCCGGACGCCGCATCACGACGGTGGTCGGCGCGGCAGGGTAGCATTTCAGAAGATCCGCAGCCGTTTTCGGCGTGGCAATTGGATCGTCGGGGAATATCCAGGATCGAATGGGCGATGTCACCTTGTCATAGTGATGCGGCGCCAGCGTGTTGCCCAAATCTGGCTGGAAATAACTGCGGCGATGGCTCCAACGACGCCATGTCTTGAACAGCTTGGGCGGCAGCGGCTCTCCCTGCCAGCCACCGACCGGTTTGATGTACCCGTGCCGCAGCAGGGAATAAGACCCAAGGCCCCACCAAAAATAGAGTTCCGACGGAATGTTGCGAAGGTGATGCCCACCGAAGTAGCCGGTGCCGACTGAAACAAATGCGTGCCGCGCGATCTTGGCGTGATTTGGCATCAGACCTATGAAATGCCCGCCGACACTGTGCCCCATATGCGTCAGCGGCACATCGGGTGCCGCAGCTTGCAATCTGTCTACGGCAGCGGGTGTATCGAAGCGCCCCCAGTCGGCATACTCAATGCCGGATCGCGCCAAGGCATCACCTTTCGACCCGCCGATGCCGCGGTAGTCATAGGTCATCACGGTCGCGCCCTGCCCTGCCAGGTATGTCGCGATATTATGATAGAACTGTCGCGGAAAGCCTGTGCCAGCCGAAATCAGGATCGCCAGTTTTGTGGCCGCACCCTCATAAAGGTCACCCTCAAGTTCCCAACCGTCACTGGCGGCAAAGCGGATGCTGCGCGGCTGTACAACATCCGTCATTTGATCGCACCCTTTTGCGTGCCGTTGATGATCGTATCCGCATTGTCCGCCAAATGGGTGAGAAACCGCTCGATAGTGGCCTGCTCATCCCCAGAAAACGGAGCAAGCAGTGCCTGATTGTACTGTTTGATTTCGCGCGCGCCGTGCTCAAGCGTCGTACGTCCAAGCTCCTCAAGGTAAATTTTGATGACACGACCGTCCGTCGCCGACGCAGACCGGCGCACCAGTCCTTTATCACACATTCTATCAACCAGACCCGTAAGGCTGGATTTTCCCATAGCAAGCGTTTTGGAGATTTCACTGATCGGCTGCCCGTCGTCACGCGACAGGATCAACAGCACTGCCAACTGGGATGTCGTCAGGCCAATCTGGGTTCGCGTGCGGTGGTCTGCCGCACGGAACAGCGCCGAATGCGCGACCTGAAGTTTCTGAAATACTCTAAGTTTTCGGGGCATAATTTAATTCGCATATGGACTATTTGCTTCATATGCGAACCAGTTGCCGCGCGCAAGCCCTCGTAACTTCTGGCAGTAAGATCAAGTCAGCGCCCTCCTCCAGATGATCGGAACAAATCCCCCCAAAAGATACTGACATGTGATTTTCGAAGCCCAACACGTGACTATGGGCAGCAAAGATGCTTTGCCGCGCGGAGTGAATGCCCCTAATCGGCTCATATTGAACAGATAGAAGACCTCAAGACACCTCTTGGATGACGTTTGGGTCACCATCGGTAGCTGAGTGGGTCCAACAAGAAACTGGACGTGTTTATTGGTCTATTTGACTGATCTGAATCGGGCAGCAGCTATCGGGAAAATAGCAACGTCCATACTAACCGGACAACCATTTCAGCATAAAAAAAACGCGGCCCCTTTCGGAGCCGCGCTTCCTGTTTCGTCGTTCAAGACTTAGCGCAGAACAGAGCGGTCAATGTCAAAGCGGTCAAGCTCCATCACTTTGACCCAGGCATCCACGAACTGTTTAATGAACAGCGCTTCGCCATCCCCTGCGGCATAAACCTCGGCCAGCGCGCGCAATTGGCTGTTGGAGCCGAACACCAGATCAGCACGGGTGCCTGTGCGCTTGACCTCACCGGTCTTTGTGTCACGTGCTTCGAACACGTCATCCGCATCGCTAACGGCTTTCCAGGTCACGCTCATATCCATGAGGGCGCGGAAGAAGTCGTTGCTTAGCGTGCCGGGCTTATCCGTCCAGACGCCATGGGTGGCACCTTCATAGTTGGCACCCAACACGCGCAGGCCACCGACCAGCACAGTCATCTCTGGCGCTGTCAGCGTCAGCAACTGTGCGCGGTCTACCAACAGCTCTTCGGCCGAGATGCTGAACTGGCGCGACTGGTAGTTGCGGAACCCGTCTACAGCAGGCTTGAGCACATCGATGCTTTCCACGTCTGTCTGCTCTTGGCTTGCATCGCCGCGGCCCGGCGTGAACGGAACGCTGACGTCATGGCCACCGGCCTTGGCAGCGGCTTCGACTGCGGCTGTCCCTGCCAGCACGATCATATCTGCCATCGACACAGGCTTACCAAAATCGGTACGGATCGCTTCGAGCTTGTCGAGAACTTTAGCAAGCTGCGCAGGCTGGTTAACCTCCCAATCCTTCATCGGCGCAAGACGAATGCGCGCGCCATTGGCACCGCCACGCTTGTCAGAGCCGCGGAAGGTGGAGGCAGACGCCCAAGCGGTCGAAACCAGCTCTGCCGTGGTCAGACCAGAAGCGAGGATCTGCTCCTTCAACGCCGCAACATCCGCGTCACCAATCAGCGCGTGGTCCGGTGTCGGGATCGGATCTTGCCAGATCAGCTCTTCCTGCGGGACTTCTTTACCCAGATAGCGGGTGACCGGCCCCATATCGCGGTGCGTCAGCTTGAACCATGCGCGGGCAAAAGCGTCAGCAAACTGGTCAGGGTTGGCATGGAAGCGCTTGGAGATTTCCAGATAAATCGGGTCTTCGCGCATCGCCATATCGGCTGTGGTCATCATCGGCGCATGACGGCTGTCGTCATGGGCGTCCGGCACAGCGTCTGCCATGGCACCACCAGCAGGCTTCCACTGGTTCGCACCGGCAGGAGATTTGGTCAGCTCCCATTCGTTGTTCAGCAGCGTATCGAAATAGGACATGTCCCATGTGGTTGGGGTTGGTGTCCACGCACCTTCGATGCCGGACGTGATTGTGTGCACACCTTTGCCGCTCTCGAACGTGGACAACCAGCCAAAGCCTTGCGCTTCGATCGGTGCGGCCTCGGGCTCTGAGCCGACTAGCGCCGCATCGCCTGCACCGTGTGCTTTGCCAAAGGTGTGGCCACCGGCGACCAGCGCCACCGTTTCTTCGTCATTCATCGCCATACGCGCGAATGTCTCACGGACATCGCGGCCAGAGGCGATCGGGTCTGGGTTGCCGTCCGGACCTTCGGGGTTCACATAGATCAGACCCATCTGCACAGCAGCCAGCGGGTTTTCCAGATCACGCTCGCCAGTATAGCGCGTGCCTGTGCCACCGCTCACGGCCAGCCATTCGTCTTCGGAGCCCCAATAGATGTCTTCCTCGGGCTCCCAGATGTCCTCACGGCCACCGGCGAAACCGAATGTTTCAAAGCCCATATCCTCAAGCGCGCAGTTACCCGCGAGGATCATCAGGTCAGCCCAGGACAGCTTGTTGCCGTATTTCATTTTGATGGGCCAAAGCAGGCGGCGGGCCTTATCGAGGTTGCCGTTGTCCGGCCAAGAGTTCAGCGGCGCAAAGCGTTGTGTGCCAGAGCTGGAACCGCCACGACCGTCAGCGGTGCGGTAGGTACCGGCAGAGTGCCATGCCATGCGGATAAAGAACGGGCCATAGTGGCTGTAATCTGCGGGCCACCATTCCTGGCTGTCTTTCATCAACGCATAGATATCGGATTTTACTGCGTCCAGATCCAGCTGCTTGAAAGCTTCGGTATAGTTGAACGTGCCCCCCAGCGGATCGGATGCAGGCTGGTTCTGGTGCAGCATTTTAAGGTTTAGCTGGTTTGGCCACCAGTCACGGTTGGAGCGGCCACTGTTGCTGGCCTGCTTGTTGGCGCCAAAACCCATCGGGCAACCGCCCTGTGCAGCGTTGTCTGATCCGTCCATTGCTCTCTCCACTTTCGTTGAATTCAAGTGGGGGATTCGCGCCCCCGTAGAATGGTTCTAACAAATGTCGGTGATATCTTTAAGTTTGATTTTCCGATAGGCGTGATAAGTAAAACCTATGATCAATTTTACGCTCAAACAGTTGCGCTATTTCGAAGCGGTCGCACGACAGGGTCACTTTGGCCGCGCCGCTGAGATGTGCGCCATCTCCCAGCCCGCGCTCTCGGCACAGATCGCGGCCCTTGAAACCGCCATTGGACATCAACTGTTCGAACGGGGTGCGCGGCAGGTGCGCCTGACGCCTTTTGGGGACCAGTTCGCTGAACGCGCCCGCGACATTCTTCGCGGCGCGGAGGCACTGTCGGAAATGGCGCGCGGCGCACGTGGCTTGGCACTTACGCGGTTGCGGATCGGCGTAATCCCGACCATCGCCCCCTATCTGCTGCCGTCAGTTATCGGCCATATCACTGCCGCGCACCCGCAAATTGACCTGATGGTGCGCGAAACCATGACGCACAAGCTCATAGAAGAGCTGGGCGATGGCAAGCTGGACTGCGCCATTGTCGCCCTACCGGTTTCCGAACCTGCATTTACCGAAATTGCCCTGTTCGATGAGGCAATGGTTCTGGTCCGTCCAGCAGAGGATGGGGCAAAACCGGTACCCGACATGGACACCCTCAGCCAGATGAAACTGTTACTGCTGGAAGAAGGCCACTGTTTTCGCGATCAGGCGCTGTCGTTTTGCGCCCTGCGAAGCACCTTACCCCGAGAGGGGCTTGACGGATCATCGCTGACCACACTGGTCCAGATGGTGTCGGCAGGGATCGGCGTAACCCTGATACCGGAAATGGCCGTGCCTGTCGAAACCCGCTCTGCGGCTGTCAGTATTGCACCACTCGGTGCGCCACGCCCGATGCGCACCGTGGGGATGATCTGGCGCAAGACCTCGGCCCTCGCACCGAAGTTAGAGGAGATCGCCGGATTGGTCCGCGACGCCGCAGCAGACCACCCCGCCTTTTCCCGCAGGCCATAGAACGAAATATGTGACGAGCAAGATGCGATCGCTTGGACAGAAGCTGGCGCCCCGAGTTAGGTATAACTTTAAACATCAAATTCGGACCGTTCACAGAATTTACACCCTCTCCCGTGCAACTGACTACCTGTGCTGGAGAACTCTATGTCCTTTCAAATCTTCGCAATTGATAATGAATTTGCCGCCTCTACCGGTAGCAATGTGAATACCTCGCCCGGGCGTTCCAGGTTTGACAACCCGCCACAAGGTTCCAAAGACCTTGTGATAACCACAAAGGACGGCGACCCCGAACCGCGCCTTTTCGACGTCGGCGATACATATGATCTAAGCTGGGGCGGTCAGTTGGGTGGTGCCAGCATCATTGATGCTGTCGTTGTAAGATCAGATGCTGCACCCTCCAGCGGTGGCGGTATCATCGTCTTTGAGGGCCTCGACGAAAATGGCGAGACCGCCCAGATCATCTGGACCCCCGGATTTGATCTGGAGCAGTGGTATGCGGACAATTACAACCCCTCGGCAGAGCCGGAATTCTACGTCACGGACCTGCAATCCGAATACACCCATGGCTATGTCTGCTTTGCAGCACAGACGCGGATCAGAACCCCGCAAGGATACAGGCAGGCAGGTCATCTGGTCACTGGTGATCTGGTATGCACTGTTGATGCAGGCGCTGTGCCCCTGCTTTGGACGGCACGGTGGCACGGTGTCGGACATGACAAAGCGGCGCCGGTCTGTTTCTCCGAAGGCAGCTTTGGCAACAGCCGCGCATTGCAGCTTTCTCAACAGCACCGGGTGCTGACCAAATCGCCGCAGCTACAACTGCTCTTTGGTCTAGACGAAGCATTGGTGCCAGCGCGGGCTTTTGTGAACGGTCATTCCATCCGCATCAAGCCCGAGAACCGCATCACCTATGTCCATTTGATGTTGGAACAGCATCACATTCTGGATGCAGAAGGCACCCATTGCGAAAGCCTTTATCTAGGAGAGCAAAGCAGTTTTCGACTGTTTCAGAACCAAAAACTTGCAGCACTTATAAAAGCGACGGATCCGCAGATCATAAGTGCCCCCGCAGCACGCCCGTTCCTGTCTATGAAAGAAGCCCGGCTATTGTTTCACGGTCGCGGCGCAGCGCAACCCATGTCTGCCGCCGCACAAGCAGCTATGTATTAATTCCTGAGGCGCGCGGGCCAATAGAATATGACTGAATTTCTTGTACAAATTTCCGCACTCGGACAATGAACCCTATGGGCGGTTCGTGCATAAAGATCATGCGGTGGGGCCGCGACCTGCTTTGTGTCATACCTTTGCATATGGCTCGCAGATTTTCACCTGCCTTTGTCGGCTAGCAGCTTCCTCAATACAACCGGCGCTCAGTTTTTTCGTAAATTTGATGCTTAAGTATAGGTGAACTAAGTTTTGGTGCGGCCGATAAACAGCAGGCTTACGAGATCAAAAAAAGTGTGTGGAACCAGCGTATCTCACATCCACGAAGCGCCGCGTTATTATCCGTCTTATTCCGGAATTTAGATTGGGCAACAAGCGTGCGGCTATCGGCCTCTTTGGTCAATCGATCCAGCATTTCGTTTCTGATTGTTGGAAAAGGCGAAGTCGTTCTATTCACGGTCTCTACATTCATGTCGGTCCCCAAAATAAAAGTGGCAGCTGACAATAAAATTCGCGAATTTCGGGTGTCTAAATAATGGGAAGCGGCTTAATTGTTTCCCCGAACGCTGTGTGAATATAGAAAAAACACAATGGATTCAGCCTCCTACCTAGATCACCTTTCCTCTGTGCTCTCTCCGTTGCCGTAAACAGTCATCAGTCCCGAAAGTGCATCGTTTCCGTAATGGATACGGTACAAGAAGGCATTTCCTTTGTGTGGACATAAAATGGGCAAAAAAAGCATCGCGATTCGGCCTTAGCTGGCAGGAATGCAGCGCTGAGATTCATTGGTGTGGATTTTGTTTCTTCACCTGAATTAACAATCGATCCAAGCAGTACCAATGCGACAGCATTCCTCGAAGACTACGCACGTCATTTTCCGGCGCTGCGTGGTGTTACGCAGCGCCGAAAATCGTTGGACTGGATCAAGCGTCAAGCAACACTTTGCCGAATTGCTCACGCAGTTTGTTCTTCTGAACCTTACCGGTTGAACCAATCGGCAGTTCGTCAACGAAGATCACGCGGTCGGGGATCTGCCAGCTTTCCACTTTGCCTTTGTAGAACTCGCGCAGCGCGTCCTCGGTCACGTCGCCTGCCTTGATTGCCACCAGTACAGGGCGTTCGTCCCATTTCTCGTGCAAGGCGGCGATGGCCGCCGCGTTGGCAATCGCAGGATGCGAGATGGCGATATTTTCAAGTGTCACAGTGGAAATCCACTCGCCACCGGATTTGATGATGTCCTTTGATCGGTCGCGAATGACCATAAAGCCTTCGTCATCAATCGTGGCGACATCGCCGGTGTCAAACCAGCCATCAGCCGTGAGCGCGGGCGCGTCCTTGCCAAAATATGTATCCACGATCCACGGTCCACGAATTTGCAGATCACCTTGTGATGTCCCGTCATGCGGCAGCACCCTGCCGTCTTCATCCACCACGCGCAAATCAACACCGAATGGCGGGCGGCCCTGCCCCAACCTGATCTCTGCCTGCTCGTCGGCCGACAGTTTTGTGTGACGCTGCAACAGCTGGTTCATGGAACCAAGCGGTGAGGTTTCTGTCATGCCCCATGCGTGCACCAGATCGACACCGTATTCGGCAAACTTCGGAATCATGGACGGCGGCAAAGCGGAACCACCAACCACTGTGCGTGTCATGGAAGGTATCTTGCTGCCCGTTTCCTTAAGAGCAGCCAACAGTCCCATCCAGATCGTCGGGACGCCCAGCGCCAGTGTGACTTCGGTCTCGTCAATAAGGTTCACAAGGCTTTTGCCATCAAGGTTCGGGCCCGGCAGTACCAGCTTACATCCCGTGACAGCGGCAACATAGGGCACGCCCCAAGCGTTTACGTGAAACATCGGGACAACAGGCAGCACAGTATCCATCGCCGAAATGTTCAGCCCGTCCGGCTGGTTACCCGCGATGGAATGCAGCACGGTGGAGCGGTGTGAATACAACACGCCCTTGGGGTCGCCGGTGGTGCCGGAGGTGTAACACAGGCTTGAAGCGGCGTTTTCGTCCAGCTCCGGCCAAGGCTCTGACGCGTCGCCGGTTTCCAACAGTTCGTCAAAGAACTTGAGGCCGGGGACGGCCTTTGCGGCGGCTTCGTCACGCGGGCCCATCATGACGATGTGTTTTGTATGCTTCAACGCTGGCGCAAGCTGGCCCGCTGCGGGCACAAATGTTGCGTCGATGAACAGAACCTGATCCTCGGCGTGGTTGATCACATAGACCATCTGCTCTGGCCCCATGCGCGGATTGATCGTGTGGCAGACAAAGCCACCTCCAGCGACACCAAAGTAGATTTCAAGATGGCGCCGGTTGTTCCATGCGATCGTGCCGCACCGCGCGCCTTCTTCCAGACCAAGCTTGCGCAAAGCAGAGGCCAGCCGCCGTGCGTTCGCGCCAACCTGCCCCCAATTCGTGTGTTCCAGTCCGCCGGAGGTCTCGACCGAGACGATCTCGCCCTTGGTGTGAAAACGGGCGGCGTGGTCGATCAAGCTGCCGATTGTCAGCGGCATGTGCATCATTTGTCCAAGCATTGGGGTCTCTCCTGTAAGTAGTTATTCTGTAGCTTGCGGCCGTGCCGCATCTGCCTTGATGAAATCGGCAGCGCGTTCCGCGATCATGATCGTCGGAGCGTTGGTATTGCCGCTGATGATTGTCGGCATGACTGACGCGTCCACCACGCGCAGCCCCTGCATTCCGTGCACGCGCAGTTGCGGGTCAACGACAGACATATCATCTACCCCCATTTTGCATGTGCCAACTGGATGATAGATTGTATCTGCCCGGTCGCGAATAATCTGTTCCCATCCGGCATCGGTCAAACCGTCGCGTACGTCGAACAGTTCTTTGTGCTCATAGGCAGCCATTGGCGGGGTCTTCATGATATCGCGCGACATCTTCGCGCCTTTGATGAGGGTCGCAAGGTCCGCATCTTCGGCCAGATAGTTGGGATCAATCGCCGGGGCTGCCATCGGATCAGCCGAGGCCAGTGAAACGGTGCCGCGCGATTTCGGGCGCAGAACGCAAACATGGCAACTATAGCCATAACCCGGATGCAATCTGCGGGCGTGATCGTCCACAACCGAAATCACAAAGTGTATCTGGATGTCAGGGCGATCCTGCGCCGGATCGGTTTTAAGAAATGCAGCGCCTTCGGCAAAGGGCGTGGCCAGCATACCGCGTCCCGTCTTGCGCCACTCAAGGATATGTTTGACAAGATTCACTGTGCCGCGCAGGCCGATGCCGAAATTATCGGTGTCTTTGGATTTGTATCCCAGCGTGAAGTCGAGGTGATCCTGAAGGTTCTGCCCTACCCCCGACAGTTCATGCGCCAACTCGATGCCATGGGGTGTGATGTCTTGCGCGCGCCCGATCCCTGACAACTGTAGCAACTGAGGGGAATTGAACGCCCCCCCGCAAAGGATAACTTCACGCTTGGCGCCTACATGCTTGTCATTCTTGCCTTGGCGGTAATGCACACCTGTGGCGCGCTTTCCCTCCAGGGATAGCCGCGTCGCGTGTGCACGGGTGATCACAGTCAGGTTGTCGCGCGACATGACCGGATGCAGGTATCCCGCCGCGACCGAGCATCGCTCGCCGTTGCGTTCGGCATCGTGGAACTGTGTAACCTGATAAAGGCCGACACCTTCATTATCGCCCGTGTTGAAATCGTCTACTTCACGGTGCTGCAACCGGCCAGCGGCCTCAATAAAGGCGCGGGTGATCGGGCGCGGCGATTTCTGGTGAGAGACTTGCAATGGGCCCGAGCCGCCATGCAGCGCGGCCTCGCCGTCTTCGTGGTTTTCCGAAGTGCGGAAATAAGGCAGGACCGCGTCCCAATCCCACCCTGTGCAACCGTTCTGGGCCCATCCGTCATAATCCGCACGGTGACCACGGACATATAGCATAGCATTGATCGCGCTTGATCCGCCCAGCGCCTTGCCACGCGGTTGGTATCCCTGGCGCCCGTTCAGGCCTTTTTGCGGAACAGTAGTGAAGGCCCAATTGGAAATCTTGCCCCACCCCGGCAACATCGCGACCACTGCGGCAGGCGCACGGATCAGCATGTGATCACCGGCTCCGCCCGCTTCCAGCAGGCAGACGCTGACGGTTGGATCTTCGCTTAGCCGCGCGGCAAGTGTTGCCCCGCCAGATCCGCCACCGACAATCACATAATCAAAGGTCATGAACAGTCTCCCCGCGCCGTATCAGAGCCTCCCCCTGTGCGCTGGCGAAAATAAGCCAAAGAACACAGGCAGTGTCCATGCGTATTCGGGCATGAAAACGGGTGCGTCACGCAGCGTCAGAACGACGATCTTTCAACAGACGGCTGGGCGGTGTCGGACCTTCAGTCTTTTAGCAGGGCTTTTTGAACCACATCATCCCAGCCCAGATAGAAATCCGCACCGTCACGGATCACGGGGCGGGCCATCACCTTGGGCTTTGCGGCAATTTGTGCTTCCGCTTCCGAGTTCTTGAGCCAGTTGTTCAGTGCCCTGTAGTCGTTAGAGCTGCGGTCAACCAAACGGTCGCCGAATTCCACGATCAGCTCTGCCAGCTCCGCCTCGCTTAAAGGATCGGCGCGAATATCGCGGAATTCGACTTTGTCGCCCTGTGCCTCAAGCGCTTTTTGCGCCTTCTGGCACTGGGCGCAGGTGCTTAATCCGTAGATTATCATGGGGCGGTCTCCTTTGCTGATCGACCGCACCCTTAGGCATACCAACTGCCTTCGCAAGCAGTTTCACCGCTTAATGGGCAGCAAGCGCTGCAGGCGCGCGCGTGGTGAGGCGGTTCGCGACGACCGCACCCGTCAAAATGCTGGCAAGCGCCAACAGGGCCGCGATGCTCAGCGATGCGCTACCGCTTAGACCTGCGCCGATGGTGCAGCCACCGGCCAATACGCCGCCCACGCCCATCAACATGGCACCCGAAAGATACCGGCCCATCTGCTGCGCATTCTGAAAGCTTTCGATCTTCAGCTCATTACGCAGCAGAGCACTGACAAAGCTGCCAAGCAAAACGCCGCCAATAAGGCCCGTGCCAAAGCCGGCCGGCACAGCACTTGACGCCAGCACCCAGAACAGAGTGTCAGACCAAGGCAGGGTGAAGGCCGCAGACTGGATTTCAAGTGGATCGAATTCGTCAAACAACAAAACGCTGGTTGTGGCCCAGCCCAAAACAGGCACCAGACCGATCACCGCACCCAGAACAACAAGACCGGCTTTTGGGCGATGCCGCTGGATCAAAAGACCCGCAGCAGCGACCGCGACAATAGCCACGACCACAGCGGCGAACGGCACAGCGTAAAGATTGCCAAAGGGCAGTTCGGCCGTCAGCGCACCCAATGACGTACGCACAGGTGCCAGAACACCTTTCAACGTCGCATGCGCCGTGATCGCAAACACAGCAAGGACCATGACCGCGCGCAGGTTTCCCGTGGCCGCCAAAACCGTCAGCCGCGAGGCACAGCCCCGCGTCAGGATCATCCCTGACCCGAAGGCCAGACCACCAATCAAAATCGCAACGATCGGGATAGACGGGCTGGCATAGCGGTGATCCTGAAGGTCAACAAACCCTGCGCCAGAAGCAATCAGAAAGCTGACAATCGCGGTTGCAAGCGCCGTCAACCAGATCGCACCGGCAGGGCCGCGCTCGGAAGGCTCCCCCGCTACGGCCCTGCGCAGGCAAAACCGCGTGATTTGCGCCGCAGCGCCCAGTACAGCGCCCAGCACCAACGCAAACAAAACCTGTAGCGTTCGGGCGTCCAGTCCCCAGTCATATTGTTCAAGCAGCATGTCAGTCCCCTTAACCGTTCAGGTCGGGACATGGGTTTTACGATGCCACCTGTCAACTTAGGGGGTTGGAACACATGATACATTCAACCGCATAAAGCAGAACGGTTTCCCGATTTGCGGCGATATGCCATGCGGGCGTTCAGTTCAGCGCCTCCATCAAGGTCCGCTTCCTTATTTTACACCTGCGCACAGCACGCAGGGCTTTTTTCTACCGATTTACGTTCGAGCGTCTTGTCACTTGGTTCACTACCCCTGAGCGTGCCATCCGCAGCAACATCGCCGCGCTTATCATCTTTATCGTGTTGCGCGGTTCCTCCCACAGTGGCTTCCAGGACTGCGTGACCGATTGTGACAACATATCTAGTGCGCAGGCCCTGTCCTTTGCCAAAATGGCACGGCGCGCCATCCGTCGCAGCAGGTAGGCGCGGGCAGATTTGCTGTGGGCGTGAAAGAACGCTGGCGCAAATGGGGTCAGTTTGCGCACCATCCGATCCCAAGAGGCCAACTGCTGGCCGATCATCGCAGACAGACCGTTTGCATGAACCCTATTGTGGGTCAACTCGCCCGCGATCCCCTCAAACCGCCAAGAGGTGGTCAGCGCAATGCGTAACCAGCATTCGACATCTTCGCACTGCTGGAAGGTTTCATCGAAATACCAATCACGTGTCACTTCAGTTGCAGGACGGTAAGCGATCGCATCAAACACCGCTCTGCGGATCACCGGTCCAGAGCCATTGCCAACCGGATTTAACTTAAACACTTGCGCGAGCGTGAGGTTGCAAAGAATCGGATGTTTCGAGATACCCAACAGGGCGCCGCGTTCGTCTACTATTGCCGATCCGGAATAGCTGACGCCGACATCACGGTAATCTTGCAGGTGCGCCACATGAGTGGCGAGCTTTTCCGGCAGCCACGTTTCATCTGCGTTGCAAAAACCGATATACTCTCCGCGCGCGACAGAAATACCATAGTTCCGCGCGCTCGACAGGCCACGGTGGTGTTGGGTGACTACCCGTATCTCGGGATCCTGCGCATAGTCCTTCAACAAGATCGGCGTTGCATCAGTCGAGCCATCGTCGACGACGATAATTTCAAAGTCGATAAAGGTCTGGGATTGCAGCGAGGTCAGTGTCTCTTGCAGTGTTTTCGCCGCATTAAATGCGGGAACAATAATTGAAGCGATCGGCATGGGGACTACCTTGATGGAAGACTAAAGAGCAAACACGGTCGGGAAGTATCCGAACCCGGAACGCTTTGATCAGCGTGCCAAAGCATTGATATGTTGGGCTGAAGAAACCGGTCGGGCTCCGCAGCAGTCCTTGAACCACCAAGGTCAATGGCAACATATGTTTGGGGCCAAGCTGCAAGGCATTTGGACTGGGTTGGCGTAAAAAGACGGCCTCGGAGTGCCTGCTTGGTATATGCCCGAACCACGCAGGGATACGCAGCGCGGCCTTCCTGCTGCGTAGCACCGCGCGTAAGTCAGCAGCGATATTGCTATCCTGAAAATACGCCGCCATATGGCTCGGCTTTTGCGGCTCCCGTATGTCACACGCGTCGTAAACCAACAGCACGTCGCCACCGGAATAGAT
>Ga0209345_10001463_pt1 | contig 28179 bp, 27 predicted proteins | sample Cruoilmetagenom7_FD_187294 | JGI IMG/M metagenome (GOLD analysis project Ga0209345, IMG submission 187294) | Oil polluted marine microbial communities from Coal Oil Point, Santa Barbara, California, USA - Sample 7 (SPAdes) (version 2) | ecosystem: Environmental > Aquatic > Marine > Oil seeps ...
TGCGATTCCACTGATGGTTGAGCTGTTAGGTATGCCATTTGAGGCCGCCATTGCCATAGTGATGATTAATGGTTTTTTATATTTGTTACATCATATATTGGGCGATCCTGTTGTCCCTGGCTGGATAACCCCAGCGATTCCGTTAGTGATGGCCTATGTGCAAACCTATGACATGGGGGTGGATAGAGTTCATGCCCTCATCTCTTTTCAAATGATGTTGGGTTTTCTGTCCCTAGTCTTGGGCCGTACGCATTTGGCATCTAAAGTTGTCCATATGATTCCCGCCGCTATAAAATCTGGGATTATTTTGGGTGCTGGTATTGCTGCCATTGCTATTGTGTTTAAAGAGGGTGGCCGTTTTGATCAGTACCCCATCACCATTAGCATTGCCATCGGTATTGCATTTTATTTGATCTTTTCCCGTCATTTTTCTCAACTACGTCAGCGCGGAAAATTATGGGCAACCCTTGGTAAATTGGGGATTTTCCCTATCATAGTACTGGCAATAATTATCGCACCTCTAGCCCATGAAGCCCCATGGCCAGATATTAGCTGGGGCTTCACCAAGCCTGATTTTGTACTGATGTTTAGTGAGTACACTATTTTTGGTGTTGGTATCCCACCCGTTATGATGTTTCTGACGGCACTACCTACGGTGCTGGCTGCCTATATCGTATTGTTCGGTGATATCTTACAAAGTAAGGCAATTTTGGCGGAAGCGGATGCTGTTCGCACTGATGAAAAAATCGATTACGATCCGAATCGTGCTCATTTAATTTTTGGTGGGCGTAACTTTTTGATGAGTATCTTTGGTCCAGACATAGTGATGTGTGGACCATTATGGGCAGCCATGCATGTGGTCGTTGTAGAGCGCTATAAGCAGGGCAAAGAGGCCATGAATTCAATATTTGGGGGGTCTGGGTCTTTTCGGTGGGGTACGAATACCGGCTTGCTACTCTTGCCCATTGTCAGCTTGGTTAAACCGATTTTAGGCATTGCTTTGGCACTGACCCTCCTCATTCAGGGTTTTGTTAGTGTACGAATAGGTATTATGGAAGCGCGCAGTCAGCGAGATTTAGGTATTGCTGGCGTGATTGCGGCTGTTTTGGTCATTAAAGGTGCAGCTTGGGCCTTTGCCATCGGGGTGATACTTACGGCACTTATTTACGGTAAAAACTTTTTTGTGGGCGAAATAGACCAAACATTTATTAAAGATATAAAGAAAGATGATGCCGTTTTGGACAAAGGCAATGGATGACATTAGCAATAAATTAAGTAGTAAACCAAGCCGCAGCATCACAAGGAATTAGTATGAATTACCAAGCATTTAGTTTTTTCAAAAACCAATGTTTTGTCGATGGGCAATGGCTTGAAAATGGTCAGTCAATTGAAGTATTGAATCCCGCTAGCGGTGAAGTATTAACCCAAGTACCACTGTTTACAGAACAAGAGACAGAACAAGCCATCACTGCTGCTGCAAAGGCATTGCCGGGTTGGCGTGCTCTAGCTGCACACGAAAGGGCCAATTATCTGAAGGCTTGGCACCAGTTGTTGATCAAGCATAGTGAACAGTTGGCTTATCTTATGTCCCTTGAGCAAGGCAAGCCTCTTGCTGAAGCATTAGGTGAAATAAATTATGCGGCCAGTTACGTTGAGTGGTTTGCAGAAGAAGCTCGGCGCATTTATGGCCAGACTATACCTGGGCATGGCCGAGATAAGCGTATTGTCGTATCCCGTGAACCCATAGGTGTTTGTGCTGCCATTACTCCCTGGAATTTCCCCGCAGCCATGATTACCCGGAAAGTAGCGCCAGCATTAGCATCGGGTTGCACCATTATTGTAAAGCCTGCTTTGGAAACACCCTTAACAGCACTTGCACTGGCTGCACTTGCTCAGCAGGCAGGTATTCCCGATGGTGTCTTTAATGTGATTACAGGTAATGCTGAGTCGATTGGTAAAACACTGACTGCAAGTTCGGTTGTCCGCAAGCTAAGTTTTACTGGCTCGACACCCATCGGATCAAAATTAATGGCTGACTGCGCACCGACAGTTAAAAAAATCTCCCTTGAGCTAGGGGGGAATGCACCTTTTATTGTATTTGATGATGCGGATATTAATTTGGCCGTTGAAGAGTTGATAAAAAGTAAATTTCGCAATGCTGGGCAAACCTGTATCTGTGCCAACCGTATTTATATTCAGCAAGGCATTTACCAAAACTTCTCAGAATTATTAGCTACGCGTGTGGCCCAATTAAAAGTAGGTTCTGGGACAGAACCTACTACGGAAATTGGCCCTCTTATCAGTGAAAGTGCAGTACAAAAAGTAGAGCAGCAGTTGGCCGACGGTATAGAAAAAGGCGGCAAAGTCATCATTGGGGGCAAACGTCATGCACTCGGTGGTACATGGTTTGAGCCAACAGTGTTAATTAATGCCAGTGAAGATATGTTGTGCGCCAAACAAGAGACCTTTGGCCCTATGGCTCCTCTGTTTAGTTTCGAGAGCGAAGAGCAGGTTATTGCACAGGCAAACAATACTGAATTTGGATTGGCGGCCTATTTGTTTGCCAATAATATCAATGTGATCACCCGTGTTTCGGAAGCATTGGAATACGGTATGGTCGGTATTAATACGGGCGTTATCTCAACCGCGGTAGCACCTTTTGGTGGTGTAAAAGCTAGCGGTGTGGGTCGTGAAGGCTCACATTTTGGTATCGACGAATACACTGAATTGAAATACCGCTGTTACAGCATTAGTGATTAATAACAATAAAAGGAGTTGATGATGTTTGATTTCTCCCGGGTTAGTCAAAGCCAAATTACATTCAACCTCTTGTTGATAGCGAGCCTAAGTCTTATAGCTAACAACAGTGTTGCCGAAAGCCGTATTGTAGAGAGAAGTACAACAAAAAGTAGTTCTGTGTCTCCTATGAGCAAGTTACAAAAAGATGCCCCAAAAAACTGGGGAAAATGGGGCGATGATGATCAGGTCGGAGCATTAAATTATTTGGATAACGCCCAAGTGTTGCGTGGTGTTGCTGAGATCAAAACAGGCGAGCGGTTTACGCTGCAAATACCCATGACCCATGGTGTCGGCCCTGTATTCCCCGGGCGTGTGCCGGTGCAACATTTTATGTCCCAAGATCAAAGTGTTTATTCCTCAGGAAAGATAGACCGGCTTTCTGGAGGAATGAAGTATTCTGATGATGCGGTGTTTATGTACCTGCAAGGTACGACCCATGTGGATGCGCTGGGTCATGCTTGGTACAACAATGAAGTCTACAATGGTAAATCTGCCGACACGACCATACATGGTCATAACTTTGTCGATATTGGTGCGATAGGTGAGAGAGCTATGGTTGGCCGTGGCGTCTTGTTGGATGTAGGCAAGTTGTTGGGCGATAAGAACGGTCGCTTGGCACCAAATACCTGCGTTAATCTGCCAGAACTGAAAAAAGTGGCGAAAGCGCAGAACATCACCATCGAGAAGCGGGATGTTCTGTTAATTCGCACCGGTTCCATGGGCCGTTTTTACGACAAAAAAGATCACGACAATTGGAATGCTTTAACCGAACCCGGTTTGTGTCACAGCAAAGAACTGGTTAACTGGTTAGATGAAATGGAAATTCCTGTGATTGCATCAGATAATCTGGCAATCGAAAAAGCAGCACAAACCATTGATGGTGAAACCTTTATTATCCCTCTTCACGGTGCCTTAATTCGTGATCTTGGCATAGTGTTAAGCGAAATCTATTGGTTGGACGATCTGGCTGCTTCTAGTGCTCAAGATGGCCGCTACAGCTTTTTTTTCAGTGCAGCGCCATTAAAAATGAAAGGTGGTACAGGCTCGCCAGTGAATCCCATCGTTATTAAATAGAGCTGTCTAAAAAGTCGCTTAAGTAATACTTCTTTAGGGTAGCCCAGCGTTGTCTCTGGGCTAGTGATTATATACATATGGGAAGATTGAAATGACAATCTTTACTTCAACATGTGCGCGGCATAAGCTACTTTGAAGGCAGCTTCTTGAAACACTTTTAATCCAGTATCTGAAAATTGAACAGGTAATGGGTTTTCAGACAATGCAGATTTAATTTGTGTTGACGAAAGTAGGGTGACATCTAAATCGACAATCAATTGAATGGCGGACTCCATCTTAAAGCTGATGGCGCCACCAGCGAATTTCCCCTTGGTCATGCGCTCTTTTATGGCAACTCTATCGACCCGGTAGTCACTCATCAATTTGGCAAATGCAAATTGAAATTTTTGTAATTCTTCCCGGGTGTGCTCTTTCGGTAAGGACAGTTTTCGCACCCTACAATCGGGCAAATTAAATTGTTTTTTTTCTAAATCAAGTAAACAAATGACGGCATCATTGGCCGAGAGTTCAACACCACAAATTATCATTGATAGCCCTTAGTCGAGATGTTTCGACTGCCTTGGTTGTTACATTATTCTTTACGCACCGACAAAATAGGGTGGAAAAGCTCTGGTCTCTTTAGTGGCTAAAATTTCTTGGGGGCAAACCCCGTCACTTTCTGTATAGCTAATTCACGGCCAATTGCAGTTAGAGGATGCACCACGACCAAGCCTCGCACCGATTTTTTTAGCTTGCCCATATCGGCCTGCTCTTCTTTAGTTAATACACGGTTAAAGGCCAGGGCTTTAATACTATTGCCTTTACTGCTCACCTCGCGATCATTTTTATTTTTTGCGCTAGCTATCGCTTTGGTTAATGCTTCAATTTCAGCTTCAAATTGAAGCACAATGGCTTGATCTTCACGTTTTTTAGCAGCGGCTAACTTACGGCTAGATTTATCTAATTTACTATTGAGGCGTTGTAGTTCTTGTTTGATATTCATAGTAGCGTCTTATGTCTCTTAGTCCCAGCGCCCATATTGCTGACAGTATAAGCGCTTCAGCGTATCTTTCTGTATGAAGGCATGATAACACCTGGCCAGCCGAAAATGGTTTATCACTATAGATCTACTTGTTTGTATCTAAAGAGTAAGAAAGGGATTGGTGTGGCGCTTTTAAAGGCTTTTATTGTAATACGATTGTTGTGGTTCTGAGCTGTTAGGTTCTGGTCGTAATTGGTGTTGAATGCCTAATAAAAAATTTCGGAGAACTTGATCTTTACATTCTCGATAATTCTTATTGCCTGGCTTACGGAAAAACGCACTTAATTCATGCTTACTTAAATCCAAGTCTACCAATTGAAGAATATCTAAAATATCTTCAGCCTTTAAATTTAGGGCAATTCGTAGCTTCTGGAAAATCATATTATTGTTCAAATGTTTTTCTGGCGTTGGTTGTGGGCCATCGCGTTTGCCACGCTTTAAATTAATAAAACCATTAAGAAACACGGCTAACTCTGTGCCACTAAGCTTGAGAAAAGTTTCGTCTTCTTCTTTTTTTAACCAAGCGGCAACTTGCTCTTTGGTTGCATTGAAATCTGCCAAAGAAAAGATTTCAATCATGCCTTTGTCTTTTAAATCAAAGGTGTAACGTATACGGCGCAAAATATCATTATTGGTCAAAATATATAGTTCCTAGTCTCAGGTAACCCCAGCACAATCAACGCGATTGTTGGAGATCTTTTATTTTACCAGAGTTGTGGTCTATAACCCCTATCAGTTGCTAGCTACGGAGCCAATCAAAAATCATAATAGCTTATTCAGAAGCCTGGGACCTTATATCACCTTTTACTACAGCCTAAAAAAAATAACGTAAACTATATAAACTCATAACTAATTAGTAATCCACCATGCCTCTACCCAAAAAAGTCAAAATCGTCGAAGTCGGCCCCAGAGATGGCCTTCAAAACGAGCAGCAACCCATTAGTACTGAGGTGAAGGTTGAGTTGATCCATCGGTTGATGGATGCGGGTCTTAGTTATATTGAGGCGGGGAGCTTTGTGAACCCTAAATGGGTGCCGCAAATGGCCGGTTGTGATGAGGTGTTTAAGGGCATTAAAAGAACAGATGGTGTGACCTATGCAGCACTGACGCCAAATTTTCAGGGCTTTGAGCGAGCTGTGGCTGCTCATGCCAATGAAGTAGCGATTTTTGCGGCGGCCTCTGAATCGTTTAGCCAGAAGAATATCAATTGTTCCATTGATGAAAGCCTGGATCGCTTTGCTCCTATTATGGAAGCGGCTAAGTCTATTGAACTGCCAGTGCGTGGTTATATTTCCTGTGTGGTGGGTTGTCCTTACGAAGGAGAGGTTAATGCTAAGAAAGTGGCCGAGGTGGCCCTTAGACTCCACGATATGGGTTGCTATGAGGTGTCTTTGGGAGATACCACCGGAGTGGGTACGCCGGACAGTATTACTCGTGTGATTGAAGCTGTCGCAAAAAAGGTTTCGATCCATCGGCTTGCGGTGCATTTGCATGACACTTATGGGCAGGCGCTGACGAATATTTATGCAGCGTTACAAATGGGTATTGATGTGGTGGATAGCTCGGTGGCGGGGCTCGGTGGCTGTCCTTATGCAAAAGGTGCTTCCGGTAATGTTGCCACAGAAGACTTGGTGTATATGCTCAATGGTTTGGGTATTGAGCATGGGGTGGATTTGGATAAATTGATTGAGGCTGGTCGATTTATTACGGAAAAATTAGGCCGAGAGAATGGTTCGAAAGTTTCTAGGGCCTTATTTAAATAGAGTAAGGATAAAAATTCTAACCTTTATTGGTTAGTTGATCTTTTCAGCCTGGCTTTCAAGAATATTTTTCTCAACAACACTTTTCTCCAGTGCAACTCGCAATGCAGATATTCCGGGTTTTTTATCAAGAATTTCCTGAACACTTAACCCGGATAGTTCGTGAGGAAACACCAGCCATTTGTCTGTTTCGTGTAAGTAGTAGTTCGGTACTCGGTCAGTTCGATTGTTGCCCGGTTTAAAGTAGGGCGTGGCGATACGAATTTTCGGCGGGTTGTCTGCACAGGCTTGTTCAATATCTTCCACAATTTGCTTCATGCTCAGGCCTGTGTCGTACACATCATCCACAATTAAGATGGAGTCTGCTTTGCGCAGGTTGTCGATGATATGTCCCAGCCCGTGTACTTTTACTTTATCGGCAGTTTCACCAAGGGCAGTGTAGAAAGACGTTCGAATGGCGATGTGGTCAGTTTCTATACCGAAATAATCCAACAATTCTTGTACGGCAATACCAACCGGGGTGCCGCCTCGCCATACCCCAATAATAAAGTGGGGTACGTAACCACTTTCTAGAATTTGTAACCCCAAAGAAAATGAGTCGTCTAAAAGTTGCTGGGCATCGATAAACTGTTTTTTCAAGGGGTCTAACTCCATTGTGAGAGTTCCATTGTGTCAGCTCCGTTTTGTGAATTTCATTCGGTTAACAACGGGTGAAGACAATTATCCATGTTTGGTGGTCAGGTGTCAGGGGTAAGGTCATAATTAGTTCAAGCTACTATTTGTTTAGGCGATCATTAGTTAGGCTACTTAAGGTAACGTACTTTTTTTGAAGCAGGTTTTTCATCTATGTCTTTTGACGCACAGGAATTTCTAACCGAGTTATTCCATACAGCAGTGGGGGCGGCCGACCCCAAAAAAGTATTACCGGGTTTTTTGGGTGAGACATTAAAAAATCTGCCTGCTCAAAAGGAGCAGGGGAAGGTTGTGGTAATTGGTGCGGGAAAGGCTGCTGCAGCGATGGCTGTTGCTTTGGAAGAAAATTGGACGGGCAATTTAAGTGGGATTGTAGTGACGGCTTATGGACATGCGTTGCCGTGCAAGCAGATTGAGGTGGTTGAAGCGGCTCATCCAGTACCTGATGAGAATAGCGAGATTGCTGCACGGCGGATTCTTAATTTGGTGGCTGATCTCAATGAAAATGATTTGGTGATTTGCCTGCTTTCGGGTGGCGGTTCTTCTTTGCTTGCACTGCCAGCACCCGGCATCACCTTGGTAGATAAGCAGCAGATTAATCAGGCGCTCCTAAAAAGTGGGGCAGATATTCATGAGATCAACTGTGTGCGCAAACATCTCTCTTCGATTAAGGGCGGACGCTTGGCTGCGGCCTGTCCTCCCGCAAAACTGATGACCTTTGCCATATCCGATGTGCCGGGTGATGACCCCGCGGTGATTGCATCGGGCCCAACAGCGGCGGACCCAACTACTCGGCAACAGGCATCGGCCATATTGGAAAAATACCAAATTGATGTGAGTAATGAGGTAAGGCAGTGGTTAGATAGTTCTCAGTCTGAAACACCAAAAACTGTTAGTGGGTCAGTAGATTTTAAGATCATTGCTACCGCTAAACAGTCGCTGGAAGCAGCGGCAATAGAGGCGGAAGAGCAGGGCGTAAAGGCATTGATATTAGGTGCTGATCTTACGGGTGAATCACAGCAATTGGCAAAATCCCATGCTGATTTGGTTAATCAAATTTTGGAGCAGGGTCATCCCATAAGTGCTCCCTGTGTATTGTTGTCAGGTGGAGAAACGACAGTAAAAGTTAGGGGTAATGGTCGGGGTGGAAGAAATACTGAATATTTATTGAGTCTTGCGACAGTATTGCAGGGTAAGGCTAATGTCTATGCTCTGGCGGCGGATACCGACGGTATCGATGGTTCTGGTGATAATGCGGGGGCGACATTGTCTCCGAAAAGTTGGCTAAAAGCTGATAAGCTGGGGCTAAATTCTGCAAATATGATAAAAAATAACGACAGCTATAGGTTTTTTGAGGCGTTGGGTAATCTCGTTATTACTGGGCCGACACAGACGAATGTGAATGATTTTAGAGCTGTTTTAGTTTTACCGGGGAAATAGTGCTGGTTGAGCTGTCTCAATGGGTTGATTGGGCTATTTGAGGTAGACTTTAAGCTGGTTTAGATGGGCTAATTTAGATGGAGTAACTGCCTGTGTCAGATATGCGAAAACTTACCCACCTTAACGATCAGGGTGAAGCTCATATGGTTGATGTGGGTGGTAAATCAGTCACCACCCGGCAAGCCACTGCTGAGGCAACGATTAGTATGCAGCTTGAAACTCTGGAACTGATTATGTCAGGTGGGCATAAAAAGGGCGATGTGCTGGCAGTGGCCCGTATTGCCGGTATTCAGGCAGCGAAAAAATGCTCTGATCTGATTCCTTTGTGCCATCCATTGATGTTGACAAAGGTCAGTGTGGAATTTGAGCCACAGCTTGAGACTAACAGCATCCGTATTTCTGCCACCTGTGGGCTCGATGGCAAAACGGGTGTGGAGATGGAGGCGCTGACTGCGGCCTCTGTTGCGGCCCTAACCATCTATGATATGTGTAAGGCCGTGGATAAAGGCATGGTGATTGAGCAAACACGATTACTTGAAAAAGCCGGTGGAAAATCGGGGCTTTGGAGAGTTGAAGAAGGGAAGACCGCAAAGTAGCCCGTGGTTGAAATAGGTTAAAGAAATGAAAGTACTATTTTTTGGCAGTCTCCGCGAACAATTGGGTATCGGTGAACTGAATACAGCTTTGCCCGATGGTATCGATACCATCGGCGAGTTATTAGCAAACCTCCAAACCCAAGGTGATGAATGGAAGCTGGCACTGGGAACGGGCAATGTCTTGTTTGCGGTAAACCAGGATATGGTGGATGAAAACACCATCATTAGTGACAGTGACGAAATAGCATTATTTCCTCCGGTGACGGGCGGATGATTTCCATTTCCGTACAGGAAAAGGATTTTGATGTTGGCGAGGAATATCGTCAGCTACAAAGTGACGATACTAGCATCGGTGCGAATATAGGAGGTATTGCAATCTTTACTGGCCAGGTTCGTGATCTGGCAGATAATCCGCTAAAGTTTATGTGCCTGGAACACTATCCAGGTATGACAGAAAAGTCCCTTCAACAAACGGCTGAGCAGGCAGAAGAACGCTGGCCAACCATAGATATTCGTATTATTCACCGCATTGGTGACTTGACGCCTGGTGAACAAATTGTGTTTGTGGGTGTGAGCAGCGCCCATCGTGACGCTGCTTTTTCTGCGTGTGAATTTATTATGGACATTCTTAAAACCAGTGCACCTTTTTGGAAAAAGGAACAGCATGTGGATGGTGCCAGTGGCTGGGTCGACGCCAAAGATGTGGATCAACAGCGTGCTGAACGTTGGCAGGGCAGCGAATAATTCTTTGAGGCATCTATTATTGCGTTTAAAATTACTGGTTATAGTAGTACTTTTTTGCCACAGTGCTTTAACCGATACGCTGAGTATTGCCACGGCCAGTAATTTTCGGCCTGTATTAGAGCAGTTAAGCCAGACATTTTCTGAGCAACAGAATACTGATGGGAAAAGCCATCAAATTAATATCAGTAGCGCTTCTTCCGGTGTGCTCTATGCCCAAATTCTACAAGGTGCACCATTCCAATTGTTTTTTTCTGCCAATCAATCCTACCCTGAAAAATTAGTGGATAGTGGTCATGGGGAATCGGAGACCTTGGCAACTTATGCCATTGGAAAATTGATTCTGGTTTCACGGTATGACGCAACCAGTCCAAAAGAAGCTAACCCTAATGAATTGTTATTGAAGGCGAAACGCATTGCTATTGCCAATCCTCGAACGGCCCCCTATGGCATCGCTGCAATGGAGGCCATAAAGAGTCTTGGTGCTGCCAAAGAAGCCCAATTCAAACTGGTAGTGGGAAATAATATTGCTCAGGCGTGGCAGTTTTTTCACAGCGGAAATGCCGATGTTACTATTGTTGCTGCGTCATTGGCTTATTTGGCAGAAAGTGCTGCTGTGAAAGAACAGCAGCAAGGGTTGGTTGCCATTGATCTCTCGTCGTATTTAAAACACCCTGTTCGGCAGAGCCGAGTGGCAATTAAACCGGTGAGTCTATTAGCTCAGCAGTTTTTGGACTTTATGAATACGCCGGTTGCAGAAAAAATAATTATTGATGGGGGTTATCTGTTACCCATAAAAGGTAAAGATATAAATCCATGAATTTGCTCGCCTCCGATATCACAGCACTTTGGCTAACACTGCAACTAGCGGTGGTAACCACTGTTATTCTGATGGTAATCGGCGCACCCTTGGCTTGGTGGCTGTCGCACTCGACATCAAGGTTTGCCAGTGTGGTTGAAGCTTCAGTGGCTTTGCCACTGATTCTGCCGCCCACAGTTATCGGTTTTTATCTACTGATTGCATTCTCCCCTGATAATTTTTTAGGTAGTAGTTGGTTGGCTTTAACCGGACAGCCCTTGGCTTTTACCTTTAGCGGTTTGGTTGTGGGGTCTGTAATTTATTCGCTGCCTTTTGTGGTGCAGCCACTACAGTCGGGCTTTCAACATTTTGACAATAAATTATTGGAAGCGGCAGAAACTATGGGTGCGGGAACCCTAGATCGCTTTTTGAATTTGATTATCCCACTCACAAAACGAGCTTTTGCTACCGCCGCACTTTTAGGTTTTGCCCATACCATGGGTGAGTTCGGCGTGGTGTTGATGATTGGTGGCAATATCTCCGGTGAAACTCAGGTGCTGTCTATCGCTTTATACGATCACGTAGAGGCGCTGGATTATCAACGAGCCCATTGGTTGGCCGGTGGTTTACTGGCTTTTAGCTTTATATTACTGATAGTTCTCTATGGTTTTAATCGCCATAAAACAGTCAGTAATACTGGAGTAAAACAGTTGTGAGTGGAGGTGAAAATATACAACTGTCGGTAGAGCATTCATTTGTTCAAAAGGTAAGTCCTCAAGGGGGCCATGTTCAGGGGGCTGATTTTTCTCTAGCGATCAAGGCTCAGCTGCCGAGCAAGGGTATCACGGCCATTTATGGCCCCTCAGGTTGTGGAAAAACCACATTACTGCGATGTATAGCTGGTTTGGAGCAGGCTCAACATTGCCGATTAAATTTTGGCGATGATGAGGTTGGAAGCTTGCCAGTGAAGCAGCGGCAATTGGGTTATGTGTTTCAGGAGAATCGCCTATTCCCTCACCTTAGTGTTGAAGGCAATCTAGATTTCGCCTTTAAGCGAAGATTCTCTAATAACGGCCCAAGTAAAGAACAAGTGATTGCTTGGTTGGATATTGATAAGTTGTTGGGTCGAAAGCCGGATCAACTTTCTGGTGGTCAGAAGCAGAGGGTTGCCATAGCTCGTGCATTGTTGACGGCCCCTCGCTGTTTGTTGCTGGATGAACCCTTGGCTGGTGTTGACAGTAAAGCGAGAAATTCAATTCTTGGGCATCTGAAAACACTGGCAGATAATCTCAATATCCCTATGGTGTATGTGAGCCACAATCTGGATGAAATCACCCGGTTGGTAGATCATTTAATAATTATGGATCATGGGCAGTTAGTGGCCGCGGCCCCATTGTTAGATATGCTTTCTCGGCTTGATTTGGATGTAGTCCGGGAGGAAAACGCCGCAGTAATACTAAATACAAAAATTGTTAGCCATGATGATCATTACAGTTTGACGCAGTTGTCATTAGGGTTGGATTTAAATTTGGGCAATGCAGGATTGGGCGCGGACACTCAGCTTGCCGTCGGGCAACTCTCTGGTGAGGCCGGTGATATTGTCCGGGTAAGAATTCCCTGTCGGGATGTGAGTATTGCTTTGGAAAAACCCAGCCAGTCCAGCATCCTTAATATACTGTCTGGCGAGATTACTGATATCGAAATGGTTGATGGTGCGAGGGCGATTGTTAAAGCTGATGTTCTGGGGCAATCCATTTTGGCTCGTATTACCCTAAAATCTCTGGAGCATTTGCAACTTAAAGTAGGCAAGCAGGTGTATCTGCAAATTAAAACTGTTGCTCTGTTGTCAGAAACCCTTAATTAAACTTTTACACAACATTTGTTGTTGCTTAGGAAGTATCTATGAAGCCATTCCCCCATACCTATACTGCGGCAGCAGCAGCCGACCCAACGGGGAATGTTAGGTCTTCTTTGGGTAATGGATGCCGTATTGAAGTTGCACCTCCCGTAGAATTTGATGGCGTGGGCGATGTTTGGTCTCCCGAAGAGCTACTGATGTCCTCGGTGGCAAACTGTCTGGTGTTATCATTTAAATCTATTGCCAGAGCTTATGATCTAAACTGGCTCTATATCGAATGTGCCGCTGATGGGCAGCTTGAAAAGATTGATCGCAGGGTGAAATTTACGAAGGTGCATACCCGCGTCACACTCACCATTGCTTCTGTAGAAGACGAGGGCAAAGCCAAACGTATATTGGACAAAGCGGAAGACACCTGTTTTATCACTAACTCCTTAACCGCTGAAAGTGATTTTAGTTGTGAAATTGTAGAAGGTTAGTTTTCTACAGTTTCACTACATCCCCCATGTCTGGCACACAGGATGGCCAGTTAAGTTCTTCATTTAACATGATTCGGAATTGATCTGAGGCGGCTTCCTCACCATGTGTGACAAAGCAGCGCTTGGGTGCTGTAGGCATCTGTTGGAGCCAATGTAGTAACTCTAGATAGTCTGCATGAGCTGAAAGGAAGCCCAGAGATTCAATACGTGCTCGTACATTTTGGTAGCGTCCAAAAATTTTAATGTGCTTTTCTCCGGCTACAAGTCTAGCTCCACGGGTTCCTAGCGCTTGATAACCGGCAAATAAAACGGTGTTGCGGTGGTCGCCGAGCATGCGTTTGAGATGGTGCAGTACTCTTCCTCCAGTTGCCATGCCGCTAGCTGAGAGGATGATGGCTGGCATATGTAGGCTATTAAGGATCATGGATTCTTCCACGGTGCGAGTAAAGGTGACATCTCGGGATAGCTGTTGGCAGCGAGCTTTATTGAGGCGATGGTAGCGGTGGTGTCGTTGCATCACCTCGGTAACACTGATGGCCATGGGGCTATCTAGAAAAATAGGCATATAAGGGATCATTTTTCTGTTGCGCAATTCGGTGATGAGATAAAGCATAGCTTGAGCTCGCCCCACCGCGAACGAGGGAATTAACAGTGAGCCGCCAGAAGAAACTGTTTCATTGATGATTTTGGCAGTCTCATCCCAGATGTCTTGGTTGTTGTGGAGACGGTCTCCGTAAGTAGACTCCACAACAAGGTAATCACAATAAACCGGCAGCACCGGTGCTCTCATTATCAGGTCATTTCCTCGGCCCATATCGCCACTGAATAAGATATGCCTTCCAGCAACAAGTACATCAAGAAAGGATGAGCCAAGAATGTGGCCATTGGGGTAAAAGCTGACAGATACATCTCCTCGTGAAATACCGGGCTCTAGATCATCTGGATTGGAAAAACCAACTACTTCGAAAAGTGCTAGTGCTTTTTTAGCATCTTCTTGAGTGTATAGAGGGAGAGCAGGGTCATGTTTACTGTAATGGTGCCGATTACGGTAGAAGGCTTCTTCTTCCTGTAATTTCGCAGCATCCAATAACAAAATTTTACACAGATCACGAGTTGCCTCTGTGCAATAGACGGGGCCGTGGAAGCCATTTTGTACGAGGCGCGGTAGATAGCCGCTGTGATCGAGGTGTGCATGGGTAAGAAACACAGCTTCAATGCTGGAGGGTTCAACAGGAAATGGCCGCCAGTTACGTTCACGAAGATGTTTGTAGCCCTGAAATAACCCACAGTCCACTAACACCCTTCGACCATTGAACTCGAGTAGATATCTTGAGCCAGTTACGGTGCCAGCAGCACCTAAAAAGCTGAGAGAAACCTGATCAGTCATTCAGTCCACCCATTTAGTTAAGCCTGTGCTTAGTGAATAATATTAATTCTCTAAATTAAGCATAGGCATAAACAGGGTAGGGTCAATTTTGGCCTAGTGATTGGGATCAAAGGACTTTTAAATAGTTACTGGTGAAGTAATAAATTCTTTTAATGAGCGACCAGTTAAAGCAATCATCTTCTTAAAACAAAAGATCAGAGAAGAGCAAAAATTGAACAGACCCACCTGTTTTGATCGTGCCTCCAAGAGGATGTATTGCAAAACCATTGCCGACACTGGCAGTGGATAGTACGCCACTACTTTGATTGCCTGCCAGTTCTACAAGGGCTTCTCCACTCTCATTGAGTGTTAGTTTTGCACGTAGGTATTCCTGACGCTTGGCAGGTTTTGGGCGGTCAAAATTAGCGGTTACCTGAATGGGAGTAGGTAATATGTCTTTGGCGCCTTGAGTTTTTAGTAGATAGGGGCGGGCAACAATGGCACAGGTAACAAATACGGCTGCGGGGTTACCGGGAAGCCCTAAAAATGGTGTTCCTAGTACATTGCCAAAAGCCAGGGGTTTTCCGGGTTTGATCGCTAGTTTCCATAGGTCGATTCCGCCAAGCTTTTCGACACAGGCTTTGACGTAGTCCTCTTCGCCCACGGACACACCGCCACTAGTGACGATACAGTCAGCTTCATTGGCCGCTTTCCGCAGTGCCTGTTCAGTTGCTTCTATGTCGTCAGGTACGATGCCTAGATCAAGGTAATCAAATCCTAACGCATCCATTTGCCCTGCAAGTGTGTAGCGATTCGAATTGTAGATCTGGCCGGGCTGAAGTTTAGTGCCAGGTTCAATCAGTTCGTCACCAGTGGAGAGAATAGCTACTTTTAATTTCCGGTAAACAGGAATTTCTGCAATACCAACAGAAGCCAGTAGACCCATGTCTTGGGGTTTGAGGCGGTGGCCGCGACATATAATGTTACTGCCACTTTGAATATCCTGACCCTGTGGGCGGATGTTACTGCCAATTTTGGGAGCAGTGAGTAACGTTACTTTATCTTCAGTCCATTCACAGTTTTCCTGCATTACAACCGTGTCTGCACCAGTTGGAACTTCAGCACCGGTAAAAATACGTGCGGCTGTTCCCGGTTGTAATGGTTGTGGGGCCACACCAGCAGGAATTCGTTGGCTGATGGGTAGTGTGGTTTGTTGGCTAGCTGCTGAGTCGGCACTGTTAAAGGCAAACCCATCCATAGCGCTGTTGTCTGCTGGTGGAACATTTACGGTGGAGAGTTGATCTTTGGCAAGTACTCGGCCTAAAGCTTGGGCTACCGGGATTGTTTCTGTTTCGGTAATGGTCTTCGCAGAACTGAGCAGTGTTTCCAGTGCTTGCTCTACGGGCTGTAATCCGGGTTGGTCACAACAGCTCATCCCCGCGGCCCACAGGCAGCAGCAAATTTGACATGGGGGATGAAATTACAGGGTTTGGTGCGGGCATCCAGTTGCTCACCAAGGATATTGTCCCATGCAGTACGGCAGGCATTGGTAGAGCCGGGCATACAGAAAATTAATGTACGGTTGGATAACCCGGCGACAGCTCGGGATTGCAGTGTGGAGGTGCCAATTTCCTGGTAGGAAATATGGCGAAATAGTTCGCCAAAGCCTTCCACTTGTTTATCAAAAAGTGGCGCCAAGGCTTCGGGGGTGGAGTCTCTATCAGTAAACCCTGTACCGCCTGTAGTCAGAATAACCTGAACTTCTGGATCGGCAATCCAGCGGGAAACCTCTGCACGTAGCTTGTACACATCGTCTGGGATCAGTGCCCGATCGGCTAAATTATGGCCAGCTTCCGTAAGGCGGTCTACCAGTAGTTGACCGGAGGTGTCTTCTTCCAGTGAGCGGGTGTCGGAAACAGTGAGTACAGCTATTTGCAGTGGTAAAAATTCTTTTGACACATGTGACATAAATAGGGCTCTTTAGAGTTCTTTTTTATTTAGCGTTAGTAATACCATGTGAATTATTTGGAGGCTGAAACTAGCAGAGATATAACCAGCAGGCCAAATAATACGAAAGACAGCATTTTCCAGAAAAGCAGAGTGTCTTTTTTACCACCCTGTTGAATGTCTTCCTTGAGAAATTCCGGGTTTGGGTTTTTTAGGTCAAATAAAAATGTCCGCAAACTGTCGTAGCGCATATCTGGGTCGATGGCTACGGATTTTTCCAGTGCGCGATCGAACCAAATGGGGATTATATCTCGTTGATTGTAACTTGGAATGTATCGCAGCTTGAGAAAATCTGCATGACTGTTACATTTTTCCAGTTTGGTGCCGTAGGGTAAAAATCCGGTAAACATTTCATAGATCATTACACCCAACGAATAGATATCGCCACGAATACCAGTGTTAATTCGAAAACGATAGGAGGGGTCAGCGTAGTCCAGGGTTCCAAGTGCTACTTCCCGTTCCATCGGGGTAAATATCTCATGAATACCAGGGGCATAAACTGAACCAAAGTCGACAATTTTTGCCTCGAAGTCCGGAGTCACCATAATATTACTGGGCTTTAAATCCTGATGTACGGTTTCTGTTTCATGCAATGCTTCCATGCCCAGTACAATTTGGTCCACCAGCTTGATTAGGTCTTTGGGGCGTCTTTCCGGATTTTTTTCCATCCAGCTTTCAAGGGTTTCTCCTTCAACCATTTCCATCAGATAATAGAGAAACTTACGCTCCTGTTTCGATGGAATAATTTTGACTACATTGGGGTGGTTTACCCGGCTGCCAATCCATTCTTCCATAATAAATCGTTCGATATAGGCGGGATCATCGGAGTAATTTTGTGACGGTGTTTTCATGACGAGAATATCGCCAGATTCAATGTGTTTTACTCGGTACAACTGGCTGCGCTCACTGGCGTACATTTCATCCAATACTTCGTAGCCATCAATCTTGAGGCCAGGAGCTAGTTCTGGTGGGAATGGCAAGCGAGTCAGCCGTTCGTTGAGGTCTGCAATATTTTCCAGCCCGAGTTCGTCGATACGTAACAGGCAGCAGCTCAGATTATCGCTACTATCATGTGCACTGGACGCATCGACAATAGCTTCACAGGCTGTGTTGTAGTCATTGGGATATTTTTCAATCAGTGCGCGAATCTCTGGCTCGGGCAAAAAATCGTGAATGCCGTCTGTACTGAGAAAGAAAATATCTCCGGGGTGCAGGGTGACCACGCTGGAATCTACATTGAGGCTGGTGTCCATGCCCATGGCACGGATCAGGTAGTTTTCATCTTTTGAAATTCCGGCAGTATGGTCACGAGTTAACTGCTTGAATTCACCTGTTTCAGCACTGAGTCGATAGATTCGACTGTCGCCTATATGAAACAGGTAAGCTAGATGAGATTTCACCACCAAAAAACTTAGGGTAGTGATATAGCCACGTGCTTCATCAGGAATTTCATTGCCAAGATTGTAGAGTTTTCGATTAAGGGGCGTAAGAATTTTTTGAGCAGCGTGTTTAACACTCCAGGTTTCAGGGGTAGTGTAGTAATCTGTTAATACTGTATTAACGCAGCGCTCTGAGGCTTCTTTACCTGCTTCGGCTGTGCTCACACCATCGGCCACCACGGCCACGACCCCTTTGGTATTGAGTAGGTGGTCTTCTGGAATATAAAAGCCAACAGCATCTTCATTAACTGGTTTTATCCCAGCTTTGGTACATACGCCGACGGTGGCTTTAAAGGAGTGGTTGAGTTCCATATGCTGCTGCCCTTGTGAACTGAAACCCTAACAAGCAATAAGGCCCACAACAACTGTTGCGAACCTTTATTGCTGGTTTAGATCGATTAGGTAACGTCAATTAACTCTACGGTGCCATCGGGTAATACTTCTGCCATTTTTCCTGCTGGCTCTTCAAGGAATAAGACAGCAAGGAAGATGAAACCTGCAGATGCGGCGATTAACAGGAAGAAGGTGCTATATTCCACAAAAGAAAGTGCGGTGAGGTAGGTTACTGCACCGACATTGCCGTAAGCTCCTGCCATACCTGCAATTTGCCCTGTCATTCGCCGTTGAACCAAGGGTACCATGGCAAATACTGCGCCTTCCCCAGCCTGAACAAAGAAAGAACAACACATGGTGGCTGCTACTGCCAATGGAATCCACCAACCACCATTCACTTGGCTAAGTAGGAAGTAACCAGCAGTTAAACCTATGATTAAAATCATCATAGTTTTGCGACGACCAAAGTGGTCACTTAACCAGCCACCGCCTGGGCGTGCTACCAAGTTCATAAAGGCAAACCCAGAGGCCAATAGACCTGCTTTTACTGGATCTAGGCCTTCGAATGTTTCCAGAAAGAACAATGGCAACATGGAAACAACGGCCAGTTCAGAACCAAAGGTAACAAAGTAAGACCAGTCGAGAATAGCAACTTGTTTGAACTTATAGCGTTGCATTTCAGGCACGCCAGCTTTCAGATGTTCGTGATTTACTTTCCAGATTTGGCTCGCCTGGAAAAAGTACAATACGACCAGTCCTAAATAAATTAGGTTTACTGCTGTTGAGGTGAGTAGGCCCAGGTTAGAAGGGGAGAGCTTCCAGGTCAGTACTGCCAATGCGAGGTACATAGGTATGTTCATTGCCAGGTAGAACCATAAGTCACCCCAGCTTGTCACCTCCAGACCACCAGATTTTTTCGGCTTGAAGTATGTGGAGCCTTTTGGGGTATTGCGCGCATTAAAGTAGTAGAAAACACCATAACAGGAAGCAATAATACCGGTGCTACCAATGGCGTAACGCCAGCCATTTTCACCACCGTACATCAGGGCAATAGTGGGAAGTAACATGGCACCAGCTGCGGAGCCAAAGTTGCCCCAGCCACCATAAATACCTTCGGCAAGACCTACCTGTTTGGCGGGAAACCACTCGCCTACCATACGGATACCAATAACAAAGCCTGCACCTACAAACCCTAATAAGAATCTGAACAGGGCTAGTTGTTCATAGGAGTTGGCTGTAGCGAATAGCAGGCAAATACCGCCAGAGATGATTAACAGTCCACTGTACACATGCCTGGGACCAAATTTGTCCACTAAAATACCAATCACAATCCTTGCGGGAATTGTCATGGCAACGTTAAGAATCATTAGTGCCTTAACCTGCTGGCTGGTTAGGTCAAATGCTTCTTTGATGACAGCCAGCATGGGGGCATGGCTAAACCAAACCACAAAGGTAAGAAAAAACGCAAACCAGGTGATATGGAGTGTTTTAATTTTTGGGTCTTTGAAGTCCAGCAAATTGATTTTTGCTTCAGACATTTTGTTCTACTCCTCGTCAGAGATAAGTCTCTGTTACCAGAAAAAATAGGTGCTACATCAAAAGCTACATTTAGAATTCAAAAAGGTAGCAGGGTGAATGTAATAACTTGTAAGGCAATGAGACTTGATCCAAGTCATCGTTCATTTTGTGAAAATCACCGGGGATTATCAGGAATACCACCAAAGAGGTATTGGTATTTTTGTATAAAACCTATTAAAAATAATGGGTTAGTATATTTTATGGTTGCAGGTTTTTAATGGTGGCTTAGAGGCAGTTATTTGGTAGTACTTTTTAATAGTGAGCTCTTAGCCTGGTAGTTTTCTTAACTATTGATATGTATCAATTGAAAAATACTGACTTCGCACCAGTATTCAAATAGAGATGTTTTTGTTCGATTGCCAATATATAGGTGTGTCATATGAACACAATTTTTGTTGCCATTGATTTGAGATCTAATGTTGACACCATTTTAGATGCAGCCAAAGATTTGGCTCGAGTTTATGATTCTGAATTAATTCTGGTGGTGGTTGAAAAAGAGCTGCCGGGAGCCGAAGGAGCTAAACAGGATGAGGTCATGGATGATTTAAATGAGTCCTACGGTGATGATGTCCATGAACTTCACTCATTAGCTCGAAGTGTCGAGGCCGAAGGATTTGAATGCCGTGCTCTGATTTTAGAGGGTGTGACAGCCGATCAGTTAGTTCATGCCGCCAATGAGACTGGGGCTGATATGATCATTATGGGTAACCACGGTCACAGCCCACTTTACGATACCCTTATTGGTGGCACTGCTCCTGGTGTTATTCAGTATGCCAAGCAAAAAGTACTGCTGGTTCCAGTGGCGGAGTAAATTGGTGGCCTGATGTTGAGTCTGGCTTTTACTCTAGGGAGCATCAGGGTAGTTACGCCTTCTTTTTCTGACTTTTTCATAAATAGGATCCATTATGGAGCTTATCTGTCCAGCAGGCAGCTTGCCTGCATTAAAGGCTGCTGTAGATAACGGTGCCGATGCCGTTTATATCGGCTTTAAGGATGATACCAATGCCCGACATTTTTCTGGGCTTAATTTTAATGATCGTAAAGCTGTCAGTGCCTTGGAATACGTTCGCTCTAATAACACCAAACTGTTTGTTGCTATCAATACCTATCCCCAGCCTCATAGTTGGCATCGCTGGAAATCAGCGGTTGACCAGGCGGCTGATTTACAGGCAGATGCCCTGATTATTGCAGACATGGGAGTTCTTGATTACGCCTGTGAGCGTTATCCACACCTTAATTTGCACCTCTCAGTACAGGGCTCTGCCACCAATGTGGAAGCATTGGCCTTCTATAAAAATACCTTTGATATAAAGCGAGCGGTATTGCCTCGGGTCTTATCATTAGCTCAAGTAAAACAGGTTGCTACTTCTAGTCCTGTTGATCTTGAAGTATTTGGTTTTGGTAGCCTATGCATCATGGCAGAGGGTCGCTGTCATCTGTCTTCTTATGTTACCCCGGAATCTCCTAATACCTGTGGTGCCTGTTCTCCTGCAAGTGCTGTGCGGTGGGAGGAGACTGATCAGGGCCGTGAATCGCGATTGAATGATGTGCTGATTGACCGTTTCAATGAAGGCGAGAATGCAGGTTATCCCACCCTTTGTAAGGGGCGTTTTAATGTGGAAGGAAATACCTACAACGCACTGGAGGAACCCACGAGTTTGAACACATTACAACTGATACCTCAGTTGGATGAAATAGGCATTAAGGCCATCAAGATTGAAGGGCGCCAACGAAGCCCAGCCTATGTGGAGCAAGTGGTTAGGGTTTGGCGAGAGGCGTTGGATAACTACCAAAAAATAGGCAGTAATTTTACCCCACGAGGTGAATGGCTGGATGCATTAGCCAATGTCTCAGAGGGGAGTCAGACTACACTGGGAGCCTATTCGCGGCCCTGGCAATAATATGTCAATCACAAATCATTTCTATAAACAAAAAAGAGTCAGCGAATGAAGTTATCATTAGGTCCAATTTTATATTACTGGCCACAACAGAAAGTCGCTGACTTTTACCAGCAGGCAATAAACTCTACTGCCGATATTATTTATCTGGGAGAAGCTGTTTGCTCTAAGCGCCAAGAGTTACGGGTACCCGATTGGTTGATGTTGGCGGCGGAATTGGCCGAGTCAGGCAAAGAGGTTGTGCTGTCGACCCTGGCCTTGCTCGAGGCGCGTTCTGAGCTATCAAGCTTGAAAAAAATATGTGATAACAGTGGCTGCCTAATTGAAGCTAATGATATGGCCGCTGTGCAGTTGTTAGCTGAAAAAAAGCTGCCCTTTGTGGCCGGAACCTCGATAAATATCTATAACGCTCACAGTCTCAAAATACTGCACGAAGCCGGATTGCAGCGTTGGGTGATGCCGGTAGAACTTAATCGTACAACGCTGGAAAATATTTTGGTTGATGCTAAAAAAATGGATTTTTTAGATAGTATAGAAACTGAAGTATTCAGTTATGGTCGTCTACCCTTGGCATATTCTGCACGCTGTTTTACTGCCAGGGCCAAGGGCTTGCCCAAGGATGATTGCCAGCTGAAATGCCTGGAATATGCTGATGGTATACCTCTGCATACTCAGGAGAATCAATCACTTTTTACCATCAATGGTATTCAGACCCAGTCGGGGCAAATTTATAATTTGCTGGAAGAATGTAGCAACATGAATGATATCGGTGTGGATGTCGTGCGCATCAGTCCTACTACCAATAGTGCTAACACTTTATCTGTGTTGGAGCAATTTTCCCAAACGATTTGTGGTGAAAAAATACCTGGCCAGATGATTGCCAGTGATAGCCAAAATACGGAATTTTGTAATGGTTATTGGTATGGAAAACCTGGAATGGAAATATCTCAGGCTATTTGAATTTGCTGGTTTTGTTGCTTGGGTTTACTGAATAGATTAATTGCTTTGATTAAGTGTCAGCTGCCAGTTTCCCCAAGCCGCTGAGAGTCTGTTGAAATATAGTGGGAAGTACATCTAGCTCGATGCTATCCAATAAATTTTTCACTTCCAGTCCGAGTTCAGTATCCCCTTCAATGCTCAACTCCCTACGGAAAAATAGGGTGTCAGGGTCTTCCTTGCGTGATGCAAGGAGTACAAAGGTTCTGGCTGTGCCGCTGATGATTACATCGGCGGTATTGGTGGTTTTTGGTGATAAAACTGTGAGCTGATTATTGATGTAACTGAGTTGCCAGTTAATGCCTGCATCTTTTACAGAAACTTTTAATATTTTATTGGTAAGGAATTCTAAATCGCCATCCACAATGGATTCTTCTAAAAGTTTTTTTAGCAAACGTTCCATTATAAATTTTTGTGGTGCAAAGGGACTGATTCGCAGAATAGTAAACAGTGGCGGTTCCATAAAGTTAATTAACTTTGTGGCAAGGTGTGATGAAGAGGAACTTTGTGGCGAGAGTTTTTGCGAAGCGGTCCGTTGGGAATGTTGTGGTGATCGCACTGTTGTTCTCCTACAAATGATTTGACTTAGGGTTATTTTACCCGGTTTTCTACAGCCCAAACGGCAGCTTCAACTCTGGAGCGCAGCCCCAGTTTTTTCAGTAAATGTTTCACGTGAACTTTTACTGTCGCTTCTACAATATTTAATTGGCGCCCAATCATTTTATTGCTGAGGCCTTCGGCAATCATTTTTAGGGTTTCTTTTTCACGGCGAGTGAGGGAGTTGTAGCCGTCATTCAGGTTTTTATTGGTATCATCTCGAAATGCTTTGGCCAAAACCTCTGTGAGATCTTCAGATAAAACCATTTTCCCTGAACAGGCTTCCCGGATTTTATCGACTAGGCGCTCAGGTTCCATATCTTTTAGTAGATAACCATCTGCGCCCGATTTTAGTGCAGCAACAACATCGTTGGTATCATCGGAAACGGTAAATACAATAATGCGGCAACTAACACCGACATCCCTCATGGCCTGTAGTGTTTCAATTCCATCCATGCCTTTCATGGTCAGGTCAAGTAATACCAAGTCGGCTTCTTTTTCCTGAACCAGCACTACGGCATCGGCACCATTGCTGGCTTCGCCAATTACTTCCATGTCATCTTCCAGCTCGACTAGCTGACGTACACCTTTACGCAGTAGGGGGTGATCATCTACCAGAATTAATTTACTTTTGGAATCGCCCACTCCAGCCCTCTCGTATTATTTTTTAAGGTATCGATTTGTATCGTACAGCAATCGGTTTTGCAGAACCCGACAGTTTAATGGCTCATTGATCTCGCGCAGCTATCTTTCTATCAACTAAAGCCTCGTCAAATACTTTAGCTATATTTAGTCAAAAATTTAGTTAAAAGCCTCCGGTATAAAGCTTAATGAGACGGTTGTGCCGCCATTATCATTGGGTGCAATATTGAACTCACCCTCCACCAGTTTTGCTCGTTCTTGCATGGTAGATAACCCATAGTGGTGATCCTTATAGGGGTTTGCAGAAATACCAATCCCGTTGTCGGCCACACTAAATATAGTTTTGTTATTGTCTCCATGTTCACATTTCAATTCGATACGGTTGGCCTGGGAATGCTTGATGGCGTTGGTCAAGGCCTCGCGAATAATTTGAAGAATATGGATATCTTCGTTGGCAGATAATGGGCAATGTTCCAGATTGTATTTCAGTACTATTTCGACACCCTCACGCATTTTATCGAATTCATCTGTGGTGGTTTTTAGCGCAAGGAAAAGAGTGGGGGCATCCAGTTTCAAACGGAATGTTGTCAGCAATTCCCGCAGATGTTTATAGGCTGCATCCAGGCCCTGTTGGAGGTCCTCTAGGCCTTCACGCACATTCTCTTCGGGCGCTTTTTTCTCAAATAATTTAGAAATCCGGGCAACTTGCATTTTCATATAAGAGAGTGATTGGGCTAATGAATCATGTAATTCGCGGGCAATAATGGAGCGTTCTTCAAATAACATCAGCCGACGACTTAGCCCTTCTCTATATTGTAGTGCCATGGCAAAGGAGAAGTGTTCCACAACCGCTTCAATCAAGCGTTTTTGCCAGGGTTCTAGGGGCAAATTTTGGCCGGTTTTAATATAGAGAAACCCAAAGCTGTGAGTTGCATCTTCAATGGCAAAGGATTCTTCGCCTTCTGCTAAATGTGTTTTATCTGGGCGCATAAAACAGTTCACACAGTCACCTATTTTACAGGGTTGTTGGTTATCTGATGGGAGTATCAGGTCATATTGATCCGCACTGCCTTCGCTGGTAAGGCACAGTGATAGCTGAGGAATTACGGTCAGTTTTTTCAGGTCAGTAACAATGTCAGTAAGTTTATCTCGGTCAATGGGTGCATCGGATAATCGTTGTGCCGTATTGTAGAGAAAGTCCAACATTTGATTGGTTTGTTGTAGCTGGGCTGTTTTATCGTTGACCATGTCTTCCAGTTTTTGATAATGCCGTGCCAGGTTGGCTGACATATCATTAAACGTATTACAAAGCAGGCCTATCTCATTAACGCCTTCGTAGTAAGTTCGATAGGAAAAATCGCCTACGCTGGTATGCTCTGCAGCTCGAACCAGGTCTTTTAACGGCTTTACCAGGTTTTGGTCAGCACGCATGACAATGAAGACCAAAGCGAGGAAGGATAGGAAAATACTCATGCCTTCATATATGCCCAGTAATTCGATTTTTTCTTCAGTATTTTGTTGAATACTGAGCACTAGGTTGTCAATTTTTTCTACGTGATTATCCACTAGGGACAGGTAGCGTTCGCTGGCTTCATTCACCTGTTCAGTGGTGATAGCCTGGGCCGACATGATCTCAGAAAAAATGGGCACAATATTTTGTTCCCAATTATCAGCAACCTCATCATAGCGGCCTCGAATCCCTCCTTTTTTTGCTGCCTTGGAAATACTAGACTCATAGAGTTTTTGGGAAAATAACTGGTGTTCTCTCGGTAATTCCTCAGCTATTTTTATTCGTGCTGAATCACTGGTGGTAGATTGTTGTAGTAACACCGCAATACGGTATGACTGCATTCGCATAGAGCCGGCTATATTGATGGATTCTGCATCGTGTTGGGTGTTTAGGGTCACCAAAAGTGATACCAGCATACTAGCCAGAGCTAATAGCCCAATGACCGCCATTGGGAATAGAACTTGGATAGCGACGGACTGTGAAAATTGTAGTTTTTGTCCTGCGATCATTGTGTTTACCACTAAATACCTAGCTGGTTGGTTAAGCTGCCAACATTTTATTGTTGGGCATATAACCAATTGTTTTTAATCAAAAAAACTATATTTTCTACTACCACTTTGGTGGTAAATACCCGACCCTAACATGTTGGGTGGTCAAGCGCCTATTGACGTAGGTCATGTTCTGCACCGTCGTCTGTCACTACATTCAGTTCATATTATTGAATCAGTTAATACCCTATGACTGCAATTAACAATCAAAAATGGTATGGATTGGGCGTGTGTACGGTGGCATTTGCTGCCAATTTTGCCGCCTGGACTTTATTTGCCATTTTAGGTCTGCAAATTCGCTCGGATCTCGGTCTAAGTGATACGGCATTCGGAGTTTTATTGGCAACGCCTATTTTAACTGGTGCGGCTGCTTGTCTTGTCTGCGGTATTCTGGCTGAGCGGTTCAGCGCACGTGTCATCTTCTTTACCCAGACACTGATTGTTGCCCTATCACTGTTTACGCTCCCCTATGCAGAAACATTTGGTCAGTTTTTGGCTTTTGGGTTGGTTCTTGGTATTTCGGGTGGAACCTTTGCTACAGGAATAAGTTATGTTTCTGGCTGGTTTGAAGGCGCACTACAGGGTACGGCAATGGGCATTTTTGGTGCGGGAAATGCTGGAGCAGCGATTACTAACTTGGTCGCCCCTGTCATTATTTTGAAATATGGCTGGCAGGCAGTACCTAATTACTACGGCGTTGTATTGTTGATGGTGGCGGTTTTATTTTGGTTTTTCACCGGGGCTGTACCGAAAGATGACAGTTCACCAGGAGTGAAGTCAGAAGCAGAGAAACGATCATTGGCCAAGGATCTCAAAATATTGCGCGATTTTCGTGTCTGGCGGTTTGGACTTTATTACTATTTTGTTTTTGGTGGATTTCTGGCACTAACCTTATGGTTGCCCCAGTACTACGTTGGTGAGTATGGCCTTGATTTGAAAACTGCCTCTTTCGTGACTCTCTTGTTTACTTTGCCTGCCGCCATTATCCGTGCACTGGGTGGCTGGTTTGCGGACAATTTTGGTGCCCGCCGAATGAACTGGCTGGTGTTCTGGGTATGTCTGGTATGTCTGTTCTTCCTGTCTTATCCGCCGACTACCATGATGATTCATGGTATTGAACGTGATTTGTTTGTCGATATTCGTATTTCCCTTTGGATGTTTGTATTGCTGACTTTTGTGGTGGGTTTGGCCATGGGCTTTGGTAAGGCGAGTGTTTACCGAATTATTTATGACTATTACCCCGATAACGTGGGTGTAGTGGGTGGCGCTGTAGGCGCTATCGGTGCACTGGGCGGGTTTTCCCTGCCTATTTTATTTGGAATAGCTGCAGACATGACGGATATTCGTAGCTCATGTTTCATGTTGCTTTATGGAGTACTCGCATGTTGCATGGTGATGATGTTTTACGCCATCAAATTGGATGAATTTAAGCAGCGGGTTAGCCAGGCCCGTGCTGATGATTTTTTAACGTTATAGAAAATTTAACTTTATAAATAAAACAGTAATAAGTGAGGAATGACCACTATGGCTGATCTAAAAAAATGGGATGTTGAAGACCCTCAATTTTGGGAGTCTGAAGGCAAGAAAATCGCGAATAGAAATCTATGGATTTCTATTCCTAGTCTGTTGTGCGGTTTTGCCGTGTGGCTGTACTGGGGAATTATCACCGTTCAGATGCTCAATCTGGGTTTCCCCTTTGCCAAATCAGAATTGTTTACGCTGATGGCGATTGCGGGGCTCACCGGTGCAACTCTTCGAATACCCAGTAGCTTCTTTATTAGGCTCTGCGGTGGCCGTAATACCATCTTCTTTACGACGGCATTATTAATGTTGCCGGCTGTAGGTGCAGGCATTGCCTTGCAAGACATGAATACACCACTGTGGAAATTCCAGGTGTTGGCACTGTTGTCTGGTTTTGGTGGTGGTAACTTTGCTTCCTCTATGTCCAACATCAGCTTCTTCTTTCCTAAGAAGCAGCAGGGTTTGGCTCTGGGGCTGAATACTG
>Ga0209345_10001464_pt1 | contig 28156 bp, 19 predicted proteins | sample Cruoilmetagenom7_FD_187294 | JGI IMG/M metagenome (GOLD analysis project Ga0209345, IMG submission 187294) | Oil polluted marine microbial communities from Coal Oil Point, Santa Barbara, California, USA - Sample 7 (SPAdes) (version 2) | ecosystem: Environmental > Aquatic > Marine > Oil seeps ...
TAGAAAACCGATGAATGTCTATCTTGAATATCTTAAAAGTGTAGGATAAAGTAGCAGTTGCTTATGAAATTAAATCTTTAGAATTGTTGTCTTGATTTTTAGGGGCATTATAATATTAGAGAAACTTGTTAGAATTGAGACAGTTTATGATATTGATGAAAATTTCACTTATGCAAGTTTAGGAAAACTTATCAATGTAAGTGATAGAACTATTAGAACCTATATGAAAGAAAACCAAGACTTAAAAGATTTGTACAGAGAATACAAAGAAATTATGAAAGACAAAAAACAAATAATATTATTCAAAAGATTTAAGGCTAAAAATTCGGTTATTAAAAGTATGGCAAAACTTCATAGCAGATATATAGAAAAGTATAAAAAAGAATTTAATCACTTATTAACTTTGGAGAAAACTCGTAAATACTGGAAACTGTTTAACTAATTAAAAGAAATGACCATATTAAATAAATTGCCTGTTGTATACAGTGTTGTATATTTCTTAAAGTATGGTTTTGGAATGCTTGTTTTAGGGGTTTAAAGGTGGTACCAGAGAGGGGATTTGAACCCCTAAGCCGTGAGGCGGCGGATTTTGAATCCGCTATGTATACCGTTCCATCACTCTGGCGTCGTAGTAAGTAGGCTGAAATAATAGTCACATCTTACTTAAAAGTAAATAACTTTTAGTCGATATAATTGTATGGAACTTTTATTGCTAGGAAATCTAGTAAATAACTGAACAAATAAATATTTTTTTATGGAGGTACATTATGCGTGTTACATCTAGTATGTACTATGAGAATCTTTATGGTAACAATAACTCAAAATTAAACCAAAAACTTTTCGATGTAAATAAGCAGATTGCTTCTGGTCTAAAGATACAGTATGCAAGTGATGATGTTGCAGCCTTCACTGAGACTATGAGACTTGATAATGAGATTACAACTCTTGGTCAAATAAAACAGAGTACTGAAAGTGGATATAAAATATCAAATCAGACTGATGTTATTTTAAATGACTTTGAAGACTCAATGAATAGATTTAGGACACTACTTGTTCAAGCAGCAAATGATACTAACAGTGACACATCTCGTGATGCAATTGCTTTAGAATTAAGAGGTATAGAGAAACATCTTAAAAACTTGTCTAATACATCACTAAATGGACAGTATATATTTTCAGGTTCTGCCGTAGATGTAAAACCAATAAATGATGACGGTACATACAACGGTAATGATGTCTCAATGAATGCTTTTTTAGGTTCAAAGACTCAAGAGCAGTACAATATAACAGGAGCTGAACTCTTTTTGGGTGAAGAGGTGTTAGTAAAACGCCAAGTTACAACAAATGTAGCAAATGCCAATGTAATAGCGAATTATCCTGCCCTCCAAGGTCCATCTGATACGGGTGCTTCACCACTTTTAAACTCAAGTAATACTATTAGAGATATGATGGGTGATACAGACAATACTTCTACAACTGCAAATGACCACTATTTTTTTGTAAGAGGCGTAAAGAGTGATGGCAGTGCATTTAATGAAAAAATAGTGATGCAAGATGATGATAAAATTGATGAACTTCTCACTCAGATTGGTAATGCCTATGGGAATACTCCCAACTTAGATCTTGTGAATGTTAGCATGAATGTATCTGGACAAATTGTTATAGAAGATAAGATAAAAGGGTCGTCTAAACTTGATTTTCATATGGTTGGAGCTGTAGACTTTAGTGGTGCTGGGGGTGCTGATGTACTCACTATAGATGCTCTTGATAGCGGAGAGACTAATTTTGATGTTATCGTAAACCCTGTTGTTACGCCTCAACTCTATGTCAAAGAGTTTGTTACCTCGCCATACGCTTCATCTGTTGCGACAATTTCAAATATAGATGGACTGCTTTATGATAGAACAGCATTTAGTCAAGATGGATCAAAGCTCTCATCAAGTGTATCTCAGATAGTGAGAGATTCAAATGCTTTTGCAAGGGCATCAACTAAAATATCAGAGGTAGCAGACCTCTCGCAAGGCACAGCAGGAACACTTGATGGCACACAACTACTCTTAGCCGGCTCCAATATTAATGGTACGGCGTTTGTTCCTCCTGTTCAGATAGACTTTTTCAATACAGCCAATGGTGGTTCAACATTTTCTCTTGATGGAGGTGCTACAGACTACAGTATATTTGATATGAACACACCAAGAAGTGCTGTAAATGCAGATGATATGACATACCAACAGCTTATGGATGTTATAAACATGGCTGTTACTGGAAATATTCCAGCTACTATCGCAACGGACACTGATTATGATCAAGCTATAAACAGTTCAAATGCTGTAGGCGGTACAAATCTTAGTTATGATGGTAAAATTCAATTTGAAGATATGCGTAATAAAGATACTTTAGCTAGTATCTCTCTTTATGACTCAAATAGTGGTACATTTGTAGATCTTCCTGCAACAACAGATTCATCAGTTATCTCTTTTAATGCAAATAACTCACTTACGGTGCGTGACCCTAAAACAGACTTCTTTAAAACGATAGATGATATGGTGACTGCTGTAGAAAACTATAAAAATTACCCAGATGACAGTAGTGGTGATATAAGAAATGTTGGAATCAAGAATGCAATTGCGATGATGGATGACTTACAAGATCATGTTTTTAGATCACACTCTGTTGTGGGTGCTCAATCTAATACGCTAAGCAAATCACTTGAGAGAACTGAGATATTAGAGATAAGTACAATGACACTCAGATCATCAGTCATAGACACTGATTTAGCTGAAGCATCACTTCAACTAACTCAGCTAACGCTTAACTATGAAGCTATGCTCTCAACAGTTGGTAGGGTGTCACAGCTGAGTTTAGTTAACTATTTATAGACTATTTTTCTTTATTCCTATATCCTTTTAGTCGGAAGTATCCATTAGTGGAACATTTTTGGCTATACTTTCTATCTATAATTACATACATTTTTAAAGGCAACATGATTTGAAAGAAACTTTTTTTATTATTATTTTCGGCGTTTTTATATACCTAGGTGTTTCAACTATTTTTGGTGATAGTGAACTTATGGGTAGCTACGGTTCTATTTTTGCTTCTTACAATCAGTTATTTTTTGGATATATAGCATTTATCTATCTTTTTGTTATGCTTATACCTATCTATTTTTTATATAAAAATGCAAAGTTTGACTTTAGAGAAGCGCAAATATTTATAGCTTCTATTCTCCTTTTCTTATCTACTCTTTTAGCGCAAGCAATGCTTGTTCAAGATGCATATAGAGGAAAACTTGGAGCCAATTTTGTTGACTTCTTTTCTCCTTATATAGGTCTTTTTGGCTTATGGATATTTTGGCTTATAGTTTCTCTCATTTCAGTAGTTGTTTTACTTGATAAAAGTACGCATGAAATTAGTTCTATTGTAATAAACTTTATAAAAAGTAAAGTGTCAGAACAAGCGCTTGGGTCAACAGAAAAAGAGCAGGTAGAAACGCAAGATACTCTTAAAGAGATTGTTGAGGAAGTTACAGAACCTGAACTTGAGGTTATTCAGATAGATGAGTCTCTGTTTGAAGAGAATTTTGATGAAGTGATTGATACGCCAGCATATTTAAGAAAAAAGAAAACAGCTAAAGAGGGCTCAAAAGAGGTTCAAAATATCGTAAACATTGCTTCTAAAGTAAAAGAACAGAAAAATGCACTGATTGTTGATGAGCTAGAGGAAAATACAAAACTTTTAGAAAATATAGAAAAAGGAAATGTCGAAAAGCCTAAAAATTTTACGCTTCCATCTATTAAGTTTTTACAAAAACCAGATGCAACTTCTCACACTGTTGATGAGAGTGAAGTGGATGATAAGATACGATACCTTATCGAAAAGCTTGCTCATTTTAAGATAGATGGCGACGTTGTCCGTACATATGCAGGTCCTGTTGTTTCTACTTTTGAGTTTAAGCCGGCTGCAAATGTTAAAGTAAGTAAAATTTTAAACCTTCAAGATGATTTAGCGATGGCTCTCTCAGCCGAAACCATCCGTATTCAAGCGCCTATTCCAGGTAAAGATGTGGTAGGTATAGAGATACCAAATGATACGGTAGATACTATCTTTCTTCGTGAATTATTAGACTCAAAACTCTTTAAAGAGTCAGCATCACCGCTTACTATTGCTCTTGGAAAAGATATTGTAGGCAAGCCTTTTGTTACTGACCTCAAGAAACTTCCTCACCTTCTTATAGCGGGTACAACAGGGAGTGGTAAAAGTGTTGGTATAAATGCGATGATACTTTCACTGCTTTATAAAAACTCTCCAGATCAACTTAGACTACTGATGATAGACCCTAAAATGCTAGAGTTTTCCATATACAATGACATCCCTCATCTCTTGACTCCTGTTATTACGAAACCGAAGCAGGCAATTGTAGCACTTAATAATATGGTTCATGAGATGGAACGTCGTTATGAGTTGATGAGTGAAACGAGAACGAAAAATATAGAAAACTATAATGACAAAGTAAAAAAGGAGGGTGGAGAGCACTTTCCTTACATAGTTGTTATTATTGATGAGTTAGCTGACTTAATGATGACAAGCGGTAAAGATGTAGAGCATTCTATAGCAAGACTTGCACAGATGGCAAGAGCTTCTGGTATTCACTTGGTTGTGGCAACACAAAGACCTTCTGTTGATGTTGTAACTGGTCTTATTAAGGCAAACTTGCCATCTCGTATATCCTACAGAGTAGGGCAGAAAGTTGATAGTAAGATTATTTTAGACCAGATGGGTGCTGAATCTTTACTAGGGAAAGGTGATATGCTATTTACTCCTCCTGGAGCTACTGGACTGGTTCGTTTACATGCACCATGGAGTACAGAAAAAGAGATAGAGGATATAGTTGATTTTATCAAATCTCAAAGAGAAGCTGATTATGATAAAAGCTTTTTGGTTGAAGAGAATGAAACTGTAAATTCAGGTACAAGTGAAACATATGAAGAGTTAGACCCACTCTACAATAATGCGAAAAATGTCATACTTACTGATAGAAAAACATCTATCTCCTATCTTCAAAGAAAACTCCAGATTGGTTACAATCGCTCAGCAAGAGTGATAGAACAGCTTGAATCAGAAGGTATACTCTCCGCGCCTAATGCAAAAGGTATACGTGAAATACTTTAATGAGCAGAGCATATTTTATTTTTACAAAGTACTACAACTCTTTTAGTGTACATGTAAAAAACCTTGAGCAACTCTCCGTTGAACAGATACAAGAGATAGAAGCTTTTGTAAACGCAAGAAAGGGTGTTTTTGATTTTAATAGATACACCTTTAGTATTCAAAAAAAAATAGAGTTTGAAGAGTTTTGTAAACTTATTGAAAAGAGCTCTATAGATGCTAGATGTACAGAACACTTAATAGAGGTAAAAGAGCAGACTCGAGTCGGCTTTGGTCAATACAAAGGCATGCAGTATAACGAACTACCAGACTCCTATATGCTCTGGTTAAAAAACAACTATAGAGGCTATGATAGAGAGACTATAGACAAAGAGTTACAAAGAAGAAAATTATAACTCTTTTGGTCCAATCATATTTTCTGGAACAACCCACTCCTTAAACTCATCTTCTCTAAGTAGCTCTAGCGCTAATGCAGCCTCTAAAAGTGTTGTACCGTCTTTATGTGCTTTTTTGGCTATTTTAGTTGCGTTATCATACCCTATATGGGGATTAAGAGCCGTTACAAGCATAAGAGACTCATCTCTGAGTTTTGTTATTCTATCAATATTTGCTTCAATCCCAATGATACATCTATCTGTAAAGCTATTGCATCCATCACTTAGCAATCTAATTGATTGGAGTAGGTTGTAAATCATAACTGGTTTAAATACGTTGAGTTCAAAGTGTCCATTTGAACCTGCTATAGATATTGTTGTATGATTTCCCATCACTTGCGCACAGATCATCGTTAAGGCTTCACTCTGCGTTGGATTAACCTTTCCTGGCATAATAGAAGAGCCAGGTTCATTCTCTGGCAAACTAATTTCACCTATGCCACACCTAGGTCCTGAGGCCAAGAACCTTATATCATTAGCAATCTTCATAAGACTTACAGCAACTGTATTGAGTGCTCCACTTGCTTCTACAATAGCATCGTGGGCTGCAAGAGCTTCAAATTTATTAGTCGCACTTACAAAAGGCAACTTTGTTACTCTTGCTACCTCTTTGGCAAAGGCTGTGTCAAATCCTTTGAGGGTATTTAATCCTGTACCAACAGCCGTACCACCTTGGGCTAACTGATAAAGAGCAGGGAGCACCGCTTCAACTCTACGAATAGAGTTCTGCAACTGCGCTGCGTAACCAGAAAACTCTTGCCCGAGAGTCAAAGGTGTTGCATCTTGAGTATGCGTTCTCCCTATCTTAACGATTTCGTTAAATGCATCGACTTTAGCATCAAGTTCATTTTTCATATGATGTAGAGCTGGTAGTAGTTTAGTTCTTATCTCAATGACAGATGCAATGTGCATGGCTGTTGGGAATGTATCGTTTGAAGATTGTCCCATGTTGCAGTGATCATTAGGATGTACTGGCTCTTTTGAACCAACAACACCCCCTAAAATTTCAATAGCACGATTAGCTATAACCTCATTCGCATTCATATTGGTTTGTGTTCCAGAGCCTGTTTGCCAGACAGAGAGAGGAAAATGTTCGTCAAGTTTTCCCTCTGCAACCTCGCAAGCTGCTTCTACAATCGCATCTCCAAAATCAGAGTCTAAAACACCAAAGTCAATATTAACTTGAGCCGCTGATCTTTTCACAAGACCCAATGCGCTAATGAGAGGTTTTGGCATAGTCTCCACACCAATTGGAAAATTGAGTAAAGAGCGAGCTGATTGCGCACCATAATACTTCTCTTTTGGTACATTTAAATCTCCAAAAGAGTCACTTTCTATCCTGTAGGATTTCATCTTTTTCTCCTTTATTTGCTTTATATAGGCTATTATAGAGCATTTTTTATTGTTTAAAGCAAAAGAATCAAACTAATACTTTAAATGAGTGAAAATTTATGTAAAAAAATTAAATTCCAGTATATGTTACAAATGTATACACTTTTAAAATAAATAAAAAAATAATGTATAGAAAAGTAACATATTTGAATTGAGTTGCTTATCTTTTAGATATAATTTTTCAAAATTAAAATATACAGGACTAAAATATGGCATTTATCGAAGACTATAAAGCACATGTTGCGGAACGTGAAACACTAGGTGTTCCACCATTACCACTATCAGCTGAACAAACAGCAGAGTTAATTGAACTAATTAAGGCTAATTGTACTGATGAGTTACTAGACCTACTTACAAACCGTGTAGCACCAGGTGTTGATGATGCAGCTTATGTTAAAGCAGCATTTTTAAATGATGTAGCAGCTCAAAATGTTGCAGTTGCAGCTATTGTTCCTGAAAAAGCAGTAGAGATGTTAGGGATGATGCTTGGTGGTTACAATGTAAAACCAATGATTGATTCTCTCTCCTCTTCAAATGCAGCAGTTGTTGCAGCAGCAGTAGAGTCACTCAAGAAAACTTTACTTGTATATGATGCATTTAATGATGTAGAAGAGTTACATAAAGCTGGAAATGCAGCTGCAACTGAAGTGATGACTTCATGGGCAAATGCTGAGTGGTTTACAAAAAAAGATGCATTAGCTGATGAAATCACTGTAACAGTATACAAAGTTCCAGGTGAAACGAATACTGATGATTTATCTCCAGCTTCAGAGGCTTTCACTCGTTCAGATATTCCTTTACATGCAAATGCACTTCTAGTAAACAGAATGGATAATCCATTAGAGACTATTGCAGAGTTAAAAACAAAAGGTAATCCTATCGCTTATGTTGGTGATGTTGTTGGTACTGGTTCTTCACGTAAATCAGGTGTAAACTCTGTTCAGTGGCATATGGGTGTAGATATTCCAGGTGTTCCTAACAAGCGTACTGGTGGTGTTGTTCTTGGTGGAATTATCGCTCCAATTTTCTTCGCAACTTGTGAAGATTCAGGTGCATTACCTTTAGAGCTTGATGTAACTGGTATGGAGACTGGTGATGTTGTTACTATTTATCCTTACAAAGGCGAAGCACATAAAGATGGTTCATGTATAGCAACTTTTAAACTTAACCCTAACACTATTACTGATGAAGTACGTGCTGGTGGTCGTATTCCACTTATTATTGGTCGTGGATTAACTTCTAAAGCTCGTGGTGTTCTTGGAATGGGTGCTTCAGATGCATTCTTAACAGCAGAGCAACCAGCTGACACAGGTAAAGGGTATACACTTGCTCAAAAAATGGTTGGTAAGGCTTCAGGTCTAGCTGGTGTTCGTCCAGGTATGTATGTAGAGCCTGAGATGAGTACTGTTGGTTCTCAAGATACAACGGGGCCAATGACTCGTGATGAGATTAAAGAGCTTGCTGCTCTTGGTTTTAATGCTGACTTAGTTATGCAATCTTTTTGTCATACAGCGGCGTATCCAAAACCATCTGATGTGACTATGCACCACAAACTTCCAGACTTTATCTCTAACCGTTCTGGTGTCTCTCTTCGTCCAGGTGATGGTGTTATCCACTCATGGTTAAATAGAATGGTTCTTCCTGATACTGTTGGTACTGGTGCGGATTCTCATACACGTTTTCCTCTTGGTATCTCTTTTCCTGGTGGATCTGGTGTTGTTGCGTTTGCTGGTGTAACGGGTTCTATGCCTCTAACTATGCCTGAGTCTGTACTTGTACGTTTCTCTGGTGAGATGCAAGCAGGTATCACGCTTCGTGACCTTGTAAATGCTATTCCTTATCAAGCTATTCAAGATGGTCTTTTAACAGTTCCTAAAGCTGGTAAGAAAAATATCTTTGCTGGTCGTATTTTAGAGATTGAAGGTCTTCCTGATTTAAAAGCTGAGCAAGCATTTGAGCTTTCTGATGCTTCTGCTGAGCGTTCAGCGGCTGCGTGTACGGTTCTTTTAAATACTGCTCCAATTGAAGAGTACTTAAAGTCAAATGTAGTTCTTTTAGAGTCAATGATTAAAGATGGCTACGAAGATTCTCGTACTATTCAAAGACGTGTTGATAAGATGAAAGAGTGGTTAGCAAACCCTTCATTAATGCAGCCAGATGCTGATGCAGAGTATGCAGCAGTAATTGATATCGACCTTAATACTATTACTGAGCCAATTTTAGCATGTCCAAATGACCCAGATAACGTAAAACTTTTAAGTGAAGTTGCTGGAACTAAAATTGATGAAGTATTCTTAGGTTCTTGTATGACAAATATCGGTCACTACCGTGCGGCTGGTGAAGTGATGAGAGGCGAATCTGCTGTTGCAGTTGAGAAGTTTTGGGTTGTACCACCAACAAGAATGGATGAGCAACAACTTATCAATGAAGGTTACTATGATGTGTATAAAGCGATAGAGGCGCACACTGAGGTTCCAGGTTGTTCTTTATGTATGGGTAATCAAGCATCTGCTCGTGTTGGTTGTACGGTTTTTTCAACATCAACGCGTAACTTCGATAACCGTTTAGGTAAAGGTACACAGGTTTATCTTGGTTCTGCTGAGCTTGCTGCAGTATGTTCTAAACTTGGACGTATCCCAACTCCTGCTGAGTATATGGACATTGTTCCTGCTAAAATAGCTGGTAAAGAAGCGGATATCTATAAATATCTTAACTTTAATGAAATCAAAGGCTACCATTTAGAAGAACGTACTACTGCTGAAAATACTTATGGTGTAACTGTAAAACCAGTTTAACCCTCTAATAAGAGGGTAAAACCTATATCTTTTTCTCTATTGAAACCTTCAAATAGTACCAATAAGCTAATTCTTAATAATTAAACAGTAGAATAGTACAATTTTACACAGGATTGGTTATGGTAGACATAAAAGATATAGTTCCACTGACAAAAAAACTTTCATTACTCTATATAGATGAAGATCAAGAGTTTTTAAGAAGCATAGCTAGCGAACTCTCAAAAGTATTTTTTAGCGTTGATGATGCGAATGATTCGACCGTCGGAATAAGTTACGCGAAGCTCAATACATATGATTTAATCATCGTAGATAGTGTATCTTCAATCATGAATGTAAATCAGTTAGTAAAAAACTTAAAATCTATAAACAAGTTTCAAAATATAATCATTACAACCGAGGAGAGATCCAGCGCAGAACTTGTAGAGTTTTATAAATCTAATCCAAATCTTTTAATACATAAACCTTTTGATATAAACATCCTGTTGGACTCTATATATACTGTTTGCTCTAAATTACAATACGATAGAAGCTGTGTTGATGCAGAAACAACAGATGGTTCAGCGAAAGAGTTAGCTAAACTCAATGAAGATCTGCTGTATGAGAGAAAGCGTATAGGTCGCTTTATGGCAAATGAAAAGAAGATGAATGAAAAAATAAAGCTCTATGAAGACAATATACATATAAATAGGAATATATATGAGTTAACAAGGCTTCCTAGTAAATATGCTCTACAAACTGCTATAAACTGGAGCGAACAGTCTCTTTTATATATCAACATAGACTATTTTGATTTCATAAACAGTATTTATGGAATGGGTAAAGCCAATATGCTCTTAAAAGAGTGTGCAAAGAGATTAAATATGTTTCTTCCTAAAAATGCAGAACTCTTTCATATTACAGCGGATGAGTTTGTAATTCTTTTAGATAATCCAACAGAAGATCAGGATATATATTTAGCCAAACAGATTCAGGCTCTTTTCAAAGAAGCACCAATCGAGTTTGATGAGTACAATCACTATATTATTTTTTCAATAGGGATAGATAGAGGGAAGGGTAAAAAACTATTTATCAATGCTAAATCTGCTTCAAAAGAGGCAAAATATTTCGGTGGAGATCAAACCGTTATATATGCAGCAAACTCTGAATATATGCAAGAACAAAAAAAGAACCTCTATTGGATTGGCGTGCTCAAAAAAGCATTTGAAGATGATAAGATTTTCACATACTACCAGCCTATAGTAGATAACAATAACCCAGATAATAAACACTATGAAGTCTTATGTAGGCTTAGAGATAGGGATAATAACCTAATAGATGCTAATAAATTTGTTAATAGTTCCAAGCTAATTGGATTGATTACACAAATTACAAGAACTGTTATAGATAAAACATTTAAGCTATTTCAAGAGAACAATTATAACTTTTCAATCAACATAAGTATGTACGATCTTCGTGAAGATTATCTGATTGACTTTTTAGAGTATAAGTGTAAAAAATATAACATTTCACCTGATAGAATCTATCTAGAGATAGTAGAAGATATGGTAATGGCTAAGTATACAGCGATGGATGAGCAAGTACTTAAGCTTAAGAAGAGAGGCTACCACATAGTTATTGATGACTTCTCTACAGACAAATCATCATACAATCGTATGTTTGACTTAAAAGCAGAATTTATAAAGATAGATGGTAGTTTTATCAAGGGTATAGATAAGAACAAGACAAACCTGATAATGGTTCAAAGCATTGTACAGTTTGCTAAAAAAATGGGTATTAAGACTATGGCGGAACATATTGAGAGTGAAAAAGAGTATGCGATAGTTAAAAAACTAGGAATAGACTACTCTCAAGGCTATCTGCTGGGTGAGCCTTCACTCACTCTTTAGATTAATCTCTGATAGTGTCATAATCAACAGGAATATTTGGAATAAAGATATTTTTTGAAATATCTCTATCCTTTTTTTGATTACTAAAAAAAATAGTGACTCTGTTTTCAAATTCATCCAAATAGGAGATAGATTTAATAAGAGAATTCTCTAGTAGAATTGTATATTTTGATGAATTTAAGGTAGTAATATACTTATTTTGAGATATTTTTTTTGCTTTTTGTATCATTTTGAAAAAGTCAAAATCAGAAGCAATTTTTCTAATTATAGCTTGCTCTATATCTGGCTCAATAATCGTTACTGTATGAGAATTGATGTAAACACTTTTATCGATAGGCTCTTTGTATTGCCATAAGGCATATTGAGGCTTAGAAGCTATAATATTCCCTGTATAACTTAGTTCTTTACCTTTATCATCAGTGATAACCTGATTAAAATCAGCTTCAAATGAGCTCATGTCAAGTAGAGATGCATTGAGTAAGTTTGTTATGAGTAGTAAAAAAAATATCTGTTTCATTCTTATCCTTTTGTTGTAAAAGTATAGCAAAGAGGCTGTTTACATATTATTTAATATCACTCTTCTAGAGAATCATTTCATATCTTTATACTATTTATAATAAGATATATGGTAAAATAATACCAATTTCAACAGCTACTATATAGTAAACTATATAGTACAAATAAGGTTTAGAATGCTACAAGCATTAATGGGTAAGATTTTTGGTACATCAAATGATCGTGAATTAAAAAAATATTTAAAAAGAGTTAAAAGAATAAATGCATTAGAGAGTCAGTATGAAGTGCTTAGTGATGATGAGTTAAAGAGCGCATTTGCAGAGTTGAAAAATAGTGTTTTAAAAGAAGAGAAGAGTTTAGTAAATGTTTTAGAGGACTCTTTTGCTATTACTAGAGAAGCAGGAAAAAGAACTCTGAATATGAGGCACTTTGATGTGCAGCTTATTGGTGGTATGGCTCTTCATGAAGGAAGAATCGCTGAGATGAAAACAGGAGAGGGTAAGACACTTGTTGCTACCCTTGCTATTGTGCTCAATGCAATGACTGAAAAAGGTGTGCATCTAGTAACAGTAAATGATTATCTAGCGAGTAGAGATGCTACTGAAATGGGTCCTCTTTACAACTTTTTAGGTTTTAGTGTAGGTGCTATCTTAGAAGACTCTAACGATCAAGAAGCAAAAAAAGCTGCTTATGAGTGTGATATTACATATGGAACAAATAATGAATTTGGTTTTGACTATTTAAGAGACAATATGAGCTATTCAGCAGGCCAAATGGCGCAACGTGGACATAACTTTGTAATTGTAGATGAAGTGGACTCGATTTTAATTGATGAAGCAAGAACACCTCTTATTATCTCTGGTCCAACAAACAAAAGTATGCAGGACTATTCTGATGCAAATCTAATAGCCCTTAAGCTTAAGAAAGATGAAGACTTTACTGTAGATGAGAAAGATAAGGTCATACTTATAACTGAAGAGGGTATAACGAAGGCTGAAGAGCTATTTAAAGTTGAGAACCTCTATAGTGCAGAAAACGCATCTCTTCCTCATGCTCTAGACCAAGCTTTAAAAGCAAACTACCTTTTTGAAAAAGATGTAGATTATGTTGTTAATAGTGGTGAAGTTGTCATTGTTGATGAGTTTACTGGAAGACTAAGTGAAGGTCGCCGCTTCTCTGAAGGACTACACCAAGCGCTAGAAGCAAAAGAGGGTGTGGAAGTCAAAGAGGAGACACAAACTCTTGCAGACATCACATTTCAAAACTACTTTAGAATGTATGACAAGTTAGCAGGTATGACTGGTACTGCAGAGACTGAAGCTACTGAGTTCGCACAGATATACTCACTTGATGTTGTATCTATACCAACAAATATCCCTATTACAAGAGAAGACTTAAATGATCTTATCTATAAAACTGAAGAGGAAAAATTTTCTGCTGTTATAGAGACGATTAAAAAACTCTCAAAAACGGGTCAACCAGTATTAATTGGTACGGCTTCTATTGAAAAATCAGAGATACTGCATGAAGTACTCAAAAAGCAAAAAATTGCTCACACTGTTTTAAATGCAAAAAATCACGAGCAAGAGGGTGAGATTATTAAATCTGCTGGTGCTAAAGGCGCTGTAACAATTGCTACAAATATGGCAGGTCGTGGTGTTGATATTAAGGTAAACGATGAAGTAAAAGAGCTAGGTGGTCTTTATATCATTGGTACTGAGAGACATGAAAATCGTCGTATAGATAACCAGCTTCGTGGACGTTCTGGTCGTCAGGGTGATGCTGGTACTACACAGTTTTATCTCTCTTTAGAAGATAACCTTCTGCGTATATTTGGTTCTGATAAGATTAAATCCATTATGGAGAGACTTGGTGTTGAAGATGGTGAGTACATAGAGTCTAAGATGGTTACTCGTGCGGTAGAAAAAGCGCAGAAAAAAGTAGAAAACATGCACTATGAAGGTCGTAAGCAGATTGTTGAATACGATGATGTTGCAAATGAGCAGAGAAAAATTGTTTACAAGTTTAGAAATCAACTTTTTTCAAAAGAGTATGATATTGGAGCTAAGATAGACGAAATTAGAACTGAGTACATTGAACATATCCTTATAATATCTGATATATTTGATGGTGGTTCAAGAGAAGACTTTAACCTTAAAAAAGTAGCTGAACTCATAAAAGAAGAGCTAAACTTTGATTTAGCTACAGACTCTTTGGCATCTATGGATTACAGTGAGTTGCTTGAAACTATTATCGCTTCACTCAAAGAAGATTACGATAGTAAAATGAGTGTTCTAGAGAATGAGGTTCGCACAGGCATAGAAAAAGAGTTTTACCTCAAAGAACTAGATAATGCATGGAGAGAACACCTCTATGCAATGGATAATATGAAAACAGGTATTAGACTTCGTGCATACAATCAAAAAGATCCTCTTGTTGAGTATAAAAAAGAGAGTTATAACCTTTTTTCTGAACTCATTAACGATATCAAATTCAATACTATTAAGACACTTCAAATTATTCAGTTTAAAGTAGAGTCCGCTGAAGAAGAAGCAGCTAGAATTGCTGAAAATTTAGCAGCAGAAAATAGAAAAAAAGAGGCAGCAAGAGTATTTAATCATAATGCTACACAGGCAGAGGCTAGCGCAGAGAAAAAAATTGCTCGTAACGATCCTTGCCCTTGTGGCAGTGGCAAAAAATATAAGCAATGCTGTGGTAAAAGTGGTCCCAAGAAGGGGGTGTTTGCTGGAAACGGTACCGTTGCTTCTTGAAAAAATCAATAGTTCCCTATCTGGTAAAAAGATTTCTAAGGTTTGATAATGACCAACCCTTTATCTTTTTATCTGCACTCCTTGCATTTCTAGGAATCACATTAGGGGTGACTGTTCTTTTGATTGCTATGGCTTTAATGAATGGTTTTGATAAAGAGTTTAAAAAGAAACTCACCATTATGAACTATCCTCTCACCATAGTGCCTAAATTTTATGGCTCTGTGAATGAAAACCTCCTTTTAGATTTAGAGACAAAGTTTCCCAATTTAAGCTTCAGCCCTTATGTGCAATCATCTATTATGGCTCGAAGTGGAACAAAGCTTGAAGGGGGTTACCTTTTTGGTGTCAATTTTGAGGATGAAGCCAAGGTCAATAGCGTTTTAAAAGAAGCTATTAAGGAACATACTTTTAAAAAATTTGATGTTCTTGTAGGAAAAAGTCTCAAAGAAGAGTTTGCTATATTTAAAGATGATAAGCTAATGTATATCTTTACACAAGTTGAGCCAGGTGGACTCTCTGTGACTCCTAAAATTAAGCGATTTAAAGTTAAATCAGTTTTTGATTCTGGTCTTTCAGCTTATGATAAAGCCTATAGTTACACCACGTTAGAGTCAATGCAAGCAATGCTGCATATGCCATCGAATCTCTATGATGGTATACATATCTTTTCCTCTGATCCACATCAAGATATTGTGAAGATTAAAGAGATGCTTCCAGTGGGTGCTACTGTTAAAGGGTGGTGGGAAGATAACCTTAATTTTTTTGCAGCCTTGGAGCTTGAAAAAGTCTCACTTTTTATTGTATTGATGCTCATAATCCTTATTGCCGCTATCAATATCATATCTTCACTCCTGATGACTGTTATGAATAGAAGAGGGGAGATAGCACTTCTTTTATCTCTAGGAACAACTACAGCTGAGATTAAAAAAGTTTTCTTATATTTGGGAATTGTAATTGGCATAAGCGGTATCTTAGCTGGTATAATCTTTGGAATGAGTGGCTTATGGGTTTTAAGCACTTTTGATATTGTCTCTCTTCCAAAAGATGTGTATCCTACAACTACACTACCTTTAGACTTAAGCCTGAAAGACTTTTTAATGATTGTAACGGGAGCTTTTGTTATTGTTGTAGCCTCTGCCTATTATCCAGCTAAAAAAGCAAGTGAAGTTGATATTTTAACTGTTTTGAGAAACGAGTAGAAGAAGCCTATTTTTTACTATCTTTATCTTTTTTATCTTTTAGGAGGTCATAAGGTAGAAGTAGGGCTCTTTTAACAATGTTTATAGGAGCAACTAGTATCTCTTTAGCTATTAGAGACCTTACTGTCGGATCACTTAGCTTTCCTGTGATACTCATCGTTGTTGATATCGCATCATCTCCAAGTATTACATATCCCACAAGAGGTATTTTTGAGGCACTACTGCCTAAATCAGTCTTTAGATTAAGTGTTATATCTATTTTATCTTTGGGTACGTCTGCAACACCTGAGCCTAGAATATCAATCTCTTTTGAGTCAAGAAAAAAATCAGATATATTAAACACACTACTCTTTGCATTAAAGTTCATATAGGCACTGCTTACCTTTAACCCAGATTTGCTATATCCAGGTAGAGAGAAAGTTGTGAGAGATGGTACTGTATTGACAAAGGCTAAAATATTATTAAGCATCTTGTAGTCTACTATTGTGGTATCAGTAATATAAAAAAGCCCATCATAGTTCTTTATAGTTCCATTCATAGAAAAATTGAGCTTTCCACCTTTAAATCTAGAGAGAGAAAAGAGGTTTTCCATAAACTTGTCACCAAAATTTTCTCCATAAAGATGTATTTTGTTGTTATCAAGCTTAAACCCAGCAAATCCTTTTTTATGCTCTAGTTGAGCAGTGGTAATCTCTTTGTGATGCTGCAGGTTAATTGTATCAGAGAGAATTCGTCTATCGTTGCCTAAATTTAAAGTAGAGTTAAGTGCCTTAATAATGATACTTTTACTATTTTTATTATTTGAGGATAGATTTATATCATTAAAAACATTGACTAGCTCTGGAATACTAATAATACTTCTGTTTACATCTATATTTATTTTGTCAGATACTTTAATATCAATATTATCATTTATGTTTATAAAAGATTTTTTTGAGTTGAGATTCCCTTTTATGGTGTAATCACTTACTGCTGTATTATTTTTTATAAGCAATTTATATGGGTATTTCACATTGGCCTTAAAGTCTATAAAATCACTCTCTTTTTGCTTATTGAAAACAATTTTTCCCTCTTGCAATTTGAGGTTTTGTAAGAGTTTTGAGTCGGGAGATATTGTACTCAAAGAGTTAAGCTTAGCACTCCATCCAGCACTTGTCATGTTAAAGTCTAAGCCTAGGTTTTTTGCACTCGCTTTGATGTCACCATTAGGCATTGAGAAAGAGAATAGGGCTTTCTCTTTCTCATATAGGAGTTGATTTCTATTTTCTATTTTTACATTTTTAAATACAAGTGTTCCCGCCTCGTACTCTGTGCTGTAGAGGGCAGCTACTTGCATAGCAATCAAGCCGTTTGTGCTCAGTATATCAACATCATTAAGTTTGAAACTACTGCTTCCAATATCAACAGCAATATTGTTGATGTCATACTCAAAACCATTCACATTTAGAAGTACATTTGTATGTGCTGCTATGTGTATTTTATCATCATAAGAGATATTTAATGGTGTATTAGATTGAGCGAGTTCAATGTCTGCATAGTGAAACTTTAATACATCAGCTCTAAGTTTCATCTTCATTGTATCTACAGGTATTTGACCTGAGATAAAAGCGGATCCAATATCATCTACTTCTACGTAGGTAGTGGGAATTTCAACAAGAAGTGTTTCTAGATTAAAAGGCATGGTGGTTTTTTCAATTTTGAGGATAAAATCATCATATTGCCACTTTGATGCGTCTACCTCTATCGTGTCGTTTTCTTGTGAAATATTATAAACTATTTCTATTGGTTTCTTATCTTTAATGAGCGTTGCACCAGCTAAGTTAATATGCTCAGGCTTTAAAGATATGCTTCCTCTTGAGGTTTTTGCATTAAACTTGACATTCACTTTACCACTAGCGATATCTTTGTATTTTGCTTTCATGTTATTTATAAGTACATCATAATTATTGAGCTTTATGTAGGCGTCATAAATATCAACATTTAAACCAAGATAATCAAAATTAGCTTTTTTAGTAAAAAAATCACCCTCAACATCAATATCTATTGTCATCAAATTAACAACAAGTGTAAGATTTGTGGATACAGCGCCTTCTCTTTGTAGAAACGGAAGCTTTATTTTATATCTATTTAATACCGTTAACATATCTTTATTGAGCGTACCATCAAAAAGTAGGTGGAGTGTGAGTGTTTCATCTTTTGTTGTAAAATCTATTTTTAACCAGCTTTTATCTAAAAATACTCCATATGTATAGGCTTCTTGAGGACGTATATAGAGAACTCCTTTTTTAAACTCTAAGAGGGTGGTTTGCGTATGTATTGCATCCAATTTTGTATCGTAAGCATAATTGAGTTTATTAGCTGTAGCTTTAATATGTATGTTTTTGTAGGCCTCTTTAATATTATCAAAGTCTATATAGCCTGTAGCGCTATCTATTACTAGGTTAGACATATTTATAGCGTCATATGCCCAATATACTGCCTCTTTGGGTAAATTTGCTATCTTGATGAGATGTGTTATATCTTTTATACTTTTATTCGCTTTTAGTTTATATATAAGCCTTTTAGTGTTCGCATTTAATAGTATCTTTGCATCTAAATCACCGTTAATATTAATGTTTAGATCAGAAGTTAAATCAAGATTATAGGGATTAAAAAAGAGAGTGCCATCAAGAGAAATTTTTCTTTTAAGGTCTACTAACTCTTTTATATCCATATTTAAGAACTGCGACTCAAAGTAGAGTGAACTCTTAAAATGAAAATCTTTAGAAGAGGCTACTAGATAACCTCTCTCTCCATATTTATACTTAAAAGATGCCTTTGTGTCATTATAAACTATCTGCTCAATAGTAATATTTTCAAACCAGTTATTGATTAAAGAGAGTTTTTTGAAGTAGTGCCCAACATCTTCATAACTTACTTTTGAATTACTATCACTATTTTTTTTGGAAATAAGTATCTCTTTTATTGAAACAGCTACTTTTTCATTCCATTTGATGTATAATTGCGTTACTTTAACGTTTGGGAGTGATATATCATCGATATAGAGTCCATTCTGCAAGATAATAAAGAGAGTGGAGAGAATCAAAAAAATGAAAGATAAAAAACTAACAATTGCAAAGTATATTGTTGATATTGTGCTGATAACCGTTTTATCGTTCATGTACTACCTAAATAAGCCTATTGAAACTTCGAAGGTACTCTACATACCAAAAGGTTCTATTAATCAGATTATAACACAATTGCAAGACAAAAATTATGAAGTTTCTAAACTTGACTCATTACTTTTACGTATGATTGGGTCTCCTCAGAGCGGTTGGATAAATATAAATGAGACAAAAAATACCAGGGGTGACTTTTTATATAAGCTGACAACTGCAAAAGCTGCGCTACAAAATGTTACTCTTATCCCTGGAGAAACTACATATGTCTTTTTAAACCAACTCTCAAATAACTTTCACTTAGATAGAAATACATTACAAGAAGAGTATAATAAGCAAGCCAAAAGAGAGGAGGGAATGTTTGTACCAAATACCTATAAACTCCCTATCGGTATCTCTGAAAAAGCTACAGTAAAAATACTGCTCACTCTCTCAGAATCTAAAATGAAAGAGTTTTCAACAAAGGTTTTTGGAAACTACAATGAGACCAAATGGTTTCATTATGTAGCAATTGCATCTGTGATTCAAAAAGAATCAGCTAATATTGAAGAGATGCCACTTGTAAGTTCTGTTATACACAACAGAATAAATAAAGGTATGAAGCTCCAGATGGATGGAACTCTTAATTATGGAAAGTTTTCTCATATTAAGATTACACCTAAGCGGATAAGAGAAGACAACTCTCAGTACAATACATACAAGTATATGGGGGTTCCAAAGACGCCTGTCTGCAATGTTAGCTTCGATGCTATTAAGGCTGCAATTTTCCCTGCAAAGACCAATTATCTATATTTCATGAAATCAAAAACAGGTAAGCACGATTTTTCATGTAACTATTCTACTCACTTGAGCAACATTAGACGTGCTACAAAATGAAACATATATGAAATATACTCTCTAGTTCTTAAAGGCTCATTCATGATTATCATTCTTTAGTGGTATCATTACTATTGTAAATTTCAATAGAGTTATAGTAACTACTATTGAAAATAAAATATTAACTTAAGGACAAGATATGTCAAAAATTATTTGGTCAAAAATTGATGAGGCTCCGGCTTTAGCAACTTATTCGTTATTACCAATCGTAAATGCTTTTACTAAAGCGGCAGGTGTTGAAGTAGTTACAAGTGATATTTCACTAGCAGGTAGAGTTTTAGCTGCTATGGGTCTTGCAGAAGATGAACTTTCAAAGTTAGGTGAAGTTGTTCTTCAAGAAGATGGAAACATCATTAAGCTTCCAAATATTTCTGCTTCAGTTGGTCAACTTAAAGATTGTATTGCTGAGCTTCAAGGTCAAGGTTATGATATTCCTAACTACCCTGAAAACCCAGCAAATGCTGATGAAGAAGCTATTCAAGCTAAATATAGCACATGTTTAGGTTCAGCGGTTAATCCTGTTTTACGTGAAGGGAACTCTGATCGTCGTGCAGCAGCAGCAGTTAAGAAATTTGCTCAAAATAATCCACATAAATTACGTGCATTTCCAGAAGCCCCTAAATCATATGTAGCTCATATGGAAGGAAATGGAGACTTTTTTGGTAATGAGAAGTCAGTTACTGTAGAAAAAGCTCAAAAAGTTACTATTGCTCTTAACGGAAAAGAGTTGACTTCAGTTGATGCTCTTGATGGTGAAATCCTTGATGGTACTTTCATGTCAATTGCCGCTCTAAACACTTTCTATGCAAAAACAATTGAAGATGCAAAAGCAAATGATGTTTTATGGTCACTGCACCTTAAAGCAACAATGATGAAAATCTCTGATCCAATTATGTTTGGTCACGGTTTCAAAATTTTCTTTAAAGATGTATTTGCTAAATATGCAGACACATTTGCAGAACTTAAAATTCAGCCTAACCAAGGTATGTCAGACTTAGAGAAGAAAATTGCTGGTCACGCTCAAGAAGCTGAAATTAAAGCTGCTTTCTTAAGTGCTGTTGAAGCTGATTCTCCAAAAATTGCTATGGTTGATTCTGATAAAGGTACAACTAACTTTAATGCATCTAACGATGTTATTATCGATGCTTCTATGCCAGTTGTTGTACGTGAAGGTGGTAAGCAATGGGATAGAACTGGAGCTGCAGTAGAGTGTGTTGCTGTTGTTCCTGATTCTACTTACGGAATGTTCCATGCTGAGATGGTAGCTGATTGTGTTAAAAATGGTCAGTATGATGTTTCAACAATGGGTACTATGCAAAATATCGGTCTTATGGCTCAAAAAGCAGAAGAGTATGGTTCTCACCCAACTACATTTGAATTAGCTGAAGCTGGTACTGTTACAGTAACTGGTTCAATTGATGGTGAAATGATGTCTTTTGAATGTGAAGCTGGTGATATCTGGAGAATGTCTCGTACTAAAGATATTCCAATCAAAGACTGGGTTCGTTTAACTGTTGAAAGAACTGGACTTGAAAAAGTTCCAGCTATTTTCTGGTTAGATGAAAACCGTGCTCACGATGTTCAAGTTAAGAAAAAAGTAGATGCATACCTTAAAGATTTTGATACTACAGGTTTAGATATTCAATTTATGAATGTAACTAACGCTACTCGTTTCACAAATGCGCGTGTACGTGAAGGTAAAATGACTATCGCTGTTACTGGTAACGTTTTACGTGATCACTTAACTGATATGTATCCAATTTTAGAGCTTGGAACATCTGCAAAAATGCTTTCAATCGTTCCATTATTAGCTGGTGGTGGTTTATATGAGACTGGTGCTGGTGGATCTGCTCCTAAGCATGTTGATCAATTTTTAGCTGAGGGTCACTTACGTTGGGATTCTTTAGGTGAAATTTTAGCATTAGCTGAGTCTTTACGTTTCTTAGGTAACAAACACTCAGATGCAAAACTTGCTGCTTTAACAGCTGCTTTAGATGTTGCAAATGATGGTTACCTAGATAATAACAAAGAGCCAGGTAGAAAATGTGGACAGCCAGATAACAAAGCTTCTCACTTTTTTGTAGCTCAATACTGGGCTAAAGCACTTTCTGAAGGTGACAACGCTGAGTTAGCTGCTAAATTTGCTCCAGTTGCAAAAGCATTAATTGAAAATGAAGACACAATTATTGCTGAGTTACTTGCTGTTGAAGGTAAGGCTCAAGATATTGGTGGATACTTTAATCCAGATGATGCTAAAGCTGAAAAAGCTATGAGACCATCTGCAACTTTAAACGCTATCATAGACTCTATATAGTCTTTTAATAAGGATAGTATATTTCGCAGCTTTTAGCTGTGGAAATATAGATAACTTTTTGTTTTTAGCTAAGAATTTTTTAGCTAAAAATCAAAAGTTAAAATAACTCATAAGGTAGATATATGGCAAGTAAAGTAACAGTCATAGGAACGGGTAATTTTGGATCAACAGTAGCATTTATATTGGCTATGCGTGGTTCATGTCATGAAGTAGTTTTAAGAGGTAGAAATATAGATATTGCTAAGGGTAAAGCACTTGATATGTCTCAAGCTGCAAATGCTGCTAGAGAGCACACTATCGTTAGAGCCGCTGAGGGTCCAGAAGATATAGCTGGTAGTGAGATAGTTGTTATTACTGCAGGTGCTCCAAGAACACCAGGTATGAGCAGAGATGATTTACTAATTAAAAATGCAGAAATTGTAAAAAATTATGCACTGGAGATAAAAGAGTATGCTCCAAATGCAGTAGTAGTTGTTGTTAGTAATCCACTTGATGTAATGACTTATGTTGTTCATAAATATACAGGTTTTGAAAGAGAAAGAATTCTTGGAATGGCAGGTATTTTAGATGCTGCGAGAATGGCACACTTTATTTATGAAAAATTAGGTTATGGAGCAGGGCAGATTCGTGCTACTGTAATGGGTGGCCATGGCGATACTATGGTACCTCTTCCTAAATTTACAACTGTTGCTGGTGTTCCAATAGATGATTTACTTGATTCTGAAGAGATTGGTGAAATTGTTCAAAAAACTAGAAATGGTGGAGCTCAGATTGTAAATCTGCTTGGTGACGGTTCTGCTTATTATGCACCTGCAAAATCAACTGCTGTAATGGTTGATGCAATTTTAAAAGATACAAAACAAATTCACTCATGTGCAGTAATGCTAAAAGGTGAATATGGTTACAGTGATATGGTAAGTGGCGTTCCTGTAATGATTGGTTCTAGCGGAGCTGAACAGATTATAGAGATGACATTAAAAACTTTACAAAAAACTAGATTTAAAAATTCTGTAGCTTCTGTTAAAGAGATGGTTGACGCTCTTTACTCAAACGGTTTTTTTGATGATTGTGAGAAGAAATAGATATGAAAAGTAGAAAAGTAGGAATAGTTGGTGCAGGAGCTGTAGGTGCTACAGCAGCATATACACTTAGTATGATGGGAACTTGTCATGAGATAATCCTTTTTGATATTGCTGAGGGTGTTGCAAAAGGTAAAGCTATAGATATGGCTCAAGCTTCTTATTATGCTCCTCAAGGAACAATAGTAACAGCAGCAGAATCTCCAAGTGATATTAAAGATTGCGATATTGTTGTAATTACTGCTGGTGTTCCACGTAAAGGTGATATGACTAGAGCAGATTTACTTATGATAAATGCTAAAATTACAAAACAAGTAGTTGAAAACATTAAAGAAAACTCTCCAGATGCAATAATAATCTGTGTTTCAAATCCTTTAGATGTGATGACATATGTTACTAAGCAGATTACTGGATGGGATAACAATAGAATTATTGGTCTTGCTGGAGCGCTAGATGGCTCACGTATGGCTTATCAGATTCAAAAATTAACTGGATTTGCTTCAAATCAAACAGGTAGTTTGGTAATTGGTGATCATGGTGAAAACATGATTCCTCTTCCTCAAAAGATATCTGTTGGTGATATTCCATTAACTGAACTTATTTCTCCGAGTCAAATGGCTGGAATTATTGAGAGAACAAAAAATGGTGGAGCAGAGATAGTTAAACATCTTGGTACTTCGGGTTATTATGGTCCAGGACGTGCAATTGCCCATATGGTTGAAGCAATACTTAACGATTCAAAAGCAATTGTTTCTTGTTGTACTATTTTAGATGGTGAGTATGGATATAAAGATGTGGCAGTTGGTGTTCCTATCGTTTTAGGTGCAAATGGTGTTGAGAAAATTATTGAATTAGATTTAGATGAAGATACAAAAGAAAAGTTTAAAGTTTCTGTAGATTCCATTCAAGATGGAATAAGTATTCTAAAAGAAAATAATTTTTTTGAATAAATAATAAGGAGTCTAATATATGAGAGAAATTAAATACGAAGAGATAGTTAAAAACGTTAGAGATATAATTGTTTATTCTGCATCAAATTTGCCTGAAGACGCACTAAATGCAATGAAAGAAGCTTATGAAAATGAAAAAAGCCCTGTAAGTAAAGAAGTACTTAAACAGCTTTTAGAAAATGCAGATATAGCAAGTTCTGAAGCTCGTCCACTTTGTCAAGATACTGGTTTAGCAGTTTTCTTTGTAAAAATAGGTGCTGACGTTAAAGTTGTTGGTGGTCTTTTAAAAGATGCTATTAATGATGGTACTGAAAAAGGTTACGTTGAAGGTTATTTAAGAGCTTCAACTTGTCATCCGTTTACTCGTGCAAATAATAAAGATACAGTTGGTTACAATTTACCTGCAATTATTCATCTTGATATTGTTGAAGGTGATAAAATTGATATTGAATACGCTGCAAAAGGTGGTGGTTCAGAGAATGTATCTCGTGCAAGAGTTTTCCCACCAGCTGCTGGTAAGCAGGGTGTTATTGATTATGTAAGAGAGTGTATCTCTGATGCTGGTCCAAACCCATGTCCTCCACTTACTGTTGGTGTTGGTATTGGTGGAACTTTTGAAAAAGCTGTTATATCTTCAAAGCACGCACTTTTTAGAAATATCGGTTCAGTAAATGAAGACCCAGAGATGGCAGAGATGGAAGATGTTATAAAACTAGAGTTAAATAAGCTTGGAATTGGAACTATGGGAATGGGTGGAACAGAGACTGTTTTAGCTGTTCATATTGAAGCTAATCCTTGTCATATTGCATCTCTGCCAGTATCTGTAAATGTTCAGTGTCACAGTTCAAGACACACGCACATCACAATATAAAGGACAAAAATGAGTGAAACATACCATTTAACGACACCAATTAGTGATGAAACTATTTCTACTTTGAAAAGTGGAGATATTGTATATTTAAGTGGAATTATTTATACTGCTCGTGATGCTGCTCATAAGCGTCTTGTTGATTTACTAGATGAGGGAAAAGAACTTCCTTTTGATGTAAAAGGTGCAGTAATATATTTTGTTGGTCCAACTCCACCTAAGCCAGGTGATCCAATTGGAAGTGCAGGACCAACCACATCTTATCGTATGGATTCTTACTCTCCACGCTTAATTGCTGAGGGCTTAAAAGGGATGATTGGTAAAGGTAAGAGAAATAAAGATGTTACAGATGCATGTCAAGAGCATAAAGCTGTATATTTTGGAGCAACTGGTGGTGCTGGTGCATTACTTGGTAAGCAAATTAAAAGTGCTGAAGTTATTGCTTATGAGGAGTTAGGTCCTGAAGCAGTTAGAAAACTAGAAGTAGTTGACTTTCCAGTAACTGTAGTAAATGATGCATACGGTAATGACCTTTATAAAATAGGTCGTGCCCAATACGAAGTTAAATAAACTTCCAACTTAAAACAAGGAGAATTAATGAATATACATGAATATCAAGCAAAACAAGTTTTTGCTAAGTACGGTGTACCAACACCAAAAGGTATAATGGTTGAAAGCGTAGATGCTGCAGTTGAAGCTGCTAAAGAGTTAGGTGGTCCTATTTGGGTTGTTAAAGCTCAGATTCATGCAGGTGGTCGTGGTTTAGGTGGTGGTGTTAAGCTAGCTAAAACTTTAGATGAAGTTAGAGAATTAGCTGATGAGATTCTTGGTATGACTTTGGTGACTCACCAAACTACTGCTGAGGGTAAACTTGTTCAAAAGCTTTACATCGAAGATGGTGCTGATATTAAAGATGAATTTTATCTTTCTGTTGTTTTAGATAGAAAGTTAGAGATGCCTTTAATCATGGCTTCTACTGAGGGTGGTATGAACATTGAAGATGTTGCTGAAAATACTCCAGAAAAAATTATTACAGTTCCTGTAGATCCAGCTGTTGGTTTTCAAGGCTTTCATGGTCGTGAATTAGCTTTTGGTCTTGGTATCACTGATAAGGGTGAGCAAAAAAATATCATTACTTTTGCACAAAAACTTTTCAAGTTATATATGGAAAATGATGCAGAGATGATTGAAATCAATCCTTTAGTTCGTACTGGTGCTGGTGAGTTTATTGCACTTGATGGAAAAATGGGCTTTGATAATTCAGCTCTTGGTCGCCAACCAGAAATTTTAGCTATGAGAGATTTAACAGAAGAGGATGCTGATGAAGTTGAAGCTGCTAAATATGGCCTTTCATATGTTGCTCTTGATGGTGAAATTGGTTGTATGGTAAATGGTGCTGGTCTTGCGATGGGTACTATGGATACAATTAACTACATGGGTGGAACTCCAGCTAACTTTCTAGATGTTGGTGGTAGTGCAAATGCTGAAACTGTTGCTAAAGGTTTTGAGATTATTCTTAAAAACCCTAAAGTTAAAGCAATTTTCGTAAATATTTTTGGTGGAATCGTTCGTTGTGATCGTATTGCTAATGGTATTATTGAAGCTACAAAAATTACAGATGTTAATGTTCCTGTTATTGTTCGTCTTGATGGAACAAATGCTCCAGAAGCGGCAGAAATTCTTAAAAACGCAAATATTTCAAACTTAATTGTTGGTAATGATTTAGGTGACGGTGCAGCAAAAGCTGTAGCTGCAGCAAAAGGAGAATAATTAATGTCAATTTTAGTAAACAAAGATACAAAAGTAATCGTTCAAGGTTTTACAGGAAAAGAGGGTACTTTCCATGCTGAGCAATGTTTAGCATATGGTACAAAAATAGTTGGTGGTGTTACTCCAAATAAAGGTGGTCAAACTCACCTTGGTCAACCAGTATTTAATACTGTTGGAGATGCTGTTAAGACTACTGGTGCTACTGTTTCTATGATTTTTGTTCCACCTGCATTTGTTGGTGACGCTGTAATGGAAGCTGCTGAAGCTGGGATTGATCTTGCAGTAATAATTACTGAAGGTGCTCCAGTTAAAGATATGCAAATGGCTAAAGCTCATGCTACTAAGCATGGTATGAAAACACTAGGGCCAAACTGTCCTGGTATCATCACTGCTGAAGAATGTAAGATAGGTATCATGCCAGGTTCAATTTTCAAAAAAGGTAATGTAGGTCTTATCTCTAAGTCTGGAACATTAACTTATGAAGGTACAAACCAAGTTGTTCAAGAAGGTTTTGGTATTACTACTGCTATTGGAATTGGTGGAGATCCAATTATTGGTCTTTCATACAATCAGATTCTTCCAATGTTTGAAGCAGATCCAGAAACTGAAGCAATTGTTATGATTGGTGAGATTGGTGGTGACCTTGAAATTCAAGCTGCTAAACTGATTAAAGAGCAAATCACTAAACCAGTTGTTGCTTTTATCGCTGGTCAAACTGCTCCTAAAGGTAAAACAATGGGTCATGCAGGTGCAATTGTTTCTGGTTCAGCTGGTACAGCAAAAGAAAAAATGGAAGCACTTGAAGCAGCTGGCGTAAAAGTTGTTGTGTCACCTGCTGAAATTGGTAAAGCAATTGCAGAGGTTTTAGGCAAGAAATAGTAAAAATGTTAAAAACAGTAGAGGTTGCAAATATACAATGTGAAGGCTGCGCTAACACAATAAGGAAAGCCTTGGAAAAAGAAGGTTTTCAAAGTATAAATAT